>Ga0209121_10000004_pt1 | contig 364516 bp, 322 predicted proteins | sample Cruoilmetagenom3_FD_187292 | JGI IMG/M metagenome (GOLD analysis project Ga0209121, IMG submission 187292) | Oil polluted marine microbial communities from Coal Oil Point, Santa Barbara, California, USA - Sample 3 (SPAdes) (version 2) | ecosystem: Environmental > Aquatic > Marine > Oil seeps ...
AACAGCTCGCTCCCGGACTTCTGGGGAATATCGTTTTGGTGAGTTCATAACTCCATCCTCTCAAGATATGGAGTCTCCGGTAAAGCCGGGGCGGTTCACAACTGTGTAAAACTGGAAGTAGGCGGTATATTCGTTCCTTGTCTTTCAAGGCTCGATAAAAGGCCACGACACGATGCAGTTAACATAGAGCCGGATGATATCATCAATATATTCGTTGTTTTTTTTCATGGTGCGGATAAAAGGCTGTTAGGCGCGTCTAGGCACTTTAAATTTTTCCAATCCGCTAACGGTGATTATTTTAGTGCCTTAAGCTGGAAGACCGATCTGTGGGCAACGGGACGTGAGCGTAAACAGCTAATGCAAGCCTTAAAACAGGATAGAAAAGACTACCCAGGATTTCATTAAAGTGAAGTAAATAAATCTTCAAATTTTTCTCATAACTCACGTTATGAAAATCTTTTTTAGTACTTGCATGCTGATTTTGTTTGTCTACCCTATCCCTTGCAACATCATTCGATCTGAAACCTAATCATACAAGGAGTGGATTAGATGACAGTCAAAAGCACACCGCTAAATTCTGTAAATGCCCATAAGCAATATAGCGAAATGGCCGATACACCTAATAGGCAGAGTGCACCGGTTCAAGGCACTCAAGCACAGCGCACACAGGGGCAGGATGCCTACCCGTCGCGTTTAGCCGATGCCCCTGAAAAAACCTGGCTGCCGCGTCAAGATGCGGTCGTCAAAGGTCGCCAGTTATCCGGCCCTTTAAGCCAGGCACAGCTTGATGAGTTCGAGCGCAAAGGGTTTTTATTTATCCCTAACTTGATTGAAGGCGCTGAGCTTGATGAGCTGCGCCAAGAAATGAACGCGCTGATGAGCAACGATGCCTATCGCAATAGAGAGTTCAGCGTCACGGAGCCGGAGAGCCAGGAAATCCGCTCGCTGTTTGCCGTGCACTTTCTTTCCGAGCGCTTGGGTGAACTCGCCAGCGATGAGCGCGTGGCGGGCGCTGCTCGGCAAATTATTGGTGATGACCCGTACGTGCACCAGTCGCGGATTAATTATAAGCCTGGGTTTGCCGGTAAGGGCTTTAACTGGCACTCCGACTTTGAAACGTGGCACGCAGAAGACGGCATGCCGGCCATGCACGCGGTCAGCGCTTCTTTGATTCTGACTGACAATCACGAGTTCAACGGGCCGTTAATGTTGATCCCCGGTTCACACAACAAGTTTGTGCCGTGTCTGGGTGAAACCCCAGAGGACAACCATAAAAGCTCCTTAAAAGCGCAGGAAGTGGGTGTACCCAGCCCTGAAGCGCTCACTGAGCTGGTGGCCGAACACGGTATCGAAGCGCCGAAAGGCAAGGCTGGCGGCTTGCTGTTGTTTGATTGCAATACGCTACACGCCTCGAATGCCAATCTGTCGCCCGACCCACGTAGTAACGTGTTCTTCGTGTTCAACCGCCGGGACAATCGTTGTGATGCGCCCTATGGGGCAGCGAAACAGCGCCCAGACTTCTTGGCGCACAGCCCTGACCAGCAGGCGATGCAGTATCGCTAACCAGGGGTGGGGAAACAAATTGATGGCGCAAGGTTGTGGAACCTTCGTCTAGGTGGGGTAAACTGTTGCGCCTGTCGTAGCGAATGCGGCACGCATAATGAGAAGGAGAATACCCGCCATGCGTTTTGTTCTACAGTTTACCAATGGCCAGGAGTTTCCCCACGCGCTGGGCAAGGTTGTCTGCATCGGCCGTAACTATGCCGACCATGCGAAAGAGCTGGATAATCCGGTTCCTGCCGAGCCGTTACTGTTTATCAAACCGGCCACCAGCGTCGTGGATCTAAGCAAGCCCTTAGATCCGCCTTTCGCGCGTGGCGATGTGCATTATGAAGCAGAGCTTGCGCTGTTAGTGGGCGAAACGTTAACCCATGCCACGCAAGATGAGGCTGAACGTGCGATTGCCGGTATCGGATTGGCGCTGGATTTAACGCTGCGTGATGTACAGACTCAGTTAAAAGAGAAAGGGCACCCATGGGAAATCGCGAAAGCTTTCGATGGCGCCTGTCCGCTTTCGTCGTTTTTGCCGTTAAGCCGTGTTCCCAACTGGAATGCGCTGGCGTTTACGCTGGAAATTGATGGCGAAGAGCGCCAGCACGGCGAAGGGGCCGATATGATTTTTGCCATTCCTTCGCTGGTGGCCGAAATGAGTCGCCACTTCACCCTTGAACCGGGCGATGTCATCTTGACCGGTACGCCTTCTGGGGTTGGTGAGCTCGTTCGCGGTTCGTCACTGCGCTTAACCTTGACCGGTGGTTTGGAAGTCGAAACCAGCGTGGTCGAGTGATCAAGCACGTGAGCCGCTAAACAGACGCACCTCGGCTGTGTTGCCAGTGCGTCGAGTCAGTCATAGCACCCATCGTCGTTACCGTGACGACCACACAGAAACGCCACCCGTGTAAACAAGGGTGGCGTTTCTTGTTGTGGCGTACGACACCGTTGCGGTGTCGTTGAGGCTCGTTTATTCGAGGTAGGTGTAGCCTTCCAAGCCTTCGCTTAAGCTGGCTGCAAAGCGGGCCTGCTCATCGGCAGAGAAGCCGCTGGCGGCGAGTTGGTCGGTGAGCTTTTGCTTGAGCACGTTGGCATTGAAGTTGACGTAGGCAAGCACCTGCGCCACTGAGTCGCCCGCCAGCGGGTTGGAGAGCGTCCATTCGCCGTCGGCGTTCAGCGCGGCGTCCACAGAGTCGGTGTCGCCGAACAGATTGTGCAGGTCACCGAGAATTTCCTGATAGGCGCCGACCAGGAAGAAGCCTAACCAGCGCTCATCTTCAGAGGGCCACTCAGGCAGTGGCAGGGTGCTCTCTACCCCCTGGCCGTCGACGTAACTGTCGATGCGGCCATCGGAGTCGCAGGTAATATCCTGAATCACTGCGCGCCGGGTCGGTGCTTGATCCAGCCCGCTGAGCGGCAGTACCGGGAAAATCTGCTCGATACCCCAAACGTCAGGCACCGATTGGAACAACGAGAAATTGACGAACAGCTTGTCGGCCAGCTTTTCGGCTAATTCGTCCATGATTTCACGGTGGGCACGGTTACGGCTGTCAAGCTGCGTCCGCAGCCGCGCGCAGGCAGCCATATAGACACGCTCGCCTTCCGCGCGGGCGGTGATGTCACTCAGGCCCATTACAAAGCGATCCTGCAGCTCGCTCACCGCTTGCAGCAGGTCGTGCCAGGCTTCTACCAGTACCCGTGGCTCTTGGGTATCGGCCAATTGATCAAACACGCGCCACAGCTCTTCTACCTGGGAGTCCTGTTCCTGGGTAGCGCGCTCAGGCGGCGTGTCGTTGACGCGCTCTTCACCAATCACATTGGTAATCAGCACCGCATGGTGGGCGGTCAATGAACGGCCCGATTCGCTGATGAGATGCGGCTGGGGCAGGTCGGCTTCCTGGCAAAGCTGGGAGAACGCGCTAACTACGTTACGGGCGTACTCCTGCATGGAGTAGTTCGCCGAACAGTAGCTGCGCGAGCGGGTGCCTTCGTAATCGATCCCCAAGCCGCCGCCGACGTCCACGGTATCAATAGGCGCGCCCAACTGCATCAGGTTTTGATAGAAACGGGCGCATTCGCGCAGGCCACGCTGGATATCGCGAATGTTGGCGATCTGGGAGCCTAAGTGGAAGTGCACCAACTGAAGGCTTTCCAGCGCGTCTTCGTGACGTAGCGTTTCCACCACCTCCAGAATCTGACTGGCGGTCAGGCCGAACTTGGATTTTTCACCGCCGGTATTCTGCCACTTACCTTTGCCCACCGAGGCAAGGCGGGCGCGCAGGCCAATGCGCGGGGTAACGTCGAGCTCGCGGGCCTCTTCCAGAATCATCTGCAGCTCGGAGAGCTTCTCCACCACCAAATAGACCTTATGGCCGAGCTTTTCACCCAGCAGCGCCAAGCGCACGTACTCGCGGTCTTTGTAGCCGTTGCAAACGATCAGCGAGGAACCACCGTCGGAAAGCGCCAGCACAGCCAACAGCTCCGGTTTGCTGCCCGCTTCCAGCCCTACGCGGCCGCTACCGCGCTCGGCGGTCGCCAGTATCTCTTCGACCACACGCCGCTGCTGGTTCACTTTGATAGGGTAAACGGCGGTGTAGCCGGCTTTATAATCGCAATCGCTCATGGCGGCATCAAAGGCGCCGCACAGCTGTTCCACCCGGTCGTGGAGAATATCGCTAAAGCGCACCAGCACTGGCAGGCGTAAACCGGCACTCTGCAGTTGACGCACCAGCCCACTCAGCGGCAGCGCCGGGCCTTCTGCATCGCTGCCCAGCGGACGAACCAGGGCTTGGCCGTGGTCATCGACATCGAAATAGCCGCTGCCCCATTGATCGATATTCCAGGTGCGCCGAGCGCGTAGCGCCGGGCTAGTAGTGGCCGTCACACTCATGCAGTTACCTCAGGCAGCGGCAGCGCACCGTGGGCAATGCGCGCCATTAAAATGGTCCGGAAACGTTCGGGGTCGTGGGGCGTTAAGTCGTGCGCGGGCGGGTCGACATAGACGACCAGCAGGCGCGATAACCAGTAGCGCAGCGCCGTCATGCGCAGCATGGTAGGCCACAGCTCGCGCTCCTTTGAGGTTAACGGGCGGCGCGACTGGTAGGCGTTCAATAGCGCGTGGTAGCGTTCGGCGTTGAGCGTGCCATCGTCATTGGAAGCCCAATCGTTGACCACAATCGCCAAGTCAAACAGCAGGTCGCCGGTGCAGCCGTTGTAAAAGTCGATGATGCCACCCAGCTGGTCACCATCGAACAGGGTGTTATCACGAAACAGATCGCCGTGCAGCGCGCCCTGGGGCAGCGCTTCATGTTGGCTGAAAGCGCTTTCGAAATCGTCGACTTCATCCTTCATCAACGTTTGATCCGCCGGGCTTAAATAGCTCAACACTTTATGGTGCATCACATGCAGCCAGTTGAGGTCCCGCGGGTTCGGGCGATGGCCGGGGAAACGCCTGGACACCACATGCAGGCGGCCTAAGGTGTCGCCTAGGGCGTGGCACTGCGCCAGGTTAGGCGACTCTGGGTGGCGACCCGGCAGACGCGGGAACAGTAGCGCTGGTTTGCCCTCCAAACTGTGCAGGGCAACGCCTTCGCGGTCATGCACCGTGCCGGGTACCGGCAGGCGGTGTTCATCCAAATAGTCCAGCAGCTCGACAAAGAACGGCAGCTCCTCGTGCTCGCCCTGTTCGAACAGCGTCAACACCAGCTCGCGACGGTCAGTGGTCACAAAAAATGTCGAATTTTCAGTGCCGCCCGCCACTCCCTGCAGGGATACGAAGCTGCCGACATCAAATTTTTCTAGAAACGCGGCGACCTGTGCGTCGCTAAGCGGGGTGAATACAGCCATGAAAGTCTCGCCCAGGTTGCTAAGCCCCTTATTGTAGCGGCTTGGCAGCTCAGTTGGCAGCGTTGTTGTTAGGGGAAATGGGCCAGAACCCGTTTCATCCTGCAGGAAAGCCGCGCAACGCGTATTATGTGAACCACTATTTTCAATACTCTTTTCGACACTCTTTTCAGCACTTTTTAACAATGGAACTTGGTTATGGCTCGCGCTCCGATCGTTCTCGTCGATGGATCCTCCTATCTTTACCGTGCGTTTCACGCGCTGCCGCCGCTCACGACCTCCAATGGTCAACCCACCGGCGCGGTGAAAGGCGTGTTGAACATGCTCAAGCGGCTGATCAAGGATTACCCGCAAAGCCCGATGGCGGTAGTGTTCGATGCGCCCGGTAAAACCTTCCGCGATGACATGTACAGCGATTACAAATCACATCGCCCGCCAATGCCCGATGACCTGCGCAGTCAAATCGCGCCTTTGCATGCCTGTGTTAAGGCGCTCGGCCTGCCGTTGTTATGCGTTGAAGGTGTCGAAGCGGACGATGTGATTGGCACGCTGGCGCACCATGCCACCCAGGCCGGGCGTGATGCGGTGATCTCTACCGGCGACAAGGACATGGCGCAACTGGTCAATGCCCACATCACGCTGGTCAACACCATGAAGGATGAAACGCTGGACGAAGCGGGCGTAGAAGAGAAATTTGGCCTGCCGCCGTCGCTGATTATCGATTTCCTCGCCCTGATGGGCGATAAGGTCGATAACATCCCCGGCGTACCCGGCGTGGGTGAAAAGACGGCGATTGGCCTGCTGCAAGGTATGGGCGGCGGGCTGGATACCATTTATGACGACTTAGAAAGGGTAAAAACGCTGACCTTCCGCGGGGCGAAAACCCTGCCCAAAAAGCTTGAAGAGCATCGTGACCAGGCGTTTCTCTCCTATCAACTGGCGACCATCAAAGTCGACTGTGAGTTGCCGGTGGGCCTGGATGATCTGGATATCGCCCATCCGGACCGCGAGGCGCTCGTCACCCTGTATAAAGAGATGGAGTTCCGTCAGTGGTTGGGTGAGCTGCTGGAAGGTAAAGACGAAGGCGTGGACGACGTTAAAGGCGGCGAGCCAGCCCCTGCCAACGCTGACACGGCCGAGGCCTCCTCTGAGCCTTCGAGCGCTGCAGAAACGGGGGCTGCCCGTGAAGATCACGTCATTCTCGATCAGGCAGAACTCGATCGCTGGCTGGAACGGCTGCAAAGCGCCGAGCGCTTCTGCTTCGATCTTGAAACCACCAGCCTCAACTACATGGATGCAGAAATCGTCGGCATCGGCGTCTCGCTGGAAGCCGGTGAGGCCGCCTATATGCCGGTGGCCCACGATTACCTGGATGCCCCCCAGCAGCTTGACCGCAAAGCGGTATTGGCGGCGCTAAAGCCGCTGTTGGAAGACCCAACCAAAACCAAGATCGGTCAAAACCTCAAATACGATATTTCGGTGCTGGCGAACTATGAGATTGCCGTGGTCGGCCCGTTTGCCGACACCATGCTGGCGTCCTATGTGCTCAACTCCACCGCCACGCGCCATGATATGGATTCGCTGGCGCTGAAGTATCTGGGCGAAAAGACTATCTCCTTTGAAGACATCGCCGGCAAGGGCGCCAAGCAGCTGACGTTTAATCAGATTGCCCTGGAACAAGCGGCGCCTTACGCCTGTGAAGATGTGGATATCACGCTGCGGCTGCAGGAAACGCTGCGCCCCCAGGTCGAAAATGAAGGGCGCTTGGCCGACGTACTGGATCATATTGAGCTGCCGCTGATCAAAGTGCTCTCGCGCATCGAACGCAACGGGGTGGCGGTCGATGCCGAGCTATTGCATAAACAGAGCCAGCAGCTAGATCAGCGTATTCGCGAACTCGAACGCGAGGCCTTTGAACTCGCCGGGCGTGAATTCAATTTGGGCTCGCCCAAGCAGTTGGGTCAGATCCTGTTTGAAGAGCAGAAGATTCCGGTGCTCAAGAAAACGCCGAAAGGCGCGCCCTCTACCGCGGAAGGCGTGCTTGAAGAGCTGGCGCTGGACTACCCGCTGCCCAAGGTCATCATGCAGCATCGCGGCCTTGCCAAGCTGAAGTCCACCTACACCGATAAACTGCCGCGGCTGCTCAACAAAGCCACGGGCCGTGTGCATACCAGCTACCATCAGGCGGTGACCGCCACTGGGCGCTTGTCGTCATCGGACCCGAACCTGCAGAACATCCCTATTCGTACCGAAGAGGGGCGCAAAATTCGCCAGGCGTTTATCGCCCGCCCAGGCTACCGCATTGTCGCCGCTGACTACTCGCAGATTGAGCTACGCATCATGGCGCACCTCTCGGAAGATAAAGGGCTGCTGGAGGCGTTTGCCGAAGGGCGCGACATTCATACCGCCACGGCAGCGGAAGTCTTCGGTACCTCGCTAGAGAAAGTCTCCGGCGACCAGCGACGCAGCGCCAAGGCGATCAACTTCGGTTTGATCTATGGCATGAGCGCCTGGGGGCTGTCGCGGCAGCTGCACATCGATCGCAACCAGGCCCAAACCTACATTGACCGTTATTTTGACCGCTACCCAGGCGTGGCGCGCTATATGGAGCGTATCCGCTCCCAGGCGGCAGAGGATGGCTTTGTTGAAACGGTGCTGGGTCGGCGGCTTTATCTGCCGGAGATTCAGTCGCAGAACCGCAACCGCCGCCAAGGCGCCGAGCGTACCGCGATCAACGCGCCGATGCAGGGCACGGCGGCCGACATCATCAAGCAGGCGATGATCGACGTGGATGCGTGGCTGGAAGAGGGCGAGTTCGATGCGCTGATGGTCATGCAGGTGCACGATGAGCTGGTATTCGAAGTGGCCGAAAAGCAGGTCGACGCGTTTATTGAGCAAGTGCAAAAACGCATGCAGGGCGCGGCGGCGCTAAAAGTGCCGCTGATCGTAGAAGCCGAATGCGGCGACAACTGGGACGAGGCGCACTAACGGCATCCCGCACCACGTGGTATCAACGAAAACCCCGCCGCCCATCAGGCGGCGGGGTTGCTTCAAACGTAGGGATTAACGCTTAACGCCAGCCGACGCGGTCAAAAATGCGGATGGCTTCAGGGTTGTTTTCACCCAGCACGCTAATGTTGACGTCATCCTTTTTGAAGTTACCCCACGACTCCAGCACGGAGTCTTTTTTGATGCCTTCCACGACGGGGAACTCATTGTTGCCCGAAGCAAAGATCTCCTGAGCGGTATCTGAGGCCAGATACTCAAGGAAGCGGACGGCGTTTTCACGGTTAGGCGCGCCTTCCACAACACCGGCGCCGCCCACGTTGACGTGAGTGCCGCGGTCATTCTGGTTGGGGAAAATAATGCCGACTTTACGGGCGGCTTCGCGTTCGGCATCGTCGTCCGATTTCAGCAGACGCACATAGTAATAGTGGTTCGCGACCGCGATATCGCACTCGCCGCTGGCCACACCGAGAATCTGGTCGGTATCGCCACCTTCCGGGTCGCGCGCCATGTTATTGACGACGCCCTGGGCCCACTCTTCGGTACCCTCTTCGCCGTGGTGTTCGATCATCGCGGCCAACAAAGACTGGTTGTAGATGTTGTTGGAAGAGCGAATGCACACTTTGCCTTCAAACTGCGGATCGGCGAGATCTTCGTAGCTTTCGATCTGGCTTGGGTCGAAGTTTTCGCGGTTGTAATAAATGGCCCGGGCGCGCTGGCTAAAGCCAAACCACAGGCCGTCAGGGTGACGCATGGATTCGGGCAAGCGCTCATTGAGCACGTCGGATTCGACGCTTTGGAAAATGCCTTCGTCTTCAGCGCGCCACAGGCGGCCAGCGTCTACCGTTAGCATCACATCCGCGGGGCTTGCCACACCTTCGCGTTGAATGCGCTCGATCAACTGGTCGGAATCACCCTCAAGAATGTTGACTTCGATACCGGTCTCTTCGGTGAAGGCATCATAAAGACGTTCGTCAGAATCGTAATGGCGTGCAGAGTAAAGGTTAAGCTCATCCGCCATGCTGGAACCCGCAACAGCTGAGCCTGCCATAATGGCGGCGATTGATAGCGTTAGGCGTGCCTTATTCATAACCGTCAACTCCGTCGTTATTTGATAATAATTTACATTTACAAGTTTAGCATTCAAGCGTGTATCAGCGTTGAGGTCAAGTTAAATGCTAACCAGACGCATTCAACGAAGCGGGCTATACGTGCATCTCAGCGCGATAAAAAATAGAATGCAAACAACTTTCAAATGTATTCGATCCGCGTTTGGGCATCCATGCCATTTTCTATGACCTAGCCCATGGCATCGTCCATGCAACAGTTTGCTCACCTGCACAGTGGGGATTTATGACAGCTAACCTCAAGGTTGCCCCGGCGGCGTCCAGTGCGACGGCATTGACGCTTCACAATGTCTGCCATGCCTATGATGGCCATTCGGTCGTGAAAGGCGTGGACTTAAGTGTCGCCCCGGGCGAGGTCGTTTGTTTGCTGGGCCCCTCTGGATGTGGCAAAACCACGCTCTTACGTATCGCGGCGGGGTTGGAAGTCCTCCAAGAGGGCAGTGTGACGCTGGAGGGTATGGCGATTGCCGCGCCCGGCCGACGCCACGTGCCGCCGGAAAAACGCAATGTAGGGCTAGCGTTTCAAGACTCGGCGCTGTTTCCGCACCTTACCGTGCTGGAAAACGTGACCTTTGGGCTCAAACACCTGGCGGCTGGCCAGCGCCGTGAGCGAGCCAAGCAGTTGCTCGAACAATTGGGCATGGCCGGGTATGTCGATGTCTACCCACACATGCTTTCGGGTGGCCAGCAGCAGCGGGTGGCGCTGGCGCGGGCGCTGGCGCCGTCACCGCGTTTAATGCTGTTGGATGAACCCTTCTCGAGCCTGGACGCGCGCCTGCGCGACCGCATCCGTGACGATACCCTGCACGTCTTGAAAAAAGTCGGTGCGGCGACGCTGTTGGTCACCCATGACCCTGAAGAAGCCATGTTCATGGCGGATCGCATTGCGCTGATGCGCGATGGCCGGATCGTGCAAACGGGAACGCCGCGCGAGCTTTACTGTGCGCCCCAAGACCCCTTCGTGGTGACTTTTTTCGGCGATGTGAATGAGCTGCAGGGAAAGGTGCACAACGGCATGGTGAGCACAGCGGTCGGGAACGTGCCTGCGCAGGGGCTTGCGGAGGGCAGCGATGCTCAGGTAATGATCCGCCCCGAGGCGCTGAGGATTGTTGAACGTGACCTTCCCGCAGAGGAGCACCGTCATAGCCATGTGGTCATGGCGAAACTATTAGGGCGCACCAGCCTGCTGCACCTGTGTGCCCATGGCGAGAACGGCTTGGAAGCGCACCTGCACGCCCGGGTGCCTGGGGTGTTTCTACCCGCGGAGGGGCAGCCGGTGGATATCCATCTCGACCTTTCCCAGGTGTTTGTTTTTCCGCTCTCTATCCAGGCTTTCGTCAGGACTTAGCGCCGGGGCGCGAGCGGCGCATGGCTATGCTGAGCAGAATCACCGGCAGAATGCCAACGACGACAATGGCCAGGGATGACGTCGAGGCTTCGGCCAGCCGTTCGTCAGACGCCAGATTGTGCGCGCGCACCGCCAGCGTATCGAAGTTGAAAGGGCGCAGAATGATCGTGGCGGGCAGCTCTTTCATGACATCGACGAAAACCAAAATGCCCGCCGCCAGCAGGCTGCTGCGCATCATCGGCGTATGTATATGACGCAGCGTGCCGCCTGCGGTTTGGCCCAGAGTGCGCGAGGCGGCGTCCATGCTGGGCGTCACCTTGCCTAAGCTGGCTTCTACCGCATTGAACGAAACGGCCAGAAAGCGCACCACATAGGCGTACAGCAAGATAAACGCCGAACCGCTGAATACCAGGCCGATAATGTAGCCGTAGTGGTTATTCAGCCACGTATTCAGGGCGTTATCCAGCCAGGTAAACGGAATCAGAATCCCCACGGCGACCACCGAGCCGGGAATCGCGTAGCCCATGGCGGCGACCCGGGAGGCCACCCGCGCAAACGTCGTATCGTGCATGCGCACGCCATAACTCAGCACCACCGCAAGGCCTACGGCAATCAGCGCCGCCACCGTCGCAAGCCCTAAGCTGTTCCAGGCGTAGCCGATAAAGCGTGCGCCCCACAGCGAATCGCCCCCTTGCAGCGCTAAATTAAGCAGAATGCCGCTAGGCAGTAAAAAACCCACCAGCACCGGGAAAAGGCAGGCCAGCGTTGCCGCGGCGGCACGCCAGCCGTGCAGCGCGTACTCAGGCAACTGCTGATAGCGGTTGGTGGTATGGAAGTAGCGACGCTTGCCCCGTGACCAGCGCTCCAGTAGCACCAGCACGATCACGAAGGTGAGCAGGCAGGCGGCCAACTGCGCCGCCGCGACCTGTTCGCCCATGCCAAACCAAGTGCGATAGATCCCGGTGGTAAAGGTATCGACGCCAAAGAACTGCACCGCGCCAAACTCGTTCAGCGTTTCCATCAATACCAGCGATACCCCACCCACCAGCGCTGGGCGCGCCAAGGGGACGGCGACGCTGGCGAACAGCCGCCAGGGGCCACGCCCAAGCGTGCGGCCCACATCCAGCACGCACACCGACTGCTCGAGAAAGGAGGCGCGGGCCAGAAGGTAGACGTAAGGGTAAAGCACCAGGGTAATCACCGTGGCCGCGCCGCCCAGCGAGCGCACATTGGGAAAATAGTAGTCGCCGTACTCCCAGCCAAACGTGTCGCGCAGCAGGCTTTGCAGCGGACCGGCGAATTGCAGGAAATCGGTATAGGCGTAGGCGATGACATAGGTGGGCACCGCGAGGGGCAGCAGCAGCGCCCACTCAAACAGCCGCTTGCCAGGGAAACGGCACATGACTATCAGCCAAGCGGTACCGGTGCCGATAACCAGGGTGCCGAGGCCGACGATCACCACCAGCCAGAACGTATTGTTCAAGTAGCGCCCCAGCACCGTGCTGGCCAGATGTTGCCACACGCCATCGGTGGGCATGGCGATATGGGCCAACACGACCAATACCGGCAAGGCAACAATGAAGGCTACCGCCGTCATGGCTACCGACCAGGGGCTGGCGCGACGGCCAAACGAAGTGGTGGCGGCGAATAGCCCGCGATAGCCGGTTCTCAACAAACGAACACTCCTTGCAGCAACAACGATAGGGCAGCCAACGTCTAATGCGAATCACTGGCGGGCGTGAATAGTAGCATTGCCAGTATACGGCTGCATCGCTGTACGTTGCAGATCCGTCATTAGAGCAAAAAGCCCGCCGAGGCGGGCCATAATGGTTGGGTGATCAACGCTAGGCTTGTCGCTGGGAGTGAGTTAGTAACCCAGCATCATGCTCGGCAGGCCGGTAATCAGCCACGGGAAGAAGGCCATCAGCGTGCACGCCAGCAGAATCAACGCCACAAAGGGGATGACCGCCTTGTAAAGATCGACGATTTCCACGCCGGGCGGTGCCACGCCTTTTAAGTAGAACAGCGCGTAGCCAAAGGGCGGGGTAAGGAAGGAGGTCTGAAGTACGACCGCCACCATCACCACGAACCACAGCATATCCACGCCCATGGTTTCGACGATAGGCAGCATGATGGGGAAGCTCAGCAGTACAATGCCGGTCCAGTCCAGGAACATGCCTAGGATAAACACCAAGAACAGCATCAGGATCAGCGCGCCCACTGTGCCGCCAGGCATCGCCAGCACCAGTTCACTGATCACGCTCATGCCGCCCCCGCGTGAGAACACGCCGGTAAAGGCAGTGGCACCCACCAACACGAGCATGACCATTGTCGTGGTTTTGCCCGCTTCCACCATGGTCCAGAAACAGGTGCTTAGTTTGCGGTCACCGAAAATCAAAAACAGGATGAACGCGATAAACACGCCGATGGCCGAGGCCTCGGTCGCCGTGGCGATACCGGTAAACAGGGCACCCAATACACCCAGAATCAACGACATGGGTGGGACCACGTACTTGCCCAGCATGACCAGTAGCTGTTTCGTGCTGACTTCGGCGCGCTCTTCTGGAGGTACCTTGGGGCCGTAGTGGGGCTTGAGGTAGCAGATGATCAGAACGTAGAGCGCATACATCACCCCAAGCAGCAGGCCGGGGATCAGTGCGCCCGCGAATAGCGCCCCGACCGATACCGGTGAGTAGCTGGCCATCAGGATGAGCATGATGCTGGGCGGAATCAGAATGCCCAGGCAGCCGCTGGCCATGATGACGCCCGCGCTCAGCTCCTTGTTGTAGCCATACTTGAGCATGGGCACCAAGGCGATCATGCCCATCACGGCAATAGAAGCGCCGACAATCCCCGTGGTGGCAGCCAGCAGTACCGAGACGATGACCACGGTCAGTGCCAGGCCACCGCGCAGGTTCGCCAGCAATAGCCGCATGGCATCGAACATCTTCTCCGTGACGCCGGAGTCGTTCAGAAACCTCGCCATCAAAATGAACAGCGGTATCGCCACCAGGACATAGTTATCCATGGCGTTACCAAAAATATTGTTGATCAGCGTGCCCAGGATTCGCTCGCCGGGGCCGAGAAAGGCGCCGATTACCGCGACACCACCCAGCACAAATGCCAGCGGATGGCCCATAAACAGCCCCACCATCAGACCGCCAAACATCACCAGCGTGAGCATTTCAGGACTAAGGTTCATGCTGATGTCTCCTCGCGAAGCTGCATGATGGCACGCAGCACAATGGCAATTGCCTGTAGCAGAATCAGGATAGCGGCGACCACGATCACGCCTTTAATCGGATAGACCGGGATTGAGACCATGCCATAAGTGGTTTCACCGCGACTCCATGCACGTTCAAAGAAGCTCCAGCCTAGGGTGATCAGCATCCAGATAAAGGGCACAAAGAAAATCAAATAACCGAGCACGTCTAGCGCGGCCTGCTTCTTACGCGATAGCAACCGCTTTAGCACGTCGACTTCAACGTGGGCGTGGTGTTTGAGCCCATAGGCTGCCATTAGCATAAAGTGGGCCCCAAATAGCATTTTGGTTACGTCAAATGCCCAATCGCTGGGGCGTCCAAACAAAAAGCGTGACGCAATGTCGTAAAGCACAATCAGGGTAATGATGGCAATCAATGGCGCGATGATGCGTCCAAAGGCTTCATTGATGGCATCGATCGCCTTGGCAATCGCATTCATGGAAGATCTCCGCGGTCAGCACAAAAAAACCGCCCCGATAAAACCGAGGCGGCACAGAAGCGCCTTACAGGCAGGCTTCGATCTCTTCCAGTGAGGGCAGGTTATCCATCACGCGGCTCATGTTGTAAGGCGCGGAAACATCGCGCCACGTTGCGTAGTGCTCAAGGTAGGCAATCATCGATTGATAGACTTTGGCGTGGTCAGGAGCTTCACACGCGCCGCGTAGAATCACTTCGTTAGTGACTTCCTGAATGCGCGCCAAGTCCTCTTCAGAGAACTGATTGATCGTAACGCCCGCGTCAATGAACTTCTGGGTGGCTTCGGTGGACTGGCGCTCAGACCAGGCGAGTGACCACGCCATGGTGGCATCAGCGGCAATACGCAGGGTCTCTTGGGTCTCTTCGGAGAGGGCGTCCCAAGCATCTTTATTGATCATGACGCCAAATACACTTGCCGACTGGTGCCAGCCAGGCGTGGCCCAGTAGTCAGCCACTTCGGCAAAACCGGCGTTAAAATCAACGCCAGGGGTTGAGAACTCACCTGCATCAATCACGCCGCGCTCAATGGCTTGGTAGACTTCACCACCCGCTAGCGTGACCTGGGAACCGCCTAGCTCTTCGAGTACACGGCCCTGATCGCGACCCGAAAGGCGCAACCGCTTACCCTCTAAATCGGCAATGCTTTCGATCGGGGTGCGGCCCATAAAGCCTGATTCATTATTGGTAATGCCGTAGGGCAGATACACCATGTTGAACTGCCCGTAGATCTCTTCGTATAGCTCGCGACCGCCCCACTGCTGAATCCAGTTAAGGTAGTCAACGCCATTAAACAGGCTGGTGGTGGTGGCCAGTGGCGAAAAGGCGGGGTTCAAGCCGGCCCAATAGCCCGGCCAGTCGCCTGCGGCTTCAATGCTGCCCGTTTCAGTGGCATCAAAGACTTCAGTGCCGGGCATTAGCGTGCCGCCTGCGCGGAAATTGATTTGTAGCTCTTCGCCCGCCAGTTTATTGACCAGTTCCACCCAGTGCTGGTCAATCTTGATAAGATCAAGGTTTTCCGGCCAGGTCGAGGTCATCGTCCACTCTTCTTGTGCTTGGGCGGTGGTCGTGAAGGCAGCGAAAGCGATACCAGCCGCAAGGCCGGAGAGAGCAAATTGGGTCGTTTTTTTCATGATGTATTTCCTGGTTTGGCGTGTAGCGTTATTAGTGTTGGGTACCTGAATGCAGGAAAGTGCAGTGCGACTAGGTTACGTTTACGTAAACATGGTTTTGGGCGCTGCAGAGCTAAACTAGCACACCAACCCTGATGCAGCGCAATATCAGTAATGTAAGGTGCTATCCCTTAGGTTTGCATAAGAAAGCCCGCTATTTGTTTTTAAACAATGATTTATCGATTTTTTAGCGGCTGACTGGAGTGGGATTGCCACTCCAATAACGTTGAAAGTAGTTAAATTATTCAACCAAAGTTGTAAGTTCGCGGATGGCTATCAGCAATAGAGACACTGAAATGCGTATTGAGATGACGTGATGGGAAACGACCGGGCAGCCGTAGCAGTGTTAATACATCATGCGATGCGTCTCAAACGGCGTGGTTGGCGCCAGTTGGTGTGGCTAGCGGGCGATGCCGAGACCTGTCGATCAAGCGCGCAGGCGCTATGGCAGGCTAATGATTGGCAGGCGCCGGTGTGGGTCGCAAGCGAGCGCACCGCACTAGCGTTTTCCGCGCCTGTTCTCTCGCCACGCAAGGCACGTACCCGCCTTGGCGCTGAACACCAACTGGTCGTGATCGATACCCACAGCACCGGCTTTGACCCTGAAGCGCTGGGCGCGCTGGCGGGAACGGTAACGGCTGGTGGCTTGCTGATATTGCTCACACCGCCGTCTTTAGGCGACGCCCCCGATCCGGATTATGCCCGTTTGGCTGACTATCCCTGGCCTTGGCAGGCACTCTCCGCCCATTACCTGGAGCGTTTAGCCGGCCAGTTGCAGTCGTCGACTGACGTTATCCGCTGGCGCGCTGGGCAAGCGTTGCACTTGCCCCACCTTCCCGTGCGCCCGCCAGCGGCTAACGCACGCGGCGGTGTCTGCTTGAGCGCCGACCAAGCGCAGGCAGTGCGTCAGTTGGTAGGGTTAAAGCGCCGGCGACCGCTGGTGATGACCGCCGATCGCGGGCGCGGCAAAAGTGCTGCCCTGGGGATCGCCTGTGCTCAGCTGTTAATGCATAAAACCCAGCGAGTAGTGCTTACCGCGCCACGGCTGAGCGCCGTAGAGAGTGTATTTGAACGAATCGCCGCGCTTTGCCCGGACGGCCGCCGGGTGGCTCAAGATCGGTTTGTGTTGGCCCAGGGCAGCGAACTGCTGTTTATCCTGCCGGATAGCTTAACCGAGCAGATCAACGCCCAGCAGCAGGGCGGTGATGGTAGCTACTTAATGGTTGATGAAGCCGCGGCGATCCCCGCGGGCCTTTTGGGGCAGTGGCTAAGCGCCTTCCCCCGCATTGCGTTTGCCACCACCGTACACGGCTATGAGGGCTCAGGGCGTGGGTTCGCGCTGCGCTTTCGCGACACCCTGGATCGGTTGGCGCCCCAGTGGAAAGCGTTGACGCTGGAGAGCCCTATTCGCTGGAGCCGTGGTGACCCGCTGGAAACGCTGGTCAATCAACTGCTGCTGTTAAAAGCAGCGCTGCCCATAGCGCGGTCCAAAGCACAGCTGAATAGCAGCGCGCTGGTAACCAACGTGGTCGAGCGTGCTTGGCTTGCCGGGCATGAGGCGGCGCTGGAAAAACTGTTTGGGCTGCTGGTGCAGTCGCACTACCGCACATCACCGAGTGACCTGCGCCAACTACTTGATGGCCCCGGTACGGCATTGCGCATGATCGAACAGTCGGGCGAACCCCAGGCCGTGCTGGTGACTCGGGAAGAGGGTGGTTTTGAGGCTTCACTTGCCCACCAAGTCGCCCGCGGCGAGCGTCGTCCGCAGGGGCATTTGTTAGCGCAGTCGTTGGCAACGCACGCCGGTAGCCGTGAGGCACTAACGGCACGCTGGCGCCGGGTGGCACGTATCGCGACGCATCCAGAGCGTAGGCGTCAGGGGCTGGGGCAAGCGCTGCTGCGCGATGATATGGCCGCCGCGCAGCATCAGGGGATTGCGCTCTATGGCGCCACCTTTGGCGCCGAGGCATCGCTGTTACGGTTTTGGCTGGCGCAAGGGTTCTCGCCGGTACGTTTAGGCATCACCCGCGAAGCCTCGACCGGTGAGTTTGCGGTGATGGTAGCGAAGGCGCTAAATGCCCAGGGCGAGGCGGTGCTTGCCGATCTTGAGGCACGCTTTCAAGCGGCTTTGGTTGGTCTATTGGCCTTTGAGTTAAGCGCGCTGCCCGCGGCGGTCGTGGTGCTCTTACTCGGCCAACTGCCCGGCGTGTCGCTGAGTGGGCGCGATTGGCAGGACATCGAGGATGTGGCCACGGGTTACCGCGACCCAGTGCTGGCTCGACCCGCCTTACACGCCTTGGCGCGTGCAGCCAGCCGCTGTTCTTTGAGCGAATCACAGCAGCGGTCACTGCAACAACTGGCGGCGTGGGCGTTGCAAAATTTACCCCTGGCGAGCGCCCACGGTGAAGCGGTGCAGGCACTGCGTCTTGCCGTGAAGGAATTAATCGAACCGGTGAAAGGTTCCCACGGCGCTGTTGCGGTTTAGCTTTTGCTGAATAGCGCTGACCGGTAAAGTAGTCCCGTTGCCGATAATGAAGAGTCTTTATGAACGCACATTTAGAAGCGCTGGCCCCCCGCTTGGTATGGCGCCACTTTCGTACCCTTTGTAATACGCCGCGCCCGTCGGGGCATGAAGCGGCGCTCGTTGCTCTCCTCGAAGCGTGGGCAGACGAGCAGGGCCTGACTCATGACCGCGATACCTTCGGTAATTTACGCCTGCGTAAACCGGCCTCTCCCGGCTGTGAGCAAGCCCCTGGCGTCGTGCTCCAGGGCCACCTGGACATGGTGGCCCAGGCCAACAGCGATCACGCGCACGACTTTACTCGCGACCCGATCAGCACCTATGTCGCCGACGGTTGGCTGCACGCCGAAGGCACTACCTTGGGCGCAGATAATGGATTGGGCGTGGCGGCCATTCTTGCCGTGTTGGAAGATCCCGATCTTCGCCATGGGCCGCTGGAGGCGCTGTTTACCCTGGAAGAAGAGACCTCCATGGGCGGTGCGCTGAACCTGGCGGAGAACTGGCTGGAAGGCTCGCTGCTGCTCAACCTGGATAGCGAAGACCGGGGCCAGGTCTATATCGGCTGCGCAGGCGGGGCCGATGTGGAAGTCGATGCGCAACTGCCGAGCGCCGCGGTGGGTGAGCATGAGCGCGTGATCGAAATTGCCTTGACGGGCCTGAAGGGTGGTCACTCAGGCATCGATATCCATAAGCCCTTGGGCAACGCCAATCGCTTGCTGGTAAGAGTGTTGAGGTCGTTAGAAGCCTTTGACGCTCGCTTGATCAGCTATCACGGCGGCACGTTACGCAATGCGATACCCCGCGAGGCATTCGCCCAGGTAGCACTGCCGGAAGATGAAGCGGACGCTGCGCTGGTGGCGATTGCCGAGTTGGAAACGATTCTACTGAGAGAGCTGGGCAGTGGCGATAGCGGTCTGAAAATCAGCGCGCAGCGGATCACGCTACTACCTGACGCCGAGCCGCTCACGCTGGATGCCAGCGTGATGTTGCTGGCCGCGCTTCACGCTGCCCCCTGCGGGGTCGAGCGGATGAGCGCCGATGTGCCGGGCGTAGTGGAAACCTCCAATAACCTGGGCGTGTTGAGCCTGGAAAATGGGCGGCTTCACCTCTGCGCGCTGGTGCGTTCGCTGCACGACAGTGCGGTAGTGGCTTTGGCGGATCGCTTTAAAGCACTGTTTGGCTTGATTGGCGCAAGGGTAAAAGTCGAGAACAGCTACCCGGGCTGGGCACCCAATCCCAATGGCGCTTTACTGGCGACTTTCAAGGCGCGTCATGCGTCACTGCTGGGTCGTGAACCCGAAGTGAAGGTAATTCATGCCGGGTTGGAGTGCGGTATTCTAGGCAGCAAGTATCCACACCTGGATATGATTTCATTTGGGCCGCTCATTCGTGGCGCCCACTCGCCGGATGAACGGGTGGAACTCGCCTCGGTCGAGGAGTTTTGGTCGATGCTGCGGGCTTTGATCGAGGATCTGGCTGAGCAGGGCCAAGCTTGATGCTTAGGCGACGCGCATAAAAAAACGGCACCATGGTGCCGTTTTTGCGTTGCTAACGCTAACCCTGGGCTTATTTGCTTAAGTAGGCGTTAAGCATCCAGATGGTTTTTTCCTGCTCGCGAATGTAGTCACCGGCCTGGGCCGCGGTGCCTTCATCGTCTGCATCAGAAGCGAGTGCCAGCAGTTCGCGCTGAAGCTCGATAATGGTCTGATACCCGGTCAATACACCTTTAACGCAGGTGGTACCGTCATGGACGTCTTTGTCTTCCTGAATACGCGATAGGGTGACGTAGTCGCTATACGCGTGAACCGGTTTGTGGCCCAGTGTGAGGATGCGCTCAGCCACTTCATCCACTTTCGTCAGCAGATCGGTGTAGAACTCTTCGAACTTGGCGTGCAGTTCGAAAAAGTCACTGCCACGCACATTCCAGTGGTAGCCGCGCACGTTCATGTAGAAAATTTGGTAGTTGGCTAGCAGGTGGTTGAGCTTCTCGGCGAGTTGACTAGCGCTACCTTCATGTAAGCCAATGCTATTGGTATCTGTCATAACCTGCTCCCTTTTGGTGGCCACCGGGGCGGCCGTTAATGCCTATAAACAGCGTGGGTATAAGCTTAGAGCGCTATGGGTACGATGCAAAACAAGTTTTTTGCATCGCCGCTATAGCGTTATCGCATAATCCTTCTGTCATATGCCTATGTCCTTTATATGCTGGCAGCGGGTGTTTTTTTCAAGGCCTGTTTAACCACAGCCTAAGCAGGTTTTCACAGCGCGCTTCAAGGAGCTCGGCGGTGCGCGGTAGCGCCTCTTGCAGCGTCATTGGGCCATCGGCCAAGGCAAATGCCGCGGTGACGCCTTGGTCAAAGCAGGCTTGCCAGCCATCGCCCAGGCTGCCAGCCAGCACGATGACTGGCTTATTGAGGCGCTGAGCCGCACGGGAAACGCCAATCGGCGTTTTACCCGCCAAGCTTTGCCCATCCAGGCGGCCTTCGCCGGTGATCACCAGGTCGGCACGCGCCAACAGGGTCGCCATGTCGGCTTGCTGCATGATCATCTCAATGCCGGGTTTTAAGCTGGCATTTAAAAAGGCTTTGGCTGCAAATCCCATACCGCCTGCCGCCCCCGCTCCGGGTAGTGTCCGGTAGTCGTTGCCGAGTACCGCCGCACTTATATCGGCGAAGTGGCTAAGTGCGCGGTCCAGCTGTTCGACTTCATCAGGTGAGGCGCCTTTTTGCGGGCCAAATACCGCGCTGGCGCCACGCGCGCCTAGCAGCGGGTTATCAACATCGACCGCGGCTTCCAGTGTCAGCCCCGCTAAGCGCGGATCTAGCCCTTCCAGCGTTAAGCTGGCCAGTTGGCTAAGCGACGCGCCGCCTGGCGGCAGCGGCTCGCCATTTTGGTCCAGAAAGCGCGCGCCGAGTGCCTGTAACATACCGGCTCCGCCATCATTGGTGGCACTACCGCCGAGCAGTAAAAGCGCTTTTTCAGCGCCCTGGTCCAGCGCTGCCAACAGCAGCTCACCGACGCCAAACGTCGAGGTATGCAAGGCATTCCGCTCATCGCTGCGAAGGTGCTGCAATCCACTGGCTTCTGCCAGCTCGATAAACGCGGTACGCTGATCGCCAAGCCAGCCCCAGGTGGCATTTCTAGGGCGTCCCAGGGCATCTTGAACGTTCAGCTGACGCCGTTCAGCGCCGGTCGCTGCGATCAGTGCGTCTAAACTGCCTTCGCCGCCATCAGCCAAAGGGCAGGCCTGCACCTCCGCGCTGGGTAGGGCGCGCTGCACGCCTCTTGCCATGGCGGCAGCCGCTTCCTGAGCGCTGAGTGCATCTTTAAAGCTGTCGGGGCAAAGCAACACATTCATGAGCACGTTCTCCGCAAAAAACAGTCGCATCAACTGATGGTGGTTAAAACATTCGCTTCAACATGCTGTCTTACGCACATTGTTATTAAATACATTGTTATTCAACACATTGCTATTAGGTGTGACCACCGTTGGCGAGCTTAGCGCGCTAGCCTGCGCCAAACCAGCGGCCTCGTCCGTTAGAGGATCTAACATGAAGTCGATACCCATAAGCCTAACCTGTCTATTAGCGCTTGCTGGCTGCCAAGTAACGCCGGATCGCCTGCCTCAGGCCGAGCCTGCGCCTTCCGCCGCCTGCTATTTTCCTACCGCGGATGAGCAAGCGCTGGAAACCAGCGTTGATATCCTGACCGAATGGGGGTTCACGCTTACGTCTACCGATACCACATTGGGCTTAATTAGTGCTAGTCGTGAGCGTGAGCTGCACGGCTACTATGACCCTTACGATAATGCGTATGGCTACGGGCGTGGAATGCGTATGTTTGGTGGCTTGGGTATTGGCGGAAGTTCGGGCATTGGGTTTGGGTTCGGTGGGGTTGGCTTTGGCGGTGGAATAGGCCAGCAGCCGGTAGAAGTGGAGCGTGTCTCGTTATTCATCAACGATGCGCATGTCCGTATTTCCCGGGATATTCGTCGTTTCGACCACCTAGGGGATTTACGCGAATCGTACAGCGCCAGCAATGACGATTTCTGTCGGCGCTTTCAAGCCACGTTCGAACAAAGTTCACCCGCCGCTGAGAGGCCATTATGAAACTTCGTCACTGGTTAGTGGTAGGCCTACTGGCGGGATTGACAGGCTGTGCCACCACCACGCCATTGGAGCCGCGAGAGCTGGTTTATGCAACGCCCGCCGATGAGACGTTTCGAGAAGCGGTAGATTTAATGGTGGAGCAGGGCTATGTGGTGCGCCACGCGGATATTGCTCTGGGTCGGGCAGAAGCATCGCTTGCCCGCTGGCCGGGGTATCGGCTACAGCTGCAAGTCAGTGAAGAGGGCAGCGGTAGCCGGGTGCGCGTGTCGGCATTGAGTGGAAATCAGCCGCTTGAGCCCTATTTGCTCGACCCATGGCTGGTCGCTCTACAGCATAAGCTGGGGGTCGCACCATGAAGGGCGCCGTGGCCGCCGTAGCGTTTGTTTTGGCAGTCAGTAGTACGCTCGTTAGCACTCACGCCTATGCTCACCCCCATGGCTGGATCGACTTGAGTGTTCGCCTCATCACCAATGATGAGGGCATGCTAACCGGCTTGCATCAAACGTGGCGGATGGACCCCTTTTACAGCCTGGTCGTCTTTGAAGAGCTCCAGCAGGTTGAGGATGCCAGCCTTGAACAGGGGCTTGATCAGTTGGGTAAAGAGATTCGCGACAATCTTGCCGGTCAGCACTATTTAACCGACGTCCGTATCGACGATGCGCCGCAGGCGCTGGGCGAGGTGAGTGAATATACGGCTTTGGAGCGCGATGGGCGGCTAACCTTCATGTTCATTCTGCCGTTGGAAACGCCGCAACCGTTGGCGGGGTCTCTGCTCAGTTATCAGGTATTCGATCCTACGTATTACATCGAAGTGGTGCACGAGGAGCAGGACGGCCAGCCCCGTGACGATGCGCTTATTCTGCACGGTGAGCCTAACTGTGAGCTCTCGATAATCGCCGCGGATCCCGACTCTGAGCGGGTGATGCAAGCGGCACTACTGGATAAAGATGAAAGTGGTGAACCCGGTTTGGGACGCTTTTTTGCCGAGACTGGCCAAGCAGATTGCCGTTAGCCCCTAACGTAAGGGCTATTTAAACGCCGACTTGCCGAGCGTCGCCTATCGAATTTAGGCGCCTTTATGTTATTTTGTAACAATTATAGCGCTGGAGCGGTGAGATGTTCATACCAAGACCCTTTTCCCGCCATCTAGGGTTAATGCTAGGGCTACTGCTGGTCGCAGTGGTGCTTATCGTTGTTTGGCAAGGTGGGATTCAAAGCGTGAGTTATCAGTTGCTTGGCTGGCAGCGCGACCTGCATCGCTCATTGACGCTAGCGATTACCGAGCTTTCCCGCACCCCTACCTTGGCGACCTGGGTGACCTTGCTGAGTGTCAGCTTTGCCTACGGCGTTTTTCATGCCGCCGGGCCGGGGCATGGCAAAGCGGTGTTGGCGACCTATTTAGCCACTCACGGCGGGGCGCTCAAGCGCGCCCTGGGGCTCTCATTTGCCGCTTCCCTGCTGCAGGGAGTGACCGCCATTATGTTAGTGGTGGTGTTGGTATACGGCCTAGGCTGGATAACCCGGCAGGCCATGGGCAGTGTCGTTTGGGTGGAGCAAGCCAGCTTTCTGCTGGTGGCGGCATTAGGAGGTTGGCTCTGTTGGCGGGCCATCAAGCAGCTGCGCGCTGCCTATCAGCCGCACAGTCATGACCACAGCCACAGCCACAGCCACAGCCACAGCCACAGCCACAGCCACAGCCATGAGCATAGCCACTGCTGCGGCGGTGCGCATCATCTTGAACCGCAGCAGGCATTGGATTGGCGAACGGCGCTGATGACGGTCGGCGCCATTGGTATGCGTCCCTGTAGCGGGGCGGTGTTGATGCTGGGGGCGGCCAGCCTGCTGGGCCAGTTCGAGGTGGGCGTGGCCTCTGTCGTGGCGATGTCATTGGGTACGGGCATTACCGTTTCAGCGCTGGCCCTGGCCAGTATATTCGCCCGCAACTGGGCACAACGGCGTTTGAACAAACAGCAAGCCAGCCAGCGGAGTGTGCAAAAGGCCACCGGCTGGCTGGCCTTTGCCGGTGGCGCAATGATTGTCTTCGTCGGCGTTTCCCTTTGCGTGGCGGGCGCCGTACAGCCCGCAAGTGGACCGCTATTGAACGAACCTCCTACCCGCCAAAGCCATCCCTTAACGGGGTAGCGGCTAGGCTAATAGGCCAACCCGTTGACGAGCGCTAGAAGCTGATCGCGCAAGGCCGCCTGGCTAGCAGACTCATAGGGCTCCGCTGAACCATTTCCCCATACCGGGGCAGGCCACGTGGCGTCGGTGTGCCGCCGTAAAATGACATGAACATGCAGCTGGCTTACCACATTGCCTAGTGCGGCAATGTTGATTTTGTCGCCCCCTAGCGCCGTTTTCATGGCGCCACCGAGCTGGGTGGCCTCACGCCAAAGCTGCTGCTGGTCAGCGGCCGGAAGCTCGAATACTTCGCTGATATCGGCAAAACGGGGAACCAGAATGACCCACGGGTAGCGTGCATCGTTCATTAGCAACACGCGGCTGAGGGGAAGCTCGGCGATGGGAAATGTGTCGGCCGCTAGGCGTTCATCAAGGGTGAAATCGTTCAAATGAGGGCTCCAGTCTGATAGGTAGGCGTTTGATAGCATAGCAATTGCAATGCAATGTAGGGAAAGCGGGCACAATTAACAAAACGCTGTTACCCTGAAAAAACTCCCAAGCGGCAATGAGAGTTGTCAGGGGAGTTTCCCGATGTTGAATGACTCGTTAAGGAGAACGTAAATGAAAAAATTATTAGCCATGAGCTTTGTGCTACTGATGACGGCGGGTATTCTTACTGGTTGTAACACCATCGCTGGTGCAGGCCAGGATGTTGAAGAGGGCGGCCAGGCTGTCCAGGATGCGGCTAGTTAAGCTGTATTAGCGCGCTGATATTCTCCATCGGGCCAGGTAACTACCTGGCCCGATGGTGAGTAGCGTTGGTATTTTTCTATTCTGCTATGTGGAGATTCAAGGATGAAGCCCTGTACCACTCTGGCTAAATTCGCTTTAGTGAGCACCTGTGCAATGCTGTTAACGGCATGCGTCAGTTCCCAAATGCCGATTTCCCCCGCCAATGATGATGTCGACGCCGCCCCACCACCGCCCACGGTCGCACCGGGCGCAGCCAATGATGACCAGTCGGCTACCTGTGATTTAGCGGCAGTTCAATACGCGGTAGGCGAGTCATTCGACGAAGCGAAAGTGTCACAACTGCAAAGTGAGAGCAGTGCCCCTCAAGTGCGTGTCCTTCGCCCTGGCGACATGGCGACGATGGACCATCGCCCGGATCGTTTGAATATCCATCTTGATGAACAAGACATGATTGAAGAATTGCGCTGCGGCTAACTACCTAGCGTAAAATCAGAATGACGCAGGCGGCAGTTAATACCCCCATGGTGATGTTGAAGGCTCTCCAGGCGTTATCGCTTTTGATCCACTGGCCAATCGCGGTGCCAAAGGCGGCCCATAAAGCGATACACGGCAGTGCCACCATTTCAGCAAAACCCGCCAATACCAACGCATTGACGACCGGCTGGCCGCTTTCGGGTAGGAAGCCAGCCATCAACGCAAGCCCCATCACCCATGCTTTCGGGTTAGCAAACTGAAACGCCGCCGCCTGCCAGAACGTCAGTGGGATGCTATGTTCTTGTGCCTTTAAATTTGGCGGTGGCGCGCTGGCAATTTTCCACGCCAAGTATAGTAAATAAGCACTGCCTACCCAGCGTAGCGCCGTTTGCACAGCAGGATAACGCTCAAACAACACGCCTAAACCGAGAGCAATCGCTGCAAACAATAAAAAGCAGCCGCCAAGAATTCCCCACATATGCGGTAGCGTGCGCTTGAAGCCAAAGTTGGCGCCAGAGGCGGTCAGCATAATGTTGTTTGGCCCAGGCGTGAGCGTCATCGACATCATATAGAGCGCAGCAGGACCCAGGATTAACCATTCGCTGTTCATTTCATTGTATCCATACGCTGTAAAGGGGCGGGGTTGGGCTGTTGTGGATAGCTAGCGAATGAGCCGCTAACCGCTAGTCATAGCGGTCTTTCCAACGCTGACGGTTGACCTGCTCTTTGAGCATTTCAAGGATGTCGTAGAGCATTTGTTCGGTCACCCGGTTGCTGCCTTCGTCCACGGTGAGCCAGGTATCGAAGCCGCTGTCGGCGGTGCGCTCTACCAAGTTCTTGAACTCATCGGAGTGGATACCCAGCAGCAGCTCATCCACCAGCCGCTGGGCAACACCGCTCAGCGATGCCTCCATCGCGCTGCTGGCCTGTTGCCCCATGGGCAGTCGGCGAAGGCGCTGTATTTCAGGGCTTTCTCGCAGGGTTCGGCTGACTAAGTCATTAATCGCCGCCATGATAGCGTGGCGGTTGTGCTGGTAGGCCTTACCAATTGTGCTTTCCAGCCGCTGGGCGATCTCTTCAATCAACTGCGCTTTGCGGGGCATGATCACTCGGTCGATGACTCGCTCGGTCAGCGAGTCGCTGGCGCGGATCTGCTCCTGTACATTGCCCAGGAGTTTTAAGGCGATACGGTCGGAAAGCTCTTCGAGCAAAATGTCATAATATTTGGCAAAAAAGAGGTACGTCTCCCAGCGGGTGACATCAATGATGCCCAGCCGGTGAAGACGATGGAGCAGCGATATGACACGCAAAATACGCAGCAGGCGGAAGCCCGAGAGGGGGATACAGCCCAGCACGTCGTACCAGTGTACGAACGGGTAGAAGAACCAGCGGTGGTAACGCCGTTCGGCAATCGCAATCGACCACCCAAGCAACACATCGGCAATAAAAAAGCTCACAAACACTAAGTCGATGGTAATAAAACGGCTATGGATGGTGTCATCGTAAAAGGAGTAGAAACTTGGCGCGATGCTGGCAATGCCTTGGTTGATGGGACCAAGTAAAAACAGCGAATCAAACAACAGCAGCGCGAGGTTCACCACCACGAGCGTCAAAATAAAAAAATCCCAACCGATATGGGCATATTCGACCGCTTTAGGCAGGTGCGGGTAGCGTTCCCTGACAGGCATGCGAACTCCTTGTGGGGGGATCATTCAATGGCCGTTATCGAGCCTGGGACTGATGCTGCTGTTGGGTCAATAGCTCTTCTCGCTCCGCCTGCTTACGTAACTTTTTACGCAAAGCAGCTTTTTCAAAACGCAGCTTCTGTAGCGGTGTTGCCAGATTAAGTGGAGGAACGCTGGCGGGCTTGCCATCAGCATCCACCGCGACCATGGTGAGGTAACAGCTGTTGGTATGGCGGATCAGCTTATTGCGGATATCTTCGGCGACCACCTTAATACCAATTTCCATCGACGAACGCCCAACATGATTGACGCTGGCTAAAAAAGTGACCAGTTCACCCACATGAATCGGCTGTTTGAACAGTACCTGATCGACCGATAGCGTCACAACATAGTGGCCCGAGTAGCGACTGGCGCAGGCAAACGCGACTTCATCCAGCTTTTTGAGAATGGCACCGCCGTGGACTTTGCCACTGAAATTTGCCATATCAGGGGTCATTAAGACCGTCATCGATAGCTCATGTTGCCCAGGCAGGGCCGTACTGACTGCGGTGCTGGGGGTGCTTTGCGTCTCGGACATGCGGTCTTCCTCTACTAACACTGCCTGCCGCCAGGCAGGGGAAGCCAAGCGGCAGGCAGCGATTAGGTGGTGTTTAAAACCAGACTAGGCCGACTGAAATGATAATGCCGGTGATAAAGAGCTGGATAAGGCAGAAACCCATAATATCTTTCGCTTTCAGCCCCGCAATCGCAAGTACCGGCAGCGCCCAGAAGGGTTGCAGCAGGTTGGTCCAGGCATCGCCCCAGGCGACCGCCATGGCCACCCGCGAGATATCGGCACCCAAGGCTTGCGCAGCAGGCAGCATCACCGGTGCCTGAACCGCCCATTGTCCACCGCCGGAAGGTACAAACAGATTCACGATCCCAGCGCTGATAAACGACCAGAAGGGGAGCGACGTAGCGGTGGCAAACGATACCAGCCATTCAGACATGCTTTCCGCCAAGCCTGATTGGACCATGATGGCCATGATGCCAGCGTAGAACGGGAACTGAATGACAATGCCCGCACCGCCTTTTATCGCTTCGTTCAAACTCTTGAGCAGGTTACGCGGTGTGCGGTGAAGCACGATGGCTAAAAACAGAAACAGGAAGTTGACGACGTTAAGGTTCAGGCCGCCGCCGCGTAACAGGAAGTGGTCAAGTAGAAATAGAAGCCCTGGTACACCGACCAATAAAGACAGCGTTAAGCTGTTTTCCAAGCGTTCCGCGGGGCGCGTAATGCGGCCCACCGGCTCAGGCTCATCGTCAAGCACGCTGGGGTCGACGTAGACGCTGTCTTTCTCATCCGGCAGCATCATGCGGTTGACCAGCGGGATGGCAATAAACAGACACACGACGATTGCGAGGTTAAAGAAGGCAAAAATCGTCGAGCCGGTACTGATGACCCCAATCTGGTCGGCGGCAAAGTGCCCTTCAGTAGCAATGGTGAGCGGGATCGAACCTGCCAAACCGCCGTGCCACACGACAAAGCCCGAATAGGCACTGGCAACTAACAGGCGATAGTCAACGCGAATCAGGCGGGCCAGCTCTTTCGCAAACAGCGCGCCGACCACGAGGCCGAACCCCCAGTTAATCCAACTGGCTGCCAAAGAAACCACGGTTACCAGAATAATGGCGCCGCCAGGGGATTTAGCGGTACCGGCAATTTTTTGCAGAATGCGCTTTACCGGTGGCGAGCTGGCCAGCATAAAGCCGGTTACCAATACCAGCAGCATTTGCATTGAGAAGGTTAATAACCCCCAGAAGCCATCACCCCAGAAGCGCAGCACCGCCAGCGGTGTTTGACGCTCGATGGCAATCGCCGCCACCGAGGCGATTAACGTCAGTAGCAGAACGAAAATATACGGGTCGGGCAGATAGCGCTCCACCAGCTTGACGGCCGGTTTTGAGATCATTTTAAGCATAGGATGCTCTCTTTATTCATTATTAGAAAATGCCTAGTCAGTGTCTTGCTAGCCAGTGCCTAGGAAGTGCATGGCTAATATACGGGGGAGCGCGCTGTTTTTCACCTTGAAGCTGCCCGCTTCATCTCACGTTAACCCAGTTACCGGTGTCGCGCCCGTTCTAGCACCAGTAGGTGCGCCGATAACGGCGATAATAGTGAATCAATACCGCCGAGCGAACCAGTGTAAAGAGCATGAACGCAAACCACAGGCCATGGTTGCCAAGCCCCTGGGTTAGCCACCAGGCGGGAAGGTAAGCGGCGAGGCCAATAAAGATGCTATTACGCATTTCACGCACGGCGGTGGTGCCAATGAACACCCCATCTAGCAAATAGCTCCATACCGCAATCAACGGCATCATGACCATCCAAGGCAAATAGTGTGCGGCGGTCGCGCGAACCTCTTCAAGGCCGGTGAGTAACGCGATCAAGCCATTACCGCCTAGCGCAAACAGCACCGCAGCGGCGCCCGCAGTCCAGAACGAGAAACCTGCGGCGGCGCGCACGGTGGCAGCAAATTCACGCCAATCCTGGCGACCATAGGCGCGCCCGATCAAAGATTCAGCGGCGTGGGCAAAGCCATCCAGAGCGTAGCTGGTCAGCATAATGAACTGCAGCAGCACGGCATTGGCTGCCAGCACCGTATCGCCTTGGCGTGCGCCTTGGGCGGTAAAGAACGCCATGGCAAAAAGCAGACCAAGCGTGCGCACGAAGAGGTTGGCATTAACGTTGAACAGCGCGCTATAAGCGGCCAGCGCGAACAAGCGCTCGCGCAAAAAGTGCCCGTCGAGGAGCGTTAGCTGACGCAGTACCAGATAGCTGCCAAAGGCCAGTGCGCTATAGTCGGCGATAACGCTCGCCCAGGCCACGCCGTTGCTGGTCATGCCAAGGCCTACAACGAACCAAAGGTCGAGTACGATATTGACGCTATTAGTGAGCAGCAGAATCATCAGCGTGACGCGTGAGTTTTGCTGACCCAAAAACCAGCCCAAAATGGCGTAGTTGGCGAGTACCGCAGGCGCGGACCAGAGCCTTATGCGGGCGTATTCGCGCGCTAAGTCGGTCGCCACCTCGCTGCCGTCCAGCAGCCATAGTCCTAAGGAAACCAGCGGGGAGGCAAAGACGATCAGCAGCGCGCCAATCACCAGCGCCATGATCAGGGATTGCCCTAGCAGGTTGCGCACATCGGTGTCGCTTGCGCGGCCCATGGCCTGCGCGACTAACCCGGTGGTGCCCATGCGCAAAAAACCAAAGCCCCAATAGAGAAAGCTGAACAGGGTCGCACCCAGGGTAACGCCCGCCAAATAGCGAGAGTCGGGCAGGTGCCCGACCACAGCGGTATCGACCAATCCGAGTAACGGAACGGTGATATTAGAAAGAATGATTGGCCAAGCGAGGGCCCAAATCCGCATCGGGCTTAAGCGGCCGTGATGATGCGGTACTTCTTCATCAGCTGTTCTTGGCTTTCGTGGCGTTCGGGGTCGAGGGGGATGCAGTCCACTGGGCAAACCTGCTGGCATTGAGGCTCGTCGTAGTGGCCCACGCACTCGGTGCACAGGTTAGGGTCGATGACATAGATCTCCTCGCCTGGGGAGATCGCATCATTGGGGCATTCGGGCTCGCAGACGTCGCAATTAATGCACTCGTCGGTAATCATCAGGGCCATGGGCATACCTCGCAGATGGCATTTACACTCGGGCTATTATAACGCAATACCCGAGTGTTTTACTCAACAATAGCGTTGGCTAGCTAGTGTAGTGCTTACGCAGCGCTTCGGCGACCTGTGGATGCACCAAGCCAGAAACATCACCCCCCAGTTTGGCAATCTCACGCACGATGGTGGAAGAAATATACGAATTTTCTACCGCTGGCGTTAAGAATACGCTTTCAAGCTCCGGATTTTGCGCCCGGTTCATGTTGGCAAGCTGGAGCTCGTACTCAAAGTCGGACACCGCGCGCAGGCCACGCAGAATGATGGTCGCTCCCTGCTCGTGCATCATCGTGGTCAGTAGGGTGGAAAAGCCGATGACGTCCACGTTGGGTAACGACGCACACACCTTTTTGACCAGCGCCATACGCGTTTCTAAGTCGAGATTGGGGCTCTTGCCGGGGCTGGCCGCCACGGCGATGACCACTTTGTCGAACATGCGCGCACCGCGCTCAATCAGGTCGAAGTGGCCATTGGTGATCGGGTCGAAAGTGCCTGGGTAGACGGCGATATTGATTTTGCCGCTGCTCATAACGATGTCTCCTCGTCCAGACGGCCAAACGGGTTGTCGCTGGTGAGCGACACCGCGTGGTCGTAACCGGGAATATGGATCCGGTCGGCATGAATATCCAGCTCTGGCCCTTCCAGTACCGCTTCACCGAACTGGTAGCGTGGCGCGTAGTGGCCATGGTCGGCTTGGGCAAGATAGCTCGCTGCCGCTTCACGGGTAGCCTCGCGACGTTCTTTCCAGGCACTGATCGCCGCGGCGCCATGACGCTGGGCTAGCAAACGCTCGGTCACCGCAGGCGAGAGTACGACGCCAGTGGCGTTGTTGCCGCCGAAGCCCTTGGCATTGATGAAGGCAGCGTCTGCGCGAAATGGTTGGGCCGTTTGCGAAAAACGCAACCGCTCGGCATAGACATCGTCAGCGACCGCATCCAGCGTGGGGATGCCAGGCAAAAGGTCGTGAGCAAAGCTGCCCAAAGCGCTCGCCAGCTGATCCCCCGCCGCCGATCCCTGCGAATGGCCGATAAACGCTTTGATCGCCACGACTGGCCAGTCGCTGATCCCGTTCGCACGGGCAATCTCATCGAACACGTGGGATTCGGTAATGCGGTTTTTTGGCGTGCTGGTGCCGTGGGCGTGCAAAAAGCTGCGCTCTTTAAGGGCTTTTTCGCCGAGCATATCGCGCACCAGTGCGGCTGCCTTGCCAAGCGTGATGTAGTTGCCGATGCCCGGCGCTGAGATTGAGCGCTTATAGCCATCTGCGTTGACGAACACATCTGGCACCGCGCCCAGAATATCCGCGCCTACCTCTAAGGCGAGGGAATCATCCATCAGCAGCACAAACTGGCTGGCTTCTGCCATGGTAAAGCCACAGTTGCGTGCAAACGGGCGGCAGGCGCGCTGGTAATCGCTGTCAGTAAGCAGTTCGAGCGCGTCCAGCGCTTTCAACCCAGCATCGTCGGCGAGTGCGCCCATCGCCCGAAAGCCTTCGATGATTTCCGGGGTAATCGGTGCATCCGCCGTGCCCACCATCACCACGCGGCGACGTCCGGCGCGAATGTCGTCAATGCCCAGGCGCAAGTTATAGAGAAAGCTGGCACAGGCGCCCAGCGCCGCGCCGGTACCGCCCACGCTGCCGAGCACATAGGCGTTCAAAAAGTCGGCGGGCATTTGCCCATAGCCCAGCGGCATCTGCTTGGAAGTGGCCCGCTGGCCCGTCACCAAACTCTTTAGCAGGCCGCCCCAGCCCTGGTCATCCAACTGACCGATCGAATTGCCGGCGTAAACGGCAATATGATCTGGGTTCAACTGCTGGCGCAGCGTCTCCCACGACAGGCCACTGGCGCCCAAGCAGTCGCTGGCGCCAAATACCGCCAGGGAAAGGCCGCGCGGATGGTGCACGCTGCGATAGAGACTGGCAGGGTCGAAGCCACTGGGGAGCTGTGCCGCTGCGCGTACCTTGGGTACCTGCGCATCAGGCAGTAACACCTCCAGTACCCCTGCGGGCACACTGACCTCTACCTCGCGGGCATCGATATCGCGCACTTGCCAATCGGCTGGCAAGTTTTCAGGCAACTGGCGGCGGCGCAGCGTGAAGCGCATCGGCTCGGCGAACTGCATACTGGCCTGCCGGTTAGACGGTAGGCCAGGGTCGAGAAAACGCGGGTCTTCATTGCGCCTGATCAGCGTGTGGTGCAACACACGATCACGCAGCGACTGCGCCTCTATAGACTGGCCTTGGCTGTCCTGCCACCCCTTGTCGGAGTGCTCTACTAGGCGCATGAGTGCCGCCAAGCCTTCGATTGTCTGGCGTTGCTGGTCAGCAGGGAGGGCATCAAACACCGTGCGGCGGAAGGCCTGATGGCCAGAGGTTCTGCCAGCGGAATTGATGCCGCCCATGCCGACAATCACCGGTAAGTGTGACAAGCCGGGTTCCTCGTGATGCGGTGGTGGTAATAATGATTATTGGCAATGCTCTAAGCCTACTTGGCCAAAAGCGATGCGCTTAATAAGTACGTTAGGCGTGATCATAGCACCGGCCACGCAACGGCGTCATGCCGCAAGCGCTCGAGACTGATAGAATCACGGTTTTCAGCCGAGAGATGGCATGCAGCATAATTCTCGACCAGTGACCTCTAATCAGCCAGGCCCGCATCAAGACCTGGCGCGCCGAGTCAGCCGAGCGCTTAGCCACCCGTTGCGTAAACCGGTCGCCGCGCATACCCAGCAAAGCTTTGCCCAGGCGGCCGAGTGGCTCGCCAGCCGTCAGGCACCGCTGATACTGGACTCAGGCTGTGGCGTGGGTGTATCGACACGCCACTTGGCGCAACGGTTCCCGGCACACGCCGTGATGGGGATCGATCGCAGCGAAGACCGCTTGGGGCGTGATCACGGTGAGTTGCCCGGCAATGCACTGCTGGTGCGCGCGGATCTGGTCGACTTCTGGCGGCTGGCCTATCAGGCGGGCTGGGCGCCCGAATATCATTACCTGTTATATCCCAATCCTTACCCTAAAGCAGGGCATCTAAAAATGCGCTGGCATGGCCATGCGGTTTTACCCACACTGTTGGCGCTTGGCGGGCACCTTGAGTTGCGCTCAAACTGGGGACTTTACGTTGAGGAGTTCGCTTTGGCGGTAGCGCAGGTAACCGGCCAGCAGGCAAAGGTGTGTGAATTTACCCCAGAAGGTGACTATTTAACCCCGTTTGAGGCGAAGTATGCGCAAAGCGGCCAAGCGCTTTGGCGGTTACGCGTTGATTTGGAGCGAACATGACATTTGTCTATTTAGTATTGGCGATTGTGGCCGAAGTGATTGCCACCAGTGCGTTAAAGGCCTCCATCGGTTTTACACGCCCCTTGCCGAGCATCATCGTGGTGGTTGGCTATGGGCTCGCCTTTTACCTGCTCAGCCTGGTGCTGCGCACGCTGCCCGTTGGGGTTGCCTATGCGATTTGGGCGGGCTTGGGCATCGTGTTGGTTACCCTCGTCGGCATTGTGGTGTTTGGTGAAAAGCCCGATTTACCCGCCGTGCTGGGGATTAGCTTGATTGTGGCGGGTGTGGTGATGCTGCAAGTGTTTTCCAAAATGAATGTGCACTGAGGTATTTTAATGGGTTCTTTGTTTGCTATGAAACGTCTGCAGCGCTGGTCGCTGGTGGCTGGGGTTGCCAGCCTGGCCTTATGCGCCAGTACCAGCCTATGGGCTGATTTCAACCGCCTGAGCCAACTGCAGAACAAAGGCTTTTCGATTAGTGCCGAAGCGCGCCTGCTCGACGCCGACACGGGGGCCAATGCGCTGCTGGGTAGCATCAACCCCGAGCGTCAACTGTCACCGGCTTCCGTCACCAAGGCGTACTTATCGGCAGCGGCGTTGAACCGTTTTGGTCCGCAACACCGCTTCACCAGTCAATTGGTAAGCGCCGCTAGCGTCGATAGTGGCGTGCTGCGCGGTGATTTGGTGTTTGAGGGCGGGGGTGATCCAGGGCTTACCACTGAAAACCTGTGGCGCTTGGTGCAGCGACTGCACTTAGCCGGGGTGCGTGAGGTGGAAGGAGCGTTGGTGGTTAGCCAATGGCGTTTCGGGCCGGTGGATTGCATTACCACGGATCGCTGCGATGCGCTGACCCGGGTCGCCAATGCCTATAGCGCGCCGCTTTCGTCAGCTGGCGTTAATTTTGGCAGTTGGTGTGTCAATGTCGCACCCGCTGCTCGCGCCGGTGAGCCGGCCCGGGTGGGGATGTGTGATAGCCAGGCGTCGCTGATCACCATCGACAACCAGGTAGTCACTCGCCCCGCCAATAGTGGCACCGAGATTAGCGCTGAGCGCCTCACTGACGAGCGCGGTGATGTGATGCGCTTGACGGGGCAAATTTCTACCAACGCGACCGCCCGCGATGTCTATCGCGGTGCCAGCGATGCGGCGGAGAAAACCGCCCAAGTTTTGATGGGCATGTTGAACCAAGCGGGTATTCAAGTGCGCGACCCGTGGCGGGTCAGTTCGACACAGCCGCCCAGCACGGCGCAGCGCTTGGCCGCCGTCGACAGTCAGCCCCTGCAAGAGTTAGTGCTGCGGATCATGAATTATTCCAATAACTACATGGCCGATGTGCTGGCACTCGACCTCGTTGGAACGCCTCAAGCGCAGTTACGTCAGGCAGGCCAAGCCATTGAGTCTTATGGGCAGCAGTTGCCTGGGCATGGGCCGTTAACCCTGTACAGTGGCAGCGGGCTGACCACGGAGAACCGCACCTCGGCACAAGGGATAAACGTGATGCTCGAAGACATGTTCCGTCAAAGCTCGCTGTTTCCAAGCTTTGTGGCTGCTTTTCAATCGCCAGCCAACGGCGTCATGCGCTTTATTCGACGGGGATCAACCACGTTTCAAAACAATGTCATGCTAAAAACCGGTACCCTGAACCAACCCTTTGCCGTGCGCGCGGCGGCGGGCTATTTTCGAACGGCACAAGGGCGCTGGGGAGTATTCAGCGTCATGGTCAATGGCAGCGGCAGCACGCCGTACTTAAGCTGGTCCGAGGTGCTGGATCCGTTATCACTGGATCTGGACGCAATGATTTTAGCGAACTGATTTCCCTTTACGCTCACAAGCTGAGGCGACCTGCATGAAACCTGGGCATACCGGTTTAACCCACTTGGTTCACTCCACGCGCTATTCATGGAAGGGACTCAAGGCCGCGTTTAGAAATGAGGCGGCTTTTCGCCAAGAAGTCGTGATTACGGCGTTGCTGCTGCCTTTTGCCTGGTGGATAGGCGACAGCATCATCAGTTGGCTACTGCTGGTGAGTAGCCTGTTTTTCGTATTGATCGTCGAGCTCTTGAACAGTGCGATTGAAAACGTGGTGGATCGCATTGGCACCGAGCATCATGAGTTGTCCGGCCGGGCCAAGGATATCGGCTCGGCCGCGGTTATGCTGTCGCTCATCATGGCCGGCCTTACTTGGGGGCTATTGGGTTGGGAAAAGTTTTTTGGCTAAGCTGATTTAAGCGCTGAACGTTTTTAATACGCTGGTAGCGAGGTAGTTATGCACATAAACGACGATTTTTTACCGTTGTCGACGCTGCCAGCGTCGTTACAAACAGCCATGCAAGCCGCTTGGCAGCGTTTGAGTGAGGCACTCACCCAGGCAGACAACGTGGCGGAAATGACCAAGCAGGAGCTGCCTTCAAGTAGTTGGCAGGGGCTTTCTGAGCAGCGTCGCGAAGCCCTGGCCAGGGTACTGGCTATCTCCACCTTTGCGCTGGATACCCTGGCCCGTTACCCGCAGTGGCTGGCTGAGCTGGATATTGCCGGTGAATTGGACACAAACCCCGGGCGAGATGAGCTGGCCAGCTGGCTGATGGAGTCACTGGAGAGTGCCGAGGACGAAGCTGCGATGCAGCGGGTGCTTCGCCGCTTTCGCCGCAAGCACATGGTGGGGATTATCTGGCGTGATCTAAATCGCCGCGCCGGTGACACCATGTGGGAGACGTCGAAAGCCGTTTCTGAACTGGCTGAGATCTGCTTGGAAGCCGCATTGAGCTGGCTGGAACAGTTTTATGCCCCACGCTGGGGAGCGCCTGCGCCACGTAAAGATGGCACGCCCCAGCGGTTGGTCGTGCTGGGGATGGGCAAACTGGGCGCGGGTGAGCTGAATCTCTCTTCCGATATCGATCTTATTTTTGCCTTCCCCGAAAAGGGGGAAACCCAGGGCGGGCGCAAGCCTTTAGAACACCAGGAGTACTTTACCAAGCTGGGACAAAAACTGATCGCAGCCCTGGATGCCATGACGGCGGATGGCTTCGCATTCCGCGTCGATATGCGGCTTAGGCCACTAGGCGATGGCGGTCCGTTGGTCGGCAGTTTCGCCATGCTCTCAAGCTATTACCAGGATCAAGGCCGCGAGTGGGAGCGCTACGCCATGCTCAAAGCCCGCCCGGTGGCGGGCGATCTGGACGCCGGCAGCGAACTACTGGCCGGTTTGCGCCCCTTTGTGTATCGCCGCTATCTCGATTTCGGTGCGATCGAGTCGCTGCGCGAACTGAAGGCAATGATCAATCGCGAAGTAAAGCGCAAAGGCATGCAGAACAATATCAAACTCGGCCCTGGGGGTATTCGCGAGGTTGAGTTCGTGGTGCAGGCTTTTCAACTGATACGCGGCGGCCGTGATACGGAGCTGCAGGTAACGTCGCTAAAAATCGCCTTGAACCGCTTGCCTGAGTTAGGGTTGTTGCCGCAAGCCGTCGTCGATGAGCTGTTGCCGGACTATGCCTTTTTGCGCGATGTAGAGCACGCGCTTCAAGCGCTTGAGGATCGGCAGACCCAAACCCTGCCCAGCGATGACAGCGACCGTGAGCGCGTTGCTTTCGCCATGGGGCATGAAGATTGGCCTGGGCTGATGGCAAGGCTTGATGAAGTAAGGGAGCGGGTTCGCCAGCATTTTGATGCAGTGATCGCAGACCCCGAAGAGGATGTCGAAGAGGCCAACGATGATAGCCAGCTCGGCCTTGCTCAGTGGCGGCTGATTTGGCGTGGCGAACTAGAAGCGGAGGAGGCCAGCGCGCACCTTGCGGAGGCGGGCTTTAACGAACCGGAAAAAGCCTTGAAGCGCCTTCAGAGCCTTTACCATTCTCGCCAAGTGCAGAGTATGCAGCGGATCGGCTTTGAGCGGCTGGATGCGTTGATGCCCCTGTTGCTGGATGCAGTGTCAGAAAATGACGCACCGGATACCGCGCTGGTGCGGGTTCAGCCGCTCATCGAAGCCGTTTTGCGGCGGACGGCTTATCTAGCGCTGTTACGTGAAAATCCCCAGGCGCTTGAACACCTGATGCGGCTGTGTGCTGCCAGCCCCTGGATCGCCGAACAGCTCTCGCGTTACCCCATTCTACTTGATGAATTGCTAACCCCGGAAACGCTGTACACCCCGGCCGATAAAGCGCGCCTGGCCGATGAGCTGCGACAAACGCTCAATCGCTTGCCAGAAGATGACGAAGAGGCGCAGCTGGAAGCGCTGCGCGTGTTTAAACATGCGCAAACGCTGCATGTGGCGGCTTCCGATATCGTGGGTACCCGGCATCTAATGAAAGTAAGCGATTACTTAACCTTTATTGCCGAGGTCATTCTCGATGCGGTGCTGGTGATGGCGTGGAAGCATATCACCCGTAAGCATGGTGTCCCTGAAGGTCTTGACGCGGGTGAAGCAGCGTTTCTGATTGTCGGCTACGGCAAGCTGGGAGGTATCGAGCTAGGTTACAGTTCAGATTTAGACTTGGTTTTTCTCCACGACAGCGATGGTCAAGGCACGACTGACGGCCCAAGGCCCATTGATACTGCGGTATTTTTTACCCGCCTGGGGCAGCGCATTATCCACTTGCTTACCGCGGTAACGCCCACGGGCACGCTTTATGAAGTCGATATGCGACTCAGGCCTTCGGGTAATTCAGGGTTGCTGGTGACTTCACTCAAAGCGTTCGCCGACTATCAGCGCCAGAATGCCTGGACTTGGGAGCACCAGGCATTAGTCCGCGCCCGTGTAGTGGCGGGGAGCGATACGCTGGCCGACAAATTCAGTCAGCTGAGGGGCGACATTTTAGGCGGTGAGCGGGACAACGCCGTGCTGCGCGACGAGGTCGTCAAGATGCGGCAAAAAATGCGCGATCATCTGGGCAGTAAAGCGACGAGTGGTACGTTTAATATCAAGCACGATGCGGGCGGCATGGTAGACATTGAGTTTCTCTGCCAATACGCGGTGCTAGCACTCGCTCACCAAACCCCTGCGCTACTGACTTACAGCGACAATATCCGGATTTTAGAGAGCCTGACTGAAAGTGGGCACTTACCTCATGAAGAGGCTGAGCGACTGCGCGAGGCGTATTTAGCCTATCGTAGTGCTACCCACCGAGCAGCGCTTACCGGTGAAAAAGCGCTCACTGATGGCGAAGAGTTTCGCGAACAGCGCCATATCGTCACCGCGCTCTGGCAGCGCTTTCTTGAGCCACCAGCCGCCAAAAATAACTAACCCGGCAGCCGGGTCACACTGACAAGGACGACACAATGAAGCCATGGCGTCAGGCGGGGTGGCCCGTATGATGGGACATATTCTGGCCACGTTACTGCCGGTATTTTTAATCGCCGGCTGTGGCGCTGCCTATGGGCACTACCGGAAGCCCGATATTCGCAGCCTTAATACGCTCAATATGGAGCTGTTCGTTCCCCTGCTGGTCTTTGCGGTGCTGGCGGATCGCCAAGCGCCGTTAGCGGAGTACGCTTGGCTCGCGACAGCGGCGGTGGCCGTGGTGTTAGGGTCAGGCCTTATGCTGTGGCCGTTGGCGACGTGGCTCAAGCTGGATATTAAAACCTTTCTTCCGCCGATGATGTTCAATAATTCGGGCAACATGGGGGTGCCATTACTGGTGCTGGCCTTTGGGCCTGATGCACTGCCTGCCGCAGTGGTGGTGTTTATTGTTGAGATGCTGCTGCACTTTTCGGTGGGGCTTTATATGTTAAACCCGCGTACTTCGCTATGGCGCATGCTGCGTATGCCTATCGTGTTGGCGAGCGTAGCAGGGTTGGCCGTCAACCTCAGCGGCATGCCGCTACCCAGCTGGCTGCTCGAAGCCATGCGGATGCTGGGTGAAATATGTATACCGCTGATGCTGTTTGCGTTAGGCGTGCGGCTGCTGGAAATCGACTTTAGCGATTGGCGCACAGGCATGCTGGGGGCCGTGCTTTGCCCGCTTTCCGGGTTGGTGATTGCGTTGCCATTAATGTGGCTGCTGCCCATGAATGCGTTGCAGGCCGCGGTGCTGCTGGTGTTTGCAGCGCTACCGCCAGCGGTATTGAATTACTTGGTGGCAGAGCAGTACCAGTTGGCGCCCCAGAAAGTGGCGTCGCTGGTACTGATTGGTAATCTCGGGAGCTTGGTAGTGATGCCGCTTACGCTAGCCGCGGCATTCACTTGGGTACATGCACCGCTTTAACGGGCGATGCAATGAGTGACGGCGCTCTTATCGATCATCTTTGACTTCACTGTCTTTAACTTCGTAGTGACCTTCTAATGCGTCCTGTTGACCTGGACGACGGTGAGGCGACGCCTGCGGGGACGCATGGCCTTGAGAGTAGCCGCCACCAATATCTTGCGCCTGCTGCGCACGTAGCTGTTCCATACGTTTTTTCATTTTATGCCGCACAAAAGGCATCATTGCCCAGCCAATCAATAAGAAAAACAGGCCAAGTACCACGCCTACTATCATCAACGCGCCAAACGCCAGCCATGTAAACAGCAGTTTTAAACTACCTGCCAAACCGGTGGGCTGGGTTTGCGCGGCACGGGCGCGCCATTGGTTTGCCGCTTGCCATGCTGCGTTGCGTTGGTCGCGATTCATCTGTGGCATGAGAGCCTCCATCGGTTGTTCGCCCCCTTTGGAACACAGTGGGTCTCGCAAGTTCATTGTAGGTTTAAGCGATCAAGGCGCGAAGCTTTAGACTGGGCGCCAGGCCTGCTGACCGTGCGGTAAGGTTTTTCAGCTGTTACCATTAAGCTGTACAAGACACGTTTAGTTGTACAAGCATTCGCTTAGTGTGTAGTGCTTATCTAAACAAAGCTCATTTAACAGGATGGTTATATGGCTAATCATGGAGGCAAGTCGGTTTTCATCGCATCGGTGGTGATTATCTTTGGCTTGGTAATAGTCGGAGCATCCTTTCCAGAAGGTTTTGCTAACGCCGCGGAAAGCGCATTGACGACCATTACCGGTCTATTTGGGTGGTTTTATCTATTTTCTGTTTTTGGGTTTGTGATTTTTCTCTTTGGCTTGGCGCTGAGTAAATACGGTAAAGTTCGCTTGGGGCCGCAGGACAGTCGTCCTAACTATACGTTTTTTTCGTGGATAAGCATGCTACTGGCGGCGGGCTTTGGTGTCGGCCTGGTGTTCTATGGCATGGCAGAACCCATGTTTCACTTTATTGAACCCCCTTATGGGGATAGAACCGCCGAAACCGAAGCAGCAGCACGCTACGCTATTCAATATAGCTATTTTAACTGGGGCATACACCAGTGGGCGGCCTTCTCCATTGTGGGACTAATCATCGCCTATTTTCAGTTCCGCAAAGGGCAGGCGGGGCTTGTGTCTTCGGTGTTGTCGTCAATAACGGCTAAAAATCCGAAGGTGCGTCCCTATGCCTCTTGGTTAGACGTGTTTGCAGTGGTGGCCACGGTAATGGGCGTGGCGACCTCGCTCGGCTTGGGTGTCCTGCAAATGAACGGCGGTTTGAATGCCGTGTTTGGCCTTCCTGAAAACGGTCTTTGGCAGTTTATTATTCTGTTCGTGATGTTCTGTGCTTACATGGCATCCACTTGGTCGGGTTTGGACAAAGGCATCAAGCGTCTTTCTAATCTCAACATGGTGCTATGCATTGGGCTGATGCTGTACGTGCTGTTCACTGGCCCCACCGTTGCAATACTCGAAACGATTACCGTCGGGATTGGCGATTATCTGCAGAATTTCATTGGTATGAGCCTGCGTATTTCACCGTACAGCGATAATGAGTGGGCAAGCAGCTGGACGATTTTCTACTGGGCCTGGGTGATTGCCTGGTCACCCTTTGTGGGCACCTTCATCGCTCGCGTATCCCGTGGTCGTACTATTAAAGAGTATGTCTTTGGGGTGCTGTTTGTACCGCCGTTGCTCGCCTGTTTGTGGATTGGCGTCTTTGGTGGGGCGGCACTTCAGATGGAGTTGAACGGTACGGATGTCGGCTTGGCAGCGGCGACCCAGGACAATATAACGGTGGCCCTGTTCGAGATGTTCGACTTAATGCCATTTTCGGGCGTGCTGTCCGTAGTCGCCATGATGCTGATCTTTATTTTCCTGGTCACCTCAGCCGATTCTGCCTCGTACATTGTGGCGCAAATGACCGATAATGGTTCGATTAACCCACCGCTGTATAAGCGCGTTATCTGGGGTGTGCTGATTGCGGCGATCTGCCTGACGCTGATTGCCTCAGGGGGTTTGACGGGGCTGCAGTCGGCGTCGGTGCTATCGGCACTGCCCTTCACCTTTATTCTGTATATGATGGTGTTCGTGCTGGTGCAGGAATTGCGTGCGGATCGTAAAGCAATGCTGACGCAGCTCTATCGCCGTCATGGTGAAACGCCCGTGGGTGCGGATGCCTTTGAGGCCGAGCTTTTAGGCGAAGAAGAGCGCCTACGCCGTGCGCCCAGTGTGGTCAACCGGCGCATTAATAGTTAGCATCGCTAGAAACAGGCAAGCTTTCGATGCTGGGAGCTTGCCACTTCAGGAACATAAAAACATGGAGCGAAGATGCTAATGGCTCGGCAAGGCCGCCATGGAGCAACGCGAAGGCAGCCCAAAGGCGTAGCCTTTGACCGTTGGCTCGATCGGGTAGTGACCGTGGCCGTGCTGACTGCCCTGGTGATTGGTTTGGCCGCGGTGGCCGCCCACTGGCTGCTCTGACGCTGTTAGTTTTTCCCCATTTATGTGACAACGCCTGTCGTCATGCCGGGCGTTTTTGTGTCTCTATCCGGTTGCGGCCTAGGCGTTTAGCGCGGTACAGGTTTTGGTCCGCTCGCTCAATCAGCGCCTCAGCGCTCACTAAAAAGCCTGGCGACATACTGGCCACGCCCATGCTTACCGTGAGGTCGGAGTGGGTGCTTGAGAAGGCGTGGGGGATCGCCAGCGACAGCACGGCTTCACGCAAACAGTTGGCAACGCTCACCGCGTCATCGTGGTCTTGGCCTGGCAGGACGCAAACAAACTCTTCGCCGCCATAGCGGGCAAGTAAGTCCCCTGCAGGGTCAATGCACTGATTGAGCGTATTGGCGACGGCGCGCAGCGTCTCGTCTCCCATGGCGTGGCCATAATGATCGTTAAACTCTTTAAAGTTATCGATATCGATAAAGATGACCGACAGCGGCTGGTGTGTTTGCTGCGCCAAATGCCAGCGGCGTTTATAAAACGCATCGAAGTGGCGGCGATTGGCGACACCCGTTAGGCCATCCATGTTGGAAAGATGATGTAGTTGGTCGCGCTGTTCCAACCCTTGCTGAAAAGCTTTTAACAGGTGGTCGAGGCTATCCACTAAGTGCCCCAGCTCATCATGGCGGTGACCGCGCAGGGCTGGCTTAGGCCATTGCCCTGGGTGACGCGGGTCCGTTTGCGCTATCGCGGCATGTACTTTAAGCAATGGGCGGGTAATAAATTGGTGAAAAAAAGTGATGACCAAAATACTTAAAATAAACGCTTCTAAAATACGAATACCCACAACCGAGTAGATCCGAGCCAGGAACTGCTGGGTTAAATACCCTTCAGCCAGTATCAGCTCAATCTCGCCGACAACGGCGTCTGGAAGATCGCTGCCAATGTAGTAGTGGAGGTCGGTTTGGTGGTGCAGTAAATCTCCAAACAAATGTTGGCTGAGCCACGTGGAAGCGGGTGGTTCGGCGCTGTTAAATTCAGCCAGCGCGCGGCCAAAGTCATCGCTTATGGAAACCCACGCCACTTCGTCATCGCTAAACAACCCATAGGCTATTTGGTGGGCAAGGTCGGGATTAAGCTGAAATGCGGCTTCCGCCGCGGCACCATTGACGACGGCAAGTTGCTGGGTGACCCGCAGTTGTACTTCTTGGCGCATGGTGTTGGCATAACTTAAGAGTTCGATAGTGCCAGCGACACTGCTAATCAGCATGGCAATCAGCAGGGTAAGGAGTGCTTGCTTAGTCGTTAAACTGCCCTTTTTAAGAGGGCCGCCAATGGCAAGAAATCGAGAGCGTGGGCGCATCACTGTCGCATCTCCTGCTCATCTTCAACCAGTAACGCTAACTGCGTTTGCAGGCGTGCCAGCAGAGCATCAGGCACGCTGAGGTGGCAAGCGAGGTAAAGCGGCGCACTAGAGAAAGTAAACAAATGCTCGAGCGCAATATTTTGTTTTGTTGCCATGAATTCACCGGTTGCTTTGCCTGTCACAACGACATCGATCAGGCCTGCCTTTAAACGCGCGATGTTCTCTTGCTCTGAGGGCGCGCGTATCACATTAATACCTTGAGCGGCGACATAGTCGCCTACGGCATCTTCGCGAAAGCCACCCACACGTAAGTGGCGTAGCTCCTCAAGTGTCGCGATGCTAAGACCGCGGTCGGCTAAACTAAAAGCTGCCCATTCATTGACGACCAGGGGCCCAACCCAGTCAAACAGTGCTTCTCGCTCGCGTGTGCGGGTGGTGGAATAGACGCAGTGTAGCGGTCGTAAGCGTGCTTCCGTGAAGGCGCGTGCCCAGGGCAAAAGCCGAAAGTAAGCCTCAATGTCTGCTTGGCGTAGCGCATTACGTAGCAGTAGCGTTGCGCTGCCGATAATCTGTCCTTGATCATCCAAATAGTTGAACGGTGGATACTCTTCCGTGTTGATGGTGAGCGTCATGGCCTTGAGCGGCAGGCTGACGCTACCCAAGGTCGAGAGAAGCATTATGCCCATCCAGTATCGCCATTGGCGAATGACGTTATTGTTATTCATCGTCAACTACCTCTAGGGGCGTTCACTTTGCGCGCGGTCCAGCGCTCGCTGCATCAGCGCTACCAAACGTTGATCGGTGGCTTGGTTAACGGCAAAGTATAAAGATGATTCGCTGAGTATATGTATCGGGACAACACTGTTTTTAGGCAGGCCTTCGGCGTCGGCAATCCAGTTGGCGACATCCACGCTATAAGCCCACAAATCAACCCGGCCACGGGCCAACATATGCAGCGCGCTGCGGTTATCGATGGCTGGAAACAGCAGGCGTTCAGGGTAGCCTGCTTCTAACAGCGCCTGCGCGCCAATATCTTCACGGATCACGGCCACGGTAAGGCCGCGCTCAATGGCTTGTGCCAATGAGTCAATCGCAACCGGGGCGTTGCGATGGGCCAATAACGCCACGCGGTCTTTTGCTATCGGGCCCACCCAGTGAAAGCTGGCCTCTCGGGCAGCGGTGCGGGTAGTGGAAAATAACACCGTGTTCGGCTGGTTCAGGGCGAGTTCATAACCACGAACCCAGGGATAATGGCGGATATCTTGTCGGCTTAGCGGTGTCCCGGTCGCCGTAAAAATGGCTTCCAGTAGTTCGACTGATAAACCGGTTAACCGTTGGCGGTCGTTAGCGCCATCGATCTTGTCATCAAGATAGTTATAAGGAGGGTACTCTTCCGTAATAAACGTTAATGACGCCAATGTAAGCGGCGTTTCAGCATAGGTGCTAGGGGTGATCGCCAAGCAAACACACAGCACGGCTATCAGCCGTTCTAACAGGCGTGGATAGAAGCGCCGTGCAGATGACGGGACTAATCCCATTGCGGTTTACCCATGTGAATTAACAATCAATCAAACTTAGAGCAACGCCGAGCGGCTGTCACCTCTAATCTGCCAACGTAAGCCGTGGCGCCCAGCTAGCTCTACCTGCTAGGCTTACGCCTTCCCCTGTGAGAGAAAACCAATGCTGTCTGCTAACACTGCTAAGGCGACTGATGGCTACGCATCGCGTCGAGAAATTTTTGGCTGGGCGATGTTTGATTTTGCCAATCAGGCCTACACGTTGCTCATCATTACCGTCGTGTTTGGCGAGCTCTTTACTACGGTAATTGTGGGCGACCGAGGTGACAACTTTCGGCTTGCCAATTTCTTGTGGAGCCTAGCCCTGGCAGTGAGCTATCTGATGGTGGTGATCACGGCCCCCTTGTGCGGTGCGGTCATGGACTATCGGGCAGAGAAAAAGCGTTTTCTGCTGATGAGCTATCTCGCCACGGTGGTCACCACGGCCATGCTTTACTTTGTCGAGCCCGGCTTCGTCATCATTGGCCTGCTATTGATCGTGCTGTCGAACTACGCCTATTCCATGGGGGAGTCGTTTATTGCCGCCTTTTTACCCGAGCTTGGGCCGCCCGAGTCGCTGGGTAAAATTTCCGGGTTTGGCTGGGCACTGGGCTACATCGGGGGGTTGTTCGCCGCCGGTTTCACCCTGGTGGTGTTAGGTGAGGCAAGCGCTGACAACTTTGAACGCATTCGCTGGGTGGGGCCTTTCGCTGCAGGGTTTTTCCTGATTACCGCTATCCCCACTTTTTTATGGTTAAAAGAGCGCGGTACGCCCCAGCCTCACGGCGTCTCGTATCGTCATATTGCCTTGAAGCGCGTGACCTCTACGCTGCATGAATTGCGCTACTTCAAAGACCTGACCACTTTTTTAGTGTCGCTGCTGTTTTCGATGGCGGGGGTCTACATCATTATCGCCTTTGCGTTTATTTACGGTGCCCAAGTGATCGGCTGGGATGAAGGCGTGCGCAATATTATGTTCATTATCGTTCAAGTCACTGCGGCGGCAGGCGCGCTAGGGTTTGGATGGATCCAGGATCGATTAGGGGCCAAGCATACTTACCAAATAACGCTGGCGCTTTGGGTGCTGGCGATTATTGCTATTTGGGCGACGCCTGAGGTGACGCAGTGGGTCAACGGGCAATTTGAGGCGCAGTGGCAGGCCCAATACGTCTTCCTCGTAGTGGGTTGCCTGGCAGGGCTCAGCCTGGGCTCTAGCCAATCCGCCAGCCGGGCCCTGGTTGGCCTATTTTCACCGCTGGGTAAATCCGCTGAATTTTTCGGTTTCTGGGGGTTGGCAAATAAGTTAGCAGGGGTGTGTGGCATCGTGATGCTGGGTGTGCTGCAAACGCTTATCGGCTTGCAAGCGTCTATCCTGTTATGTGTGGCTTTGTTCGTTATTGCGATGCTGATTTGCGCCAAGGTCAACGAGCGCCGGGGCCGCGAAGCTGCACTGGCATGGGAAGGCGAGTCGTCATCTCAGCACTCATAAGGCTCGATGAGAGGCGCTTACCTCAGCGAGGTGAACGATGTTGACGCACACAGCAACGCCAAGGGCACAGCGAGGTGGCATCGTCATGATGCTACTGCTTTGGGTGCTGTTAATGGCGGTGGGCACGTGGTGGATACATGGCGGCCTGGAGGAAATGATGCGCCCCAATGCCAATATCGTGCATACCCTACCTGCCGGTGAACCGATTACGTTAAAGCGTAATCGTGCCGGGCATTTTGAAGCGCCTGGCCGTATCAATGGTGAGCCCGTCACCTTTTTGCTCGATACGGGCGCCACCTATGTGGCGATACCGGGTGGCTTAGCCGATGAGCTGGGCTTGGTGCCGGGGCGCAGCGCTTGGTTCAATACTGCCAATGGCCGGGTGGAAGGTAGCTTGACCGAACTGGACGAGGTTTCACTGGGCGGTTTAACAGTGCAGAATGTACAGGGGTCTATTAGCCCTGGCATGGAGCGCGACACCGTCCTGCTCGGCATGAGTTTTTTGAACCTCTTGTCGATTGAAATGCAGGCCGGTGAAATGGTGTTGAGCCTTCCCGAGCAGTGAGTTCAGCTTGTGAAGGTGGCGGTAATAGGAAGCAGTAAACAGCTAAGTTTCAGAAACAGAGTGCCAACACGCTAAGGAGTTGCTATGGGCATTGAAGTAGGTGGTTTATTAGGGTTAATTTGGCTTGTTATCGTTATTTGGGCCATTGTGAAAGTGGCTAAAAGCGGCGCAGGGGGTGTTGCCAAGCTCATTTGGATCTTGGTACTGCTGTTTTTCCCGCTGGTTGGTTTAATCGCGTGGTTCCTGTTTGGCCCCAAAGGGTAGACGCGGGATGCCATGACGAAAAAAAAGGCAGGCCGATGACGGCCTGCCTTTTTGGTAACTCGAGTAGTCAATAATAAATAAAGATTACTCTGTCGTGTCATTTCCTTCGCCGGGCGGTGCTTTATAATGCCCAGGTATTTTTAGCTTTTCCCCGTTGGGCAGGTCACGCACTTGGGTTGGAATGTAAACACGTTTAATAACACTTTTCGTTTTGCTACTTCCCATGGCAGGTTCCTCCTGTCAAATTGTCGACAGTTAGCGTTTTCACATTAGCTCCCGTTGGTGTGAGAATCAAGTGTCTGGCCTAATACCGCCATCAATAAACGTAACGGTAACGACAGTAGCAGGTGTTTTGATGGTTTTGAGGTATCCTGAGAGCCAACAATAGGGCACCTGCAATGAAACTGGGTGAGCGGGTGAGAAAATAAACAGCCTAAGCGGAGTGCAAAAAGAGGATGGTAGATCACTTGGAACAGCAGTTTCAGGCGCTTGAATCGCAAGAGCCTGTCATGCCTGACTATCCCGATCAAGATCATGTCCTGATCATAGAAGATGATCAGCGCCTGGCCGAACTTACCCGGGATTACTTGGAAGCAAACGGCTTCCAAGTAACGCTGGAGGCGGATGGGTCTAAAGGGGTTGATCGTATTTTAACCCTGCAACCCGATTTAGTAATTTTAGATTTAATGCTGCCAGGGGAAGATGGCTTGGCGATTTGCCGCCGCGTTAGACCTAATTTTGCTGGGCCGATCATGATGCTGACGGCACGCACCGACGATCTGGATCAAGTCTTGGGGCTTGAAATGGGCGCTGATGATTACGTGCCAAAACCCGTTCAACCACGCGTACTGCTGGCCCGCATGCGGGCGCTCCTTCGCCGCGCTGATGGGCCAGCGCCGGATGGCGAAATGCGGCTGCGCTTTGAAAACCTGGAAATCGATAATGCCACGCGCGAGGCTTGGCTCTCTGGTGAGCGCATTGACTTAACCAGCGCTGAGTTTGACCTGCTCTGGCTATTAGGTCGCAACGCTGGCCGTGTGCTTACCCGTGAAGAGATATTCAGTGACTTACGCGGCATTAAGTATGATGGGCAAGACCGCTCTATTGATGTGCGTGTGTCGCGTATTCGACCCAAAATTGGCGATGACCCGAACCAACCCCACCGAATCAAAACCGTGCGCAGTAAAGGTTATCTCTTCGTTAAAGACAGTTGATCAATCAGAGGGAAAGCATCATGCGGCGGGTGCTCAGTAACGGCTCGTTTTTAAGGTTCTATTTGTTGCTGGGCGTAGCGCTTTTAGTCGTATTTGTGATCGCATTGGCGGGACGTTCGTTTATCGAGCAGGTGCGCCGCGAAGACTACCGTGAACAGCTTGCTTCACTGCCCATGTCGCTGATGACGCAACAGTTGGCTGACCTACCTGAAGGCCAGCGTAATATCCTGCTTGCGCGTTTTTCTGAGCAGCTTGAGTTGCAATTGTCTTTACAGCCCATCAACGAGGTGGAGCTAGGCTACTTCGAGCGCTCACGCCTTGAGCAAGGTAAAATTCTGGTGGCTGAAAGCCCGTGGTTACTACAGCAGCGCTTACCTGGCGATACGTGGTTGCTGCAAGCCAGGCTCGAAGATTGGAGTGAGCATCAATGGTACGGCAGCATCGCGCTGTTGGGTGATTGGCTGGCGGCGGCGCCCGACGATGCGCGTGAAAACCGTATCGCCCAACTGCGCCCAGGCAGTTGGCCGCTGCAGCTGGTGTCTGAATTACCAGCCGGGCTATCGACGCAGCAGCAAGTACAGTTGGCCAGCGGCAGCGTGATCACTCGGTTAGTGTCTGACAATCTCTCTATCACGCTGCTCTATCAACTGCCGGGCGAATCTCAGTGGTTAAAGGCGGGGCCTATTTCCCGCGGCGACACACTGCCTCCGAACCTCCACCTGCCGCTTCTGGTGGGGCTGATGATCGTACTCAGCCTGATTATCTACTTGATCATGCGCAGTATTGAAGCCCGAATGGCACGCCTAGAGCTGGCCGCGACTAGGATTGCCAGTGGCCGCTTGGAAACCCGCGTAAAAGTGGAAAGCGGCGACTTTTTGGGCCGCTTGGGTATGGCGTTTAACGGCATGGCCAATCAAGTGCAGAGTCTCTTACGTGGACAGCAAGAGATGATACGGGCGGTGTCCCATGAGCTGCGCACCCCGGTCGCCCGCATTCGCTTTGCGGTGCAAATGGTCGAGGACATGACCGAACAGCCCGCTATTCGCCGCCAGTTGCAGGGCATCGATGCCGATATTGCCGAGCTGGATGAGTTGGTGGATGAGATTCTCACCTATGCACGCTTAGGGGGAGAAACGGTGAATGGCGCCGAGCTGGAAACTGCCCTGGTAGAGTGCCGCGCCATGGCCGAGCGGGTGATTGACACGCTTTCTCCACTGCATAAAGGTTTGGCGTTAACGCTTGCCGAGGGCCCTGAAATCGAGCTGATGGCGGAGCCACGCTATCTTCAGCGCGCCCTGCAGAATTTAGTCGGTAACGCCTGTCGGCACGCCAAGTCTCAGGTAGTGATCCAGCTGTGGGATGAGCCCAATCTGGTGCGTATTGACGTTGAAGATGACGGTCCCGGCATTCCTCCCGAAGCGCGAGCGGATATTTTTAAACCCTTCGCCCGGCTAGATGACAGCCGCGCACGCAGTTCCGGCGGCTACGGGTTGGGGCTTTCGATCGTGCAGAAGATCATGGCCGGGCACGGCGGCAGTGTGACTATCGACACCAGCCCTTCCCTGGGCGGTGCGCGCTTTACGCTGCTGGTTCCTCGTCGCGATCCGCCGGCTTAACCCCCGTGAGCACCGCAAAGGAGGTTTCCCGCGCGGTGCGCAAGAAATCCTGCATCCACGGCGCTTCACGCGTCTCTTCACGGATCGCCGCATAGAGCGTACTCCATACTCCCTGCTCGCCTAGCTTCACCGCGCTAACGTAATCGCGCTCTAAATACTCGGTGAGCGCCCAGTTGGGCAGGGCGCAGACGCCGCGCCCGCTGGCCACTAGCTGCATCATCATAATGGTCAATTCAGCGGTGCGGATCTCCCGAGGGCGTACATTCGCCGGTTGCAAAAACTGAGTGAAAATATCCAACCGTGACTGTTCAACCGGGTACGTGATCAAGGTTTCATCCGCCAGCGCCTGGGGCTCAATGAAGCTCTGGCCTGCAAACGCGTGCTGGCGGGCGACGGCTAATAATCCCTCATAGCGAAACAGCGGTGCGTAGTGAATACCCTCAAGCGGCTGGGGGTCGGCGGTGATCACCAGATCCAACTGTTCGCGGGCAAGCGCCGGGAGGGGATCAAAGTGGTGGCCACTGGGAATGTCGATTTCCACCTCTGGCCAGTGATCGCGAAAGTAATCCACCGTCGGCATCAACCACTGAAAACAGCTATGGCACTCGATGGCCATATGCAAACGACCTTGCTCGGTGCCTGCTAAGCGCGCCAAATCCCGCTCCGCTTTGCGTACTTCCGGCAGCACCTGGTCAGCTAAGGCGAGGAGGCGTAAGCCCGCGCGGGTGAATTCCACCGGGCGGGTTTTGCGCACGAATAGCGCACTATCCACGCGGCTCTCCAAGTCTTTCAACTGGTGAGAAAGCGCCGATTGGGTCAAATGCACGCGATCGGCAGCATCGACCAAAGAGCCGGTTTCACGCAGCGCCAGCAGGGTGCGTAGATGTCGCAGTTCAATCATTGTGAGTATTTTTCATCTTTACTATTAGAAACTTTAGTTTGATTCACTAAGACGTGGTGCCCAGACTGTGCGAATTCATTCACGTTGGTAGAGTTCATCATGACAGTTTCTCATATTCTCGGCTATCCCCGTATCGGTGCTCAGCGCGAACTTAAAAAGGCCACTGAAGCATATTGGAAAGGCGACCTAACGCGTAACGAACTGGAAAGTACGGGCCGTGAGCTTCGTCTGCGTCACTGGAAGGCACAGCAAGAAGCGGGGCTGGATTTCGTGAGCGTGGGTGATTTCGCCTTTTATGATCAAGTGCTGAACGTATCCGTCACGCTAGGCGCCGTGCCTGCCCGCTTTAATGCCCAGCACGAAGTGGCGGGGGGCAATATCGACCTCGACACCAGCTTTCGCATGGCCCGTGGCCGCGCGCCCAGCGGTGAGCCCGCCGCCGCCTGTGAAATGACTAAGTACTTCGACACTAACTACCACTACCTCGTCCCGGAACTGCACGAAGGGCAAACGTTTACACTGGCCTCTGACCGCCTGTTCGACGAAGTGGATGAGGCGTTACACGCGGGTTTTACCCCCAAAGTAACGCTAACCGGGCCGTTGACGTGGCTATGGCTGGGTAAAACCAAAGGAAATGATTTTGATCGTTTAACGCTGCTCGACAGCGTATTGAACGTGTATGGCGAAATATTATCGCGACTTGCGACCCAAGGCATCGAGTGGGTGCAACTGGACGAGCCTGCGCTAGTGCAGGATCTACCGCTGTCTTGGCAGCAAGCGTTTGAGCGCGCCTACCACCGCTTGCAGGCGGCACCGCTAAAGCTGCTGTTAGCCACTTACTTTGGTGGCCTGGGTGACAACCTTTCATTGGCCACCCGCCTACCCGTCGCTGGTTTACACATTGACGCCGTGCGAGCGCCGCAACAAGTCGAGAGTGTGATCGACCGTCTTGGACCCCACCAAGTGCTATCCATTGGTTTTGTCGACGGCCGCAACATCTGGCGGGCCGACTTAGCCGCGTTGCGCGAACGCTTGCTGCCATTAAAAGTTCGCTTAGGGCAGCGGCTTTGGCTGGCGCCGAGCTGCTCGCTGCTGCATGTGCCGGTAGACCTGGCGCAGGAAAGCGAACTTGGTGAAGCGCTCGTGAGCTGGTTGGCGTTTGCCCAGCAGAAGCTGGCGGAAGTGGTTACCCTGGCGCGGCTGATTGATAACCGCGCAACACCTGAGGATGAGCAGCGTTTGGATGCTGCGACGCGAGCACTGGATGCTCGGCGCGAGTCGACGCGGATCCATCAAGCCGTGGTGAGCGAGCGGCTGGCGGCGATCACCGCTGCCGACAGCCAGCGGCAGGCGCCCTACGGTGTACGGGCTGAGTCTCAGCGCCGGGCGCTGAACCTACCGCTATTCCCGACCACGACCATTGGGTCGTTCCCTCAAACCGATGCGATTCGTGCGGCGCGGCGCGCCTTTAAAGCCGGCGAGCTGTCATCAGCGGACTATGAAGCCCGGATGCAGGCCGAAATTGCCTACGCGGTGGAGCGCCAGGAAGCGTTGGATATTGACGTGCCGGTGCATGGCGAGGCCGAGCGCAACGATATGGTGGAGTACTTTGGCGAGCAGCTTGAAGGGTTTGCCTTTACCCGGTTTGGCTGGGTGCAGAGCTACGGTTCACGCTGTGTTAAGCCACCGGTTATTTTTGGTGACGTATCCCGCCCAGCCCCAATGACCGTTCGCTGGAGCCAATATGCCCAAACGCTGACCGCTAAACCCATGAAAGGCATGCTGACCGGGCCAGTCACGATACTGCAGTGGTCGTTTGTACGCGATGACCAGCCGCGGGAAACCACCTGCCGTCAGATTGCGCTGGCGCTGCGCGATGAGGTGCTGGATCTGGAAAACGCCGGGATCAACGTGATTCAAATTGATGAGCCGGCCCTACGTGAGGGGCTGCCGCTGCGCCAGAGCGAGTGGCAGCGCTATCTGGATTGGGCTGTTGAGAGCTTCCAGCTAAGCGCGGCAGGTGTTGCGAATACCACGCAAATCCATACTCATATGTGTTACTCGGAATTCAACGACATCATCGGAGCGATTGCTGCGCTGGATGCCGACGTGATCACCATCGAAACATCGCGCTCGGATATGCACCTGCTAGACGCCTTCCAGGACTTCGCATACCCCAACGAAATTGGCCCGGGCGTTTACGATATCCACACCCCTAATATTCCCGAGGTGAGCTGGATGGTCGATTTGATGGAAAAAGCCTTGGAGAAGATCCCCGCTGAACGGCTCTGGGTAAACCCGGACTGCGGGCTGAAAACGCGCGGATGGGCGGAAGTAGAGCCAGCGCTGGCGAATATGGTCGAAGCTGCCAAGGTATTGCGCCAACGCTATGCGTAAACAGCTAAAGAGAACCATCAACCCCGCTTATAAGCGGGGTTTTGGTTTGTAAGCGAGCTTTGCGACGCTTAGCTTTTGGATGCGTAGGCGTAGAGCAGGGTTTCCTGGGCGCTGATGGCATCGCTCTTCCCGGGATCCTGTAGCTGGTAGCTGCCGTCGGTTTGCAGCAGCCAGCTCTGGCAGTTATCCACCATGTAGGTTTCCAGGTCCTTACGTACACGGGTGGCGAGCTTCTTATCCAGCAGCGGGAAGCACGTCTCAACCCGGTGAAACATATTGCGCGACATAAAGTCGGCGCTCGAGCACCAGATCTCGGGTTTGCCATCATTGTGAAAGTGGAACACACGGGTGTGTTCAAGCAGACGGCCAATAATGGAGCGAACGCGGATATTCTCAGAAACCCCCGGCACGCCCGGCTTCAAACAGCACATACCGCGAATAATCAGGTCGCACTCAACCCCCGCCTGAGACGCACGGTAGAGTGCTTTGATCAGTTTGGGTTCGGTTAGCGAGTTGCACTTGATGATGATATGGGCGCGTTTACCCTTGCGCGCTATCTGCGCTTCCCGGTCAATCATTTCCACCAGTCGATCGTGCAGCGTGAAGGGCGCATGGAGCAAGGTGTCGATTTTACGCGCGCGGCCCATCCCCGAAAGCTGCTGAAACACTTTGTGCACATCGGCGCACAGCGCTTTATTAGCCGTCAGCAGGCTGTAATCGGTATACAGTTTGGCGGTTTTGGAGTGATAGTTGCCGGTGCCGAGGTGCGCGTAGTAGCACAACTCGCCTTTTTCGCGACGCACGATATGCAGCATCTTGGCGTGGGTCTTGTAAGCCATGATCCCGTAAACCACAATGGCGCCCGCTTCCTGCAAGCGAGACGCCAACTGCAGGTTGTCGGCTTCATCGAAGCGTGCACGCAGTTCAATGACCACGGTCACTTCTTTGCCTTGGCTGGCGGCTTCTACCAGGGCGCTAACGATAGGTGAGTCTGAGCCCGTGCGATAGAGCGTCTGCTTAATGGCCAACACATGGGGATCGCGGGCGGCTTCCCGCAGCAGATCTTCAATCGGCGTGAAGGACTGAAAAGGATGGTGCAGTAGGATGTCGTTCTTGGCGATGGCATCAAACAAACTGCCCGATTTGAGCGCTTTGGGGATGCTGGGCGTAAAGGGGCGATAGAGCAGTTCGGGGCGATCCACATCCCCCAGTACCGACATCATACGGGTTAAATTGACCGGCCCTTTCACGCGATACAGATCATCGCTCTCCAGCTCGAACTGGCGGAGTAGAAAGTTGGTGAGGTCATCGGGGCAACTGTCGGCTACTTCTAAGCGTACGCCGCTGCCGTAGCGGCGCGCCAAAAGCTCACCGCGCAGCGCGGAGGCAAGGTCAGACACCTCCTCGGGATCGACACTCATATCCGCGTTGCGGGTCAAACGGAACTGGTAACAGCCGCGCACGCGCATACCAGGGAAAAGTTCGTCGGCATGGGCATGGATCATTGAAGAGAGAAAAACATACTCGGAGAAACCCTCTTCACATAGCTCCTTCGGCAGCGCCATTAAGCGGGGGAGCGAGCGAGGTGCCGGTAGAATCGCCATCCCCCCCGCGCGACCAAAGGCGTCTTTACCTTCCAGTTCGACGATAAAATTGAGGCTTTTGTTGACCAGCCGCGGGAAGGGGTGGGAAGGGTCTAAGCCGATAGGGCTGATGACCGGCATGATTTCATTGTCGAAGAAGTCGCGTGCCCAGGCTTTTTGCTGTTCTGTCCACTGGTCACGCCGCCGGAAGCGCAGCCCCTGGGTTTCCAACGCTGGCAAAAGTGTGTCGTTGAGAATTTCGTACTGACGGACGATCTGCGCATGGGCGACTTGTGAAATTTCCGCCAATACGGCTTTGGGCAGGCGGCCATCGGCGGCGGTGGTGTCGTCGCCAAGAGCGATCTGGTGTTTTAACCCGGCAACGCGAATTTCAAAGAACTCATCCATGTTGGATGAGAAAATCAGCAAAAACATCAACCGGTTGAGCAGCGGGTGGGCGTCGTCCAGCGCTTGTTCCAAAACCCGGATATTGAACTGAAGATGCGAAAGCTCTCGGTTGAAGTAGAGCTGAGTGTCGTCCAGGTCGGTTTCAGGCTGTGCGTCACGTGCTTGAACGCCAGTAGGCGTGCGGTTGATACGCAGTGGCATATCTCCATCGCTGCTGGTTTGATCAGTAGACGATAGTGATAATGAATCTGCTGCTTGCTCGTCCATGGTGGATCTCCCCGCGTCGATGGCTCGAAGGTATCATAGCCTGATACTTGTATAGGACGTGAGTATGCAGGGAGAAGATGACAAACAAGTGTCACCTTGCTGTCATCTTTGTCACGGCCGTTTAGTGGCGCTGCAGTAAACGTGCTGCCTCCAAAGCAAAATAGGTCAAAATCCCATCGGCCCCTGCGCGTTTGAAACACATCAACGATTCTAAGATGACGGGTTCCGCTTCTAGCCAGCCATTGTCGAAAGCAGCACGGTGCATGGCGTACTCACCGCTGACCTGGTAGGCGAACGTTGGCACTTTGAGCTCGGCTTTCACGCGGCGAACGACATCCAGGTAGGGCATACCGGGTTTGACCATCACCATATCGGCGCCTTCGGCGATATCCATGGCGACTTCGTGCAGCGCTTCATCGCTATTGGCCGGGTCCATCTGATAAGTGCGCTTGTCGGCCTTGCCCAAGTTAGTCGCTGAACCGACGGCATCACGAAACGGGCCGTAGTAGTGGGATGCGTACTTAGCGCTATAGGCCATGATTTTGACGTTGTGAAGGTGTTCCTGCTCCAGAACTTGGCGAATGGCCCCAATACGTCCATCCATCATATCGGAAGGCGCCACGACGTCGGCGCCCGCTTCGGCATGCGAAAGGGCCTGTTTAAGCAGCGTGTCTACCGTACGGTCATTTTGTACGTAACCCTGCTCATCGAGAATGCCATCCTGACCGTGGCTGGTGTACGGGTCTAACGCTACGTCCGTGATGATCCCCAGCTCAGGCAGGGCGGCTTTCAGGGCGCGTACGCTGCGCTGCACCAAGCCGCTGGCGCTATAGGCCTCTTCGGCGAGTTCTGTTTTTTGCTCGGCGCCCACCACGGGGAATAGCGCTAACGCGGGAATGCCGAGTTGATAGGCTTCACGAGCTTGCTCAATCAACAGGTCGATAGAGAGTCGCTCAACGCCGGGCATAGACGCCACCGCTTCACGCTGGTTTTCGCCTTCCAATACAAATACCGGCAGGATCAGGTCGGCGGGGCTTAGGCTGTTCTCTTGCATCAGGCGGCGTGAGAAATCATCGCGGCGCATACGGCGCATGCGCGTGGCAGGAAAGTGACGAGGAGTGGGAGTGCTCAAAGGTTGTCTCCAGTAAGGATCGCAAATAGGGGTGCCCGAAGGCCTGTAGGAAGTATATCAGCCATGCCCTGCGGCGAAAGCCGTCTTGTGGCGACAAGGCAGACTGACTAAAGTGAGCAATTGCTTTGCTGTATTGCGATCGGCAGACCCTGGGATAAGGAGATAGGCATGACCAAACAGGTGGCGGTGATTTTAGCCGGCTGCGGTGTTTATGATGGCTCAGAGATATATGAGACCACGCTAACGCTGCTGCGCTTGGATCAGTTGGGCATTGATTACCACTGTTTTGCCCCGGACATAGAACAGCATCATGTCATCAATCATCTGACGCAAGAAGTAGCGGAGGGTGAGCAACGTAATGTGCTGCAGGAGTCTGCTCGCTTGGCACGAGGGAACATTCGCCCGTTGGGCGAGCTTAATGCTGATCACTTCGATGCGGTGATCGTGCCCGGCGGTTTTGGTGTCGCCAAGAACCTGTCTGACTTTGCCACGGCCAGCGATAATATGCAGGTGCTGGAGACATTGAAAGACGCCTTGACCGGCTTTCGCGACGATGCCAAGCCGATTGGCTTGATGTGCATTTCACCGGTGTTGGTGCCCCGGCTATTGGGCGACGGCATTGCGGTGACGGTGGGTAATGACCCGGCGGTCTCCGGGGCAATCAGTGCCATGGGCGGGCTGCATCGTAGCTGCAGCGTCGAAGATATCGTGGTGGATTTCGAGCACCGCGTGGTGACCACGCCAGCTTACATGTTGGCAACGCGCATCAGTGAAGCAGCCACGGGTATTTTTAAGTTGGTGGATCGTATCGCTGAAATGATGGCGTAATCCGCGCCGCTATCGCCACGAAGGTTAAGCCTCAACGACAACGCCGCCGCCATCAATGATGGCGGCGGCGTTTTAATGCGAGTACTCGCTTTTTAGTGCTCGGCTTCCCGCTCTTCCGCCGCCTCTTTTTCGGCTTTGCATTTACGTACTAAGCGGCCAAACAGCAGTCCAACTTCGTAAAGCAGATACATGGGGATTGCCAGCAGGCTCTGGGAAATCACGTCGGGCGGCGTCAAGAGCATGCCGATAACAAAGCAGCCCAAAAGAATATACGGCCGTTTTTTAGACAGACTTTCTACCGTCGTCGCGCCAGAGAGGATCAGCAAGAAGGTGGCAATCGGTATTTCAAACGCCACCCCGAAAGCAAAAAACAGTTTGAGAACGAAATTTAAATACTGGTTGATGTCGGTCATCACCGCGACGTTTTCCGGCCCGGTTTGAGTGAAAAACTCAAAGAGCAGTGGAAAGACCACGTAGTAGGCAAAGGCCGCCCCACCGTAGAACAGTGCAATGCTCGAGACCAGAATCGGAATCGCCAGCGCTTTCTCATTATCGTAAAGCCCCGGCGCGATGAATGCCCAAGCTTGATGTAGCACAAAGGGAACCGCGATAAACACGGCAACCACTAGCGTCAACTTGAAAGGCGCCAAGAATGGCGAAGCCACTTCCGTGGCAATCATCTGCGACCCTTCGGGCAGCAGATCCATTAACGGATCCGCCACGAAGGTATAGATGTCATTGGCAAAGGCATAGAGGCCCAGAAAGATCACCAGGATCACAATCACTGCACGCATAAGCCGTGAGCGCAGTTCTATTAGGTGTTCAATCAGCGGCGCCTGGCTCTGTTCGTCACGCTGCTCCTTTGAATCGTCAGACATACTCATTGGTGGTTACGATCCTTATTCAATGCAGCCTGGTCAGATCCAGTCGTTTCAGTTGCCGTTGCGGTGTCGGACGCTGCCGAGGAGGACGATGAATCGGGGGCAGGCGTCTCTTCGCGCACTGTCTCCAGGGCATCGTCCAACCGGGAGCTCGCCTGGGCGACACGACGCGCCGTCTCGCTCTGCGTTTTACCGCCAGACGGCGTAGAGGATGAAGCCTCGCGATCGGGCGTATCAGCAATGCTCTCGACATCGAGCTTGGCTTTTTTCAAGCTGTCGTCGAGCTTCTTATGCTGCTCGTTGAGCTTTTGGCGTAGCTCTTCAGCTTCAAGCTGAGCGCTAATCTCGCGCTGCATACCGGATACCGTGCGCTTTATTTTGCCTATCCACATGCCCGTCGTGCGGGCAGCCCGGGGCAGCCGCTCTGGGCCAAGCACCAATAGCCCGACGATGCCAATGAGCATCAGTTCAAGAAAGCCGATATCCAGCATGGTTTATTTGCGCTCTTCGTGACGGTCGTTGGCGGCCTGTTTCTCTTCCGCTTTCACGTCGTAAGTGTTGCCAGGCTCTTCATGGCTCACTTTGGCATGCGGAGCGTCGTCTTTGTCGCCCTCTTTATTTTTTTCTTCATCGTGCATGGCTTTCTTGAAGCCTTTAACCGCCCCGCCTAGGTCGGTGCCCACGTTACGCAGTTTTTTGGTGCCGAAAACCAGGATGATAATGCCCAGAACAATCAGCAACTGCCAAATACTAATACCACCTAACATATGCATTTCCTCATGGGAAGATTGACTATCTTTTGTCTAGCTAGGTGACCGCTCGGCCACTGTTTATTAAGCCGCTATGGCTGACGAGACGCTTTTTCATCGTGCCCCGACGTACCCACGCGCCGTGCCAGTTCGTCTAAAACAGCTTGATGATCCATCCCCAGGTGCGACAGCATCACTAAGCTGTGAAACCACAGATCGGCGGTTTCAGCAATCACCGCTTGGCGCTCGCTTTCGCCGCCGTGTTCAGCATCCTTGGCTGCTAGCACGGTTTCGGTTGCTTCTTCACCGACCTTTTCGAGTATCTTGTTCAAACCCTTATGATGCAAGGAGGCAACATAAGATTCTTCTGCTGCGGCGTGGCGCCGCTGCTTTAATACCTCATTGAGAGTATCCAGCACGGATACCGGGTGAGTCGACAAATTGTTAGCCGAGAATTCATTGCTGTCCATGGAAATCCTTATAACCGGTTAATGCATCACGCTATTGCCATACCAACAGCAAGAGACCGATAGCCGCGGCCGCTAAGACTGGCCACTCCTGGAGCTCAATCCACCCGCTTAACGGCTGCCAAGCGAGTGCTATCGCCAGCAGAATCAAGCCAAGCCGTAGGCGGTATAAGCGCTTATTCTGGCGCGACATGTGTACCCGCATGGCGTTGATGGATTCTACCTGCTGATTGCGCTGGCGATGCTCATGCTCCATGCGGCTGAGCGCTTGGTGCGCAAGGACCGGCAGCTCCGGGAGCTGGTGAGACAACTCCGGCGCCTGACGCTTGAGGGATTCCCATAAGCCGCTAACCCCCGCACGCTCTTTCATCCACTGCTCTAGATAGGGTTTGGCGGTACTCCAGAGATCCAGGTCAGGATAGAGCTGGCGCCCCAAGCCTTCAATGTTGAGCAGCGTTTTCTGCAGTAACACCAGCTGCGGCTGCACTTCCATATTAAAACGACGCGCGGTTTGGAACAGCCCCAAGAGCACCTGGCCAAAGGAGATATCTTTTAGAGGTTTCTCCAAAATAGGTTCGCAGACGGTGCGAATGGCGGCCGCGAACTCATTGGCGCGGGTATTTTCACCCACCCAGCCGGATTCGATATGCAGCGCGGCGACTTCGTAGTAATCCTGGTGGAAAAACGCCAGTAAATTGCGCGCTAGATAGTCCTGGTCCTCGCGGGTCAGGCTGCCCACGATGCCGCAATCGATGGCGATGTACTGCGGATCTTCGGGGTTGTCACAGTTAACGAAGATATTGCCGGGGTGCATGTCGGCGTGGAAGAAATTATCGCGAAACACCTGGGTAAAGAATATCTCGACACCCCGTTCTGCGAGCTTTTTCAGGTTGGTGCCCCGGGCAATCAAGGTATCCAGGTCAGCCACCGGAATGCCCCGGATCCGTTCTTGCACCATCACATGGCGACGGGTGAAGGGCCAATAAATGGTAGGGACAAACAGCAGCGGTGAGTCTTTGAAATTTCGCTTGAGCTGTGAGGTATTGGCGGCCTCTTTGTAGAGATCCAGTTCATCGAACAGTGTGGATTCGTAATCGCGGATGACTTCGACCGGGCGAAGACGGCGCGCTTCGGGAACTTTAGCCAGCAGCTTGGCGACTTGGTACATCAGGGCCATGTCCTGACGCATCACGCGATCGATGCCGGGGCGAATAATTTTCACCACGACATCTTCACCGCTGTGAAGCCTGGCTGCGTGTACCTGAGCAATCGAGGCCGAGGCGAGGGGAACGTGGTCGAATTCAGCAAAGGCAGTCGCTAGCGACATTTCCAGCTCTTTCTCGACGCGAGCGATGGCGAGCTCACCTGGGAAAGGCGGTACCTGATCCTGAAGACGCTTGAGCTCGTCGGCGATATCCGGCGGTAGCAGGTCGCGGCGGGTTGACAGCATTTGGCCAAATTTAATAAAGATGGGGCCCAGTGCTTCTAACGCCAAGCGCAACCGTTCACCGCGCGAGCGTTTACCGATGGGTACCAAGCGTAGCGGTGAAAACCACAGCAGCGCGCGCAGCCACCACGGCAGGCGCTCTAGCGGCAGCAGCGTGTCCAACCGGTGACGCGTGATCACCCAGCTTATTCGCAGCAGGCGCAGGCTCATGGGCGCGACTCCTGTGGCGCACTCTGCTGCTGTGTCAGCGTGCGCTGCAAGCGATTAAAGCGCGCTTCCAGCCGGTCGGTGGCGACTTCCAGTTCGGTCAAGTGTTCGCGCAGTACGTTGCGCTGCTGCTGCCCGGGGAGCAAGCGAGCCTCTTCAAACACGTACTCTGACACATCCTGCATCAGTTCATCTTTGGCCCGCAGGCCCCAACGCGCGGCGCGGCGAAGCCCTTCAGCCAACGAGTGGGCGGGCATGTCACCCAGCCAGCGGGCCAGCTCACTTTCCCAATCGATATCCAAATCGAAAAGCAGGTCGCGGGTGGCTTCCAGTAAGTGAAGATGGCCACGCACGGCCAGCTTGCCGTCGAACATTAGCCGCTCGATGGAGGCACCGCTGATCCACTCGGAAAACGTTTCCGGCGTCAGCTCGACGACCGCGTCGACCTCGCTTTCATCGATGTCATCGCCACGCATGAGGTCCAGGCCCGCGTGGTGATAGTGGATGACCAGTTCCAGATGCGGCTGTTCCAGGCGCACCAGCAAACGGCTGCCCGCCAGCGCCGCCAGCCGAGCAGGAGCGGCGGGGTCGCGGGCGAGTAGGGCATTGAGCGTGCGTTCACATCCGGCCAACAGCAGGGTCGGGGTTACCAGCATGCTGACCTCTTCATTAGGCTCATAGCTTGATGCCGCGGTGTAGTGCAACGATACCGCCCGTTAGATTGGTGTACTCGACCCGCTCAAGCCCGGCAGCCTCCATCATGGCTTTGAGCGTTTCCTGGTCAGGGTGCATCCGAATCGACTCCGCCAGGTAGCGGTAGCTTTCGCCGTCGCCCGCGACCAGTTCGCCCATTTTGGGCAGCAGGCGGAAGGAGTATTCATCGTAAGCTTTAGACAGCAAAGGGTTGTTGGGTTTGGAGAACTCTAATACCAACAGGCGCCCACCGGGTTTAAGAACGCGCGCCATAGAGCGCAGCGCAGCGTCTTTGTCAGTGACATTGCGCAGCCCAAAAGCGATCGTAATGCAGTCGAAGCTATTATCGGGAAACGGCAGGTTTTCGGCATTGGCTTGAACGTACTCTACGTTGCCGCCGACGCCATTATCCATCAGCTTGTCGCGGCCGACTTTGAGCATCGAGGCGTTGATATCCGCCAGCACCACCTTGCCACGCGGGCCAACCAGGCGGGAAAACTTGAGGGTTAAGTCGCCCGTACCGCCAGCGATATCGAGCACGTGGTGACCAGGGCGCACACCAGCGCGCTCAATAGTCATGCGTTTCCAAACCCGGTGGATACCCATCGACATCAAGTCGTTCATTACGTCGTAGCGGGCGGCTACCGAGTGGAATACGTCAGCTACTCGTGACGCTTTCTCATCAACCGGTACTTCCTGGTAACCAAAATGAGTCGTGCGTTTTTCTGTGGGGCTCATTGGGCGGTAGCTCCCGAATTTTAGGCGATGGCAGATCGACCTTTGGTCTTTTGACTGAGGGCCGACGCGATTAAAAAGTTAGCGTCATTGTAGCCTTGTCCGCCCTGGCTTGTCTGCCTAGCGTCCCTGCCTAGTTTGTTGCAGGGGTGTGAGTCATGCCATCACAGTTGCTTGAATTGAATGCTGGCAGGCTCGCGGGAAGCCCCCGCCTCCTCTAACCGCTGCAGGTAATTGTGCCAGTAGGCTTCCTGGTGGATCGCCAGGTCATAGAGGTAGTTCCAACTGAACAGGCCGCTGTCGTGCCCATCATCAAAGTGAAGTTTCAACGCGTAGTTGCCCGCCTGGGTGATGTTCTGCAGGCCGACGTCTCGCTTGCCGACCTGTAAAACGGCGGTATCGCCACCGTGGCCGCGCACTTCGGCCGAAGGCGAGTAAACGCGTAAAAACTCCACCGGTAGGCGAAAGTTTTCGCCATTGGCATAGCCAAGTTCCAGCTCGCGGGCCTGTTTATGGTAGTGAACCCGAGTGGGGGTAGGGGCGTTCATGATCAGACCTCATGGCGAAAAGTGTCCATGGCGTAACGTCACCACCGCTTGCCCACAAAGCGCGGGCAAGCGGCGTATAACGGCTAGCTCAGTTTACAAAATATAGCGTGACAGGTCTTCGTCTACCGCCAGTTCGCCAAGCTGCGCATTGACGTAGTCACCATCAATCACTAGCGGGCTTTCCATATCGCCGCCTTTAAACGACGCCTCTTCCAGCAAACGCTCCATGACCGTGTGCAGGCGGCGGGCACCGATGTTTTCAGTGCCTTCGTTGACCTGCCAGGAGATCTGCGCAATGCGCTCGATACCGTCTGGGGTGAATTCGACGTCGAGCCCCTCGGTCGCCAGCAGCGCCTGGTACTGCTTGGTCAGCGAGGCAGAAGGCTCGGTGAGAATGCGCTTGAAGTCGTTGGGCGTTAGCGCATCCAGTTCGACGCGGATCGGCAGACGCCCCTGAAGTTCGGGAATCAGATCCGACGGGCGCGACAGGTGGAAGGCACCGGAGGCAATAAACAGGATGTGGTCGGTTTTGACCATGCCGTACTTGGTCGACACGGTAGAGCCTTCGATCAGCGGCAATAGATCGCGCTGAACGCCCTCGCGGGAGACTTCGCCACCGCTGGACTGTCCGCTGCCCTTAGCCACCTTGTCAATCTCATCCAGGAAGACGATACCGTGCTGCTCTACGGAGTAGACCGCGCGCGCCTTGATCTCTTCTTCATTGACCAGCTTGCCAGCTTCTTCATCACGCAGCAGCACCAGCGCTTCTTTCACGGTCACGCGGCGGTTCTCACGCTTCTGCTGACCCATGTTCGAGAACATGCTCTGCAGCTGGCTGGTCATCTCTTCCATGCCCGGCGGGGTCATGATGTCGATGCCCTGACCCTGAGCGGAGATTTCGATATCGATCTCTTTATCGTCCAGCTGACCTTCGCGCAGTTTTTTGCGGAAGGTCTGGCGGGTGCCGCTATCTTCACGGGGCTTGTCTTCCTGCCCGCGGGGCGGCGGAAGCAGGGCGTCCAGCACGCGATCTTCGGCGGCATCGGCCGCGCGGTGGCTCACTTCTTCTTTGGCCTGCTCGCGCACCATCTTGATGGCCGCTTCCATCAAGTCGCGAATAATCGACTCGACGTCGCGGCCCACATAGCCGACTTCGGTAAATTTGGTCGCTTCGACTTTGATAAACGGTGCTTTGGCCAGCTTGGCGAGACGCCGGGCGATTTCCGTTTTACCGACACCCGTGGGACCAATCATCAAAATGTTTTTGGGGGTGACTTCTGGTCGCAGGTCGTCATCCAGCTGCATGCGACGCCAGCGGTTGCGCAAGGCAATGGCAACGGCGCGTTTGGCATCCTGCTGGCCAATGATGTACTGATCCAGGGCATGAACGATTTCGCGGGGTGTCATCTGAGTCATATAAGGAACCTTTGTATGCAGTGAGCGGCGTTGGGGCGCTGGGTTGAATTAGCGACCGTCAATCGACAGCTCTTCGAGCGTCACGTGATGATTGGTGAATACGCAGATATCACCAGCGATAGACAGTGACTTTTCGGTGATTTCACGCGCGGACAGCTCGGTGTTTTCCAGCAGTGCTCGGGCGCTGGCCTGGGCGAAGTTGCCGCCAGAGCCAATGGCAATGATGCCGCGCTCGGGCTCGACCACGTCACCGTTACCGGTAATGATCAGCGAGGCGCTGTGATCGGCAACGGCCAGCAGCGCTTCCAAACGGCGCAGGGCACGGTCGGTGCGCCAATCTTTGGCAAGCTCAACGGCTGCCTTGGTCAAATGGCCCTGGTATTTTTCCAACTGGGCTTCAAAGCGCTCGAAAAGGGTAAAGGCGTCCGCCGTGCCGCCTGCAAACCCGGCCAGCACCTTGCCGCGGTAAAGGCGGCGTACTTTGCTGGCATTACCTTTCATTACGGTATTGCCTAGCGATACTTGACCGTCGCCAGCGAGGGCGACTTGGTTGCCGCGACGGACAGAAACAATCGTGGTCATGGAGATAACTCCTTTAGGGGAGGCGCGCTCCCGATGACTGGCCGATCACTTGCTTGTTGGGCAATCGCCCTGGGGCGACCATGACGTCAAGTGACCGTTGTGTAAGTGTTCATAACAAAATGCGGGCGGCTGATAAAAAATCAACCGCCCGCGAAATAAAGCCCTTCAATAAAGCTCTTGAACAAGCCCTTCAACAAAACCCTTCAATAAAGCCTGTTTAGCAATCGGTTGCCTAACGTTATGCGACAACCTTGAGAACGGCTAGTTCTGAAGTTGAATAAGCAACGGTTCAATACCCTGGGTGACCATTAAATCCTGAGCGCGGTTTAGCTCGCGGGTGTCCTCGTAAGGCCCCACTTGAACGCGGTGCCAGGTATTGCCGTCCGCCTGTACTTCGCTGATTTCCGCCAGCAGGCTTAAGTTGCGTAACCTTCCGCGCAGCTGTTCAGCGTCGCTGGCCTCCCGAAATGAAGCTGCTTGAAGCATATAGCGCCCGGGAGTATTGGTAGCCGCCTCGCTCTCCTGGGCGGCAGACACTTGATCCTCAGGCCGTGTGTTGGCGGCAATGACCTGGGCAATGGGGTCGTCACTTGGTGCATCGGCAGCGGAGTCGCTTTCGGCGCTCTGTTCAGGCGCCTCTGGGCGTACCACGCTGGAAGGCAGTGTAACCCCCGGGGCGATGACCTCGGTTTCTGGCAGCAGCGTATAAAACTCGAACGTCGGCATCGCGGGTTCGGCGGCCTCTTCGGTTTCCCGTGCGGCGGCGCGCTCCTCACTTCCGGCGGGCTTGGGCAGCACGGTGGCCTGGGGGGCTTCACTCTGCTCTTGCCAGGGCGCGGTGCCGTGCTGGTGTTGCGCCAAGAAAAAACCTGCCGCCATGCCTGCCAGACCCCACAGCCAACCAGGAAGGCGGAAACCGCCCCCAGAGCGACGGGCAGTTTTGCGCTGCGAAGTGGCTCCGCGGCGGGCGGCGGGTTTTTTGCGCGGGCTAGCCATGGATTACATCTCCTCTGGGGCGCTAACCCCCATTAAATCAAGCCCGTTCCGCAGCACCTGGCGGGTAGCGAGACCGAGCGCCAGGCGTGTATTACGCAGGGTGTCGTCCTCCACCATCACTTTGACGGCGTTGTAACAGGTGTGGAAATCACCCGACAGGTCGAGCAGGTACTGGGCGACTTGCTGCGGCTCGCGGTTTTTGGCGGCGGTTTCCACCACTTCCGGGAAGCGTGCCAGGCGGTTGAGCACCGCTTTTTCCTGGTCGCTGTCCAGCAGGGCCAGGTTGGCCATGGCTAAGGCGTGGTCAAACTGCTGGTCGGCGTCTTGGGCTTTGCGCAGCATGCTGCAGACACGGGCGTGGGCGTACTGAATGTAGTACACCGGGTTGTCGTTCGACTGGGAGCGGGCCAGATCGATGTCAAAAGTGAGCTGGGAATCGGCGCGGCGGGCCGCCAGGAAAAAGCGCGTGGCGTCGCGGCCGACTTCGTCGATCAGGTCGCGCACGGTGACGTAGCTGCCCGCCCGTTTGGAGAGTTTTACCTCGACCCCTGAGCGGGTGACCATGACCATCTGGTGCAGCACGTAGTCGGGCCAGCCTTTGGGAATGCCCACTTCCAGCGCCTGTAAACCAGCGCGCACGCGGGTGACAGTGGAGTGGTGGTCGGCGCCCTGCTCGTTAATCACGGTTTTGAAGCCGCGCTGCCACTTGTCCAGATGGTAGGCCACATCGGGTAGGAAGTAGGTGTAGCCTCCGTCCTGTTTGCGCATCACGCGGTCTTTGTCATCACCAAAGTCGGTGGTGCGTAGCCACATGGCGCCGTCATCTTCATAGGTGTGGCCAGCGTTTACCAGCTTCTCAACGGTGGCATCCACCTTGCCATCTTCGTAGAGCGACGACTCAAGGAAATAAACATCAAACTCGACGCCGAACGCTTTTAAATCAAGATCCTGCTCGCGCCGCAGCCATGCGACGGCGAATTCTTGAATGGCGTCTACATCGTCAGGGTCGGTTTTGGCGGTGACTTCGCGATCATCGGCGCTGACCGTTTTACCGGCCAGATAGTCGTTAGCGACATCGATAATGTACTCACCGCGATAGCCGTCTTCAGGCCAGCTGGCGTCGTCTGGGCCCAAGCCTTTTACCCGCGCTTGTACCGAACGGGCGAGGTTGGCGATCTGCGCGCCGGCGTCGTTGTAGTAGAACTCACGAGTAACGTCATAACCGGTGGCTTCGAGCAGGCGGCATAAACAGTCGCCAATCGCGGCGCCACGGCCATGACCGACGTGAAGCGGGCCCGTGGGGTTTGCCGAGACGAACTCCACCTGCACTTTTTCGCCTTTACCGATCAGGCTACGGCCAAAGGTATCGCCGCAATCGAGCACTTGCGCCACGATCTGCGCCGCGGCATCGGCGGCAGCGAAAAAGTTGATAAAGCCGGGGCCCGCAATCTCGGTACTTTGGATTGCATCGCTCTCAGGGAGCGCGTCGACGAGCAGAGTGGCTAGTTCGCGTGGGTTTTTCCCGGCGGGCTTGGCAAGCGTCAACGCTAAGTTAGTGGCGTAATCGCCATGGGCTTTGTCTTTGGTGGGGTCGACTTTGATCGTTGGCTGAAGGTCGTTGGGCAGCACGCCTTGGTGCTTGAGCGCGGTAACCGCGCCTTCGAGCAGAGAAACTATCGTGTCTTTCATGTAGGTATCCGGGTGTCGTCGGTGGCGGCGTGTGCTGACGCGCAGTCGTATAGGTGCGTCGTTAAGGCGGCTATTATCGGCAATTGAGCCGCAGTTTCAAAGCCGCGTGATGGTGAGTGGCTGCTAAGAGAGCGTTTGTGGGTCGATATCGATCGACCAACGCACCTTGCGCGCTTCGCGATTGGCTTCCAGCCACTGCACCAGCCAACTGACGGCTGGGTGTAATTGGCTACGCTTATCCGCTGCTAGCATGACATGTAAATGGTAACGATTTTGACGTCTTTCCATCGGGGCGGGTACCGGCCCCAGGCAGCGGGTCGCCACGCTGCTCTCTTTCAGCCACTGCCGCAAGGCCTGGGCGGCCTGCTGCGCCATCGCCAGAGCGGCCTGTTCGTTGGGGCTTTCGATACGCAGCAGCGCCATAAAGCAGAAGGGCGGCAGTTGGGCAAGGCGCCGCTCTTCCAGCATATTGCGCGCGAGTGCCGCGTAGCCGTCCTCAGCCAGTTGGCCCAAATGAGGGTCGTCAGGGTGGAGTGTCTGCACCAGCACCCGGCCGGGATGAGCGGCCCGCCCCGCGCGCCCCGCCACCTGCTCAAGCAACTGCGCGCTATGTTCGAGGGCGCGAAAATCAGCAGCGTATAGCCCGCCGTCGGCGTTAACCACGACGACCAAGGTAACGTGGGGCAGGTGGTGGCCCTTAGCGAGCATTTGCGTACCCACTAATACGCAGGGCTCACCGCGGTGAATCTCTTTTAACACCTGCTCGAAGCTATCCTTACGCCGGGTGCTGTCACGGTCGATGCGGTGGATAGTGGTCTTGGGGAACAGCGTCTGCAGCGTCTCTTCGGTGCGTTCGGTACCGCTACCCAGCGCGCGCAGGTCGCCGCTGCCACAATCGGGGCAGGCATCCGGCAGCGCGCGACGGCTGTCGCAGTGGTGGCAGGCCAGTAGGGCGGGCTGGCGGTGCAGCGTCATGCGCGCGTCGCACTGGCCGCATTCGGCCATCCAGCCGCAGGCGTGGCAGGCAAGCGTTGGGGCAAAGCCGCGCCGGTTAATAAAGATCAGTACCTGCTTGCCCGCGCTTAAGGTGCTTTTGATCGCCTTGATGGCACCAGGCAGCAAACCGCCCTGGCGGTGCTGGTGGCGCAGGTCGATCAACTCCAGCTTGGCCGGTGGGTGGCGGCTGGGGCGCTGGGTCAGGCGAAGGTGACGATAGGCGCCGCTAAGCGCTTGATGGAGGCTTTCTAGGGAAGGCGTCGCACTGCCCATTAGGAGCGGAATCTTATGGTAGTGCGCGCGGGTGACCGCCAAGTCGCGGGCATGGTAGCGCAGGCCGTCATGCTGCTTGTAGGAGCCATCGTGCTCTTCATCGACAATGATCGCGCCGGGATTGGCCAGCGGGGTGAAAATAGCCGAGCGGGTGCCGATGATAATCAACGCCCGGCCGCTGGCGGCGGCTTCCCATACATCTAAACGCTCAGGGTCGGTCAGGCCCGAATGCAGCGCCACCACGGGCACGCGAAAGCGGCTTCTGAAGCGGGCCAGCGTCTGCGGGGTAAGGCCAATTTCCGGCACCAGCACCAGCGACTGCTTGCCCTTAGCGGCCACGGCTTCAATTAGTTGAAGATAGACTTCGGTTTTCCCGCTGCCGGTGACCCCTTCGAGCAAACAGGGATGATAGCCCTCGAGCTTTTCATGCAGCGCGGCCAGCGCCGTGGCCTGTTCGCGATTTAGCGGGAGCGCCGGGGCTGCGAGCAGATTGCCACTTGGCGGCGTTGGGGCGGTAAGAATATGCTCCTGGCTTGAGGCCAAGCCTTTCTTTTCTAGCGCTAATAGCTGGTCGCGGGTAAAACCATGGGCGCTGACCGCACGGCTGGGTAGCCCGTGGGGATGTTGGCGTAGCAGTGCATGCAGCTCTGCTTGCTTGGGCGCTCGGCTTAGGGCTTCCGGCACACCGCCACCCTGAGCCATCCAGAGCGTTTGGGTGCGACCGGCCATGGGATGCCCTTGGCGTAGCCGCGCGGGCATGGCGTGGTGAAGGGTGTCTCCCAGGCTGTGTTGATAGTAGCGGGCGGCAAAACGGCAGAGCCAGAGCCAGTCTGCGGGCATTGGGGCATCGTCCAGCGTCTCGCTGATTGCCTTCAACTGACTGCGTGGCAGATCGCTATGATCGGCAATTTCCACCACCACGCCGACGACTTCGCGTCGCCCAAAGGGTACCTTTACCCTCAGGCCCGGCTGCCAGCCGCAGGCGGGCATCACATTAGACGGCAGGTAGTCGAACAGGCGTCGCAGCGGCGAGGGCAGCGCTACTTTCAATACGTGAATGAGCACTTGAGAAGGCGCCCGCGAAGAAACAGAATCAGGCAATTGGCCTCCAGCGTTAGTTTTTGCTAGAATATGCGACCGCTCAATGTTAGCGATCTATCTAACAGCGTTATCGGGATCTATCGTAACGACAGAGCGGCTAACCGGTTAGTAGTTTTTTCCAAACCCGTATGCGGTGCCTGGCATGAGATCAGGTGGCGGCATATAGCTTCGTGAGGCTCGAGATGAAACAAGGTATCCACCCGAATTACAACACGGTCACCGCCAACTGTTCTTGCGGCGCCACTTTCCAGGTCGGTTCTACCTCTGGTCAGGACTTTTCCCTGGATGTGTGCTCCAACTGCCACCCGTTCTATACCGGTAAGCAGAAGCAAGCGACTACTGGTGGCCGCGTAGAGCGCTTCAACAAGCGTTTCGGCGCTGCTGTTAAGCGCGGCTAATCCAAAACGGATAGCCACATCACAGGTACGGCTTGTATCTGTACAAAACCCACGCCAAGGCGTGGGTTTTTTGTTGCCGAGGATAACGCGGCCTTTTTTGTGGAAAAAATTTTCATAAATGCTGCACTACAGCACGAAGCAAAGCATTATCGTTAAAGGTGTTTTGCAATAACTTCAGTAAAAATCTGCCAAAAACGACAAATATGAAGGCAAAATTCAGTTAAACGATCGTTTTTATATGAGTTGACGGTACGCTTGAGGCGCATAGGTTTTTTCTATATTCTGAAACGACTTATCTATTTTATGTTAACTGGACTCTGACCATGACGGATGCAAATAAGCAGGCTGCTTTGGATTATCACGCAAAACCGATTCCCGGTAAGTTATCGGTGGAGTTGACCAAGCCTACCGCGACCGCACGGGATTTGGCGCTGGCGTATAGCCCAGGCGTGGCTGAGCCAGTGCTTGAAATTGCCCGGGATGCGGAAAATGCCTACCGCTATACCGGTAAAGGTAATCTTGTCGCGGTGGTTACCGATGGCAGCGCTATTTTGGGCTTGGGGAACCTGGGGCCAATGGCGAGCAAGCCCGTCATGGAAGGCAAAGGCGTGCTGTTTAAGTGTTTTGCGGGCATTAACTCGGTGGATATCGAAGTAGATGCGGAAAGCCCGCAGGCGTTTATCGATACCGTCGCGCGGATCGCCGACACCTGGGGTGGCATCAACCTGGAAGATATCAAAGCGCCCGAGTGCTTTGAAATCGAAAAAGCCTTGATTGAGCGCTGCAGCATCCCGGTCTTTCACGATGACCAGCACGGCACTGCGATTGTCACCGCGGCAGGCATGCTCAATGCGTTGGAGATCGCGGGTAAACGCATCGAAGACGTTAAGATTGTCTGCATGGGCGCAGGCGCGGCGGCCATTGCCTGTATGCGTTTGTTGGTTTCCTGCGGTGCCAAGAAAGAAAACCTGGTCATGCTAGACCGCCGCGGCGTCATACATACCGATCGCGAAGGCATTAACGAATATAAAGCCGAATTCGCCCGCGATACCGAGATGCGCACGTTAGACGATGCCATCGACAATGCGGATGTGTTTATCGGCCTTTCCGGCCCGGGCCTGCTCTCCGCTGACCAGGTGAAGAAAATGGCACCTGACCCGGTGATTTTTGCTTGCACCAACCCTGACCCTGAAATTCATCCTGACGTTGCCCGTGAAGCGCGGCCGGATGTGATCATGGCGACCGGCCGTTCGGACTTCCCGAACCAGGTTAACAACGTGCTGGGCTTCCCGTTTATCTTCCGTGGTGCGTTGGATGTGCGCGCGACGCGTATCAACGAAGAGATGAAGCTGGCGGCAGTGCATGCGTTAAAAGATCTGGCCCGCGAGCCGGTGCCGCAAGAAGTACTCAATGCTTACGAGCGCACCGAGATGAGCTTTGGTCGTGAGTACATCATTCCCACGCCTGTCGATATTCGCCTGTTGGCACGGGTCACCTCGGCGGTTGCGCAAGCCGCAGTCGATTCCGGTGTGGCGCGTAAACCCTTCCCAGCGCACTACCCGCTTACGTCAATCAACGACGTCTACGGTGGCTAAATAACGATGCGCTGTTAACGACTGACGCCCGCTGCTTAGCGGGCGTCAGTGTTTTCAGGGGCTCATTATTACTTCTGAGAATAACGGGTTAGCCCTTCTTGAGCGGTGGAAGCCACTAAGCGGCCATCGCGGCTATAGATATGCCCGCGCGCCAGCCCGCGAGCACCGCCGGCCCACGGGGAATCGATCACATACAGCAGCCAGTCGTCCAGGCGGGTGTCCTGGTGTAGCCAGAGCGCGTGGTCGAGACTGGCAATGCGCAGCGCGGGGTCACGATACTCAATGCCATGGGGCTGCAGGCTGGTGGTCAGCAAGTTGAAATCAGAGGCGTAGGAGAGCAGATGGCGGTGCAGCGCCGGGTCATCCGGCAGTGTGCCCGAAAGGCGGAACCACAGGCATTGGCCTGTGGGCGTGCCGTTGTCGGGGTTGCCCGTCAGGTGCAAAAACTCAATCGGGTGACCGGGAAAGCGATCATGTTTGGCGCCACCATGCTCGATAAGCGTTTCGGGCGTGGGCACAGCGGGCATGGCGCGCTGATGGCTGAAGCTCTCCTCCTCACTTTGAAAAGAGGCGCTGCAGAAAAAGATGGGACGGCCTTTCTGGATAGCAGTGACGCGGCGCGTCGTGAAGCTGCCGCCATCGCGAATGGTATCTACCTGGTAGATGACAGGGCGATGAGGGTCGCCGGGGCGTAAAAAGTAGCCATGTTGAGAGTGTGGGCGACGCGCGTCGGGCACGGTGCGCGCGGCGGCGGCTAACGCCTGGCCAAGCACTTGGCCGCCATAAAGCTGGGGAAAGCCTAAATCCTGGCTCTGGCCGCGAAAGAGTGTCTCTTCAAGCGTTTCTAGCTCCAATAACGCTACCAGTTGGTTCAGCGCGTCTGTCATTCTCGGTATCCTTGGTGCTGTCTCAAGAGGATGCTGCCGGTGAAAGTGAGTTGCCGCCGCGGCGGGTTACCCTTTCATACGATCGTTTAGCTACCTTAGCGGAGTTTACGTTTATGCGCAGCGATGAATTTTATATGCACCGGGCGCTTGATCAAGCGCATCTGGCCGCCGAAAAGGGGGAGGTGCCGGTAGGGGCGGTGGTGGTGGATGCGCAGGGCGAGATCATTGGTAGCGGTTGTAACGCGCCGGTGGCCAGCTGTGACCCCAGTGGTCACGCGGAAATTCGAGCCTTACGCGAAGCCGGTAAGCACCTGGGTAACTATCGCCTTGAAGGGTGTACGCTGTTCGTCACCTTAGAGCCCTGCATGATGTGCACGGGTAGCATGATTCATGCACGCTTGGCCAGGCTGGTCTATGGGGCTGCCGAGCCCAGGGCGGGCATGGTTGAGTCAAAGGCTAATCTTTTGGCCCAGCCGTGGTTCAATCATCAGGTGGCGGTAACCGGCGGGGTACTGGCAGCGTCTTCCCAAAAGCTGCTAAAACGTTTTTTTGCCGCGCGGCGTGAATTGCCCAGTGACTAAGTTCTTAAAGACCAAGCACTTAGTGACTAAGCACTAAGCCCCTTCAACGGTATCCATCTCACCGTATTCAATGCGGTTTCGGCCTTTATGCTTGGCGTGGTAGAGCGCCTCGTCGGCAGCTTGCATCATGCGCGCGATAGGGAGCTTTCCAGAGCGCGGGCAGGTGACGATGCCAGCACTGAAGGTCAGCGGTTGGCCATCGGCGTGGGCCAGTTTGGCGTTCGCCAGTCGTTGGCGCAGTTCCACGGCGATATTGACGGCCGAGGGGCCGTGATGACCCGGTAGCAAAGCCACGAACTCTTCGCCTCCGTAACGCGCAAATACGCCGCCGTTATGATCGAGAAGCGACTGGCCCAGTTGCGCAAAAGAACGTAAAAACTCATCACCCACCAAGTGGCCCTGTTGGTCATTCACGCGCTTGAAATAGTCGATATCAAACAGGATCAAGCTGAGTGGGCGCACACTCTGTGACGCTTCTACTTGCTCGAGAAAAAAGCGGCGATTGGCAATTCCGGTTAACTCGTCATGGCGGGCCAGCCATTCGACTTCCTGCTGCAATTTACTGCGCTTTTGAATCTCTTGCTGCAGCGTGGCGTTGCTCTTTTGCATCACCCGGTGCTGCTGGCCCAGGCGCTGGAACGTGTATAAAACCAAATAGAGTAAATAAGCCAGCAGTAAGCCGGTCGCCAAGCTGATCGTGGGCAGCCGAGGCAGTCGGCTGACCAAGTGCTCCCAACGGGGTTGGTAAGAGAGCGTAAGCGCTTTATCCAATAAATTGATGGGGTAATAGAACTCCCAGGGGCCTGGGTGGGTGGTGTCGCCGTGTTTCGCTAATAGTCGGGGGCCGTTATGCCAGCGAATAACGCCTTCGCTGGCCGGAAGTTGGGCAAAGAGTGCTTCTGCAAACAGGGGAAAGCTTACCACTATTGCCGCCGCGCCTAACGGCGTACCTTCAGCATTCAGCACGGGTAAGTAGTGAATCACCCCCGGGCCGCCTTGCAGTAACTGAACGATGTTTGTGCTGCCTTCGCGCTCTCCCCGCAGTGCCGGTTCTAGCGCCTCGCGTCCTGCTGGTTGTGCATTGAAAAGCCGTCGCCCAAGTGTGCTCAGGTTGAGTATCGTAAAGGGATAAACGTGGCGGATACCGCTATCGGGGGTCACAAAGGCAATGTTAATTAAGTAGTTAAAATCCTGGCGGTATCCGGCGGCTTGATCGGTCCACTGCTGGTAGGTCGGGGGTGTGGTTTGCAGCTGCCAGATACGTGCGAAACGACGCATGGCACTTAAATGACTGTCGATCTCTTGCGAAAGCTGGTGAGTGGCGCGCTGGGCACGCTCTTCAACGCGTAGATGAAGTTTTTTTTCGGCCTCAAAGTGTAGCTGTTTCCACAGCAGTAACCCGGCGATCAGCAGTGCGCAGGCTGGCCAAAATGCGTTGGCTAAGTAGCGTTTTCCACGCCAATGACGGGCTGATGAGAGGTATTGGCCCAGCAGCAATAGGCTCAGTACCAGCAGGCTGGGCCACTGGGCTGCATAGCGAAGCAGCGGGGTAAAGGCCCGATTGTTTTCAATAAATTGTAAACCGATAAGCAAAAGAACCGCGAACAGCAGCAGGGGAGCGCCTAAGCGCGCACGCTGGCGCAGCAGTATGGCAAGCGCGCTCAGCTGAAGGGCGAGTGTCATCAGTAGCGGAGCGCGAAAGCGCTCAAAAGGTGCGGGATGGACCCATGAAGCCAACGCCTGCCATTGCGCAGTGGCCAGCCATTTTTCAGGGGCCAAATAGCTGACGAGCCCTGGCAGCAGTAAGCCCATTGCACTGACGCACAACAGACAACTAAGGGGCCGATAGCGCCGATAGCTACTGAGTTGAGCCAGCGTTATCAGCAAAAGCGCAACAGTCGTTACGCCAGGTTGTGTGACGACAAGCGCAACGGCGCCACAGGCAGCCATAATGGGTAGCCAATGTGCGGCGCGTGCAATGAGTAAGTGCATCGCATCCTCATGTTAATCAAGTGGCGGCACAAGCTCAAACAATAACAGCGGATCATCGTTGACAGGCGTTTGTTCAAGTTGAAAAAACTGTTGGCGGCTACGTTCTACATACTCGATCATTTCGTAATAGCGGCGTATATTGCGCACGTAAATAACCGGCTCGCCGCCACGGGCATAGCCATGGCGCGTTTGGCTATGCCATTCGCGTTGTTGTAATAGCGGTAGGGCCGCGCGCACATCTTCCCAGCTGTCAGGGTCACCGCCGCGTATTTCGGCAATCTTGCGCGCGTCGTACAAGTGGCCAAGGCCCACGTTATAGGCAGCCATCGCCATAAACAGGCGGTCATCACCGGTAATGTCTTCGGGTAAGCGGTCTTTAATGCTGCGTAAATAGCGCGCGCCCCCATCAATGCTTTGGGCCGGGTCGGTGCGGTCAGCGACGCCCATTTCACCCGCGGTAGGGTTGGTCAGCATCATTAAGCCGCGCACCCCGGTGGGCGAGACGGCATCGGGATCCCAGTGAGACTCCTGATACCCCACCGCTGCCAGCAATTTCCAGTCAAATGCTGTTTCGCGAGCGGCCTGCTGGAACAGCTCCGTATAGCGGGGTAAGCGTGCATCGAGATGATCAAGAAAGGTGCGGGTGCCGACATACTCTAAATAGTCGTCATGGCCGAAGTAGCGGCTTACCAGCCGGTCAAGGGTGCCGCTTTGTTGAAGGTCTTGCAGAAAGCGATTGGCGGACTCAAGCAATCCCAAGCCGCGGCCACTCGGCACGGCCCATGCCATGGAGAGTGGGTCGCCGAGTATAAAGCCCCGTTCTACATTGGGAAAAAAAAGCCGATTCAAACGAAACTGGTGCTCGAATATCACCGCGGCGTCCAGGGTGCCGCTTTCGACCCGCGCGAGCAATTCGGCCACCTCGAGTTCGTGAGACTCTTTCCAGCTTAACGTGGGGTACTGGCGTTGAAGGTCGCGCAGCGCTTCGCCAGTGCCGGCTTCACTGAGCGTACCCAGTTCTAGGTCGACCAAGTCGCTTGGTTCGCTAATGCCGTTCAGCCCGCGGCGGTAAACCACCAGTGGCTGCATCTGGATAATGGGTCGGGTGTAGTAAATGCCGGGGGTGTTAGGTAGCAAAGGGAGCGCTGCGGCGCCCAGGTCGCCTTTTTCACGCACCGCGGGCAGAACGCTTTCGGGGTGATGGCTAGCATCCAGATTAAGGCTCACCCCCAGGTAGTCCGCAAAGCGGTGCATCAGCTCATACTCAAACCCGGTGGGGCCTTGGCGGCCTTCGTAATAGGTGGTCGGGGTATTGCGGGTATGAACGGTAATAAAATCTTTTGCGTCGATATGCGTCAACTGCTCGCCGGGAGGGACGAGAGAGAGCGTCGGCACCATGGTTAACAGCGTCACGGCAGCTAGCGCATAGTAAGCGCTGGCGCGGGCTATAAAATGTCGGCAAATCAACGTCAGCATGGCGTCTTGTCGGCATGAAACAATCTGCCACGATACCCAGCCGGGGTCACGCTGTCACCTTGTTGATTTCGTGTGACGGCTGGTTTCCAGTATCATAGGGGCTTTCCGGTACGATAAAAGCACGGCCGCCTAGCGGCCCGGTGATTTCCCTGCTCGAATTTCCCTGCTCTAGAGGCTTCAGGATATGCTCGAACTGCGAGGCGCGCCCGCCCTTTCTGCCTTCCGTCATGCTCGGCTGTTAACGGTGCTGCGTGAACGTGTTCCCGAGGTGGAAGCGCTGTCTGCCCACTATGTTCATTTCATCGATCTCAATGCGCATGATCAAAGCGAGACGCTGGACGATGCCGCCCATGCGCGTTTGGTGCAGTTGCTCGACTATGTGCCGGGCGATGGCACGCAATCGGGCGTCGAGATTCCTGACCATGCCCAGCGTTTTTTAGTCGTACCTCGCCTGGGTACCCAGTCTCCCTGGTCGTCTAAAGCGACGGATATCGCCCTTAACTGCGGGTTACGCCAGATCAGCCGTATCGAGCGCGGCATCGATTACCGGGTCAGCTTCACCGCGACGCCCGATGAAGAGAGCCTAAGCGCGCTGGCAGCACTGCTGCATGACCGGATGACGGAAACCGTGCTGTCCGATGCTTCAGAGGCTGCCAAGCTGTTTGCCCACCATGACCCGGCACCGCTGGGCAGTGTGGATATTCTTGAGGGTGGCCGAGAGGCGCTGGCAAGCGCCAACCAGGCGCTGGGATTGGCGCTGGCGGAAGATGAAATCGACTATCTTGTCGATGCGTTCAATGAGTTGGGGCGTAACCCCAGCGACGTTGAGCTGATGATGTTTGCCCAGGCTAACTCCGAACACTGTCGGCATAAAATTTTCAACGCCGACTGGGTCATCGATGGCGAGCCGCAAAGCCACTCGCTATTTAAGATGATCAAAAATACTTTCGCGTCGTCGCCCGACAACGTGCTGTCCGCTTACAGTGACAACGCCGCGGTCATTAAGGGCAGCCAGGCGGGGCGCTTTTTTGCCACACCGCTAACCGGGGCGGAAGACGAGCGGGCGCTTTACGGCACCCACCAGGAGCCCATTCATATCCTGATGAAGGTGGAAACCCACAATCATCCTACTGCGATTGCGCCTTTCCCCGGCGCAGCCACCGGTTCTGGGGGCGAAATTCGCGATGAGGGTGCCACGGGTATCGGTGGTAAACCCAAGGCCGGGCTGTCAGGGTTTACCGTTTCCAACCTGCGCATTCCTGAATTCGTGCAGCCCTGGGAGGCCTTCGATTACGGCAAACCGGGGCGCATGGAGTCGGCACTCAATATCATGCTTGAAGGCCCGATAGGCGGCGCCGCGTTCAACAATGAGTTTGGCCGCCCCAATTTAACCGGCTACTTCCGCACCTACGAGCAGGAATCCCTGAACGAAGGTGGCATCGAGCGGCGTGGCTTTCATAAGCCGATTATGCTCGCCGGTGGTTACGGCAATATTCGTGCTCATCACGTCCAAAAGGGCGATATTCCTGTCGGTGGTAAGTTGATCGTGATGGGTGGCCCGGCCATGCTGATTGGCCTGGGCGGCGGCGCGGCCTCGAGTATGGCGTCAGGTACTTCCAGCGCCGATCTGGATTTTGCCTCGGTACAACGCGAGAACCCTGAGATAGAGCGCCGCGCCCAAGAAGTCATTGATCGCTGCTGGGCGCTGGGGGACCACAACCCGATCCGCTTTATTCACGATGTAGGCGCGGGCGGTCTTTCCAATGCGCTACCGGAATTAGTCAAAGACGGCAATCGCGGCGGCCGGTTTGATCTGCGCGCGGTGCCGAACGCCGAGCCGGGCATGAGCCCGTTGGAAATCTGGTGTAATGAAGCGCAAGAGCGCTACGTGCTGGCCGTCGCGCCTGAAGACCTGGATACCTTCGATGCGCTGTGCAAGCGCGAGCGCTGCCCCTATGCGGTCGTCGGTGAAGCGTTGGAAGCGCACCACCTGGAAGTGAGCGACGGTCATTTCAACAGCAAACCGGTAGATTTGCCGATGAGTGTGCTGTTCGGCAAAGCGCCCAAAATGCAGCGTGAGTTTGCGCGCCACGACCCTGAGCTTTCCGGCATGATGTTGGATAATCTCGACCTGCGCGAAGCGCTGGATCGGGTGCTTCGCCTGCCCACCGTCGCCTCTAAAAACTTCCTGATCACCATTGGTGATCGCTCGATTACCGGCCTAGTGGCCCGCGATCAAATGGTCGGCCCCTGGCAGGTGCCGGTGGCTGATGTGGCAGTCACCACGGCAAGCTATGACACCCATGCCGGTGAAGCTATGGCGATGGGCGAGCGGCCGCCGGTGGCGTTGATCAACCCCGCGGCCAGCGCCCGTTTGGCGGTCGCCGAAGCGATTACCAATCTGGCGGCAGCGCCGATCGCCAAACTCAGTGATATCAAACTCTCCGCTAACTGGATGAGTGCTGCTGACCACCCAGGTGAAAACCAAGCGCTTTTTGATGCGGTTTACGCAGTCGGCATGGAAATGTGCCCGGCGCTGGGTATTGCGATCCCCGTGGGCAAAGATTCAATGTCGATGCGTACCGCCTGGAAAGACGAAGGCGAGCAGGGGGAATACGAAGACAAAAGCGTTACCTCACCGCTTTCGCTGGTAGTCACCGGCTTTGCCCCAGTCACCAACGCAATGGCCACGTTAACGCCGCAGATCAACCTGGACCAAGATGAGTCGGATCTCATTTTGATCGATCTGGGCAGCGGCCAAAACCGGTTGGGTGGCTCTGCCCTGGCCCAGGTATACGGGCAAGTGGGTAATGACTGCCCTGACGTCGACGATCCGGAAGATATCAAGGCGTTTTTTGAGGTCATTCAGGGCCTCAACCGCGATGGTAAGCTGTTGGCATACCACGATCGCAGCGATGGCGGCCTGTTGGTCACCCTGCTGGAAATGGCCTTCGCCGCCCACGCCGGGCTTGAGATCAAGCTCGACTGGATGATCGATGAGCCGGTCGAAGCATTGAATGCGCTGTTCTCCGAAGAGCTGGGAGCGGTGATTCAGGTCAATCGCCAACACACCGAAGAAGTGCTGGCGCAGTTCGCCGTCGCCGGTATCGAAACCTGTGGTGTGATTGCCCGCCCGCGCTACGATGATCAGGTGCGCGTCACGCTGTTCGAAGAGCCGCTATTGGAAACCACGCGTCAGCTGACCCATCGCACCTGGGCAGAAACCAGCTACCGTATGCAGGCGCTGCGCGATAATCCCGAATGCGCGAAGAATGAGTTCGACAACCTGCTCGATAGCCGTGACCCGGGGCTTTCTGCCACGCCCACCTTTGATATCAATGACGACATCAGCGCGCCGTTTATTAATACCGCTAAACCGGCCATGGCGGTGCTGCGCGAGCAGGGCGTCAACGGCCAGGTCGAGATGGCCTGGGCCTTCGATAAAGCCGGATTTGAAGCGGTGGATGTGCATATGAGCGACATCCTCGAAGGACGTGTTTCTCTGGATGCGTTCAAAGGGCTTGTTGCCTGTGGCGGCTTCTCATACGGCGATGTGCTCGGCGCTGGCGGTGGCTGGGCGAAATCGGTGCTGTTCAACGAACGCGCCCGGGAACAGTTTTCCGCCTTCTTTGCCCGCGACGACAGCTTCTCGCTAGGGGTCTGCAATGGCTGCCAGATGCTGTCGCAGTTGAAATCGCTGATTCCCGGCGCGGAAAATTGGCCGACGTTTGTGCGCAATGAGTCCGAGCAGTTCGAGGCGCGGGTCTCCATGGTGCGGGTCGAGAAGAGTCCGTCGATTCTGCTGGCCGGGATGGAAGGCTCAAAGCTGCCCATTGCGGTGGCTCATGGTGAAGGGCAAGCGGCGTTCCGCGATAGCGCGCACCTACGCAGCATGCAGTCGAGTAGCCAGATCGCGCTGCGCTACATCGACAACTACGGCCAGGCGACCACCCGCTACCCGGCCAATCCTAACGGCTCGCCCTCGGGCATTACCGGGCTGACCACGCCCGATGGTCGCGTGACCATTATGATGCCGCACCCTGAGCGGGTTACCCGCGCGGTTACCAACTCCTGGCGACCGGCAGAGTGGACCGAAGATGGCGCCTGGCTGCGCCTCTTCCGCAACGCTCGGGTTTGGTTGGGTTAACGGAAACACCCTGATAGGTGAACAATGACGCAACACGACAAGGCGGCCTCCGGGCCGCCTTTCGCATCCCCCGTGCAGACGCCCCAGTTACGCCCCTACCAGCAGGAAGCGGTAAAGCGGGTGGTGGGGCACTTTCGCGCGTCCAGTGAGCCGGCGCTGGTAGTGCTGCCCACTGGCAGCGGTAAATCCCTGGTCATCGCGGAACTGGCGCGTCTGGCGCGGGGGCGGGTATTAGTGCTGGCCCATGTGCGCGAACTGGTAGAGCAGAACCATGCCAAGTATCAGGCGTATGGCCTCGAGGCAGATATATTTAGTGCCGGGCTAAAGCGCAAAGAGGCAACCCGGCAAGTGGTGTTTGGCTCGGTGCAGTCGGTGGTGCGCAACTTAGAGCGCTTTAACGACGCAAACTTTACCCTGCTGGTGATCGATGAGAGTCACCGCGTATCGCTCAATGAAGACGCCAGCTACGGTCAGGTGATCGAACACCTGCGCCGCCAGAACCCCCAGCTTAAAATACTCGGGCTCACCGCGACGCCTTATCGCTTGGGGCAAGGGTTTATCTACTTTCGCCACCATCACGGCATGGTGAGGGGCAGCGAAGAGAGTTTCTTTCGCGACTGTGTGTTTGAGCAGCCGCTGCGTCTAATGGTCAAGCAGGGCTATCTGGCGGCGCCAAAACGCCTGGATATGGCGATAGAGGGCTATGACTTCTCGGCGCTCAAACCCGCTTCGAGCGGTCTGTTCCAGGAGGAAGCGCTGAACCGAGTGGTGGCTGGAAACCGAGCAACGCCGGGCATTATCGAGCAAATCATCGCACGCGCGGTGGATCGGCAGGGCGTAATGATCTTTGCCGCGACGGTGGCCCATGCAGAAGAGATTATGGGCTATTTACCGCCGGCTGAGGCCGCCTTGATCACCGGCGCGACACCCTCTCAAGAGCGCAAGGCGTTGATTGATGCCTTCAAGGCGCGGGCGCTTAAGTACCTGGTGAACGTGGCGGTGCTGACCACTGGTTTCGATGCGCCCCATGTGGATCTGATCGCTATTTTGCGCCCCACCGAGTCGATTAGCCTCTATCAGCAGATGATCGGGCGTGGGCTGCGTCTTTCGCCGGGTAAAGAGGACTGCTTGATTCTGGATTATGCCGGTAACCCGTGGGATATCTTCGCCCCGGAAGTGGGCGAGCCGAAGCCCGATAGTGACAGCGAGCCGGTTCAGGTCGAGTGCCCGGAATGCGGCCACGCCAATTTATACTGGGGCAAGCGCGATGGTGACATCGTCATCGAACACTTTGGCCGTCGCTGTCAGGGGTTGATTGAAGACAACGAGGGTAAGCGCCATCAATGCGACTTCCGGTTTCGCTTTAAAGTCTGCGAGGAGTGCGGCGCGGAGAACGATATCGCCGCCCGCCGCTGCCACGGTTGCGACAAGCTGTTGGTGGACGCGGATGACAAGCTAAAAGATGCCCTAAAGCTGAAAGACGCCAAGGTTTTGCGAGTAAGCGGCATGCAGTTGGAAGCGACCACCAATGGGCGAGGCCTGCCGCGTTTAAAGGTCACTTATCACGACGAAGATGGCGAGCATCTCTTCGAATGGTTCGCGCTGGAAACGACTGCCCAGCGGCGCGCCTTCTATGCGGCGTTTCTGCGCTATCACCTGCGTGCGCCGGGAGGTAAGTGGCAGCCCGTAAGTGCCGACGAGGTAGTCACTGAACAGCGCCGCCTGCGTCATCCTGATTTTGTCGTAGGCCGCAAAGTAGGGCGCCATTTCCAAATCCGCGACAAGCTGTTCGATTACCAAGGGCGCTATCGTAAAGCGGTAGAGGCGGGTTAGCATATGTCCAGTAGCGATAAAGCGTCTATTATTCACTAGTTAAGCTGTAAGCTGCAGGAGCGTACAATGCCCACAGTCCTTCGCTTGCAGGGTTTTAGATTCTTCTTTTATTCAAACGAGGGAGATCCGCTAGAGCCTGCCCATATCCATGTATTTAAAGCGGGGGCCGAAGCGAAATTCTGGCTGTCACCTGACATACAGTTGGCCAGAAATGATGGCTTTGACGCCAAAGCGCTGCGCACAATTACGGCAATGATTATTCAACACCGCGATACATTAGAGGGTGCCTGGCATGACTACTTCACCTAAGCGTGTCACGTTTGATGAAGATAACTTCTGGGTTGAGTTAAGTGATGGCCGCACGCTGGGGGTGCCATTAGCGTGGTACCCACGCCTTCTTAACGCGTCAGCTCAACAATTGGCGTGCTATGAATTGAGCGCGCGCGGGATTCATTGGGACACACTTGACGAAGACGTGTCTATCGATGGAATTTTGGCTGGGCAAGGCGATATGACGCGACATCGTCAGGCCGTTGCCTGATTTCATATACCTCAAGAGAGCCGACCCGCGTGAGCGAGACGCCAAGCGATACGACTGAGCTAGAGAATCCTGACGCTGTGGCCATTGACGCAGTGGCGGTTTCGTTTGGGCGGTTGTTTAACGAGCCCATCACGCAAATGCCGGAGGATTTGTACATTCCCCCGGAAGCGATGCGGGTCTTTTTAGAGACCTTTGAAGGCCCGCTGGATCTGCTGCTCTATCTGATTCGTCGCCAAAACCTGGATATTCTGACCATCAACGTAGCGACCATCACCCACCAGTACATCGAGTACGTGGAGCTGATGAAGGCGATGGAGATCGAGCTGGCGGGGGAGTACCTGCTCATGGCCGCCATGCTGGCTGAGATCAAATCGCGCACGCTGCTGCCGCGCCCGCCGAAGGCAGAGGGCGAGGATGAGGAAGATCCCCGCGCGGAGCTTATCCGGCGCTTACAAGAGTATGAACGCCTCAAGGAAGCTGCCGAAACGCTGGACACACTGCCCCGTATGGGCCGTGACTGGTTTAGCGTTCAGGCAGGATTACCGCCGTTGGAATCCCGCGTGATTTACCCTGAGGTGGAGTTAGATGAGTTGCTCAGTGCGCTCTCCGATATCCTCAAGCGCGCCGAGCTGGTGCAAGCCCACCAGATCAGTCGCGAGGTGCTCTCCACTCGCGAGCGCATGCTCAAGATTATGGAGCAGCTAAATCACGATGATGCTCATCAGCGCTACACTCCCTTTGAAGCGCTGTTTGCTTTGGAGGAGGGGCGGGCAGGCGTGGTGGTTACCTTCATGGCGATACTTGAACTCGCGAAAGAGGCGATGATTGAAATTGTCCAAAACGCACCGCTGTCGCCGATTCATGTGCGCGCGCGACGTGCAGCGCTTGCCGACGATGAAGAGAGTGCGTTTGAGCAGCCTGAGAGCGATGATGATACCGATGGTGAATCCGCCTTTGAGTCCGACGAGGAGACGCCATGAGTAACGCTGAGAGCGCGCTGGACGACATTATTGAAGCGGCACTGCTTGCCGCGGGTGAACCGCTGCCCCTCGAACGATTGGAAACCCTTTTTCTAGAGGGCGAATGCCCCACGCGCAAGGAGTTTCGCGCGGTCCTTGAACGTTTACACCAGCGCCACAACGACGGCGCCTTGGAGTTGCTGGAAACGGTCTCGGGCTATCAGCTGCGTATTCGTCCGCGTCTATCGCAATGGGTCTCGCGGCTTTGGGACGAGCGCCCACAGCGCTACTCACGGGCGCTGCTGGAAACGCTGGCCCTGATTGCCTACCGCCAGCCGGTCACCCGAGGCGATATCGAAGAGGTGCGTGGGGTCAGCGTCAGTAGTTCCATTATGCGCACCCTGGCAGAGCGCGGCTGGATCCGTGTGGTCGGTCACCGGGATGTGCCGGGACGCCCAGCGGTATACGCCACCACGCGCAGCTTTTTAGACGATTTTGGGTTAAAAACCCTTGATGCCCTGCCGCCCATGCACACCTTGGCAAGCTGGGAAGAGGGCGAAATAGCTGAAGACACAGGGATGACCCAGGATGCTGCCATCCAGGAAGAGCATGACACCGGTTCAGACCATGAAGCACTAGACGAAACGCTCAAAACAATGCAGGATGCGCCACCCCAGAAAGAAGCGATAACCTCGGCTGAGATAGCCGATACGCACGCCGAGACGGCGTTAACCCAGCCGCTGAGTTTTGCCGACCTACAGGCTCGGCTCGCGGCACGTGCCAAGCGCCAACAAGACGAGCGCGACAGCACGGAGACTACCGATGTGAGGTCAGACGACCATGAGTCAGAGTAATAACACCACGCCCCCCACCAGCGAAAAGCTGCAAAAAGTCTTGGCCCGTGCAGGCCTTGGCTCGCGTCGTGAAATGGAAACGGCGATTTCCGCCGGCCGTGTCAAAGTAAATAGCCAGGTGGCTAAGCTGGGCGACCGCGTTGAAGCGCGGGACAAAGTCAGTTTTGATGAGCGCCCGGTGGCGCTGCGCCCGGAAGAGGAAGTGCCGCGCCGGGTGATTATGTACAACAAGCCGGAAGGTGAGTTGTGTACCCGTAAGGATCCCGAGGGTCGCCGCACGGTGTTTGACCGCTTGCCGCGCCTGAAAGGCGAACGCTGGATTGCCATTGGTCGCCTGGATATCAACACCAGCGGCTTACTGCTGTTCACTACCGATGGTGAGCTGGCCAATCGCTTGATGCATCCCTCTACCCAAGTGGAACGTGAGTACGCCGTTCGCGTCATGGGTGAGGTGAAGCGCGAGCACATCCTGGCGATGGTCGATGGCGTGATGCTGGAAGATGGTCCGGCGCGTTTCACCGACGTACAAGAGTTTGGTGGCGAAGGCATCAATACGTGGTTCCACGTGGTGATTCTGGAGGGGCGTAACCGCGAAGTGCGGCGTCTATGGGAGTCTCAAGCGCTCACCGTTAGCCGCCTGAAGCGCGTTCGCTACGGCAATATCTTCCTGGATAAGCGCGCTAAAGCCGGTGAGTGGGTCGAACTGACCCAGGATGAGGTGGATGACTTAGCCACCCTGGCGAACCTGGAAACCCGTAAGGTGCCAGCGTTAACGCCCGATGAGAAGAACCGCTGGAACCGCGATAAGCACAAACGCAAGCCGGTTCAGGCAATGCGTAAGCCGAAAACCAAAGCTCGTTAAGTCAGCTCGTTAAGAAAGTTCGTTAAGTAGGTGAAGAGACGTGCCTGTCTTGGCTAACGCCTCTTGGGTAGGCACGTTTCAAGTCTTCTTACCCCTGGATGCTAAAAAACACTTGCTATCAAAGGGGTGTAAGCGTAGGATATGCATCCGTTCAGGCGGGTCGTTAGCTCAGTTGGTAGAGCAGTTGACTTTTAATCAATTGGTCGCAGGTTCGAATCCTGCACGACCCACCATCTCAAACGTTGTTTTGGAAGGTGGTTTTATTAAGCCAGCTTGTCACCCGTTTGTTTGAGGCGGTGCTGATCGCGGTAAGTTTGCACATTGCAGTTTGAGTAGCAAAGCACGTTTGGGTCGTTAGCTCAGTTGGTAGAGCAGTTGACTTTTAATCAATTGGTCGCAGGTTCGAATCCTGCACGACCCACCAAATTCAGCGCCCCTGACAGTCAACTGTCAGGGGCGTTTTGCTATGCGCATCATTCTGGTGGCCGTTAGCAGCAACGACCCACTAGAATGGGCTAGAATAGAGATTCAGACGACAGGCCACCGCGAGAGACGCAGCGGCCAGTCGCACGCGAGCGGTACGGGAGCAGAGCGAAAAGCGCCTGTGCCGTGACCAGTGTTTAACAGGGGGATTCCCTGTTCGTCACAGTGGTAGACACGATGACTATGATGACTACGCAAGCCGAGCTAAGTGCTCCGCTGCCCACCGCCTACTGCCCCACCCGGATTCCAGCGGAAGATTGGGCAAGGGTAGAAGAAATTAAACAGCTACTGAAAGCGCATAATGCTGTTTTGGTGGCGCACTACTACACCGATGATGCCATCCAGCAGCTTGCCGAAGAGACCGGCGGCTGTGTCGCCGATTCGCTCGAGATGGCGCGTTTTGGTGCCCGTCACGATGCCACCACACTGGTGGTCGCGGGGGTCCGCTTCATGGGTGAAACCGCCAAGATACTATCGCCAGAAAAGCGTGTGCTGATGCCCACTTTGGAAGCGACCTGCTCGCTGGACATTGGCTGTCCTGCTGATGCGTTCAGCGCGTTCTGCGATGCGCACCCGGACCGCACCGTGGTGGTCTATGCCAACACCTCCGCCGCAGTGAAGGCGCGGGCGGATTGGGTGGTGACCTCGTCGATCGCTGTCGAGGTGATCGAGCATCTGCAAGCCAAAGGGGAAATAATTCTCTGGGCACCCGATAAACACTTGGGGGGCTATATCCAGAAAAAAACCGGTGCGGATATGTTGATGTGGGACGGCGCCTGCATCGTCCATGAAGAGTTCAAGGCCAAAGGCGTTGAAGATCTCAAGCGTATCTATCCGGATGCTGCTGTTCTCGTTCACCCCGAATCGCCCGAGCCCGTGGTCAGGCTGGCCGATGTGGCTGGCTCCACGTCACAGCTAATTAAGGCAGCTAAAGAGTTACCTAACGATAAGTTGATTGTGGCGACCGACCGGGGCATCTTCTTCAAAATGCAGCAAGCGGTGCCGGATAAGACGCTGTTTGAAGCGCCGACGGCGGGTAACGGCGCTACCTGTCGTAGCTGCGCGCATTGCCCCTGGATGGCGATGAATGCGCTGGGTAACCTGGCGAGCGCACTACGCGAGGGGAGCGGTGAAATTCGAGTCGATGAAGCGCTGCGCCTGCAGGCCTTGAAGCCCCTTGAGCGTATGCTTAACTTCAATCCTTAGTGAAGAAAGAGTCACAAATGTCATTGCGTACGGAGTGAAGCAATCTCGGGGTTATTTGCCACCGCTGGCTAAGATTGCCGCGTCGCTGCGCTCTTCGCAATGACATATCGGTAGGCTCCACGTGATGACATAGTGCGGGGCTCGTCATGACATAAGCCTAGTTAAACTCTTCCAGTGCCTCGCGATAGGTAATAAAGGCCTCGCGGCGCTGCTCGATCCTGGCCAGTAACGGCTGATCGTTGTCGCGCTCGGCGGCATCACGCGCAATAGAGAGCTGGCGAATGCCGCTGTCTACCCTGCCCGTCAGTTGCAAGTGTTCAGCGCGGGCTAGGTGCCCCCAGCCATTATGGCCACTGCGTCCCGCAGCCTCCGCTAATAAATTGAAGACTTGAGGGTTATCTGGGTGTTGATCCGCCATATCGCGTAGCCCGTTATAGGCCGCAGGTGGGTCGCGCTGTAGCTGCGCTTCGGCGAGTATCAGTTGAGCAGGCAGATAATTGGGCATGAAGCGCAGTAAACGCTGGCTGCGCTGGATGGCCTCATCGTATTGCCCGGCCTCTAGCGCGACGCTCGCCGCCGAGGCTGGCAGCATGGCAAAGTCAGGCTGTTGATCAGCAAGCTGATCGAGACGTTGCAGGGCAGTCGCCGTCTGGCCATTGCGGGCAGCGATCAAGGCATCCAGGTAGCGCTGGGCCATTTCGTCTGCGCCTTCTCGGTCAAGTCGTGAAGCCGCTTGCTGGGGCGAGTTGGCGTAAATGCTCAGCAGTGCGCGGGCGCGCATCATGTCGTAAAGCGTGTCGCTGGTATAGGCATCGGCAACGTTGAGCTGCGCCGCGCGATCCTGGGCGGCGGTTAAGCGGCTATCCGTGACCGGGTGAGTGAGCAAGAACTCCGGCGGCGTGTCGCCTTGTAAGCGCGCCATGCGCTGCATCGCGGCGAACATGCGCACCATGGCTTCTGGGTCGTACCCCGCGTCAGCCATCGCCTGCAGGCCTATGTTGTCGGCTTCTTGTTCGAACAAGCGGGAATAGCTGAGCTGATCCTGTATCAGCGCCGCCTGAGAGCCCATCGCGGCGGCCATGCCCGCGTCGCCAGCACCACTGGCAGCAATCAGCATTCCGGCTAACATCGCCGCCATGGCGGGCAATTGGGTTTGTGCGGCGCGTGCGCTTCCCCTGGCGTAGTGACGCTGAGAGAGGTGACCCAGCTCATGGGCCAGCACCGAAATAAAAGCGCCCTCATCTTCGGCAAAGGCGAAGAGCCCTGAGTTGATGCCGACCACCCCGCCAGGAACAGCGAAGGCGTTAAGCGACTCATTATCAACCATGACGGTGATGGTGCGCAGGCCGCTGATCTGACTATGCGGCGCAAGCCGGGCAATCAGGCTTTCCAGGTAGTCGCTCGCAATAGGGTCTTGCCACTGAGGCGCCTGGGCACGAAACTGACGTAGCCATGCTCTACCCAGCCGGTACTCTTCGTTACTGAATGAGGTAGACGCCGCTCCCAGGCTTGGCAGGCCGTAATCGTTGATGGCCACGCTTTGAGGGCTAAACAGCAAACTGCCACAGGCGCAAGCGAACGCACATATCCAGCCAGGGTAAGCGGTACGAAAGGTGGGCATGGCATCCTCATGGGTAGTGTTTGAACGTAGCGTTCACAGTACGACATTATTTAAAGGCAATGGTTAAAGACATTGTTTAAAACTGTGACATTGATAAAGGCGGGGAAGTGCCGTTAAATCGATGGCCTTGTGAAATCAACCGCTAAACAGACAGTTTATGCAACAATGCCGTGATTATGCCGGTCATTTTGAGGGAGAGTACATGTCTGAGCAAACCAGGGCCTTTCATCCCGACACGGTGCTTGATGCCTGTGGGCTGCATTGCCCATTGCCCCTGCTAAAGGCGAAACAAGCCTTAAGCACCTTGGCCGCCGGTCAGCTGCTGGAAGTGCGTTCAACGGACGCGGGGTCATGGCGGGATATGGCATCGTTTACCGATCAGAGTGCGCATACCCTGGAAGGCCGTGAACAGCGTGACGATGTCTATATCTATTGGATTCGTAAGGCAGGGGACGGGCACTCATGACCCTGCGCACGATATTAAAAAGCTGGGTTGAACGCTATTTTTCCGATGAAGAAGCGCTGATTCTGTTGGTGGTTCTGGTGGCGGGTTTTGCGGCGATTATCTTGTTTGGCCGTATGTTGGCGCCGTTTTTCACCGCGTTAGTGATCGCGTTTTTGCTGCAAGGCGTAGTGAGTGCGCTAACCCGGCGTGGTTTACCACATTTGCTCGCGGTGATCATGGTGTTCCTGGCGTTTATTAGTGTCCTGCTCACCTTGGCATTTATTTTAATGCCACTCATTTGGAATCAGCTCGTGGGGCTGGTGCAGGAAACACCCAGGATGTTTGCCAGTGGCCAGGGCTGGCTAGATGAGTTGCAGGCGCGCTACCCCAATATTATTACGCCAGACCAGATACAAAACTGGATAGGCGTGGCGAGCCGTGAAATTAGCCAGTTAGGGCAGCGTGCGTTAACCCTATCGCTGGCATCGCTAGGCAACATCATGGCGGTGATCATCTATCTAGTGTTGGTACCGATTTTGGTCTTCTTTATGCTTAAAGACCGTGACGTGTTGGTGGGCTTCATGCTTTCACTGTTGCCCCAAAAGCGCACGCTGTTATCCCGTATTTGGCGTGAGATGGATGATCAAATCGCCAACTACATTCGCGGCAAGTTTATTGAAATTATTATCGTGGGCACCGTGACCTTCTTTACCTTTGCGTTCTTTGGGTTGCCCTATACGGCGCTGTTGGCGGTATTGGTGGGGTTCTCCGTATTGGTGCCCTATATCGGCGCGGCGGTCGCCACGCTGCCGGTGGCCGCGGTCGCTGGTTTTCACTTCGGTATTAGCGAAGAGTTTGTGTATGTACTGGTAGCGTATGGCGTCATTCAGGCGCTCGATGGCAACGTATTAGCCCCGGTTTTATTCTCTGAAACCAACAATATCCATCCCGTCTCCATCATTGTGGCGGTGTTGTTCTTTGGGGGGATTTGGGGCTTTTGGGGTATTTTCTTCGCTATCCCCTTGGCAACGCTGCTAAAGGCGCTGGTCTATGCCTGGCCGCGCAGTATGCACGAACGAGAAGAGCGCCGAGGCTTGCAAGCCCCGGCAGAGAACATCGATTAGCACTTGAGGGCGCCCGCGGGGTAATAAGGGGGCAGGATAACGGCTAGCTAGCCGCGTTAAGCGCTTCAGCGGCGGCAAGCACTTCGTCAGCGTGGCCCGGGACTTTAACGCCACGCCACTCTTTTGCCAATTTGCCCTCTTTGTCGATCAAAAAGGTGCTGCGCTCGATGCCGAGGTGCTCCTTGCCGTACATCTTTTTGAGCTTTATGACATCAAACAGCGTGCAGACGTTTTCGTCTTTGTCAGAGATAAGTGCAAAGTTAAAATCCTGTTTGGCCTTGAAGTTTTCCTGGGCTCGCAGCCCATCCCGGGAAACGCCGAGGATGACGGTGTTAGCAGCATCGAAGGCGGGTTTACGGTCGCGAAAGTCACCCCCTTCGGTGGTGCAGCCTGGCGTGCTGGCTTTGGGGTAGAAGTAAACGACCACCTGTTTACCGCGCAGTTCAGACAGCGTCACGGTGGTATCACCGGTCGCGGTGGCGGAAAAATCCGCAACGGGTTGACCAATTTCAACAGACATAAAGCGTCCTTTTGAGGGTGGGTGTTAAAATCAAAGGGTAGCCACGATTACACGTAAGCCAAGGGCCATTGTCAAAGCTCAAATCAGGCTGGCGACAAACTCGCACCGCTTTACGCTGTACAGGCTCGAATCGCCTGAGTACCATTTGCTCTCTGTGGCACGCTAACGCCTGAAGCTCATGACACGATAGCGTCCAGTTTTGAGAAATATCGGGCACGTGATGTATCCATTACGTGCCCTATATCGATAATTGATATCACACTTTGGCTGGTGAGGAATAAACGGATGATCACAGGCAGCATCGTCGCCCTGGCGACGCCTATGAAGGTCAATGGCGACATCGACTGGGAGGCGCTTCGTCGTCTGGTGAACTTCCATCTCGAAAATGGCACCGATGGCATCGTGGCCGCTGGCACGACAGGCGAACCCACTACCATGTCGTTTGCCGAGCACTTTGATGTGATCCGCAGCGTGGTAGAAGAGGTCAATGGCCGCATTCCCGTGATTGCGGGCACCGGCGCCAATGCGACGTCGGAAGCGGTTGAGCTAGCCCGCTACGCTGGTGAGGTGGGTGCCGACTACTGTTTGTCAGTATGTCCTTATTACAACAAACCCACCCAGGAAGGCCTCTACCAGCACTTTAAAGCAGTCGCCGAGGGCAGCAAGCTGCCGGTGATTCTATATAACGTGCCGGGCCGTACCTGCTCTGATCTCTACAACGAGACCGTCTTACGCTTGGCCGATGTGGATAATATTATTGGTTTGAAAGACGCGACAGGGAACCTGGAGCGTGCGGAAGATCTAATCTCACGCCTAAAGGGCAGTGGTTTTATGCTCTACTCCGGCGACGATGCGACCGCCTGTGACTTTATGTTGATGGGTGGCCATGGCGATATCTCCGTGACGGCGAATGTTGCCCCACGGGCGATGCATGATCTGTGTACCGCTGCCGTGGCCGGTGATGCTGATAAAGCTCATCAGATTAATACCCGTCTGATGCCGCTACACACCAATTTGGGCATAGAGTCGAATCCTATTCCCGTGAAGTGGGCGCTTAATCGCATGGGTTATGCGGACGCAGGACTTCGTTTACCGCTAACTTGGCTGTCTGAAAAGTACCACGCCACGGTGAGCGAAGCGCTGCAGATGGCAGGCGTCGTAGAGGAGTAACCTGGCGCAATACCCTTTGCTATCCAGCTCAGCAATAAGTTGAGCTGGGTACCTGATTTGTTGACTTAAGGTGGCTTGATGAGCTCTGTGCTTGAAATACGTGCGCTTAAATGGGTCCCGCTGGCACTTGCCGCGGCTGTCGCGCTCTCTGGTTGCGCACGGGATGGTTTTTACCATGACCGTAACTTGGACTACACCGAGGCTGCTCCGGCGCCTCCGCTGGTGTTACCAGAGACCCGCAATACCCAACGTTACCGTGACGCGCTGCCGGTTCCTCAAGCCGCCACCCAAGGGACACGGCTTGACGAAGCGGCAGAAATTCGTCCGCCCCAATCACTGGCCATTGGCAGTGGGCTAGAGCCTGAATACGTTGAGCGCCGCGAAGTGGGTGATCAAACCTGGCTAGTGGTGGCCGCCGATACCGGTACGGTGTGGCCCCAGTTGGAAGAGTTTGTCCGTAGTCGACAGTTAGCGGTACAGGAAAGCAGTGCCTCCCAGGGTGTGATTGTCACTTCACAGGCGGAAATACGACTGCAAAGTGCATTGCGCGCTGGCAGCAGCGAAGTGCGCTGCGAAAGCGGTGGGCGAACCATGGCTAGCTGCCTGGACGCTTTAGAGAGCCACCTAAATGCCCGCAGTGCATCGGCCAGCGTGTCCTCGTCCTGGACTGCCCAGCGCCTCAATGATGAGCAAACGATGCAAGTCCGCCAGCAGGGTGACGAGTGGGAAGTGGTCATTCCGCAGCCCATCGACCGTGTTTGGGCTGAACTGAATCATTACCTGGAGTTGGATTTTGCTCAGGAAGGACAGCGCGACTTACTGGCTTCAGACCCCAATAGCCATGAGTTCCTGGTTGAATATATGACCGAAACCGAGCGCAATCGTAACCCGCTACAAATCGTGTTCAGCGCGGATGTGCGCAAGATGTCTCAAGAGATCCGTCTTGCCCTGCAGCCTAACGGCGACCAGACGATTTTGCGGGCTATCAATGCCAGCGAACGGGCATTCAGCACCGATGACCAGCGCGAACTGCTTGAGCGTGTTTCCGGTTACTTACGTTAATTTATTGATCCTTGTTTCCTGACGGAGCCCCCATGGAAAAGCGCCAAGAACTCTACGCCGGTAAGGCGAAATCTGTGTATACCACCGACGATCCGGATTTGTTGGTGCTTAATTTTCGGGATGACACTAGCGCCTTCGATGGCAAAAAGATGGAGTCGCTAGCCCGTAAAGGCATGGTCAATAACATTTTTAACGCCTTCATTATGGAGCGCTTGCAGGAAGCGGGTATTCCCACTCACTTTGAAAAGCAGCTTTCTAACACCGAGAGTCTGGTCAAGAAGATGCAGATGATCCCGGTGGAGTGTGTGGTGCGTAATATCGCCGCGGGTGGCTTGGTGAAACGTCTCGGGGTGGAAGAGGGCATCGCACTGACGCCGCCGACGTTCGAGCTGTTCTTAAAGAATGACGAGAAGGGCGACCCGATGATCAACGAGTCGCTGGCGGAAACCTTTGGCTGGGCAACCCCCGAACAGTTAGCCAAGATGAAGACGCTGACTTTCAAGGTCAATCATATCCTCAAGGCGCTGTTTGCCGAGGGCGATATGCTGTTGGTGGACTACAAGCTCGAGTTCGGTGTCTTCAAAGGGGAGGTCGTCCTGGGGGATGAGTTTTCGCCGGATGGTTGTCGCCTGTGGGACGCCAATACCCGCGAAAAGCTGGATAAGGATCGCTTCCGCCAAGGGCTGGGTGGCGTGATTGAGGCGTACGAAGAAGTCGGGCGCCGCCTGGGGATCACTTTTCCGGCTTAAATCATTGCCACGCGTTTATTGCGCGGCGTAAGTATCGATAGCCATCACCTCCAAGGTGGTGGCTTCGCCTTTTTGGTGCTGGCGAAACTTAACGTCCACGTCGCGTAATCGAACGCCGTAAAGGCGCTCAGAATCGCTCCCTTTTTGTTTATAGGCGGGCCGTGGGTCTTGGCTTAGCACCTGCTCGATGAGGGCGTACAGCGAGGCGCTATCGTCACGCTGGGCGAGTGTATCCAGAGCCGACGGGTGGAAAGAGACTGCCAGCAGTGGGGGTGCCTGCGGCGCAAAGCCGGCTTGCGCATCCGGCTGAGACTCAGCCCAGGGCAAGTAGGGTTTGATATCGACCACCGGGGTGCCACTCACCAAGTCACCGCCCTGTAGCTGTAATACGACACCTTGCTGCGTGTCGATGCCGACGAGCCTTACCAGTGATAGCCCTAAGCGGTTAGGGCGGTGGGTGCTGCGACTGGCAAATACGCCTACTTTTTTATTACCGCCCAAGCGGGGTGGCCTAACGAGAGGCGACCAGCGCTGAGGGCTTTGATGAAAGATGAAGGTTAGCCATAGGTGACTGAAGTCTTCTAAGCCGCGCACCGCAAGTGGATCATTATAGGGGGCGACGAGAACAAGCCTTGCTTTAGCTGCGGGTGCTAGCCCCGGCTGGCGCGGAATGCCGAATTTGTCGGGGTAGTCACTGACCAAGTGACCAATGGGCGAAAGCGTAAAGTGCTCGCTGTTAGGGACATTGTCCATCACACTGCCTTTTACTAGGATGAATCGGCGTTGGGTTGGGCCGTGAAGGGCTGAGCAGAAGCTTAATCAGCAACGTCGTTAGAAATTTAGCAAGAAGCCCAGTATAAAGCAGCTCGAAGGCTTGAACATGACCCAGTAGAGCATGACCGAAAAGGTCTTGCTTGATAGACAGTGATCAATGGTTAGCTGAACAGCGCAGAGGTGATGCATGAGTAATAGCGATGAGCAGCAAGCCCCAACGAGTGCGCGGGTGATGTATCGCGCAGCCCTGGCGCGTGATGCCGCTGACCAAGCAGAAGTGTTTTATCATGCCGTGATGCAAGGGGCAGCCACCCACTATACGCTGGATGAACGGCGGGCGTGGGCTCAGGCGCTCCCCAGAGAAGGCAGCGCCTGGGCCGTACGCCAAGCGCTGTATACCACGTTAATTGCGACCTGCGACGGGCGCTGTGTGGGGTTTCTGGAAGTAGACCTAGACGCTGGCCGCATTGAAACGCTCTATGTCTGGCCCTCCCTTACCGGCCGTGGCATTGGTACCACGCTGCTGGTGCACGCAGAGCGTATGCTGCTTGAAGAGGGCAAGGGCAAGGTGGAGATCGAAGCCAGTTCGATGCTTTATGAGCGTCTCATGCGCCGCGGCTGGGAAAACCACGGCGAGCAGTGGGTCGAGCGCAGCGGAGAGCGGCTAAAGCGCTATAAGCTCTCCAAGCCGCTCAATGCTGTTGAAACTTGATCGTTACACGCGATAGCTGCGGGTAATTCGCATGGAAAGGTCGATGGAGGCGATGTCCTTGGTCAGTGCGCCGCTGGAGATGCAGTCAACGCCCGTATCGGCAATGGCACGCAGGGTGGCGGCATCCACATTGCCTGAAGCCTCCAGAGTTGCCCGACCGCCGTTAATTTCCACAGCGACATGTAAGTCTTCAATGGCGAAGTTATCGAGCATGACGATATCGGCGCCCGCGGCCAGGGCCTGGTCGAGTTCCTCAAAGGTTTCTACCTCCACTTCCACCGGCAGGTCGCTGGCTAGCTGGCGGGCCTGGGTAATCGCCGCCTGAATACCGCCGCAGGCAGCAATGTGGTTCTCTTTGATCAAAAATGCGTCCCACAGACCAATGCGGTGGTTGTGCCCACCGCCGCAGGTGACGGCGTATTTTTGCGCCAAACGCATGCCGGGCAGTGTTTTGCGGGTATCGAGCAGGCGGACGCCCGTGCCTTCGATCAGGTCGACGTAAGCGCGGGTGGCGGTGGCAGTCGCTGAGAGTGTTTGCAGCACGTTAAGTGCCGCACGCTCGCCGGTGAGCAGCACGCGAGCCGGGCCTTCCAAGGTTAAAAAACACTGCCCAGGCTCAAGCTTATCGCCGTCGGCGGCTAGCCACGTCACGCTCACTCGGCTATCCAGACGGCGAAACAGCTCATCCACCCAGGCCGCGCCACACAGCACCGCGGCGTCACGGGTAATCACTTCAGCAGTCGCCCACTGGTGTTCAGGGATCAATTGCGCGGTAATATCACCCGGGCCAACGTCTTCGGCTAGCAGGCGAGCAGCGCTGGCGCGGATTTCTTCTGCAAGAGCGGATTGATAATGCATGGCAGTGAATTCTCTGAACGTCGTCAAGTGTAAGCGGCAGTATAGTGAAATCGCGCCATGAAAGTGAGCGCTAACGAAAAGGAGAGTGCGCGCGTGGACGAGCAACAACCGAGAAGTGGCTGGTGGAAAAGCGCCCGGCATGTCGTCTCCCCCAATTGCGATGCTCGACCCAGCCACGAGGTTTCGCTGCTGCTTCTGCATGCGATCAGCTTGCCTCCTGGCGTGTTTAGCGGCGATGCCATTGAGGCGCTATTTACTAACCAGTTGGCGACAGAGGCACACCCTTTTTTCGCTGACATAGCCCATTTGCGAGTCTCTGCGCACCTGCTGATTCGCCGCGACGGTGAGTGCGTTCAATTTGTCGACACCGATCAACGTGCCTGGCATGCCGGGCGCTCCTGCTGGCGGGATCATCAGCAGCGAAAGTGGCGCACGGCGCTCAATGATTTCTCAGTGGGGATTGAGCTTGAAGGGGACGATGTCACCCCCTACACCTTCGCTCAGTACACTGCCTTGATAGAGGCCACGGCGTGGCTAATGAAGCGCTACCCGCAGCTCGATCGCACGCGCATTACCAGCCACGCCCATGTAGCGCCACTGCGAAAAACCGACCCAGGGCCAGCCTTCGATTGGGCCTATTTCCACCAGCGGCTGAACGCTAGAACGAAAGGTTAAGGGGCTAATTAAGTGGTTATCGCACAAAGAAATAAAACGGTAGTTTAATTACAATTACTGACCTCGTTAATACCCTTGGAAAGGCGCCATAATCTGCTTATGTTGCAGTGCAATAGTTTGTTTTCGATAGGCTTTTCCGCAGTCACAGAATTGGCAGCGTGGCGACTTTGCGGTATCTTCACCTATACAAAAGGCTAACTTTTACGACATTTGTGTAGCTTTACTACATCAGTGTGTACGTAGCTTGTTGAATGTAGAGCTAAAACAACTATCCGGCGTTTATTCACCGGCAGAATGTTGGCGCGTGGTGGGCTTCCACACCGCCGCCCCAGGCCCTTCAGGGTAGCGGGGCTAATTGTCATTTATCGTCATTCGGAGAGACCTCTATGAGTCTGGAGACAAGAGAAGATCTCGATCCGATCGAAACTACGGAATGGATTGATTCCCTAGAATCGGTATTGGATCGTGAGGGCGAGGATCGTGCCCGCTACCTGATGACCCGCTTGGCGGATCGCCTGCGCCGGGACGGGATGAAGGTACCCTTCTCGGTGACAACCCCGCACCGCAATACGATCCCGGTTCACCGCGAAGCACCGATGCCTGGCGATTTGTTCATGGAGCGCCGTATTCGCTCTTTGATCCGTTACAACGCCATTGCCCAGGTCATTCGTAATAACCGCGCCAAGCCCGGCCTGGGTGGCCACATTGCTAGCTTTATGTCATCTGCCACGCTGTATGACGTAGGCTTTAACCACTTCTTCCGCGCACCCCAAGGGGATTTCGCTGGTGACTTGGTATATATCCAGGGCCATGTGGCGCCGGGTATTTACGCGCGTTCCTATTTGGAAGGGCGCCTTTCCGAAGAGCAGATGGACAAGTTCCGCCAGGAAGTCGATGGCGATGGTCTCTCTTCCTACCCACACCCGTGGTTAATGCCGGACTACTGGCAGTTCCCCACGGTATCGATGGGTCTTGGCCCCATTCAGGCCATTTATCAAGCGCACGTGATGAAGTACCTGCATCACCGTGAGCTGAAAGACATGTATGACCGCAAGATCTGGTGCTTCATGGGAGACGGCGAGTGCGACGAGCCGGAATCCCTGGGCGCTATTTCGCTGGCGGGCCGTGAAAACCTCGACAACCTGATCTTCGTCATCAACTGTAACCTGCAGCGCCTTGACGGCCCTGTGCGCGGTAACTCGCGGGTGATGGACGAGTTCGAAGGCGTCTTCCGTGGCGCTGGCTGGAACGTGATCAAGGTCGTCTGGGGCCGCCACTGGGATCCGCTGTTCGAGAAGGACAAGAAAGGCATCCTTCAAAAACGTATGGACGAAGCGGTCGACGGCGAGTACCAGAACTACAAAGCCAACGGCGGTGCTTATACCCGTGAGCACTTCTTTGGCAAATACCCAGAAACCGAAGCGATGGTCAAAGACCTCTCTGACGAAGATATCTGGAAGCTCAACCGCGGTGGTCACGACCCGTTCAAGGTTTATGCGGCCTATCACGAAGCCGTGAATACCTCTAACGGCAAGCCCACGGTGATTCTGGCGCATACCGTCAAAGGCTACGGTATGGGTAGCGGCGATGGCGAAGCGGCCAACGAAGCGCACCAGGTCAAGAGCATGGAGTATGAAGCGCTCAAAACCTTCCGTGACCGCTTCGGTATCCCCATCACCGATGAGCAGTTGAAAGACGTTCCCTACTACAAGCCGGAAGAGGACTCTCCCGAGCTTAAGTACATGCACCTGCAGCGCGAGCGCCTGGGCGGTTACTTGCCCAGCCGTCAAAGCGACTTTGAGGCCTTGGAGATTCCTAGCCTCGAAGATAAGACCTTTGCCTCGCAAATGGGTGGCTCGAAAGGGCGCGAAGTTTCCACCACCATGGCGTTTGTGCGTGTTCTGAACGGTCTGGTGAAAGATAAGAAACTCGGTAAGCACGTGGTGCCGATCATCCCTGATGAAGCGCGTACCTTCGGTATGGAAGGTATGTTCCGCCAATTGGGTATCTACACCTCGGAAGGCCAAAAGTACGAGCCGGTCGATAAAGGCCAGATCATGTTCTACCGCGAGGATCAGAAAGGTCAGATTCTCGAAGAGGGCATTACGGAAGCCGGGGCAATGTCTGCCTGGATCGCTGCCGCGACTTCCTACAGCAACAACAACGTCACGCTGCTGCCGTTCTACATCTACTACTCGATGTTCGGCTTCCAGCGCATCGGTGACTTGGCTTGGGCGGCAGGCGATCTGCAGGCGCGTGGCTTTATGGTCGGCGGCACCGCCGGGCGTACCACGCTCAACGGCGAAGGTTTGCAGCACCAGGATGGCCACAGCCTGATCCAGGCGTCCACCATTCCCAACTGCCGCAGCTACGACCCGACTTACGCCCATGAAGTGGCCGTGATTCTGCAGGATGGTTTGAAGCGTATGTTCACCGACAAGGAGAACTGCTTCTACTACCTGACCGTGATGAACGAGAACTATGAGCACCCGGCGCTGGAAAACGTACCAGCTGACGACATCGTCAAAGGTATGTACCTCCTGCGCGAAACCAAGGGTGACAAAGGCCGCGTCCAACTGCTGGGCTCTGGCACGATCCTTCGCGAAGTCGAAGAGGCTGCCACGCTGCTTGAGAACGATTGGGGCATCGGCGCCGACATCTGGAGCGTGACCAGCTTTAACGAGCTACGTCGTGAAGCGCTGCTGCTGGATCGTGAAGCCTTCTTAAGCCCGGATGCCGAGGCCAACAAGCCCCACGTCACTAAGTGCTTGGAAGGGCGTGACGGTCCTGTGATCGCATCTACCGATTACATGAAGCTGTATGCCGATCAAGTGCGCGCTTGGGTACCGGGTGACTACACTGTACTGGGTACCGATGGCTTTGGCCGTTCAGATACCCGCGAGAAGCTGCGCTACTTCTTCGAAGTGGATCGCTACTTCGTGACGGTAGCAGCGCTGCGTGCGCTGGCTGAACGCGGCGATATTGATCGCAAGCACGTCGGTGAAGCGCTTAAGAAGTATGGCATTGACGCCAATAAGCCTAACCCGCTGACTAGCTAAACGCTGCCCGGTGGGCGGATGCCCACCGGCTCGATCCGATTTGGAAGGAGCGCGACCTTGAGTAGCGAAATCATCAAAGTTCCCGATATCGGTGGCGATACCGATGTCGAAATCATCGAGATTGCGGTGTCAGTAGGCGACGTCATTGAAGCGGAAGACACCCTGATCACTCTGGAATCCGACAAAGCCAGCATGGATGTCCCTGCGCCGAAAGGCGGCAAGGTCATCAAGGTGCTGGTCAAAGAAGGCGATAGCGTTTCCGAAGGGGACGATATCGTCGAGCTGGAAGTGGAAGGCGGCGGCGACAGCAGTAGCGAAGAGAGCAGCAGCGACGCCGAACCAGAAGCAGCTCCAGCCAAAGAAGAAAAGCCACAGGCTGAGAAACCTGCTGCCAAGAAATCAGCTGGTGGAAAGCAAACCGTTGATATCAAGGTGCCCGACCTCGGCGGTTCCGATAGCGTTGAAATCATTGAAGTCGCCGTGGGTGAAGGTGATGAGGTTGAAGCTGAAGATACGCTGATTACCCTGGAGTCTGATAAAGCCTCCATGGATGTACCCAGCCCCTACAGCGGTAAAATCGTTAGCTTTACCGTCAAAGAGGGTGACACGGTTTCTGAAGGCGACGTGATCGGGCAAATGGAGATCGCGGGCGAAGGCGGCGACGATAGCGAAGATGCGCCGGAAGAGAGCGACTCTTCAGAGCCGTCCTCTAGCCAAGCCAACAGCGAGCCAGAAGAATCGACCGAAGAGGATGACCAGGAAGAGGCCGCTAGCGGCGAGCCGGAGCGCAAAGAGATTCGCGTGCCGGATCTTTCGGGCGCTTCTGACGTACCCATCATCGAGATTGGCGTAGCCGCCGGTGATGAGATCAACGAAGAAGATCCGTTGATCACACTGGAGTCCGACAAAGCCTCCATGGACGTGCCAAGCCCGTATAAAGGCAAGCTTATTGAGCTGACCGTTAAAGAGGGTGACACCGTCTCTGAAGGCGACGTGATCGGCTATATGGAAGTCGCGGGTGCCAAGAAAGCGGCACCGAAAAAAGCCGCGCCTGAAAAAGCGGATGCCAAGCAGGACAAGCCTAGCCAAGATAAGCAGACCAAGTCGGCTGAATCTCCGGCAGGCACGCCTAGCCCAGAAGCGCAGATGGCGGCCCACAAGCCGCGTGATGGCAAGCTGGTTCACGCTGGCCCTGCGGTGCGTATGCTGGCTCGTGAACTGGGTGTCGACTTGGGGCTGGTTAAGCCCAGTGGGCCGAAAGATCGCGTGCTTAAAGAGGACGTACAGTCCTACGTGAAGCAGGCGATTGCCAATCAAAGCAAAGCGCAGCCAGGCGCTACCACCGCGGCGACCGGTGGTGCGGGTATTCCGCCGATTCCGGAAGTCGACTTCAGCCAGTTTGGTGAAGTGGAAGAGAAGCCGATGGGGCGCCTGCTCAAGATGGGCGCGACCAATCTGCACCGCAGCTGGCTCAATGTTCCCCACGTCACGCAGTTCGACGAAGCGGACATTACCGAGCTGGAAGCTTTCCGTAAGGCGATGAAGGCCGAAGCAGAAGCGCAGGGCGCCAAGCTAACGCCACTGCCCTTTATGGTCAAAGCCTGTGCCTTTGCGCTGCGTAAATTCCCGCAGTTCAACGTCAGCCTGAAAGGCGATGGCGACACGCTGGTATGGAAGAACTACGTCCATATCGGTATCGCCGTCGACACACCCGATGGCCTGATGGTGCCGGTCGTTCGTGATGCCGACAAAAAGTCCTTGATCGAGATTGCCAAGGAAATGGCCGAGCTGGGTAAGAAAGCCCAGACCAAAAAGCTCAAGCGCGATGAAATGACCGGCGGCTGCTTCACCATTTCGAGCCTCGGCTCGATCGGTGGCACGGCGTTTACACCGATCGTCAACGCGCCGGAAGTGGCCATCTTGGGTGTGTCCAAAGCGCAGATGAAGCCGGTTTGGGATGGCAGCGCCTTCCAGCCGCGCTTAATGATGCCGCTATCGCTCTCCTATGATCACCGGGCGATCAATGGCGCCGATGCGGCTCGCTTTACTGCCTTCCTGGCAGATGTGTTGACCGATATCCGTCGTTTACTGCTGTAGTTGGTAGCGATAGAGCCTTGCAAGCGGCGCCCCTCGGGGCGCCGCTTGTGTTTGTCCAATGGCAAGCAGGGCGACCAAAGTGGTAGTTTTAAGCCACTTGGCTGTTTTAATTTAAAAAAATTGAAATAAAAGCGTGTCTCTCAGGCTTTTGGGGAGTTGTGTCGCCTGAGAGGCGCGGTTATTGTCGGTTAACAGATTTTCCATACTCATTTTCATACCCACTTTACATACTAAGAATTTCAAGGAGCAGAGCCATGCGTTTAATCCTGTTGGGTGCCCCCGGCGCGGGGAAGGGGACTCAAGCTCAGTTTATTTGCGAGCAGTTCAAGATTCCTCAGATTTCCACCGGAGACATGCTGCGCACGGCCATAAAAGATGGCACCGAGCTAGGCCTCAAAGTAAAAGAGATCATGAACAGCGGTGGCCTGGTGTCTGACGACATCATCATTGATCTGGTCAAAGAGCGTATCAGTCAGCCAGATTGCGAAAACGGCTTTCTGTTCGACGGCTTCCCTCGCACCATTCCCCAGGCGGATGCCATGAAAGAGGGCGGTGTCAAACTGGATCACGTGGTGGAAATTGCGGTCCCCGATGAAGAGATCGTTAGCCGCTTGGCGGGGCGTCGTGTTCATCAGGCGTCGGGCCGGGTCTATCACGTTGATCACAATCCGCCTAAAGAGCCGGGTAAAGATGATGTCACGGGCGAAACCCTCATTCAGCGCGAGGATGACCAGGAGTCCACGGTGCGTAATCGCCTGTCGGTCTATCACGACCAAACCGCACCGCTGGTCGATTATTACCAGCAGTGGGCCGCGCAGGACCCGCAAAGCGCTCCCCAATACCACCGCATTGAAGGCGTGGGCAGCGTGACCGACATCACCCGTCAGGTGAAAGAAGCGCTCAGTTAATAAGCCCACACGATGGGTGAATAGCATCGGTTTTACACCTTTAGAATGGCCCGCTTAGGCGGGCCATCGTCGTGGTGGCGTGACAAAGGTATAATGCCGCCATCTTTCTCTCGAGTGGCCATTTGTTATGCCGTTACACCTGCTTGCCCTTGATGCCTCTTCTAGCGCTTGTTCGGCAGCCCTGCTGCGCAAAGACGAGGCGGGGGCTACGTGCTTGGCGCGTTTTGAGATGACGCCCCGTGCCCATACCCGTCGGTTACTGCCGATGGTGGATGAAGTGCTTGCTGAAGCGCAGATAACGCCTTCTCAGCTCGATGCCGTCGCGTTTGGTCGTGGCCCGGGTTCGTTCACCGGACTGCGTATCGCGGCGGGCGCCGCCCAAGGGCTGGCGTTTGGCCTCGACTGCCCTCTCCTGGGCATATCGACGCTGGAAGCGCTGGCGCTTCAGGCCCATCGTCGCTACCACCTCCGGCATGTGGTCACCGCGCTGGATGCCCGTATGGGTGAAATCTACGCGGCGACCTGGCACTGCCTGAAAGACACGATTACGCCGATGAGTGCCGAGGCCGTGCTGGCCCCTGAAGCACTGAAACTGCCCGGCGATGAAACCGACTGGGTAGGCGTGGGCAGTGGCTTTTCGCTGTGGGAGCGGTTTCATGTCGATGTGCAGCTAAGCATGCCCCAGCATTTGGTTGATTTAGAGCCCCGGGCCGAAGAGATGGCTTGGCTGGCGGCGCGTGATGTTGCCGCCGGGCTGGGGCAGGCTGCACACTTGGTGCAACCGGTATATCTGCGCAACGACGTGGCTTGGAAAAAGCCCGCATGAGCTTTGTGAAGAGCGATGTTGAGACTAATGTCGAGAGCATCGTTCTGCATGACGGCCTGCGATTAGTGCAGAACGAAGAAGGGTTGGCGCTGGTCGGTGATGAAAAGCGCTACGGAAAGCCGCTCAACGTCGATTTTGTGGCGGGCAAAGCGGCCCATCGACGGCGCTTTGGTGGTGGGCGAGGCCAACTCGTTGCCAAGGCCTGTGGGCTAGCCAAGGGCGTATCACCCAGCATTGTGGATGCCACGGCAGGGTTAGGCCGCGATGCGTTTGTGTTAGCCAGTCTAGGTGCCCAGGTGCTGTTGATTGAACGAGTCGCGGCGATTGCAGCGCTGTTGGACGATGGCCTAAAACGTGCTTCAAGGCATAGCGACACGGCGGATATTGCCGCCCGAATGACGCTGCGTCATGGCGATGCGGCTCAATCGCTGGCGGCGCTTGTTGCCAGTGCTCATTTTGAGCCGCAGGTAATTCATCTCGATCCGATGTTTCCCCACCGCGAAAAATCGGCGCTGGTGAAAAAAGAGATGCGCCTGTTTCGTGAGTTGGCTGGGGATGACGACGATGCCCCGCGCCTGCTGGAAGCGGCGCTGGATGTTGCCACCCATCGAGTGGTCGTCAAACGGCCCATCAAGGCCCCGCCTATCGCTGGCCCCGCGCCACATCATACGATGGAGGGTAAAACCAGCCGCTATGATATGTACGTCCATCGCTCATTAGTGCGCTAATCGGCTCACTTGTCAGCGCTAACGCAAGGAGCACCCATGCAAAATGCGTGGCGAGAAGGTAATCAATTTACACTGCTGCCAGAGGCCTCGCGCTTTCTGCCAGCCATGTTTGAAGCGGTACACGCCGCGCAGCACTATATTTTGGTTGAACTCTACCTGATGGAGTCAGGCGAGCTAGCCGAACAGGTAAGCGATGCCCTGATTAATGCTGCGCAGCGCGGGGTCGACATCTGTTTGCTGCTCGACGGGTATGGCTCGATGGGCCTCGCCAGCGAGGAGCGTCAGCGGTTGAGGCAGGGCGGTGTCAAGCTACGCTTTTTTAACCCGATAGGCTTCCACTCTTTGGCGCTTAATTTAAGCCGTGATCACCGCAAAATAGTCGTGATTGATGGTGAGCTGGCGTTTACCGGTGGCTTTGGCGCGGTGGATGAGTTTTTGAACGCCTGGTATGAAATTGCCCTGCGTATCGATGGTCCCGTGGTCGCCGATTGGGAGCAGCTATTTCGGCGCCTGTGGAGTTCACGGCTGACCCGTGCCGAGAAAGGTGACGACAGTGCAGGCACGCTGCCCGCACGGCGTGAACCACGGCTGCATGCCTCTGGCCTGCCGGGGCGGGCGATGTCTGCGCGTGGCTATCGCTATCAAGCGATACGCCATTCATTGCACGACCGGGTTAATCGGGCGGAGACACGGTTATGGCTATGCACGCCCTATTTCGTACCGACGTTTGCGTTGCGGCGGCGTCTGGTGCGGGCCGCTCGGCGGGGCATTGATGTGCGTCTGCTGCTGCCGGGGGCCAAGCATGACCACCCAGGGGTGCGCTATGCCGGGCAGCGCTTCTACCAATCACTGTTGAAAGCGGGGGTGCGCATCTTTGAATTTCAGCCCACCTTTATCCATGCCAAGTTCGTGCTTGCCGATGAGTGGGTGAGCATTGGTTCGTGTAACTTTGATCACTGGAATTTGCACTGGAACTTAGAGGCCAACCAAGAGGCGCTAGACCCCCAGTTGGCGGAAAGCGTACGCGAGCTTTTTGAACGTAATTTTGCCGCCAGCCAAGAGGTAGATGCCAAGGCTTGGGCGGCGCGCCCCTGGGGGCAGCGCGCCCGCGAGTGGATCTATGGATTATTGGATGGCGTCATCATGCGGCTTAAATAAGCGCCGGGATTACGTTAGCGCTTTTTGCCTTTGGCAGGCGTCTTTTTGCGCGGTTTAGGTTTAGCGGTTTCTGGCGGTACGCGGTAATGCAGGTAAAGGTCTAAAACGAGCTCAGGCAGCTGCACCACCAATGACTCCTGGCGCGCTTGATCGTTTGCCAGTTCGGCCATATCGGGTTCATCATCGAATAAGCCGGAGAGCAGCATAAACGGCAGCAGTAGTGTGGCTGCCGCTTCTTCATCGTCCTGAAACCAAGCGCTTTCATCGCTGAAGACGCCTTCCATGAAGCCTGCACACCAGTCGCCAATCGGCGTCTCTTCGGCAGGCTCGCCGCCCAGCGTGAGCTCAAAGGGTAGTTCGGGTAAGCCACCTTGTTCGAGCACTGCCACCGCATTGTCACGCAGGAGAGTCAGCAGGGTGATAATCTCATCGCGCTCGGCATCGTCGGCATAGCGCGGCTCGCCCTGAAAGAGCTCAGCCAGCCACTGGGTGGGTGGCACTTCGCTAGGGGCGACGGCAAGCGCCACTAAAAAACCGTGAGCGGAGATCAGGTCCAGGGCGTCTTCATCGACTTGCTCCGAGTCGAGGAAGTCATCCAGTCTGTCCAGTTGCTCATCCTCGAGCAGTGGCTGCGGGGGCGTGTTCGTGTCGGACGTGTCGCTGCGCTCTGCCATGGGTAAAGCCTCGTTAATGCGAATCGGTAGTCATCAGTCACTAGGAACCTATAACGGCTAGTTTATCACTAATGCATACTAAACCACTGCCCCCCTGGCCAGCGGCTGAGCTAGCGGCCATGACGGAAACCGAGCTGCAGCGTGCCGCGCGTGTGCGCGTCGAGCAGGCGTGGCAGCGATGCTGTGAAGTATGCCCGACGTTACCCATGCCAAACGTACTGTTTAACCTGCGTGGTGCTTCGGCCGGGCAGGCGCATTTGGGGCGCGGCTTGCGCTTTAACCCGGTATTGTTGCGTGAAAACCGCGCGGCCTTTTTTGAAGAGATTATCCCCCACGAAATGGCTCACTGGCTGGTGTTTCATTTAGATAACGGGCCGCGTTTGAAACCCCACGGACGGGAATGGAAAACGGTGATGCGGGATTTATTCGGTTTAGCGCCCAATGTGACTCACCAGTTCGATATTCAGCAGGCTCAGCCAGCCCCTTACCGCTATCAGTGTGGTTGCCAATTTCATCGATTCACTTCCCGGCGTCATGCTTTAGTGGCAAACGGGCGTCGCTATCGTTGCCGCCACTGCGCTAAGACCTTGGTCTATCGCCCGGAAGCTAACCCGTGAAGTGTTTATAAATTGCTGTTTTTTAAATAAAAATTGTTAATACCAATGTCTAAAGGGAAGCCTGCGCGAGGAGGTTTATGCTAGGGGGACATTAATAGCAGTCGATACGCTCGATAATGGCCAACAAGCCCCATAAAACATCCTATCGACTACAGTTCTTAGAGAGTGCATTTTCACGGAAAGAGGCAATTTTATGAGCGATCAACAGAACGTCTATCCGGTGCGCGATGATTTCGCCGCCAATGCCTGGGCCGATAAAACCAAGTATGAGGCCATGTATCAGCAGTCGATGGACGATCCGGAAGGCTTCTGGGCCGAGCAGGCCAAACGCCTGGACTGGATTAAAGCGCCCAGCAAAATTAAAAGTACCTCTTTCGCGCGTGACAACGTCGATATTCGCTGGTTTGAGGACGGTTTGCTCAACGTCAGCGCCAACTGTCTGGATCGCCATTTAGAAAAGCGTGGCGATCAGACAGCGATCATCTGGGAAGGCGATAATCCCGATGAATCCAAGCACATCAGCTATCGCGAGCTTCACGCGCGTACGAACCAGCTAGCCAACGCGCTCAGAGAGCTGGGTATCGGTAAAGGCGATACCGTCACCCTGTATATGCCGATGATCCCCGAAGCTGCCATGGCGATGCTCGCCTGTGCGCGCATCGGTGCCGTGCACTCGGTGGTGTTTGGTGGTTTCTCACCAGATGCCGTTGCTCAGCGGGTAATCGGTGCTGACTCGAAGCTGGTGATTACCGCGGATGAGTCGGTGCGCGGTGGCAAACATGTGCCGCTGAAGGAGAACGTAGACGCCGCGTTGACCCGTGAAGGCACGGACGTGTGCAAGAACGTGCTGGTAGTGAAGCGTACCGGTGGTGATATCGAGTGGAAAGACGGCCGCGATGTCTGGTTCGACGAACTCGTCGACAAGCAGTCCAGCGAGTGTGAGCCGGAAGCCATGGGTGCCGAAGACCCGCTATTTATCCTCTACACCTCGGGTTCTACCGGGGCGCCTAAAGGCTTGAAGCACACCACCGGCGGCTACCTCACCTACGCGGCCATGACCCACCAGTACGTGTTCGACTATCAAGAGGGTGAAATTTACTGGTGTACCGCCGATGTGGGCTGGGTCACCGGGCATAGCTATATCGTTTATGGCCCATTGGCTAATGGTGCAACGACCCTGATGTTCGAGGGTGTTCCCAGCTATCCCACCCATGGCCGTATGGGCGATATCGTTGATAAGCACAACGTCAACATTCTTTATACTGCGCCCACCGCGGTGCGTGCACTGATGGCCCATGGCGACAACGTGATGGATTCCAGTAAGCGCGATAGTCTTCGGCTGCTGGGCTCTGTGGGTGAGCCCATCAACCCGGAAGCCTGGGAGTGGTTCTACCGCGTAATCGGTAACGAAAAATGCCCCATCGTCGATACCTGGTGGCAAACCGAAACCGGCGGCATCATGATTGCCCCGCTGCCGGGCGCTACCGCGCTAAAACCAGGGTCAGCGACCACGCCTTTCTTTGGTGTGAAGCCCGCGCTAGTCGATAACGAAGGTAATATTCTGGAAGGCGCCACCGATGGTAATCTGGTCATTCTGGATTCTTGGCCGGGCCAGGCGCGTTCGATTTGGGGCGACCATGAGCGCTATATCCAAACCTATTTCTCCACCTACGACGGTATGTACTTTACCGGTGACGGTTGCCGCCGTGATGAGGATGGTTATTACTGGATTACCGGTCGTGTCGATGACGTACTGAACGTGTCCGGCCACCGTATGGGAACCGCGGAGATCGAGTCGTCGTTGGTGGCGCATAGTGCCGTTGCCGAAGCCGCCGTCGTTGGTTTCCCGCATGATATTAAAGGGCAGGGCATCTATATTTATGTCACCCTGAACGACGGCATTGAAGAGTCTGACGAGCTTAAGAAAGAGCTGACCCAGTGGGTGCGCAAAGATATTGGCCCGATTGCCTCGCCAGATGTCATTCAATGGGCGCCAGGCTTACCGAAAACCCGCTCGGGTAAAATCATGCGTCGTATCCTGCGCAAGATTGCCGCCAATGAGTGCGATGGTTTAGGTGACACCAGTACGCTAGCGGATCCGTCGGTGGTCGATGAGCTGATCGAGCATCGCGCCAATCAATAACGGCAACACCGCTGCAGGCTATTTAGCCTAGGATGTACAGTGCCGGCCGGGTAGGTCGGCACTGTTGTTTTGGTTGGTACAACCTTTCTATTACAAATTGTGCATGTGATGCTTGGGCATGATGAAGCCCATGGGGTACCATGCTTCACAACCGTAAGAGCCTAGCGTCGCGGCGGCAGACAACCCCGCTGCTCGAGGAACCGGAGGAATATCCATGGCAGTAGCTCATAAGTTTATCGTCGCTGACGATCACCCGCTGTTTCGTGCAGCGCTGACCCAAGCGTTACGCCAGTTGGCCCCCCAGGCGGAAATTGTCGAAGCGGATACCATGGAAGCCACCACCGATGTGGTGAATCGCCACCCAGATGCCGATTTGATTCTCCTGGACCTGCACATGCCGGGAGCGCATGGCTTCTCTGGTTTGATCCAACTGCGTGGCCAAATGCCCGATATCCCCGTCGCGGTGGTGTCTGGCAGTGATGAGCCCTATGTGGTTCGTCGTGCTATTGACTACGGCGCGTCGGGTTTTATCCCTAAATCATCGTCTCTACAACTAATTGCTGAGGCCGTGGGAGAAATCCTGCAGGGCGAAGTGTGGTTGCCCGAGGCGTTGGCCAACGTGTTGGAAGAGACCAGCGAAGAAGAGTCGCGCTTTGCCGAAGCGATTGCGTCGCTAACGCCCCAGCAGTTTCGTGTGCTGAATATGCTGACCGAAGGGCTGCTGAACAAACAGATCGCTTATGAATTGAGCGTCTCTGAAGCGACGATCAAAGCCCACGTGACGGCGATTTTACGTAAGTTGGGCGTGCACTCGCGTACCCAGGCCGTGATCGCGGCTCAGAAACTGGAAGTCGAGCCGCCGAAGGTAGTTTCCTAACGTCGCTCGCTAAAAACGCTTAACAAAAATCAATTTTCGCTATGTCTTCCTTTAAGCCAGCGGCGGCGCTTAACGCGCCGCGCGATTGGCCTGTAGTGTGCGCGTCAATAGCGCCCGCAGCGCCGCTGGCTTGACGGGCTTCAATAGCAGTTGATAGCCCGCCCGCTTGATCTCTTCTGCCACCGCTTCGGTGCGGTCAGCGGTAATCACAATCCCTGGTACCGCGCCTTCAAACCGCTCGCTGAGTGCTTCCAGCGCCATTAACCCGGTGACCTCGTTATCCAGGTGGTAATCCGCCAGAATCGCGTCTGGGTCGCCGTCCATATTGCGTAGGATCGATTTGGCCCCGCCGATACTGGTGGCAGTAAACACCTCACAACCCCAGCCGCTCAGCATGGCGGTCATGCCTTCCAGAATTAGCGTCTCGTTATCGATACACACAATCCGCGTACCGCTCAGCTTATGGCTGCCACGCCGCGCTTGGGGCTCGAGCTCGCTATTGCTTGCTTCACGGGCGGTAACGATGGGCACGCTAACGGAGAAAACGGCACCTTTACCCACCGTCGAACGTACTTTGATGGGGTGATCCAGCACACGGCTCATGCGATCAGCAATCGACAGCCCAAGCCCCAGGCCTTTCTCGCTCTCTTTGTGGCGCGAGACCTGATCCAAGCGACGGAACTCCTGAAAAATCTCGGTAAGCTTGGACTCGGGAATGCCGGGGCCGCTGTCCCACACTTCAATAGACAGCCAGCCGTTATGGCGGCGGCAGCCCAGCAGCACGCGGCCCTCTTGGGTGTAACGAATCGCGTTGGATAAGAAGTTTTGTACGATACGGCGCAGCATCTGCGGGTCTGAGTCGACCCACAGCTGGGTCGGTACGACCTCCAAGTCCAATCCGCGATCATCCGCCATGACCTCAAACTCGGCGCGTAGCGGGCGCACGATATCCGCCAGGGCAAAGTGACTGCGCCGCGGCGTTAAAGCGCCTGCGTCCAGTTTGGAGATATCCAGCAGGGTGCTAAGCAGCTCCTCCGCTGCCTGGAGCGAGTTGTCGATATGGCCAACGATGCGCTGGGTATCGGTCGTCGTCACGTTTTGCATTAAGGCAGAGGTGAATAGGCGCGCCGCGTTAAGCGGTTGCAACAAGTCGTGGCTGGCCGCGGCCAGAAAGCGCGTTTTAGACGCGTTGGCATCTTCCGCCAACTGCTTGGCCTGGCGTAGGGCCAGCTCCGCCTCGGCGCGCACACGGTTCTCCTGGCGCAGGGCGGCGTTGGCTTCGGAAAGCGCCTGGGTGCGTTCGCGTACCCGCTCCTCCAGGGTTTCATTGGTCTCTTTCAGGGCAATTTCGGCCTGGCGTCGCTCGGTAATATCCTGGTAAAGGGCAAAGAACCCCAGGATTGCCTGGCTGTCGCCAAAGTGGGGCGTATACGTCACCAGCATATAGCGCATGGCATCGCTCACCCGTAACGACACTTCGAAACTGACTCGCTCACCGTTCAACGCCCGGGCCACCCACGGCGCACGTTCCTCGGCTTGTTTTACCTGCAGAACGTCTTCAAAGCGGCGACCAATCACCGCGTTGCGATCAATGTTGAACGCCTGCTCGTAGGCGCGGTTGGTAAACAGGTAACGGCACTCTTTATCGAAGTAGGCAATCAGGGCGGGCACGTTATCGGTATAGATTCGGATATTGTTTTCCGAGCGAATCAGCGCCTCTTCGATGCGCTTCTGCTGGGTAATATCCTGATAGGTATACACAAAACCACCGCCGGGCATGGGGTTGCCCTGCACTTCCAGCACGCTGCCATCCTGGCGATAACGCACGTAGCGGTGGGGCTGGCCTTCACGAATGTTATCGAGCAGAAGCTGTACGTGCTCTTCGGGGTCACCGGGGCCATATTCGCCGTTGTGAGCGTTGTAGCGGAAGATGCGGTCAATGGGCGCGCCGACGCGAATCAGGTGGTCGGGGAAGCGGAACAGCTCCAGGTAGCGCTGGTTCCACACCACCAGGCGCAGGTTCTGATCGACCACGCTGATGCCTTGATTGATATTCTCGATGGTGGCCTGCAGCAGCGCTCGGTTGAACTCCAGTACCTGAGAAGCTTCATCGACGATCGAAATGACATCCGAGATGCCGATGCCGCGCCCCTGTAGCGCCGAGTTAACCACGATACGTGCTGAGGAAGCACCCAGCACCGAGGCGAGAAAACGTTCGGTGAACTGGATAATGTCGATCGACGCCCGGGTGCCGTCGTCCAGCGGTTTACCAGCGCGGCGGGCGTAGTCTTCAAAGGCGCGATCGACTTGGCCTGCGCCCAGGAATCGTTCACAGAGGACTTTCAGGTCGCCGACGGTGGTCGCGCCCGTCCAGGGGCGATTGACCGAGGTCTGGCGTGTTTCCACGCTGTCTACAAACAGCGAGGCCTGAATGCGCTCGACGACCCGTTGAGACGTGACCTGGGAAATGAAAATGTAGCAAAACAGATTAACCCCGAGTGACAGCATCACGCCGTGGGTAAAACTATCGCCCAGGTTGAGACCGAACAGTGCCGTGGGTGACAGCCAGTTAAGTCCCAGCGGGCCACCGCTCAGCCACTCGGTCGGCATTACCCCGGCATTGATCATTGCGGGCAGCAGTAGGCTATAGGCCCAGATGGCGAAGCCTGCGTTCATGCCGACGATTACCCCGAGCCGATTGCCGCGCTTCCAGTAGAGGCCGCCAATCAAGGCAGGTGCGAACTGAGCGGCGGCAGCAAACGAGAGCATGCCAATCGAGGCCAACGAGGTAAATTCGGCAATCAACTGATAGAAGCCATAGGCCATCGCCAGCACGGCGACAATGGTTAAGCGCCGCGCTCGCAGTACCAAGCGGCCATAGTCCCGGGCCTTGGTGTCGAACCAACGCAGCCGGAACAGGGCAGGGATAACAATTTCATTGGAGATCATGATCGACACCGCCACCGCGGCAACGATCACCATACCAGTCGCTGCGGAGAAGCCACCGATAAAGGTAAGCAGCGTCAGCCACTGCTGCCCCGATGCCATGGATAGCGCCAATACATAGGTGTCCGGCTCGACACCGCTTTCGGAAAACATCAGCAGCCCGGCGGCGGCCAAAGGCACCACGAAAAAGGCAATCGCCAATAGATAGAGCGGGAACAGCCAGCGGGCTTTGGTAGCGTCGTCGGGGTGAATGTTCTCGACTACCGCCACATGGAACTGGCGGGGAAGACAGAGAATCGCCAGCATGGCGAGCAGGGTTTGCGCCCAGAAGCTCTGGCCAAAATCTTGATTGGCAAGCTGGCGCTGCAGCTCAAGCTGGCTTTCGGCATGCTCCATCAGTTCGCCCAGGCCATCGAACATGCCCCAGGTCACAAACGCGCCCAGCACCACAAAGGCCAGCAACTTGACCAACGACTCAAACGCCACGGCATGGATCAAGCCTTCGTGGTGCTCGGTGGCATCGGTATGCCGAGTACCAAAGAGAATCGCGAAGATAGCCATCACAATGGCGACGTAGAACGCCGTATCGCCAAACAGCGGTGTGTGGGTCACATCCGAGGCGTCGGTGAGCACACTAAACGTGGTGGAGACCGCTTTCAGTTGCAGCGCAATGTAGGGCAGGGTGCCGACCAGGGCGACTAAGCTGGCAAAGGCGGCCAGCGACTGGGTTTTGCCGTAACGGGAGGCGATAAAGTCGGCAATCGAGGTGACGTTTTGGTGTTTGGCAACGCGGATCATCTTGGCCAACACCGGCCAGAACAGTAAAAACGTCAATATCGGGCCGACGAAGATACTTGCAAACGACCAGCCCGCAGTGGCTGCCTGGCCCACGGCGCCGTAAAACGTCCACGATGTACAGTAGATCGCCAGCGCCAGGCTATAGATAATCGGGCGCCGCCGGGTGGCGCCATGGGTACGCGCGCGGCGGTCACCGTACCAAGCAATGCCGAATAAAACGGCAATATAGAGTAGCGATACCGCGACCAGTAGCCCGCCGTGAAACATGCCTTTCTCCCCGCCCGAGTGTGCGACCCACTAAACTTGCGCTAATAAAAAGGCTTCATTCTAGGCGAAACAGCGGGTCGTGTACGACCGTTTGTACCACCAACGTTAATTGTCTATGCACACACGTTGTTAAGCAGGGGTGAGGTTTCACGCAGCGTGCGTATCTCTTCCAGCATCGGCTCACGAGACGCTTCATCCAGCGGTACCAATTCTCGGTTCTCACAGTTGAGTAAGTAGGGCTGGGTGATCAGAATATCGGTGTGGTGACGCTCAAACTGATAAAGAATAAATTCTGCCAAACGGGCGTCGCCCTGCTCGGTGATACGAATGTTCTCGCTGTCGACCACGCTAAATTTGGTGGTCATGGGGATGGCAAAGGTCCATGGACGCCAGATGGCGGTGCTGGTGTCGGTTGAAATCACCGTGGCACTGTCGGGAAGCTGCGCCTGCTTGTGTTCAAACCAGCTGTACTCCACCTGTATTTGATAGCCCAACATGCCCAGCCCGCCGCAGACCGGAACGATCCACTTGGGGAGGCGTTTGCCACTCAGCTTGCGCAGTATCAAGCCAATCCCTGCGGCCGCAAGGCCAGCAAAAACAGCGGCGATCAAATGCCATATCATAAAATATCCTTTCTAAAAGCCATCTTTAACGGCTAGCTATAAAGCCATCGGGCCTCCGTAAGGAAGCCCGATGGTAAGGTCGTTTCCAAAACGCAATCACATGATAGCGATGATACGTTAGGAGCGATTATGACTTAGTGATCAATGGCCATACCAGCACCTTTGGGATAGCGAACGCTTTCCACCAGATCCTGAATTTCCTGCGGCGGTGCCGCGGTCACTCGGGAAACGGCAAAGGCAACGGCGAAGTTGATCATCGCGCCCACTGCACCGAAGGAGAGCGGCGAGATGCCCAAGATCCAGTTGTCAGGCGTATTGGCCAGCGTGTTGGTGCCGGGAATGAAGAACCAACCCAGGTACGTAAAGATGTACAGCAGGGTGCAAATCAAGCCCGCCAGCATACCGGCGATCGCGCCAGAGTTGTTCATCCGCTTGGAGAAGATACCCATCATCAGCGCAGGGAACAGGGACGCACCGGCGATACCAAAGGCGAGCGCCACCGTTTGCGCCGCGAACCCCGGCGGATTGAGCCCCAGATAGGTGGCCAATAGGATGGCACCGCCCATGGAGATTCGAGCCGCGAGCATTTCGCCTTTTTCGGTGATTTTCGGATTGATCATGGTCTTGATCAAATCGTGACTGATCGCCGACGAGATCGCCAGTAGCAAGCCTGCTGCTGTCGAGAGTGCAGCCGCGATACCACCTGCTGCGATCAAACCAATGACCCAGCCGGGCAAGTTGGCAATTTCCGGGTTGGCGAGTACCAGAATGTCGTTATTAACGGTGAGCTCGTTGCCTTCCCAGCCACGGTCTGCGTAGTCAGTCGCATCGTTGTAGAACTGAATACGGCCATCGTCGTTAGCATCGGTAAAGTTGATCAGGCCCGTCTCTTCCCAGGTGCGGAACCAATCAGGGCGCTCTTCGTAGAGAATCGGGTTTTGTGCGGCTTCTTCGTAGTTTTCCGTTTGGCCAGCCATTTCTGGGTAGACCGTGGTCATCAGGTTCAAGCGTGCCATAGAGCCCACCGCCGGTGCGGTAAGGTAAAGCAGTGCAATGAACACCAATGCCCAGCCGGCAGACCAACGGGCGTCGGCTACCTTCGGTACGGTGAAAAAGCGAATGATAACGTGGGGCAGACCCGCGGTACCGACCATCAACGACAGGGTGAACAGCACCATGTTGAGCTTGTTGTCCACATCGGCGGTGTAGTCCTGGAAGCCCAACGCACTGACGACGTCATCCAGTTTTTCCAGCAGCGGTACACCGGATTCAGTGTGCGTGCTGAACATGCCGAACATCGGAATGGGGTTGCCGGTCAGTTGGAAAGCAATGAATACGGCAGGAATGGTGTAAGCGATGATCAGAACGATGTACTGCGCTACCTGCGTGTAGGTAATGCCTTTCATACCGCCAAATACGGCGTAGAGGAAAACGATCAGCGCGGCTAACCAGATACCCCAGGTGTTGCTGACTTCGAGGAAGCGTGAGAAGGCAACGCCCGCACCGGTCATCTGACCGATAACGTAGGTCACCGACGCTACAATCAAGCACACGATCGCCACCAGGCGAGCGGTGTTGCTGTAGAAGCGGTCACCAATGAAGTCGGGCACGGTGAACTTACCAAACTTACGCAGGTAAGGGGCTAGTAGCATCGCCAGGATAACGTAGCCACCGGTCCAGCCCATCAGGAAGGTAGAGTTAGCGTAGCCACCCGAGGCCAGCAGACCCGCCATGGAGATGAACGACGCTGCTGACATCCAGTCCGCCGCGGTCGCCATGCCGTTGGTGATAGGGTGAACGCCGCCGCCCGCTACATAGAAGTCTTTCGTCGAGCCTGCTCGGGCCCAGATCGCAATGCCGATATAAAGGGCAAAGGAGGAGCCTACGAACAGTAGGTTGATTGCAAACTGGCTCATACCGGCTTACTCCCCAAGTCCAAATTTTTGATCGAGCTTGTTCATCTTCCAGGCGTAAAAGAAGATCAGCACGATAAACGTTAAAATGGAGCCCTGTTGTGCAAACCAGAAGCCAAGATCAGTGCCGCCTACCGGAATACCGGCAAGCAGTGGGCGAAATAGGATAGCGCATCCGTAAGAAACAAATGCCCAAACTGCTAGGCATCCGAAAATCAGGCGAACGTTAGCTTTCCAGTATTCAGCAGCATTGGTTTTATCGTCTGCCATTGTGTTGCTCTCCACTTGTGATTTTTAAGGTTGGGAAAGTTCACGAGGAATAGCGTGTGACCCATCAGGGCAATCGCACGTCGAAAGCCACTCAATCGTAAGAGTGGTGAGTCAGCTTTCGTCAGCACGTCACCTTATTATTCGATTTGGAATGTCGAGTTAGTTAGTGACGTGCGATTACCCTGCATGACTCATTGTTAATACTGGGCAATAATCACTAAAAAATAAATCCCAGACTTTGGTATCAATAAACAGTTAAGATGCTTTTCTGCGTGCGCAGGTGGTTGAAAATATAAGAATTTAGAGCCCTTTTGTGCGAAATTTTTAGGCGTTTGATGGACTATAGGACGATAGTCTAGTAAGCAAATAAAAGTGGTTATTGGCTACTTTAAATGTAGGGTCTGCAGTTTAGTTTTAATCGCGATTAGCAAATGCTGATACTTTGGTAGTGTATCAAAAGTCGCTTCGACCTTAGCGTGATAGCTAAAGGTATAACAACGTTATACTTGCTAGTTAGGAAGTGAATCCTTTATACCCGTACAGCCACCTTCTCATAATAATGGATAACACGTTTGAAGCGTTGGGTTGACTCCTTTGCTATGAGCCAATGTCGGTCGGAGTGCTGGCTTAGTTATTGTTTGTTTTTTTTGTCTTTTTGAGCTCGCCTTTAGTTGAAGGAGGTCATGCACAATGGTTGATGTGGATCTATCCCAGCTGCCGTTTACGCTTCTTGACGATGAAGGGCGTGACCATATTCGCCGTGGCATTGATTTAGCTTATTTTGATCGTGACGAAATAATCCTGGAAACCGGGCAAGCGGGTGAGTTCGTTTTTCTGATACATAAAGGTGAAGTGGCTGAAATCGACCCCACGTTGCCTGCGTCCACGTCGCGGATTGGCCATTACACGGCAGGGGATCTGTTCGGGGCGATCAGCATTCTCAATGGTAAAAGCCGCTATCGTTTTAAGGCTGAGCAGGAGAGCCTTTGCTATTTATTGCCCAAAGCGCTGTTTCAGCAGCTGTGCCGCCATTACCCGGATTTCAGTAACTTCTTTCGCCAGTCGCTGACGCATAAAGCACGCTTGCTGACTGAAAAGCGTGCCGAAGGTGGCGTTACCATGGCGGGTTTTATGCTGGCCAAGGTGAGCGAGTGTATGCGCGAGCCGTTGCTAATGGCGGCCTCAGCCGATATTGCCAGCGCGGTGAAACGCCTCAACGACAGTCATGCCGACAGCCTGCTCGTCGAGACGCAAGGCAAACTCGGCATGGTGACCAAAACCGATTTGCTCAACGGGTTGGTGTTAGGCAATAGCGATGTGTCATCACCGCTTGAGGAGATCGCCCATTTTGAGCTAGTCACGGTGTCGCCGGAACAGTATTTGTTTGAAGTGCTGGTGCTGATGACCCGGCATAAAGTGACCCGCGTCGTGGTGTTGGAGCAAACCGCTCTCAAAGGCGTTGTGGAGCTCACCGATGTGCTGAGCTATTTCTCCAGCCGTAGCTACGTGGTGAGTTTACAAGTCGAACAGGCGAGCAGCTTAGAAGCGCTGTCGACGGCCAGCCAACGCACCCCTGAATTGGTCAAAGCGCTGATGGCCCAGGGCGTCAAATTACGCTTTGCGATGGATCTGCTCGCCGCGCTGAACGGCCGTATCATGAGCAAAGCCTGGGAATTCACTATCGAGGAGCAGTACCGCGAGCAGAGCTGCATGATGGTGATGGGCAGCGAGGGGCGTGGTGAGCAAATTCTTAAAACCGATCAAGATAATGGCCTCATTCTCGCCGACGATGCCCAGTGGCCTGCGTTAGCGAGCCACATGCAAACGCTGACGGATACGCTGATCCAGCTTGGCTACCCGCCGTGCCCCGGCAATATCATGGTGTCAAACCCTGAATGGGTAGGCACGGTTTCCCAGTGGAAGAGCAACATTGCCAAATGGGCCAGCGAGCGCGATGGCGATAGCCTGATGAAGCTGGCAATTATGCTCGATGCCCATGCCGTTGCCGGTAACCCCGGCCTGCTGGAAAGCGTCCGCGAGGAGCTGTTTGAACGCTGCTCCCGTGATGAGCTGCTGCTCTCTTACTTTGCTCGCACGGCGCTACGCTTCTCGACGCCCTTGACGCTGTTTGGCTCGTTAAAAAAGCCGCAGCATGGTATCGATATCAAAAAAGGCGGCATCTTTCCCATTGTGCACGGGGTGCGCACCATGGCGCTGGAACGGCGAATTAAAGCCACTTCGACGCTGGATCGTTTAGACGCGCTGGCCGCCGACGGTCGCTTGGATCGCCGCTTTGCCGACGATCTGGGCGAAGCGTTGGCGCTGTTTTCCGAACTGCGTCTCAAGCAGCAGCTCGCCGCCCTGGAAGCAACCAGTACGCTTCAAGAGGCAAATCGCTCCAATCGTGTCGTAGTGCAAACCCTCTCTTCGTTAGAGCGGGACTTATTACGTGAAGCTTTGCATATCGTCAAAGACTTTAAGCAGCGGCTTTCCCATCGTTATCACCTGGAGTATTCGTGAGCGGAATGCGGCTGTTAGATCGACACGTGGCACTCTTCAGCGGTTCCTTACGCACCTTACTGCGCCGCGAAAGCGACCGCCGCCGCTGTGCTGATTCCCCTTATGCCTGGCTCTTTCAACCCTATATGGGCGAAGAGCTGGTAGCGCTTGCCTGTACGGCCACGCCTACGCCAACGTCGCCGGTCATCAGTCTGGCGGCGGTGGTGCTTAGCCAGCAGCAGGTGCGTACCAGCCGGGCTTTTGTCATGACGCTGGGTGCGCCGGGGCAGGCGGACAACGCGTCACTACGCCGCCATCACCTGCTGTGTCAGGCAGGCGAAGTCACGGCCCCGAGCAGTGATAACTTAAGTGCGCTGGTGGAGTTTATCGGCAATCGCCCGATTGTCGGCTGGCAGTTGGATCAGCGGATTGGGGCGCTAAATGCGGAGCTGAGTAAACGCTTGGATTTTGCGCTGCCCAATGCCCAGGTCGACGTGGCAAAACTGCACCAGCGCCAATTGCGGCGCTTGCACCCGGAGGTGGAGGCGCCGAGCACTTTTGCCCAGGCGCTGGCGTGTTGGCAGGTGCCGTCGATGGGGATGCACGGTATGTTAGGCGAAGCGACGGCGAGCGCACTGCTGTATATGCGCTTGCAGCGCGTTATGGCGCAAGCGGCTTAGGAGCGAACTAGACAGGATGCGTGGTGCGAGGGGAGGTTGGAGCGAGGGTCTTTCGCCATGGATGGCGAAAGTAGCGCCCAGGGAAGGGTTCACAGCGCCCTCGCGGAAACCTCCACTCAGCACCGAGTGTGAGTAGCCAATTACGAGTAGTTGGGTCTGGGCGGTGAGTGTTGTTAGAATAGCAGCCACTTTTTCTTGAATGCCTTCCACCCTCGGCAGTGCTTATACCATGCAATCTCTTGATCACTTTGACCCTGCCCACCTTGACACGGTTGGCGCCAGCCCCGCTAACGCTGAGCACGACCCGTCTGAACTGGCCGATGCCAAGCAGAAGCGCGAATTCAACAAGCTGCAAAAGCGCCTGCGCCGAGAGGTGGGCAATGCCATTATTGATTACCAGATGATCAATGAAGGCGACCGCGTGATGGTCTGCCTCTCCGGCGGCAAAGACAGCTACACGATGCTAGAGATTTTGCGTAATTTGCAGCGCAACGCGCCGATCAACTTCTCACTGGTAGCGGTCAATCTGGATCAAAAGCAGCCCGGTTTTCCTGAGCATGTACTGCCTGCGTATCTGGATAAGCAGGGCGTGGAGTACCACATCGTCGAGCGCGACACCTACTCTGTAGTGAAAGAGAAAACCCCTGAAGGCAAAACCACCTGCGCGCTCTGTTCACGCCTGCGCCGTGGCTCACTCTATGGTTTTGCCGAAGAGATTGGTGCCAATAAAATCGCCTTGGGCCACCACCGTGAAGATATCCTCGAGACGCTGTTTCTGAATATGTTCTTTGGTGGCAACCTAAAAGCGATGCCGCCTAAGCTGCTTTCCGATGATGGCAAAAATATCGTTATCCGGCCGCTGGCTTACTGCAAAGAAGCCGATATCGCCGAGTTCTCGCGGTTAATGGAATTCCCGATTATTCCCTGCAACCTGTGCGGCTCTCAGCCCAATATGCAGCGCCAGGTCGTTAAAGAGATGCTCGCCGAATGGGATAAAAAATTCCCCGGCCGCCTGGAAAGCATGTTCAAAGCCGTGACTAATATTGCGCCTTCGCAGCTGGCAGATCGCACCCTGTTCGATTTTGAAGGGTTGGAAGCGAAGCAGGCCGAGCTGCTGGCTGGCCGCATCCAGGCGTTCAACGTCAGCTAGGCGTTTGCTGCTCCTCTTCGGCGAGAGTGATCAAGCGCTGCATATCAAGAATATTGACCTCTCGCCCGGAGACCGCCACCACGTGCTGCTGTTGAAAGCGGCTTAAAATCCGGCTGACAGTTTCCACCGCCAAACCCAAATAGTTGCCGATATCGGCCCTGGGCATCGAAAGGCGGAAGCTGTAGGGCGAATAGCCACGGCGACGAAAACGATCCGAGAGCGTGATTAAAAAGCTTGCCAGCCGTTGATCGGCTGTTTTACGTGATAGCAGGCGCATCATGCGTCGATCGTCACGTAGCCCTTTGCTCATGCTGCGATAGAGCTGCCCACGCAACTCGGGCAATTCTTCAGAGAGTAAATCCAGGCGATCAAAGGGAATCTCGCAAACGGTGGTCGTTTCCAGGGCAATCACACTCCCCGGGTAGTGCTCTTCATCGATCCCGTCCAGCCCTACCAGTTCGCTGGGAAGGTAGAAATTGGTCAGCTGTTCGCTACCGTTTCCCTCTGCCGTGACCTGCTTCAAACTCCCCGAACGCACCGCATAAACGCTGGTAAAGGTATCGCCTTGGCGAAACAGCGGCTCGCCTTTTTTGAGCGGCGAACGGCGGCGAATAATGGCATCGAACTGCCCCATATCGTCTATCTCAAGGGCAAGCGGTAGGCAAAGCGAGCTCAAGCTGCAGGTTTGGCAGCGAGCTTCATGGAGTAGCGAGCGTCGGCGGCTCATGGGTTCCAACATGCATGGCTCCTTAGGTAACTCCTTGAGTGGCGTCTTACCGGTTAGGTAATCACCACGCTGGGCTGAGGCAGGACTTCCCTATTACCAAAACTTCAGTATGGAAGCTTCTTTGGGTCGGCGACAGGGTGTTTATACAATCTTTGAGTAACGTTGACCCGCCTGCTGCGGCAGGTGCGCATCAAACGCCATGGCGAGGTGGCGTATCAGCAGGCGTCCTATCGATGTCGCGCTGATTTGATCGCCGCTGCGGGTCAGCAAGCCATCGCGCTCGGCGTCCTGTAAGCGCTCCAGCGCTGGCGCAAAGTAGCGTGGGGCGTCGATATGCCAGCGCTGGCTAACGGCGGCTAGGTCAATCTGCATCGTACACATTAGCCGCTCAATCACGTCCCGGCGGATCAGATCATCTTGACGCAAGCGCAGCCCGCGCACCGTCGCCAATTGGCCTTGGTCTAGCGCCGCTTCGTAGCAGGCGAGATCACTCGGGTTCTGCGCATAGACGTCATCGATGCGCGAGATCGCCGATACGCCAAGCCCCAGTAAGTCGCACTGAGCATGGCTCGAGTAGCCCTGAAAGTTACGCTGCAGCGAGCCTTCACGCTGGGCCACCGCCAGGCTGTCATCCGGGCGGGCAAAATGATCCATCCCAATATGCACGTAACCTGCCGCCGTCAGCATCTCGATGGTCGTGCGTAAAATCGCCAGTTTCTCATCGCCACTGGGCAGGTCATCGACGTTAATTCGCCGCTGGGGGGCAAAGCGCTCGGGCAAATGGGCATAGTTAAAGACGGACAGCCGGGCAGGGTTTAACTCGATCACTTGGCGTAGGGTTTTCGCAAAGCTCTTTTCGGTTTGAAACGGTAGGCCGTAAATCAAATCCAGGTTTAACGAGCGAAAGCCCAGGCGGTGCGCCTCGTCCATCAACGTTTCAGTGAGTACCCGCGGTTGAATGCGGTTAATGGCTTTCTGCACCAGCGGGCTAAGATCTTGTACGCCCAGGCTTATGCGATTAAAACCCAGCGACTGGAGGTGGCGCAAAGTAAATACGTCCGCCTCGCGTGGGTCTATTTCAATGGCGTAATCGCGCCCAGGCGCCGACGATAGGCCAAAGCGCGCATCCAGACGGTCAATCAGATCGCCCATTTGATTCAAACTGAGAAACGTCGGTGTGCCGCCGCCCCAATGCAACTGCTCGACCGGCCGTGACGTATCCAGGTGGCGAGCAGTCAGCACCATTTCGCGATCTAGGCGAGTCAAATAGGGCTCGGCCAGTGCCGTGTTCTTCGTGGCGATTTTATTACACGCGCAGTAAAAACAGATTTTATGGCAGAAGGGGATATGCACATACAGCGATAGGGGGCGCTGGCCTTCATTACTGCGCTCTAACGCCTGGGTTAAGTCGCCCGGGGTAAATTGGTCGTGAAACGATAGCGCGGTGGGGTAGGACGTATAGCGTGGCCCGCTGGTATCGTAGCGGCGCAGCAAGGCTTCATCCCACGCCGCCTGCCCGGTGACTGGCTTGGCCGTGGTGGAGGTTGGTGTAGAAGAAGCCGCTAGGGCATGAACGGGCATGAAGTGGCTCCGGCGGTAAAAGGGGCGTTTTAAAGGCTGTTTTTGCATAGCCAGAGCCAGCCTAACCCGCGGCGCCGATATAAATATTGAGCCACGTCATGTTAATGCAGGTTGTGTGCGGTGACGGTCCACAGTTGCCACAACGCGAACGCAATGATCGTTATGGCCGCGACGCTGCGCGTGGCTGGGTGACGGATCAAGTGGCTTAGCTGGCGCGCGGCAAGCCCGGTGGCCAAAAGTGCCGGCAGCGTGCCCAGCCCAAAGGCGCCCATGAGCAGTGCCCCCTGCAGTGGGTCGGCGATCGCCAGACTCCAGGCCAGCATGGAGTAGACCAGCCCGCAGGGCAGCCAGCCCCAAAGGGCACCCAGCGCAAAGGCTTGGGGAAGATGCACCACCGGCATCAAACGCCGCCCCACCGGCTCGATGAACCGCCATAGGCGGCGACCCACCGCTTCTACTTTAAGCAGCCCTTTCCACCAGTTGGCGATATACAGCGCCATTAATATCAGCATTAGCGCCGCAAAGATTTGCAACAGCATTCGCGCCGTGCCCGACAGGGAAACCAGCGTGCCTAACAGCGCCACCAGCGCGCCTGCACTCATATAGCTAATGATACGTCCGGCGTTGTAGCTGAGCAGCAGCCCCCCCATACGTGCCGGGTGACGCATGCTGGGCGGCACCGCAAATGTGAGTGCGCTCATAATCCCCCCGCACATGCCGATGCAGTGGGCGCCCCCCATCAAACCAAACACAAACGCCGCCAGCAGTGGCGGTAGGTCGAGGCCTGTTGGGTTCATGACCGAGGCTCTTGGTCGTCGGGTGTATTGTCGGTGGGGGGTATCGGTTTTTGCTTGGCGCGCTGACGTTGCAGGCGCTGTTCAGGGGTTAGGTCGTTCTCGTCTTCATCGAACAGGATTCGGTGCGCCGGGCCTTCCAGATCGTCGAACTGGTCGTTTTTGACCGCCCAGAAAAATGCCCAGACGGCGAGGCCCAGCAGAATCAGCGAAAGCGGAATGAGCAGATACAGAATCGTCATGCGGTTACCGGTGTTGAAGCGCTTGGCGAAGCAGCGGGCGGGTTCGTGCGCCAGCGTGAAAGCCGTAGCGCATTGCCCACCACCACGAGCGAGCTGAGCGACATACCAATGGCCGCCAGCCAGGGCGGTACCAGCCCCATAGCTGCCAGCGGCAGCGCGGAAAAGTTGTAGCACACTGACCAAATCATATTCTGCCGCATGATACGCCTCGTCGCGCGGGAAATCTCGATGGCGTCAACAATCCGCATTAGCCGTGGGCTTAGCAGTACCGCGTCGGCGCGAGTGCGCGCCAGATCCGTGGCTCCATTCATGGCAATGGCCACATCGGCACCGGCTAACACCGGCACGTCATTAATGCCGTCACCAATCATCACCACCGTTTCGCCAGCGGCTTGAAGCGCTTTCATTCGGGCCAGTTTACCTTCTGGGCTGGTACCCGCGTGCCAGGTAGTAATATTGAGCTGATTGGCGAGGCTCTCTACGGCATCGACGGTATCACCGGAGAGCAGCTCCACATTTAGCCCCTGGGCCTGCAGCGCCGCCACCGTGGCAGCAGCGTCATCACGGACACCATCATGCAGACCAAACCAGGCGCGGGGCTCGCCATTTTCGCTTAGCAGCAGCCACTGCCCTTTGGAGGGGGGGGCAATGTGGGTGGCCGTGGCGCTATCTGTTGTGCTCTCTAATGCGATCTCTATAGCAAATTCGGGCTTGCCCAAACGCCACCGGTTGCCGTGAAGAGTGCCTTCCAGGCCCTGGCCGGTATGGCTGCGAATGTCGTGGGCCTGGAGAGTGGCATCACGAAACGGGCGAAAGGCGCGGGCGATGGGGTGTTCCGAATGTGCTTCGAGCGCCGCTGCCATTGCCTGGGCACGCTCGAGGGTTAATTCGCCCAGCGGCTGGGTTTGGGTCAGGTGCATTTCGCCGCGGGTCAGCGTGCCGGTTTTGTCAAAAATCACCCGGGTGACGGTAGAGAGTGTCTCCATGGCATCGGCGCGGGTGATCAGCACGCCGCGTTTGCGCAACTGGCCGTGGCCAGCGGTCAAGGCCGCGGGAGTCGCCAGCGCCAGGGCGCAGGGGCAGGTCACGACTAGCACCGAAAGTAGTACCCAGAGCATCCGCGAGGGGTCGATAAACCACCAGGCAATCGTGACGCAGGCGGTCACCACCAGCAGGCGCAGCACGAACAGATGCGCCATGCGTGCGGCCATCTGGGCAAGCCTAGGGCGACTGGCAAAAGCGCGGTCGGTAAGATCGACAATGCCCGCCACACGGGCATCGCGACCGGCGTGGGTGACCCTGATAACCAGTGGGTTTTCCATATTCTGGCTGCCGCCGACAATACGGTCGCCCACCCGGCGAGTGACCGGCAGATATTCGCCGGTCAGCATCGATTCATCGAGGCTCGATTCCCCCTCTTCAATCATGCCGTCGGCGGGCACGCCGTGGCCGGGCTTGATCAATACCCGGTCACCGGGTGTGAGTTCGCTGGCGGGCAGGATACGCTCGCTGCCGTCTTGCTCCAGACGCGTGGCTGAAATAGGCAGTACGCCGCTAAGCGCATTGCCGCTGTGCCCGCTGCGGCGCCTGGCGCGACCTTCCACATAGCGGCCAAACAGCAAAAAGAAGGTGAACATGGCGACCGAATCGAAATAGACCTCGCCGACGTCAAACAGCACCGCATAGCTGCTGGCAAGGTACGCTCCGCCAATGGCCAGCGACACCGGCACATCCATCCCTAGTACGCCCGTGCGTAAGTCACGCAGGGCATTGCGGAAGAACGGTTGGGCGGAGAAAAACACTACCGGCGTGGCCAGCGCAAACGAGAGCCAGTGAAATAGGGCGTAGAAGTCGTCGCTGATTTCACCGGGGCCCGAAACGTAGATCGGGATCGAGAACATCATTACCTGCATCATGCCCACTGCGGCAATGATCAGTCGACGCACGTTCATGCGCTCTTCGTGCTGCAGGCGTGCCTGGGCTTGATCCGGCTCGTAGGGCTGGGCGTCGTAACCAATCGCCGCCAGTTCGGCCAGCAGTTGTGAAAGCTTTAACTGCGTTGGGTCCCAGCTCACGCGCAGGCGGTGATGGGTTAAATTCACCGCACTGGAGGTAATGCCCTCAAGCGCGTTCAGGCGGTGTTCGATCAGCCAGGCGCAGGCGGCGCAGGTAATCCCCTCAATGGCGAGGGTCGCTTTTACGTTGCCCTCGTCGCCATCGGGGTGAACAAACTGGGCCTGCAAGCCGGGGTCGTCGAACACCGACCATGTATCCGCTTTGGCGGCCTGGCGCTCATCGGGGCGTTCGGGGAGTTCGGTACGGTAGCGGTAGTAGCTCTCTAAACCGCCATCGACAATGGCGTGGGCGACCGCCTCGCAGCCGGGGCAGCAAAGCGGGCGGGTTTGATCATCCAGGGTAATCGACCAGGGGGCCGCAGCGGGCACCGGATTACCGCAGTGGTAGCACTCAGTGGCATGCACGGCATTGCTCATTCGCTTTCTTTGCGCCCTCCCGGCAGTAGCGCGACGCTGCTTTCATTGGGGAAGGTGGCTTCCCCGGTCAGCCGCCAGTCGGCCTCTTCCAGCGCGGGCTGGATTTGCAGGTACCAGCGGTAGCGCAGGTTATCAGGCCCTTGGGTGATATAGCGGCCATCACGCACGTGCTCCAACACAAACGATTGGTCTCGGTTATCTTCCGTGGGGAAAATAAGGTCTAAATAGAGCGCCTCAGGGCGGGCGTCGCCGCTTAAATCAACCACGATATCGCTGGTCAGCGGGTCGATCCGCAGGTCGGCACTCAGGTTTAATTCACGCGCATGCTCTTGTTTGGCAAGCACCATGTTAATGGCTTTGCCGTGCTCGTAGTAATCTTCCTGTACCACCATGCCGTCGAAGCTCTTGATCGACATAACGGCAAAGCCGGTGCTGACGATAATCGACGAGAGCAGAATGCCGATTAAAAACCACGGCCAAAACTGCTTGTACCAGGGAGTCACCTTCTTGCTAGCGGGTAGGGATGACATCGTGTTTATCTCCTAATATCGCCCAGGAAGCGCGCTTCCCGCTCAAGGCGAATACGGTCGTCTTGCTGAGCCTGCAAGGTAAAGACAATGTCGTGACTGGGTTGCTGTAAATCGTCGGGGCTAACGGTTGCCGTCACCACTTCGAGGCGTGACTCACCTGCCGGCACACTAATCAGCGTGTTATCCAGGGCCAGGCTAGGTAACCCCGAAGCGCTCAGCTGATAAGTGTGATCCTGATCATCGAGATTGCGCACGGTCAGGGTAAACACATTACTAATTAGGCCGTCGCGGGTCGTTTGATAGAGCTGGGTGCGCTCGCGTTCCGCATCGAAGTTAAGCGGCATGCGGTCATTAATGGCCCAGGCAAAGGTGCCGATCATAAGCACTAGCGCCGCAAAGTACCCTAACAGGCGGGGGCGCAGGATATGGCTCTTTTTGCCCTCAAGAGCATTTTCGGTAGTGTAGCGCACCAAGCCTCGCGGGTAGCCCATCTTATCCATGACGCTGTCGCAAGCGTCGATACAGGCAGCGCAGGTAATACACTCATACTGCAGGCCATCGCGAATATCGATACCGGTGGGGCATACCTGCACGCAAAGATCGCAATCGATGCAGTCGCCGTACCCTGCTTCACGAGCCTCCGGGTGGCTCAGGCTTTTGGGGCGATGGCCGCGGGGTTCGCCGCGGGATTCATCGTAAGAGACGATCAACGTATCACGGTCAAACATCACCGACTGAAAACGCGCATAGGGGCACATATAGATACACACCTGTTCGCGTAACCAGCCAGCATTCAAATAGGTAAAGACCAGGAAAAAGCCCACCCAAAAATAGGACCAGCCATGGGCCTGAAGGGTAGGTAATTCTGCGACGAGATCGCGTATCGGGGTGAAATAACCCACAAACGTAATACCGGTGGCAAGTGAAATCAGTAGCCAAACGGTGTGCTTCGCGCCTTTACGCCACATTTTGTCTGCGGTCATGGGCTGGTTGTCGAGCTTCATGCGTCGATTGCGCGAGCCTTCAAGGCGGTGTTCAAACCAGATAAACAGGAAAGTCCATACGCTTTGTGGGCAGGTATAACCACACCATACCCGGCCAGCAAACACGGTAATGAAGAACAGCCCAAAGGCGCAAATGATCAACAGCCACGACAGTAGAATGAACTCCTGGGGATAAAACGTAGCGCTGAAAATATGAAATTCGCGATTCGGCAGGTCGAACAGAATTAACGGCCGGTCACCGACGTTGATCCACGGCAACAGAAAAAAAAGCAGCATTAATGCCCAGTTAGTGCTGCGCCGGAGTTTTTGGAATATACCTTTAATTTCCCGCACATAAATGTGGCGCCGCGTAGCGTACATTTCCTGGCTCACCGTTTCACGCGCAGGCGTGTGATAACCCACTGGATTCGGCGTGACGTCTTGGCTCGGTATCTTTTCCATGGCGGTATTCCCGGCTCAGAAGGCAGGAGAGAGTGCACCCCAGTCTCGTAAAGGCGGTGCATGGTCAATATTGTATCGGGTTGTGCATAAAGCAAGGGTGCGGTTTGGGGCCGCACCCTTGCTTGTCTAGCGTTGCTGATCGACGATCAGTCTGCTAAGCGCAGGCTATACACGTAGGCAGCTACCAAGTGAACGCGCTCTTCGCCAATATACGCGGCTTGCGCAGGCATATGGCCGTTACGACCATTGCGTAACGTTTGACGAACGGAGTCGCCCACTTCCTGGCCGGGCGCCAGGTAGAGCCAGGTGTTGTCCGTTAGGTTGGGGGCGCCTAGGGCTTGGTTGCCAGTGCCGCTAGGGCCGTGGCAGGCCGCACATACCGCCCCGAACGTGCTTTCGCCGCTCGCTGCGCGTTCAGCATCATGCTCCTCGTCAGACAGTGACAGCACATATTGAGTCAAATTCTCAATATTGTTCTGTCCCAGCTGTTGCCAGGAAGGCATGTTGCCATTACGACCATTGGTCAGCGTCTGGACGATGTTGTCCGGCTCGCCGCCATATAACCAGTCGTCATCGGTCAAGTTGGGGAAGCCGTAACCGCCTTGCGCGTTGGAGCCGTGACACACCGCGCAGTTATTCTGAAAAATACGCTCCGCCACCTGCATCGCTTCGGGATCTTCGGCGAGTTCAGGAATAGGTACTTCCTGATACTGAGCAAAGATGGGCGTGAAGCGGTCTTCCGCCTGAGCGACCTCTTCCTCCCACTGGCCCTCTTGCGTCCAGCCCAGCACGCCCGCGTAGTTGCCAAGGCCGGGGTAAAGCACCAAGTAGCCCAGCGCAAACACCACCGTCAGTACAAATAGCTGGAACCACCATTTGGGCAGCGGGTTGTCATACTCTTCAATGCCGTCGGCAGTGTGGCCGGTCGTTTCGACATTGCCCTCAGCGTCAGGTGTTTTATCGGTGCGGCGGTTGGCAAGCAGTATCCAAACGCTCAGCGCAATCGTGCCGAGCGTGATGATAATGATCCAGGCGCTCCAGAAGCCGGATAGGGAGTCACCCCACAAATTGTTCATCACTTCTTATCTCCCCTGTCTTGGCGGGAATGCGCGTCACTATCGCTTTCACGCGAAGCGTGCTCATCACTGGTCGGTTGCTCATCGTCGTCGGCAAAGGGCAGATTGGCCGCTTCGTCGAAATCTGGCTTGCGTCGCTTGGAGTACGCCCATAAGGCAATACCGATAAAAGCGAAGATCAAGATCAGCGTCATGAGTCCGCGAAAAGTTCCCGTATCCATAGCTTAGCGAGTACCCTCGAGCACGGTGCCAAGCTGCTGTAGATACGCGACCAGGGCAGTGATTTCCTGGGTGCCGCGCACATCTGCAGTCGCATTGGCAATGTCTTCGTCGGTATACGGCACACCCAGTTGGCGTAGCGTGCGCATTTTGTTCGGTGTGGATTCGCCATCGAGCGTATTCTCGAACAGCCACGGGTAGGCTGGCATGATCGACTCAGGTACTACATCCCGTGGGTTGTAGAGGTGAGCACGGTGCCAGTCGTCGCTATAGCGGCCGCCTACGCGTGCCAGATCCGGCCCGGTGCGCTTGGAGCCCCACAGGAAGTTGTGCTCATAAACCTGTTCACCGGCCACGTTGTAGTGGCCATAGCGTTCGGTTTCAGCGCGGAACGGACGCACCATTTGTGAGTGGCAGCCCACGCAACCTTCACGGCGATAAATGCCTCGCCCTTCTAATTCAAGCGCGGAAAGCGGCTCCAGTCCTTCAACCGGCTCGGTGGTCTGCTTCTGGAAAAACAGCGGAACGACCTCGGCCAAGCCAGCGAAACTGATCACGACAAGGATCAATACGGCAAGCAGGCCAACGTTCTTTTCGACAATCTCGTGTTTCATTGGTCTCAACTTCCCCGGTTAGGCAGCTTGTGGCGCTGAATGGCTGATCGCCTCACGACGCTTAACGGTCATGTAAACGTTGAACGCCATGATCAGCATGCCGGTGACCCAGAAGAGGCCGCCTATTAAGCGTACAAAGTAACCTGGTGCGCTGGCTTCAACGGCTTCAACGAAGGTGTACATCAGGGTGCCGTCAGGGTTGATAGCGCGCCACATGAGGCCTTGCAGGATACCGTTGACCCACATGGAGGCGATGTACAGCACGGTGCCGATCGTGGCGAGCCAGAAGTGCACCGCAATCAGATTCACAGAGTGCATTTCGGTGCGTCCGAAAACCCGCGGGATCAGGTGGTACATCGAGCCGATGGTGATCATTGCCACCCAGCCCAGGGCGCCGGAGTGAACGTGACCAATGGTCCAGTCCGTGTAGTGCGACAGCGCGTTGACCGTTTTGATGGCCATCATCGGGCCTTCGAAGGTGGACATGCCGTAGAACGACAGGGCGACTACCAAGAAGCGCAGGGTTGGATCCGTGCGCAGCTTATGCCAAGCGCCGGATAGGGTCATCATGCCGTTGATCATGCCGCCCCAGGAAGGTGCCAGCAGGATGATTGACATTACCATGCCCAGCGACTGTGCCCAGTTGGGAAGCGCCGTGTAGTGCAAGTGGTGCGGGCCTGCCCACATGTAGATCATGATCAGCGCCCAGAAATGGACGATGGAAAGACGGTAAGAGTAGATCGGGCGTTCCGCTTGCTTGGGGACGAAGTAATACATCATCCCCAGGAAGCCAGCGGTAAGGAAAAAGCCTACCGCGTTGTGGCCGTACCACCACTGCACCATGGCATCTACCGCGCCAGCGTAGATCGAGGTGGCGTACATTGGCGACACAGGAATCGCCGCATTGTTCACAATGTGCAGCACAGCAACGGTCAGGATAAACGCCGCGAAGAACCAGTTCGCCACATAGATATGCGACGTCGTGCGTTTTTTGATCGTCATTAAGAACACAGCGGCATAGCTCACCCAAACGATCGCGATCAAAATATCGATTGGCCACTCGAGCTCAGCGTACTCTTTGGTCGAGGTGAAGCCCATGGGAAGCGACACGATCGCTGAGAGAATCACTGCTTGCCAGCCCCAGAACGTAAAGGCCGCTAGCCTGTCCGAGAATAGCCGTGTCTGGCACGTTCGTTGAACAACGTAGTAGGACGTTGCGAACAGTGCCGATCCGCCGAAGGCGAAGATCACCAGGTTTGTGTGTAACGGACGAAGGCGCCCGAAGCTCGTCCAAGGTATGCCGAGGTTCAGTTGCGGCCAAACCAGCTGCGAGGCAAGGATGACACCAAAGGTCATTCCCACAATGCCCCACACAACGGTCATAATCGCGAACTGCCGAACCACCTTGTAGTTGTAGGTCGGGTGTTCTAATGCTGTGCTCATTTCATGTTCCCATCGAACGCGGTTAGGGGGTAACCCGTGGCATTTTGCACGGATGCGGCCACCCGCTTGATGATGCAGGTCAAGATCCGACCAGGATTCTAGCGCAGCCGAGGCTTAAGCTGAACATGCCAATAGGTTAATCACTGAATTATTAGGAGTGGCACGTGTCTCATTGCCCTTTGTCTGACTACATTTCCCTACCGCCCGAGGCATTAAGCGGGGTGGTGAATAGCGGCTCAAGCGGGCGTTATCTGGTGCAGGGCATGGGGCCGTTGGCGATTTATGGAGAAGCCCGTCTGGGTCGTTTGCTGTTTGCCCATGGGGCAGGCGCTGGTCATCAGTCGCCCTTCATGCGTCAATTTGTCACCTCTTTGGCGGATCGCGGGGTTCAGGTGCTGTGCATCGATTTTCCCTATATGCAGCAGATGCAGGAAACCGGCAAGCGGCGCCCACCGCCGCCGATCGCCCAGTCAGTCAAGCAACTGGCGGCGTGGTACGCGTTACTTGCGCCGCTATTTTCAATGCCCTTATGGGTGGGCGGTAAATCAATGGGCGGTCGGGTGGCGACGCTGCTAGCCAGCCAGCAAACGTGTCCCGGTGTGGTGGTGGCCGGTTATCCCTTTCATCCTACTAAAGCGCCTGACAAGCTTCGTTTGGATCACTGGCCAGCGACCGTTTGTCCGATGCTGATTCTACAAGGGGAGCGAGATCCCTTTGGAAATCGGGAGGAGGTCGAAAGCTACACGTTGCCCGCGAATGCACAACTGGCTTGGCTAAAAGACGGCGATCACGATTTCAAACCACGGCGCTCTTCTGGGCTAACGCAAACGGTTTTGATTGACGAAGCCACCCAGGTTGCGGCATCCTTCGTCCGCGCTCAAACGCCAGACGTAGAGTGAAGTGCTTTGCCACTTGGATTAAGTAACATGCTGTTTAAGCGCTGATGTTAGTAGCAAATTTTAAACACAGTTTTTAAACCAAGCAGGTTGACTTCTCTCAAGTATTCGGTAGAATGCAGCGCCACGTGACCAGCGGGTGGTTAGCTCAGTTGGGAGAGCACCAGCCTTACAAGCTGGGGGTCACTGGTTCGAACCCAGTACCACCCACCATATTTAGTAATGCTAACTTAGTAATATTAAAAATGGTTTGGAAACGTGAAGTGAAGAAGTAAAAAGCATGACTAAGTTTTGATGTGCATAACGGACCGGTAGTTCAGTCGGTTAGAATGCCGGCCTGTCACGCCGGAGGTCGCGAGTTCGAGTCTCGTCCGGTCCGCCAGCATCAAATCAGTATCTGCTTGATAGGTAGTTAGCTTTAAAATGTTATCGCAATTCGGACCGGTAGTTCAGTCGGTTAGAATGCCGGCCTGTCACGCCGGAGGTCGCGAGTTCGAGTCTCGTCCGGTCCGCCACGATAACAGCTAGCTAGATTGGTGAAGTCGGTAATGACTTGCTAATCGATTGGGTGGTTAGCTCAGTTGGGAGAGCACCAGCCTTACAAGCTGGGGGTCACTGGTTCGAACCCAGTACCACCCACCATCGCTTAACAGTTTGCAGCGCCTCTGAACCGCTAAGAATGTTATGCATAGGATGGTTGTAGTAGATGCGCCTTAACGTGGACCGGTAGTTCAGTCGGTTAGAATGCCGGCCTGTCACGCCGGAGGTCGCGAGTTCGAGTCTCGTCCGGTCCGCCATTAAGCGCTCGTTAGAAGTAATACTCTTGGCATTAGCCAAACGAATTCCAAAAAAGCCCGGATCATTGATCCGGGCTTTTTCGTGGCTAAGCGCTTTTTGTGGCTAGCCGATAGTGCAGTGATTAACCCGTAATCGCGCTAACGCCCGCCTTAGCAACTTGCACATCCTGATCGGGTTTTACGCCCGAAATGCCGACAGCGCCTACCACATGGCCATCCACGGTGATTGGCACGCCGCCTGATAGCAGACCCTGCAGCGGGGCGGAAATAAACGCTGTGCGACCGCCATTGATCATCTCTTCGAATACCTGCGTCTCTTTACGGCCGAGCGCTGCGCTGCGCGCTTTCTGCGTAGCGACTTCAGCACTGAAGGGGGCAGCGCCATCTAAACGGCGCAGGCCCAGCAGGTGGCCGCCGTCATCGGTGACCGCGATGGTGACGGGCCAGCTATTGGAGTCGGCTTCTTTCTGCGCCGCATCGAGCACGCTAATGACATCGGATTGGGCGAGAATGGCTTTTGTTTGCATGGTGTAATCCTTTAAGCAAGGGAGTGAGAGGCCGCGCTATTAACCGGCAGCGCGGCCAGGGGGTTAAATATTAATCATTAAGCGCTAGGAAGAGCCGCATCGACGATTTCCACCCAGTGGCGCACCGGCGTTCGGTTGGCACCGGCCAAGTGGGTCTGGCAGCCGATATTGGCGGTCACAATCATTTCCGGATTGCCTGCTTCCAGCGCATTGAGCTTATTATCGCGCAACTGCGTGGCAAGCTCGGGTTGGGTAATCGAGTAGGTGCCCGCCGAACCACAGCAGAGGTGCGCATCCTGCACCGGGGTCAACGAAAAGCCGAGCTTGATGAGGACACCTTCTACTGCGCCGTTAAGCTTCTGGGCATGTTGTAGCGTGCAAGGGCAGTGAAATGCCAGCCGCTTTGATTCGTTAACGTTCAGTGTTTCTAGCGGTTCATCGCGCAAGATTTCGACAATATCTTTGGCCAGGGTGCTAACCTTTTGCGCTTTGACGGCGTAGTCGGGGTCATCCTTGAGCATGTAACCATACTCTTTGACAAAGGCGCCGCAACCGCTGGCGGTTTGCACGATGGCTTCCGCGCCTTGTTCAATGTAGGGCCACCAAGCGTCGATATTGGCACGCATCCGCGCCCGGCCATCGTCCTGGGCGTTGAGGTGGAAATCAACCGCGCCACAGCAGCCTGCTTCGGCGACCGGGGTCACGCCAATCCCGAGTCTATCCAGAATCCGTTCCGTGGCGGCATTGGTATTGGGTGACAGGCCCGGCTGAACGCAGCCTTCCAGAATCAGTACCTGCCGGGTATGGCGGTGCGAGTCAGGACGCGTGCCCGCATCCACCGGGGCCGCCGGCATTTTATTGCGCAGCTTGGCGGGGACAAGGGGTTTAAAGGTTTGCCCCAGCTTGAGCAGCGCCTGAAAGCGTTTGGGTTCGACCATCATCTTACGCAGGGCATAGCGCTGTGCCCGCTCGCCCGCCGGGCGGGGTACACGACGCTCGATTTCGGCACGGCCAATATTGAGTAGCTTGTGGTACTCCACGCCGGAAGGGCAGGTGGTTTCACAGTTAAGACAGGTGAGGCAGCGATCCAGGTGCAGGCGAGTCTCTTCGGTGACCTGGTCGTCATCGTCGCGGCTCTCCAGCAGCTCCTTCATCAGATAAATGCGCCCGCGCGGGCCATCGCGCTCATCGCCCAACAGCTGGTAGGTGGGGCAGGTGGCGTTACAGAAGCCGCAGTGAACGCAGGTGCGCAAAATGCTCTCTGCTTCCTGAATGTGCGGCTTCTGACGGTCGGCATCGGTAAAGTGCGTCTGCATGTCAGCTCTCCTGATTAAAACGTCGCATAAAGACGATCGGGATTGAATATGCCATGGGCATCCAGTTCCGCCTTTAAGTTACGATGATATTTTTCCACCACCGCGTTCAGCGGTGTGAAAGGCTCAACGGCGCCACCCTGGGCATGCGGCGTGTAACAGGTGGCATGGCCACCCGCCGCTTTGCAAGCAGCGCGCAGCGTATCAGCATCCAGGGCTGTTTTTACCCAGCGCTGGCACCCCGCCCAGTCGTAGAATATATCGTTCTCGGCAATATCCAGGTTCAGCGGGGCGGTATTGGGCGGCAGCGATAGCCGCCACAGCGCTTGGCCCTCTTGGCGCTGGAAAAAGGCGTGGCGATGGTCGCGCAGGGAAGTCCAGAAACTTGGGTCAAGCGACTCACCGCCTAAGCGTTCCTGAGTCGCCTGGACCGAGCTTTTGCCGCCCTCTAAGCGCAGAAAGAGCTCGCCGTGATGCCACGCTGCTGCCGTGATCGGTAGCGGCTGGCGGCCCAGCTCGGCCAGCTTGTTGAGCGCATCGTTAAGGTTGAGCGATAAACGCAGGCTGTGCGTGGCAGTGGGAATCGGCAGCACCTTAAATGAAATATCGGTCAGTACGCCGAGAGTGCCCTGAGCGCCCGCCATCATGCGCGAGAGGTCGTAACCGGCGACATTCTTCATCACTTCGCCACCAAAACGCAGCAGTTTGCCTTCTTGGGTGATTATCCGTGTGCCGAGCACAAAATCCCGCGCTGCACCCGCCCAGGGGCGGCGCGGGCCGGAAAGGCCGGTCGCCACCGCGCCACCAATGGTGCTTTGCTCACCAAACACGGGTGGTTCAAACCCCAGCATCTGATGGTTCTCCGCCAGCGCCGCTTGAAGCGCACTCAGCCGCGTTCCAGCGCGCACGGTGACGATCAGCTCCACCGGGTCGTAGCTGACAATGCCGCTATGTTCGGCCATCTGCAGCGCTTGGCCTTCCACCGGTCGTCCATAAAAAGCGCGGGTATCGCCACCTACAATACGTAGCGGCGTGCGTGCGTCATAGGCACTGCGCACCTGCTCACACAGCGCGTCAGCGATATCGCGGTCGGCGGCATGCATCGCTAATTCGGTCATGGTCTATTCCAATATTTATTTTGCCTAGTGGTTATCTTGGCCAGGTCACTATTAAAAACGGGGCAGATCCGGATGCGGCAGTTCGTTGTTGTGAACGTGCATGGCGCCAAACTCTGCGCAGCGCGCCAGGGTCGGAATGTTCTTACCAGGATTGAGCAGACGCTTGGGATCGAATGCCGCTTTCAGGGCATGGAAAACGCTGATTTCATCCGGCTGGAACTGACTGCACATCTGATTGATTTTTTCCCGCCCGACACCGTGCTCACCGGTGATCGAGCCGCCTGCCGCGACACAAAGCTCAAGAATCTTGCCACCCACGTCTTCGGCAAGCGCCAGTTGGCCCTCTTTATTGGCATCAAACAGAATCAGCGGGTGCATATTGCCATCACCAGCGTGGAAGACATTGGCAACCGCCAGGCCGCTCTCCTCGGAAAGCGCGGCAATGCCTTTGAGTACGCGCGGAAGTTCGCGGCGAGGAATGGTGCCATCCATGCAGTAATAGTCCGGCGACATACGACCCACCGCCGGGAAGGCGTTCTTACGCCCAGCCCAGAATTTGGCGCGCTCGGCTTCATCGCGGGCCTGCTGAATATTGGTGGCTCCGGCTTTCTCCAGCACGCGGCGCACGGTGTCGCAGTCGTCGTCCACATCGGCCTCAACGCCGTCCAGTTCGCAGAGCAGAATGGCTTCGGCGTCGAGGGGGTAACCCGCTTTGACAAAATCTTCGGCGGCTTTGATGGCGAGCTTATCCATCATCTCCAAGCCGCCAGGAATGATCCCTGCTGCGATGATATCGCCCACCGCACGGCCGGCTTTCTCGACATCGTCGAAGCTGGCCATCAGTACCTTGGCGGTTTCCGGCTTGGGCAGCAGCTTAACGGTAATTTCGGTGACCACCCCGAGCATGCCTTCAGAGCCGTTCATCAAAGCTAATAGGTCGAAACCGGGCGCATCGAGCGACTCGGCGCCCAGGGTCATGGCTTCACCCTCGATGGTGAGTACGTCCACCCGCATCACGTTATGTACTGTCAGCCCATATTTTAAGCAGTGCACGCCGCCAGCATTTTCAGCCACGTTACCGCCGATCGAGCAGGCAATTTGTGAGGAGGGGTCGGGGGCATAATAAAGCCCGTAAGGCGCGGCGGCCTCGGAGATCGCCAGATTACGCACGCCGGGCTGTACTCGGGCCATGCGCGCATCGGGGTCTACGCTTAGGATTTGGTTAAAGCGTGACATCACCAGTAGCACGCCTTGCTCCAACGGCAGCGCGCCGCCGGAAAGGCCGGTACCGGCGCCTCGGGTGACCACGGGAACGCCCAGCGCATGGCAACGCTCCAGCAGCCCTTTGACCTGCTCCAGGGAGTCAGGCAACGCCACCAACATCGGCAGTACGCGATAGGCCGCCAGCCCATCGCACTCGAAAGGGCGTAGGTCTTCTTCACGGTGCAGCAGCGTCATATCGGGAACCGCTTGCTGCAGGTCGCTCAAGACCTCGCTTTTATCTCGCTGGACCAATTCACCGTCCAGGCGCTCATCAAAGAGGATATTCATCACGACATCCCATGTTTATTATCGTTAAAGGCGAACGCTGAAAAGTTGTCCATAGGCCGCCCACCTAACATGGCCTCAATTTGGGCTTTTTTTATCGGTCTGTCTAGGCTGTGGTGCATTGGTCTGACCAGTAATTGGTCGACAGTGATGCCTTGTTTGTTTAGTACTGGGTCAAGTCCTGGCAAGCTGGCCATATCGCCCATCAGGAGAGTCAGCATGGCAGCAGAGAATCAAGCCTTGTCACCCGGGCAGCGAAGGCCGGATCAGGTGGCCACTCGGCTTGAACGTCTTATTCTGGATGGCGTTTTTCGCCCCGGCCAGTTGCTCCCTTCGGAACGGCGGCTGTGTGATCGGCTTGGCGTCTCCCGCGCGTCGTTACGCGAAGGCTTAAGAATTTTGCGCAGCAAGGGGATTATCGACACCCGCCAGGGCCATGGGTCGACGGTGGCGACACTGCTGCCCGTCAATCAGCAAAGCCCCCTTATGCACCTGTTTAAAGACCATCCGCGCACGCTGTTCGATCTGTTAGAGGTACGCGCCCTGTTAGAAGGGGAGTCGGCGCGGCTGGCGGCAAGCCGGGGCACCTCCGCTGACCGCGTGCTGATCACCCGCCGTTATCGCGAAATGGCCGACTATGCGGAAACCGCCGAGCCGATTGATGTCGAGCGGCTGGCTAGGTTTGATCACGCCTTTCATTTGGCGGTTTCCCAGGCGTCGCATAACCCTGTGTTGGTACATACGCTGCAAAGCCTGACCGATTTACTGCTGAGCTCGGTATTCGCCTCGGTCAAACATCTTTACCACTTGCCAGTCCCGCGGGCGATGATCAATCAGCAGCATGCTCAACTGCACGATGCAGTAGTCAGCGGCGACGCCGAGCAAGCAAAACAAGTGGCGCTGGAGCATCTCTCCAGCATTAGCCAACTGCTGCGTGATCTGGAGTTGGAGCACGATCGGCTGGAGCGTTCCTCCATGCGCCTTGAAGAGTGGCAATAGGGACGTTAGCTATTGGCCACGCTTTTATCGTCTTCGGTATCAATCACGCCTGCTAAGGTAGCCACTTCAATCTTATTGCACAGGTGGTCACGCAAAATTTGGCCGAGCAGTTGGCTGTCACGCTTCTCAAGCGCGGCCATCATATTTTCATGATCTTTTACTGCCTGACTCCAGTAGCGCTCGGTCATCTTCTTGGAGTAACGAACGCGTTTGATACGTTGACTTAAATTGCTATACATCTCTTGCAGCACATCGTTATTGGACGCCGCCAGAATGCTTTCGTGAATCTGCCGATTGACCTGGAAATAAGGCATTAAATCCCGATTGCGGTAGTGTTCCAGCATCGTGTCGTGTAGATGACGAATGCCCGCTATTTCCGCGTCGCTGATGTACTGGCAGGCAAGTTCCCCCGATAGCCCTTCGAGTGCGGCCATCAGGTCATAGGTATCTTTGACGTTTTTCAAGGTGAGCCGCACTACTCGCGCGCCGCGATTGGGCAACAGCTCGATCAGGCCTTCGGTGGCGAGTACTTTCAGCGCTTCGCGCAGCGGCGTACGCGATACGCCGAAACGATCGCAGAGCTGCTTTTCAGAAATACGTTCACCGGGTAGCAGCTCGCCGTGCTCAATCAGGTCGCCAATTCTATCGGCCACTTCGCGATATAAATTGCGTTGCAAGATCTTTGTCATTCGTAAGTTCCTTGTCAGCGGCTAGCTTGGTGGCTTGCCAAGCTACCCAGACCACATTGGTTCAATGTGAGCACGATGCCATCTTCGTATAGTGGCTATTGTTGATATGATCTGCAAAAGTAATTATGAATTCAATATTCCTTTGGTGGTGCTTTGTCCACCATCGCTATCTACGACGACGTTTACTGACAAATACTCCGCACTTACCAAGACAACGTGCTGACAACCACTGAGTAACAACAAAAAAGGTAACCCTTATGGCCGGACAAGTATTCCACTGCAGCGTACAGCTCGCCCGAGAAGAGGGCAGAAAGATTATTGATGGTGCCATGGCGCAGGCGCGCGAAGCAAAATTGCCGCCGTTAACCATCATCGTGTTAGATGGCGGTGGTCATGTGGTCGCCGCCGAGCGGGAAGATGGCTGCGCGCCATTGCGGTTTCCGGTGGCGCAGGGAAAAGCCTATGCCTCGTTGGGTATCGGTGTTGCCAGCGGCGTCAGTGGCGCCCGAAATGCCGAGCGCACGGCGTTTGTTGCCAGCGTGGCGGCGGCTTCCCAAGGGCATTTTGTGGCGGTGGCGGGGGGCGTGCCCATTCTCAATAACCAGCACTGTGTCATTGGCGCGGTGGGGGTAAGCGGCGCATCATCAGACGAGGATCAGCAGGCCGCGATTGCCGGTATCGAGCGGGCGGGACTGAACTGGGGGCTTGAGCCGGGCGAGTAAGTTAGCCGAAACATTATCAATCCCAGACGGGCAGATGGCTAATAAAGTCACTGCCCGTTTTTTTTATCCCGGTGGCTTTTTTTGTTCCTTAATAAACAAGCTGTTGCAGCGTTATTTTTATGACGAGACGAAAGTTTAATACCTAATTTTGAATTTTGAATTCAAATTGATGTGGAGGATGATCTAAGAGTCAGCGCTATCAACAATAAACATGCCTGCTCTAACGACGCCTTTTGCAGGTGCCATCGGGTGCCAGAGCCACGATGGTGACATTGCTAACAACAACAAATGCTTCACCTGGAGTTCACAATGAAATTGCTCAAAACAGCACTCGTAACGGCCGTTATATCGTTTAGCTTGTCGGCCGCCACTGCCAACGCCCAGACGGAAGTTCGTCTTGGCCATGTGGGTGGCCCTGGATCACTGTTTGAAATTTCAGCGAATCGCTTTGCCGAACTTGCCAACGAACGGCTTGAGGGCGTGGCGGAAGTAAGCGTTTTTGGCAATAGCCAATTGGGTGGTGACGAATCCATGATGCGTCGTTTGCGGTTAGGGTCTTTAGACCTATCGCTGCCTTCGACAGTGATGAGTTCGGAATCCGCTGAGTTTGCGTTGTTTGAAATGCCGTACTTGATCCAAGACCGCGAACATATGAAGCGTGTGCGCGAAGAGGTCGTTCGTGATCGGCTATACGACGCTGCGGAAGCGCGCGGTTTCAAGATCATCGGCGTGTGGGAAAACGGGTTCCGCCAAATCACCAACAACGTACGTCCAATCGTGACGCCTGAAGACCTATCAGGCATTAAACTGCGCGTCCCTGGCGGTACATGGCGTATCGATATGTTCCGTAGCTACGGCGCGGCGCCTTCGCCAATGTCCCTGTCTGAAGTATTTGTTGCCCTGCAAACAGGCGCGATGGACGGCCAGGAAAACCCCTTCATTCAAACCTACTCCTCACGTTTTCACGAAGTTCAAGACTACCTCTCGATCTCTAATCACGTTTATACCCCCGCTTATCTGACCGCCGGCGCCAGCTGGAATCGCCTACCCGAAGAAGTGCAGCAGGTGCTTGAAGAAGTCGCCGTCGAAATGGAGGACTTCGTACTCGAGGAAGGCCAGCGACTGGATGATGAAACCCTGGTGAAAATGCGCGATGAAGGCATGGAAGTGAATGAAGTCGACTTCGATGCTTTTGTTGAGGCCTCTGAGACCATTTACAGCAAGTTTGCTGACGAAGTGGATGGTGGCCAGGAAATGATTGACGCCGTGGCTGCTCTGCGCGAGTAAGCCAAGCGCCATTCTCATAGAGGTGCGTCGCTATAGAGCGGGGCGCCTCGTCTTTCGGAGGTCTCAATGAGTACTTTTACAAAGTTCAAGAACGGCTATTTTGCGTTTCTTGAAGGCATCGTGGTTTTTCTGGTCATTGCGCTTGCCGTTGTCGTCACGCTAGGCTTTGTGACCCGCTACTTGGGCTCACCGCTAAGCTGGTACGACGAGCTGGCCGCCGCGCTGCTCGCCTGGGTGACCTACTACGGCACGGCTTTAGCCGCCGCCAAGGGCGCGCACATTACCTGCCCAAGCGTTTTAAATATGTGCCCGCCTTCAATTCGGGTGCCGATCGCGCTGTTAGCTGAAGCCATCACGATTGGTTTCTTCGTTTTCTTAGGCCTTGCCAGCTACCAAGTCATGTTGATTCTCGAAGACGTCGGCATGGTCAGCCTCCCTGAAGTGTCGATGCAGTTGGTGCATTCTGCGATTCCCGTTGCCTCCGTACTGTTCATTATCGCTGAACTGTTGCGGCTGCCTGACGTGCTTAAAAGCGCGCGCGGTAGAGGCTTTATTGACCATGAGCTTGAAGAAGCCGGTATCGACGCGGAAGAAGTCGCCACCGTCAGCACGCATCAGCGAGGATAAGTAACTACCATGGTCATACTGTACATATTTTTAGCACTGATAGTCCTTATTCTAATTAACGTGCCGGTGGCGGTTGCCTTGGCGCTGGTAGGAACGATTGCCACCTTTATGACATACGGCAACATGGCAATGCCGACGGTGGGCATGACCATGTTTGAAGGGGCTACCAACTTTCCGCTCATTGCCATACCGCTGTTTATTCTAGCGGGTGCGATTATGAATGCCTCGAGCATATCGCGGCGCTTGATTGACCTCGCCATGGCCATGGTGGGGTTTATCAAAGGTGGCTTGGCGATGGTAACCATCGGGGCTTCGGTATTTTTTGCTGAAATCTCTGGGTCGGCCGTAGCCGGTGTGTCGGCAATCGGCAGTATTTTGATCCCCGCCATGCGCAAAAAAGGCTACTCAAAAGAGTTTGCGGCCTCTATCTCCTCTTCTGCGGCAAGCCTTGCAATCATTCTCCCGCCATCTATCCCGATGATTCTTTATGCGGTGATGTCGGGCGAGTCGGTCGTACAGATGTTTGTGGCGGGGATCTTGCCGGGCTTGCTGGGCGCGATGGGCTTAGCCGCGATGTGCTACTACTTAGCGCGCAAGAACAACTTCCCTTCTGAAGGGCGCTTCCGGGTTTCGCAGCTTTGGTTAGCCTTCAAGGATGCAATCTGGGCACTGTTGATTCCCGTCATCATCTTGGGCGGTATCTTTGGCGGCTTCGTTACCGCGACTGAAGGTGCAGCGCTGGCGGTATGTGTCGCCATCTTTATTAGTGCAGTGGTGTATCGCGAATTCACTATCAAGAACTTCATTGATTCTTGTAAAAGTGCTGGCGTACAAACCGCTGTGGTGATGCTGCTGGTGGCGGCGTCCGCCGTGGTCGGTGGCTATCTGACCGAGACCCGTGTGCCTCAAGAAATCGCCATGCAAATCAGCGAGCTGACCAACAATAAATATCTCATTTTGGCACTGCTCAATGTCATTTTCCTGATTTTGGGGATTTTCCTGCACTCAGCCGCGGCGATCATTCTGGTGGTGCCCATCGTGTTGCCGCTGGTAATCGAGGTCGGTATTGACCCTCTACACTTCGGTTTGATCGTGACGCTGAACCTTGCCATCGGTCAGCAAACACCGCCCGTGGCCAGCGTGCTGATTGCGTCATGTTCAATCGCCAAGTCAGATGTATGGGCCACTTCCAAAACCAATTTGTGGTTTATCGCCGTCCTGTTCGCTGTGTTAATGATTAACACCTATATCCCCGCGTTTGCGCTGGCATTAGTCAACTTTGTTTATGGCTAAGCACGCGCTATCCAGGAGAAGTTGATGAACAACACAGACAAACGACAGCACGTTGACAGCGTTACTTATGACATTCGCAATGGCGTGGCCTGGATTGGTTTTAACCGTCCCCAGAGCCGTAACGCCATGACCTGGGAGATGTACGACGCCCTGGAAAAACATTGCGATCAGTTGGCTGAAGACGACGCGGTGTATGCCGTGGTGTTACACGGCATCGGCGGCGAAGCCTTTGTTGCCGGTACCGATATCAGCCAGTTTGCAGGGTTCACACAACCTAATGATGCGATCGACTACGAGCGGCGCATCGATCGTGTGGTGGGCAAGCTGGAAACCTTCCCCAAGCCCACGCTGGCGCTCATCGAAGGCGCCTGCGTGGGCGGCGGCGCGGCGCTGGCACTGGTGTGCGATTTCCGCTACGCCACGCCAACGCTGAAGTTTGGCGTGCCGATTGCTAAAACCTTAGGCAATACGCTCTCGATCAATAACGTGTCGCGCATGATCGACATGCTCGGGGTGGCGCGGACCAAGGAAGCGCTGATGATGGCGCGCTTGTTCGGCGCTGACGAAGCCCACGCCTCCGGTTTGGTAAACCAGCTGTTTGATGCGGATGCGATTTATAGCGAAGTGGCAGCGCTCGCCGAAGCCTTTGCCAAGCGGGCGCCGTTGACGCTTCAAGCCAGCAAGGCGCTGATTGGTCGGGCGCTAGAGCAACGCCGCCTGCCTGCCGATGCCAGCGATGACTGGGTGACCACCTGCTATATGAGCCGGGATTTTGCGGCAGCGGTGGATAAGTTCGTCAATAAAACCCCGTTCGAGTGGTCTGGCCACTAACGGTTGGGCAGAGCGTAACACTACTAACTAGGAGGAGAGCGCATGCTTCCCCTACAAGATATAAAAGTGCTGGATGTATCGCAGATCATGGCCGGGCCCTACTGCACCATGGTGTTGGCCGACATGGGTGCCGAAGTCATTAAAGTCGAGAAGCTCAATGGCGGAGATGACAGCCGTCAAATGGGGCCTTACGTGAACGGAGAGTCGACCTGCTTTTCACAGATTAACCGCAACAAAAAAAGTATCTCGCTCAATCTTAAGGATGAGCGGGCCCGGCAGATATTTTACCGTCTGGCGGCGGATGCCGATGTGATCGTTGAGAACTATCGTCCTGGTGTCACCAAGTCGCTGTCGATTGACTACGACACCATCAAGGCGATCAACCCCGGCATCGTTTACTGCTCTATTTCGGGCTACGGGCAAACCGGGCCCTATAGTCACAAAGGCGGATTCGATCTGGTTGCACAAGGCATGACGGGGTTGATGTCGATGACCGGTGAGGAGGGCAGGCGCCCGCTGAAAACCGGTATCGCGGTTTACGATATCGGCGGAGGACTGACGGCGGTCTACTCGATTCTGGCGGCGTGTATCCACAAGATGAAAACCGGCGCGGGGCAACATATCGATATCGCCATCACCGAATGCGGCCTGCCCTGGTTTACCTGGGAAGCGGCGGCTTACTTCTCTGAAGGCACCGTGCCGGGGCCAACGGGCTGGCGCCACCGCGTCTCTGCACCTTATCAAGCCGTTAAAGCCAGCGATGGCTATTTGATGCTTGGCTGCGCCAACCAGCGTACCTGGGAACGCTTCTGCCAGGATGTGCTCAAGCGCGAAGAGCTCATGCAGGATCCTCGCTTCATTACCAATCAGGATCGTGGCCAGCACGTTGAAGAACTCGAGGCACTTCTCGAAGAACTCATGGCGGATCAAACGGTGGATGAGTGGTTAGTGCTTTGCGACAGCGCGGGGGTACCTGCCGGGCCGATCAACGATTTTGCCCAAGCCATGCAGGATGAGCACTACCTGGCGCGGGGCATGGTGCAAGAAATGGAGCACCCGGTGATGGGCAAAATGAAAACCATCGGTTTCCCGAGCAAGTTTTCTGAGACCCCGTCGCAAATCCGCAGCCCGGCGCCGCTCTTTGCTCAGCACACCAATGAAGTATTGGATAGTTTAGGGTTTTCGGAAGAAGAGCTTGACGCTTTACGGGCAGAGGGATGCATTAAGTAGCGTCTTTTTTAATAAACCAAATTGCATTCATTATCCATTTTGCTTGAAACCGTACTCCGAACATTTAGCGACACCGCGTGATTCGTCGTACAACAACAATAGGAAACCACCATGTTGAAGCTTAATTTCCACCCATCCGGCCGTCACTTTTTACAAATTCCTGGCCCGTCGCCGGTGCCAGACCGCATTTTACGGGCGATGAGCCTGCCTACGATCGACCATCGTGGGCCTGAGTTTGGCGCCCTCGGCCTTGAACTGCTGAGCAAAATTCAAAAAATCTTTAAAACCGAGAATCCGGTCATTATCTACCCAGCGTCGGGTACCGGAGCCTGGGAAGCTGCCCTGGCCAATACCATGTCACCGGGCGACAAAGTGCTAATGTTCGAGACTGGCCACTTTGCCACGCTGTGGCACAAAATGGCCCTGCGGTTAGACATCCAACCTGAGTTCTTGGGTCTGCCTGGCTACGAAGGTTGGCGCCACGGTGTTCAGGCCGACATGATCGAAGCGCGCCTGAAAGAGGACACCAATCACGAGCTCAAAGCGGTCTGCGTGGTACACAACGAAACCTCGACCGGCGTGACCAGCGACATCGCCGCCGTGCGTAAAGCCATCGACGCGGCGGGTCACCCTGCGCTGTTGATTGTCGATACCATTTCCGGCCTGGCCAGCGCTGACTATCGCCACGACGAGTGGGGCGTCGATGTCACGGTTTCCGGCTCACAGAAAGGGCTGATGCTGCCGCCAGGCATCAGCTTTAACGCGCTTTCTCCCAAAGCCATTGAGGTCAGCAAACAGGCGAAGCTGCCGAAAAGCTTCTGGGCTTGGGACGAAATTCTCGAAGCCAACAAAAACGGCTACTGGCCTTACACGCCCAGCACGAACCTGCTTTATGGCCTGAACGAAGCGCTGGATATGCTGCTGGATGAAGGTATGGATCACGTATTGGCCCGCCATCAACGCTGGGCCGCTGGCGTGCGCGCGGCGGTAGAGGCGTGGGGGCTGGAAATCCAATGCCAAGACCCCTCGGTTTACTCGCCTGTTTTGACCGGTGTGGTGATGCCGGAAGGCGTGGATGCGGATGCGGTGCGCAAAATCATCTATGAGCGTTTCGACCTTTCCCTCGGTATGGGGCTGGGCAAGGCCAAGGGCAAGATGTTCCGGATCGGTCATTTGGGTGACTGCAACGATTTAACGCTGATTGCCACGCTGGGCGGCTGTGAAGCAGGTATGAAGCTTTCCGGCGTTAGCCTTAAAGGCAGCGGCGTAACGGCTGCTTTGGACTACTTTGCTGCCAACCCGCTTAACGCAGGCGAACGCTAAACGACGGGGGAGAGCCACATGACGTCTCTGACGAACCAACACCCGTCCCGTGATGCCAAGATTAAACCGCTCGGCGAATTTGCCGAGCGGTTATCCCGTGAGATGGCTGGCGAGGTGCTGTTTGATCGCGCCACTCGGGGGCGTTATTCAACCGACGCTTCTATTTATCAAGTGACCCCGGTAGGCGTGGTTCTCCCGCGCCACCAGGAAGATCTGAAAATTGCCCTGGATATTGCCCGTGATGCCAAGGTGCCGATATTGGCACGCGGCGCGGGCACTAGCCAGTGTGGCCAAACCGTCGGCGAAGCGCTGGTCATCGACACCACCCGTTGGCTCAATCAAGTAGTGGAATTTGATGCTGAGGCGCGCACCGTGGTGGTCGAGCCGGGTATCGTGCTCGATCATCTCAACGCCTGGCTCAAACCTCATGGGCTGTGGTACCCGGTGGATGTTTCCACCAGCGCCCAGTGCACCATCGGGGGTATGGCGGGTAACAACTCCTGCGGGTCGAGGTCGATCTACTACGGCAACATGGTGCACAACGTGCTGGGCGTCGACGCGCTACTGGCCGACGGCAGCGCGGCGAGTTTTGGGTTCGTTGACCGCTTCGCGGAAGGCTCGCAGGAGCAACGCCTTGCGCAACAGGTGAAGGCAATTGCCGAGCGTGTGGGCCCGGAAATTCGCGATCACTTTCCCAAAGTGCTGCGCCGGGTGGGTGGCTACAATCTGGATCTGTTCGATTGCCAGAACCCAATGCCCTATGACCCGGACGGTCGTGCCAACTTGGCTCACCTGCTGGTGGGTTCGGAAGGCACGCTCGGCGTGAGCCAGCGTATTAAGCTCAGGCTTTCCCCGCTGCCCGAACAGAAAGTGTTGGGCGTGGTGAATTTCCCGACCTTTTATCAGGCCATGGATTTCACCCAGCATATCGTCAAGCTTGGCCCCACGGCGGTGGAGCTTGTTGACCGCACCATGATCGAGCTGTCGCTTGAGAACCCGGCATTCCGTCCGGTCATCGAGAAGGCGCTGATCGGCAAGCCCGAAGCTATTTTGCTGGTGGAGTTTGCTGGTCACGACCACGCCAAACAGCTTGAGGCGCTGCGCGGGCTGAATGAGCTCATGGGCGATTTAGGCCTGCCGGGCAGCGTGGTCGATATGCCTGAAGCCGCCGAGCAGAAAGCGCTGTGGAACGTGCGCAAGGCCGGGCTCAACATCATGATGAGCATGAAGGGCGACGGTAAGCCGGTCTCCTTTATTGAAGATTGCGCGGTGCCGCTAGAACATCTGGCCGAGTACACCGACAAGCTCACCGAGGTGTTCAACCGCTACGGCACCGAGGGCACCTGGTACGCTCACGCCGGTGTCGGCACGCTGCACGTGCGGCCGATTCTCGATATGCGCCGGGATGGCGCAGAGAAAATGCGCGAAATCGCCGAGCTGGCCTCCGCGTTGGTGCGCGAATACAAAGGCGCCTACTCCGGCGAACATGGCGACGGTATCTGCCGCGGCGAGTGGGTGGCGTGGCAGTTTGGCGAAACCGTGAATAACGCCTTCCGTGAAATAAAACAGCTATTTGACCCGGAAAATCTGTTCAACCCAGGCAAAATCGTCGATACCCCTAAAATGGACGACGAGCGCTATTTCCGCTTTCCCAAGAGCTATACCACCATTCCACTGACGCCGGTCTTCGACTGGTCCGCCTGGAATGTGAAGCGCGACCCGCTCACCGGCGAACAGTCGCCCCCCGGGACCGGCGGTGACGCCACCCATGGTTTGGCCATGGCGGTCGAGATGTGCAACAACAACGGCCACTGCCGTAAGTTTGATGCGGGTACGATGTGCCCCAGTTTCCGCGTTACCAAAGAGGAGCAACACCTGACCCGCGGCCGCGCTAACACCTTGCGCTTAGTTCTCTCAGGACAGTTGGGCGATGAAGGGCTGGCCAGCGACGATGTGAAAGAAGCGCTGGACCTCTGCGTGTCGTGCAAGGGCTGCAAGCGGGATTGCCCCACCGGTGTCGATATGGCGAAGTTCAAGATTGAAGCCCGCACCGCGCGCGCCCGGGTGAACGGGTTATCGTTGCGCGACCGCATGGTCGGCGAAATGCCCCGTTACGCACCTTGGGCCAGTAAGTTTTCCGCGCTGGTGAACGGTGTAGAACGCGTGCCGTTCCTGGCGAAACAGATCAAGCAGGCGTTAAAGCTGGCGCCCCAACGCTCGCTGCCGGTGTTTAACGGTAATTTCCTCGCCAGCGCCGAAGCGTCTCAGCAGCCAGCCACGTCAACGCGGGAAGTGCTGCTGTTTGTGGATACCTTCAATAACTACATGGAAGGCGATAACGCCAAAGCCGCTAAGCGGGTGCTGGAGGCGGCAGGCTACCGTGTGCATCTCAATGTGACCAAAGGGCAGCGGCCACTCTGCTGTGGGCGCACCTACCTCTCATCGGGCCAGTTTGATAAAGCCAAGGCCGAGGCCAAACGTACGCTTGAGCATCTGATGCCGTTTGTCGAGCGCGGGGTGGCAGTCGTTGGGTTAGAACCCTCCTGCCTGCTCAGCATGCGCGATGAATTTCTGCAGTACGGCTTTGGGGAAGAGGCGAAGGCACTGTCGGCATCGGCCTACCTGTTTGAGGAGTTTCTGGTTAAGGCGCGTGCTGAAGACCAGTTGCCCCTTGAACTCAAGCCGCTGAACTACGAGCGTGCGATGCTGCATGGTCACTGCCATCAAAAAGCCTTCGATGCGCTGCGCCCCGTCGAGCAGGTGCTGGGCTGGATTCCTGACCTCACCGTCGAGACGATTGAGTCCTCCTGTTGTGGCATGGCAGGTAGTTTCGGCTATGAAGCGGAGCACTACGACGCCTCGCTGAAAATGGCGGAACTCTCGCTGCTACCGGCGATTCGCAACGCGGATAGCAACGCCGTATTGATTGCCGATGGCACCAGCTGTCGCCATCAGATTCACGATGGCAGTGGCCGCGAAGCGATTCACGTTGCTCGATTGCTGGAACAAGCGCTAGCCTGAAGGCGGAACACTAATAACAACCCAGGAGGTTAACGTGGCACTTTATCAATACGGCGAGCATCGCCCAGCGGTTCACGACGACGTCTACATTGCGGAAACGGCGGATGTGATCGGCCAGGTGACGTTAAAGGCGCGCTCAAGCGTCTGGTATCAAGCCGTGTTACGCGGGGATACTGACCACCTTGAAGTAGGTGAAGAGAGCAATATCCAGGATGGCGCCGTGCTGCACGCTGATCCAGGCTTTCCGCTCAAGGTAGGTAAAGGTGTAACGGTAGGGCACCAGGCGATGCTGCATGGCTGCACTATTGGAGACGGCTGCTTAATCGGCATTCAAGCCGTGGTACTCAATGGCGCGGTGATCGGCGAGAATAGCCTGGTAGGCGCCGGCGCCTTTATTAAGGAGGGTGCGGTATTTCCGGCTAACTCATTAATCGTTGGCTCGCCTGCCAAGGTCGTGCGCGAGCTTTCCGAAGAAGTCGTGGCGGGGCTGAAGAAGAATGCTCAAAGCTATGTGGAGCGCGGCAAGCTGCACAGCCAGCAGCTAAAGCGCATCGATTAACGCGTAAATCCAGTAGTGCTCAATAGCAAACCCCCAGGCCTTGGCCTGGGGGTTTGCGTTTCTAGCGTCGTTATTATCGCCAGTGCTACTTCATTACATTAACGGATCGGTCACGCCGATCACGTAGAACGCGATCAGGGCGATGATGCCGGTAAAGACGAGGTAGTAGAGCGTGGGCAGAATCGTCTTACGGATAGTCGCCCCTTCACGACCGAGCAGGCCTACAGTAGCGGAGGCCGCGACCACGTTGTGGATAGCGATCATATTACCCGCCGCTGCACCGACTGCCTGCAATGCAATCATCATGGCCGTGGATAGGCCTAGCGTTTCCGCCACGCTGAACTGGAATTCCGCCAGCATCAGGTTGGAGACCGTGTTGGAGCCTGCAATGAAGGCACCCATGGCACCGACGGCAGGGGCAAAGAACGGATAAATACCGCCCACGCTGTCAGCCACCGCTTGGGCCATCATGACCGGCATCGACACCAGGTCGGCACCGTTAACGCCGGAGTTGATCAAGATACGCACCATCGGCACGGTAAAGATCAACACGAAGCCCGCGCCAAAAATGGTTTTGGTGGATTCTGATACCGCGGCACTGATTTTTTGCGGGTTCATGCGGTGCAGGAAGTAGGTCACGATGACCACGGCCAGAATGATGCCGCCCGGCAGGTACAGAGGCTGCACGCCACCGCTAATGCCTGCTTCGCCGAGGATGTTGTTCCAGCTCAGGTTGATCGATGTCAGCGCGGCACGCAGCGGTTCGATGGTGCGTGAAGCCACCAGGAACAGGGCTAGCAGCACGTAGGGCACCCAGCCTTTGAAGGTGGACATTGGCGCTCTGCCGACAACGTCATCCAGCTTGATTTGCAGGTTGCCGATCCACTCGTCTGGCCATGCCTTCTCGTCTGGGAAGTCCCAGGTGTCTTTAGGGAGCAGGAAGCCACGTTTGGCCGCAGGCACCACAATTGCCAGGCCGACCATCGCGCCAATCATCGAGGGGAATTCAGGCCCCAGCAATACGCCCACCAGCATGTAAGGCACGACAAAGCAGATGCCGGTAAAAATGGCGAAAGGCGTAATCGACAGCCCCTCTTTCCACGATTTATTGGCACCAAAGAAGCGCACCATCACGGTGACAAGAATCAGCGGCATCAAAATACCCACGATACCGTGCGTAATCGCCACTTCACTGGTGATGAGCTGGAAGAACACGTCCCAGCTTGAGCCGACTGAGTCCAACTGAGCCGTGATACCCGCGCGATCTACGCCGCTACCAACGCCAACGACGATAGGCGTACCCACCGCACCGAAAGAAACCGGCGTTGATTGGATCATCATGCCAACGACCACCGCCGCAAGCGCGGGGAAGCCAAGTGCCACCATCAGCGGTGCGGCAACAGCGGCTGGCGTACCAAAGCCCGAGGCGCCTTCGATAAAGCAACCGAACAACCAGGCAACGATCAACGCCTGGACGCGACGGTCAGGGCTGATGCCAGAGAAGCCGTTACGGATAGCCGTGATGCCGCCTGAGTGCTTAAGGGTATTAAGCAGCAGGATGGCGCCAAAGATAATCCATAACAGGCCAGCGGTTTGGATCAAGCCCTGAATCGTGGAGGCCGCAACACGGCTAAACGACATATCCCAAACGGTTAAGCCGATAATGGCGGCGGTCAGGAAGACGATAGGCATCGCTATTTTGGCAGGTATTTTAAACCCGATCAGTAAAATACCGGCCAGCAACAGCGGCAGGAAGGCCAGAAGTGCAAGTATCGTTTCATTCATGGAAGGAACTGCCCCTTGTTATTAATTTGGTATGCTCCGCAATATCCGTCTGGCATTTGTATCGCCAGTCGGGTGTAGGTGAAAGATACGTTTAGGCCAACAAGATGACTACATTGGAAAATTGGTCTTACCAGTGCAACGCTTGTTTCGAACACCGGTTTGCGTTATTTATTTTATTATAAGTGTTTGTTTTTAAATTATTTTAATAGGGGGTATTAAGGTAAATGAAAGCCGGCCTCATTAGACTAATAGACAGTGCCAAGCAGCGTCTCTTGCACGGTTAGATGGTTGGGCTCATTGTTTAGCGACGCTAAGCGTGTAAAAGAGCTGACGCAGCGCTTTTCTCACTCATTTTTCATCCACGATGTTCTTAACCAGAGGCGGTAGTGATGACAATAAAGCTCTATGACCTGTGCGGCCGAGATGAACGGCTACGCTTTTCACCTTACTGCTGGCGTGTACGTATGGCGCTTGCCCATAAAGGCTTGGAATACACCAGCGTTGCATGGCGGTTCCTCGACAAACAAGCATTGGAATTTGCCGATTACGATAAAGTGCCGGTGCTTTGTGATGGCGATCAGGTAGTCACCGACAGCTTCGAAATCATGCGTTATCTGGATAAAGCCTATCCCGACGCGCCCATGTTGGGTGAAGGTGCCAGCTATCAGCGAGTGTTACTGTTTAAGTATTTTGTAGAGCGTAGCGTGACCCCCGCTCTGTTTCGCATTATTGCCATGGATCTGCTCGCGGCGATTCATCCCGACGACCGTCAATACTTCCGCGAAACACGGGAAGCGCGTTTTGGTTGCACGCTGGAAGAGTTCCACCAGCCTGAACAGGGGAAGCAGCAACTCAAGCAAGTATTGGCGCCTGTGCGCGACCTACTTCGGGAAAGCGCCTTTTTAGACGGCGATGCCCCTGCTGGTGCCGATTACCTGCTGTTTGGCAGCATGATGTGGGCACACGTGGTATCGACCCAAGAAGTCGTCGAGCCCGGCGACCCGGTCGATGAGTGGTTCAAGCGTATGCTTAGCGCCCACGGCGGTGCAGCTAGCAGCGCACTGACCGTGCGTGAACTGTAAAAGCTAACGGAGAGAGGCGGTACGCCAATGTACCGCCCCACCAAGCGTGAAGGCTTGATAAACTCATGGAGAGTGAATCAAGGTATTCAACAAGGAGATGGCAATGATTGATCTGTACTACTGGACAACACCTAACGGCCACAAAATCTCCATCATGCTCGAAGAAGCCAAACTGGCGTATCGAGTGAAGCCAATCAATATTGGCCGCGGTGAGCAGTTTGACCCTGAATTTCTCACTATTGCCCCTAATAATCGCATTCCCGCGATCGTCGATCACGCGCCGAAAGATGGCGGCCAGCCGCTTTCGATGTTTGAGTCGGGCGCCATTCTGGAATACCTCGCCGATAAGAGCGGCCTTTTCTTGCCCGCGGCAGGGCGTGAACGCTATATCGTGCTGCAGTGGTTACACTGGCAAATGGGCGGGTTAGGCCCAATGGCTGGCCAAAATCACCACTTTTGCCACTATGCGCCACAGAAGATCGAGTACGCCATTGAACGTTACGTGCGAGAGACTAACCGACTTTACAGCGTACTAGACCAGCGTCTGGCGCAGCACACCTATGTTGGCGGTGACGACTACTCGATTGCCGATATGGCGATTTACCCCTGGATCGTGCCTTGGGAAAAACAGGGGCAAACGATTGATGAGTTCCCCGACCTGGAACGCTGGTTTGAAATGGTCAAGGCACGTCCTGCCGTTCGTCGCGCCTACGCGCTCGTCGAAGAAGTTAACCCTCAAGCGGGGGTGCAAATGGATGAACAGGCGCGTAAGCACTTGTTCGGCAACCGCTAGTCGTTATTGATAGAAGCGGTCGCTCATCATCTTCAAGTGAGCAAGCGCAGCATGAGTAAAAATCATGTTGCGCTGCACAAAAAGCACTGCTAGCTTTAACAATAGCAGAGGCAACAGCCTGGCTAAGAACCGCCAAGCGAAGGCGCGTTTATGTGCTAGCTCACACCTGGAGATATTGAGATGAATAAAGCAACTGACAAAACTACCCAGCAATTTGAATCCGCATTTGTGTCACCGATGCGTTCTTATACGCTAACAGCGCTCGATTATTACGATCAGCTGTTCAGCGCTCAAATGGATGCTTTCCGTGCCTACTCAGACATGGCGATTTCACAAGCACGCACATGGCTTGATGTTAAAGACGCCGACAGTTTCAAGAAGGCGATGGATAGCCAGCAGAAAACGGCAAGCAACTTTATGGAACGCGTAAAGGGCGATACTGAAAAAGTAACGTCAATCGGCCAAAGCTTTGCTCAAGACAGCCAGAAGCAGGCTGAAGAAGCCACCAAAAACGCGGTAGAAAAAGCAAAGCAATAAGTTAGCGTTAGGTCAGTCAAAAGCGCCGCTTCCCTCAGGGAAGCGGCGCTTTTTTGTACCTGGGCGTTTTTGTACTTGGCGCTTTGTTTACCTGGATAGCTACACAGGCGGTGGGCGCTGTTAACGCTTGGCTTCAGCTTCCGCCGCGGCAAGCTTGGCTTGCCGGTCGGGCTTGCCCGGTAAAATAGCATCTAGCATTAGGGCGGCAAGGGCTGCGGGTACCAGGCCCGATTTAAGAAGCAGCCCTAGCTGGCCCGGCATGGTTTCCGAAATGGCTTCAACGGCAGGCAGGCCGATACCCAGGCTAAGCGAAACCGCGATGATCAGCATATTACGCTGATCCAGCTCGCACTCCTTGATGATCTTGAGCCCCGCTGACGCGATCATGCCAAACATTACCACCCCTGCGCCGCCCAGTACCGCGGGCGGCATGGCAGCCACCAGCCCGCCCAGCTTGGGAAACAGACCCATGGCGATCAATAACAGCCCGCCAATGGTCACCACATGGCGGCTAACCACGCCGGTTAGGGTAATCAAGCCAACGTTCTGTGCGTAAGCGGTGTTGGGCAGGGTATTGAAAACCGCCGCAAATGACGTTGCCACGCCATCGGCCATCACGCCGCCGGAAAGCTCACGGTCTTTCGCGGGGCGGCCAGCGCCGGTGGTGGTAATCGCGGAGATATTGCCGATGGTTTCCAGTCCCACCACAAACATAATCAAGGTCATACCGATGATCGCGGTGCCCGAAAATGTCATGCCGTATTCCAGTGGCTTGGGCAGTGCGAACCAGGCAGCGTTACTTAGCGAGGTAAAATCGACCTTGCCAAGGGCGATAGCCACCGCGTAGCCCGCCATTAAACCAAACAGGATTGACGACGCTTTAATAAAGCCTCGCCCATATTGGTGTATGGCAATTGTCACACAGAGGACAAACAGCGCTAGTAGTAAGTTACCCGGCGATGCGAAATCATCGGCGCCAACCCCGCCTGCGGCGTAATTGAGTCCCACCGGCATCAAGGTAATCCCGATCAAGAGCACCACGATACCGGTCACCACCGGGGAGAACCAGTGACGGATTTTCTTTAAAAACGCGCCGAGAACAATTTGCAGCAATCCCGCCACAAACGAGGCGCCGAGCACCGCGGGTAGGCCAAACGCCTTGGCCAGCGGGAGTGCCACTGGCAGAAAGCCAAAGCTGGTGCCCTGCACAATCGGCAGGCGGGCCCCGATGGGGCCGATACCGATGGTTTGTACCAGCGTGGACATCCCCGCCACAAACAGCGCCACTTGGATTAAAAAAATCTGCTCCGCCGGGTTAGCGCCGATCACACCGGCAATAATGATCGGCGGTGTCACGTTGCCAGCGAACATGGCCATAATATGCTGCAGGCCTAGCGGGATCGCTTTTGAAAGCGGCGGCATCGCGTCTGGGTTTTGATTAATGGTACGCGAAGGCCGCGTTTGGGCGTCGGGCGGAGTGGACATAAAGAGCCTTTATTCGCAGTGGGTGGCATTGTTTTCTTCTTGCATCCATTAACTAATAAAAGTGTATACAAGATATAAATGCAATAGCCCGTTTGGCGAAGTGGCGTCGACTTGGTGGTTTATTGTTCGGCCCGGGCCCTTAAACGAAAACGCGCAATGCAAATGATCTGCTCAATGGCCGTTTGTCGCTCGACGGCGGCATCGTTATGTAGCCGCGCTTCAAAGGCAGCCAGAATGTCGTATCGATCGAGCCCCTTAACGGCAATCACAAACGGAAAGCCAAATTTTTCCTTGTACTCGGTGTTAAGGTCTTCAAAGCGGGCAAACTCTGCGGGGCTGCACTGGTCTAGCCCGGCGCCTGCCTGTTCACTGGTGGAATCCTGGGTTAACTCACCGGCCATCGCGGCTTTACCGGCTAAATCGGGGTGCGCCTGAATCACCTTGATTTGCTGTTCGCTGCTTGCCTGCTGCAACATAAGCCCCATCAGTTCGGCCAGTGCGTCTGGGGTGTCATGGGCTTCGGTTAGGCCGTGGTGCCAGGCCGCTTCGGCCACCCAGGGCGAGTGCTCGTAAATATCCCCGTAATGGTGGGTAAGCATCTCAAGGCTGCACTGACTCGGCGCAGGCGATAGCAGTCGCGGTGTTTCAGCAGGCATTGGCTCTCTCCAAAGTGAAAAGGGTAACGCGCAGGTGTTCAAAAAGTGCGCGGTTGGAATTACTGTATACAATAAATAGCTGTAACGGTACTCTTTGACCAATAGGTCAAACCATGCAAACAACGTTATAAATAAGGAGTGGCTATGGGACGTTTAACCACCCACGTATTGGATACCGCCAAAGGGCAGCCTGGCCAGGGCATTACCATTGAGGTGTTTCGCCTTGCCGGCAGTGAGCGGCAACACCTGAGTACCGTTGTCACCAACAGCGACGGGCGTTGCGATGCCCACATTTTAGAGGGCGATGCGCTCACGGCAGGCGAGTACGAGCTGGTGTTCCATGCGGGTGACTACCTGCGTGCCCAAGGCGTTGAAGCCAATGAGCCGCGCTTTTTAGACGTAATCCCGCTGCGCTTTGGCGTCGCCGATGCCAGCCAGCACTACCATGTGCCGCTACTCCTCTCGCCCTATGGGTACTCGACTTACCGCGGTAGCTGATAGGGGACTTCCGTTATGCAAGCGTACCTAATCGAGTTTGTTAACTTACTGCTGCGCTGGCTGCACGTCATTGCCGCCATCGCCTGGATCGGTGAGTCGATCTATTTTGTCATGCTGGATAATAGCCTGCGCACACCGAAGGCTGAGGAAGACCGCGAGAAGGGCGTCTTTGGTGAAATGTGGTCGGTGCATGGCGGTGGTTTTTACCACAACCAAAAGTACGCCACCGCGCCCGCCAAACTCCCAAACGATCTGCACTGGTCGTTCTGGAAAGCCTATGCCACCTGGCTTTCCGGTTTTGCGCTGTTTGTGATTCTCTACATGGTCAATCCAGGCTTCTATTTGGTGAACCCCAATAGCCCTTGGGAGTGGGCCGCCAACCTGACGGGCTGGCAAGCCAATGTGCTGGCGCTGGCATTCCTGCTGGGCGGCTGGGTGGTTTACAACGAGCTGTGCAAACGCATTAGCCCCAACATGGATCGCGATGGGCTGCTCAGTATCGCCGTTGCCGTGATGATGGTGGTCGTTGCTTATCTTAGTACACAGATGTTCACCGGTCGTGCGGCCTTCCTGCTCACGGGCGCGGTTATGGCGACAGCGATGTCGGCTAACGTTTTCTTCTGGATTATCCCCGGCCAGCGCCGCATGGTGAAAGCCATGAAGGCGGGCGATGCCCCCAATCCGCTGGATGGCAAACGCGGTAAACAGCGCTCGGTGCATAACACCTACTTCACGCTACCGGTCGTGTTGCTGATGGTGAGTAATCACTACTCGTTTATCTATTCTCACGAGCTCGCCTGGGTCGTGATGGTGCTGTTCATCTTTGCTGGCGCCCTGATCCGTCAATTCTTTGTGTTGATGCACGCAGGTAAAACCCAGCCCGCCTATCCCGCCCTCGGGGTAGGGCTTATTCTGTTGGCGTTTTGGGTGGCGGCACCCAGTGCTTCTTCCCCAAGTGGCACTGCAGGCGCACAAGGGCCAGACCAAGCGCAAATCACCGGCCTGATTGAGCAGCACTGTGTTCAGTGTCATGCTCGCAATCCCGAGCATGCCGGTTTTTCAGCGCCGCCCGCGGGATTTGCATTTGAAAACTGGGACGAAATCCTCGGTCAAAAGGCGCAGATTCAACAGGTCGTGGCCAGCCGCTACATGCCGTTAGGCAATATGACCAACATGAGCGATGAAGAGCGCGATATCATTGCCGCTTGGGAGGAGTGATAAAGAGGCTAGCTATGAGTGATGCGCAGGCGCCGATAAAGCGGCGCGCTTCCGTTAAAGAAACCAAAGATGGCAAAGAGGGTGATGAACGCCACGATGCTATCTACCGCGCCGTGAGCGATGCCATTGTCGAGCAGCGCTTGAAGCCCGGCGCGCGGCTGCGCGAGGATGCCCTGGCGGATGTGTTCGGCATTAGCCGCACCGGTATTCGTAAAATTTTGCAGCGCCTGTCACTGGAGCAACTCGTTACCCTGACGCCGCGTCGTGGGGCCAGCGTTACCCGGCCCACCGCCTACGAAGCCAAGGACGTTTTCGATGCCCGCCAACTGGTTGAGTGCGGATTAATGCCCGACGTGGCGCGGCGCATGGGTGAAAAAGAAGCCGCTGAGCTACGTGAAATGGCCAAGCGCGAACGCCAAGCGCTGCGCAGCGGCCAACAAAGCGTCGCTATCCGGTTCTCTGCCGATTTTCACGTGCGCTTGGCGCAGCTTTCCGGCAATGCGACCCTCGCGGAGTTTGTTGAGCGGCTCTGCTCGCGCTCCTCGCTGATACTCGCCGTCTACGGCCATCGCGGCCACTTGGGCTGCGAATCCCACGACCACGATGACCTGATCGGCTATTTAGAAGCAGGCAACGGCGAGCGCGCGAAAGCCTTTATGAGTCGTCACCTTAAAGCCATCGAAGCCTCGCTCTCCATGGTCGAAGAGGAAGAAAACGTGCCGGATTTACAGCAGATATTTGGGGAGTGAAGGCGCGGGTCGAATCTTGACACACGGGGCGCCGGGCTTACATCAAGCTCCAAAACGCGTCGACCAACGGGTTTTTTAGGTTTTTCTTCAAGGTAAACAAACCAATATCGTAGGGTTCCAGTTCCGGCGTCACGTCGAGCACGCGGATGCGATCCATCAGTGGGCTGTTGTCGAGGACGATTTTAGGCACCACGCCAATACCAAAGCCCAAGCTCACCATACTCACGATGGCTTCATTGCCGGTCACCTGGGCATAAATGCGCGGGGAGATGTCATGCTGGCGAAACCACTCATCTACACGCGTTCTAGACACACCGCTTTCCGATAGAATCATGGGCGTATTCGCCCACTCAGCCGGTGTAATGGGCGTGCTGGTGGGCGCATTGGGCACTTGCTGCTCCAGCGGCGCAATAAACAGCAGCGGCGACGTCGCAATGGGCTTGAAGGCCAGGCCCCGCGGTAAGTTGGCGGGCTGTGCCGCAATGCTAAGGTCTTCTTTTCCATCGAGCACATGCGCAATGGCATGTTCGGGGTCCCCCGTGCGCAGCTTGATTTCGATGACCGGGTAGGCAATACGAAAGCGCCGCAGTAGCTCGTGCAAAAAGCTGTAGCTGGCCGTTACGGAGCCATACAAGCTGATTTCACCGCTTAATTGATCCGGGTTGTCGGTTAACTGATGACGAATCAAGTTCCACTGGCTGCTGGCATCGCGGGCATACTTGAGAAATTTTTGGCCTTCCTGGGTGAGCACTACGGTACGGTTGTCGCGGTTGAACAGCGCCACTCCCAGCTCGTCTTCTAAATGGCGAATGTTGCGCGACAGGGCAGAAATGCTCACATAGCACTCGTCGCTGGCGCGACCGAAATGCAGGGTTTCTGCCAAGGCGAGAAATTGTTTTAAAATTTTAAAATTCATACCTGTCATGATAATGGAGCTTTGCAAAAAAAGGGACATGTTGTTGCAAATATATCAATTTAAGAAATAGTCGTTTTTCGTTAGATTGGCGCTACTCACATGGCGCTGGGTTCGCACTTAGCAGCTATGTCACTCTTTTTCGTATCGGTGTGCGACATCGATATCGTGCTTATCAATCATTAGGATGTTAACGATGGCTAACTACTTCAATACGCTGCCGCTACGCGAGCAACTGGCTCAACTCGCCAAATGCCGTTTTATGTACAGTTCTGAATTTGCCGATGGCGTAGACGCGCTTAAAGGCAAAAAAATGGTCGTGATCGGCTGCGGCGCACAAGGCCTGAACCAAGGCTTGAACCTACGCGATAGCGGTTTGGACGTCTCTTACGCCCTGCGCCCTGAAGCCATCGAACAGAAGCGCCAGTCTTGGAAGAACGCCACTGAAAACGGCTTTACTGTCGGTACCTACGAAGAGCTGATCCCCACGGCAGATGTGGTCTTGAACCTGACGCCCGATAAGCAGCACACCGCTGTTGTAACGGCGGTAATGCCGCTGATGAAAGAAGGCGCTTGCCTGTCTTACTCTCACGGTTTCAACATCGTCGAAGAAGGCATGAAGATCCGCGACGACCTCACCGTCATCATGGTGGCGCCGAAGTGCCCAGGGTCTGAAGTGCGCGCTGAATATGTGCGTGGTTTCGGTGTTCCCACCCTGATCGCTGTTCACGAAGCCAACGATCCTAAAGGTGAAGGCCTTGCCCTGGCAAAAGCCTACGCAGTGGGCACTGGCGGCCATAAAGCTGGCGTGTTGATGTCCTCATTCATCGCGGAAGTTAAATCCGACCTGATGGGCGAGCAAACGATTCTCTGCGGCATGCTGCAAACCGGTTCTATCCTTTGCTTCGACAAAATGATCGAAGAAGGTATCGAGCCTGGCTACGCCTCAAAGCTGATTCAGTACGGCTGGGAAAACATCACGGAAGCACTGAAATACGGCGGCGTAACCAACATGCTGGATCGTCTTTCTAACCCTGCGAAGATCAAAGCCTACGATCTTGCAGAAGAGCTGAAAGAGATCATGCGTCCGCTTTACAACAAGCACCAGGACGACATCATGAACGGCAACTTCTCTGCTGGCATGATGGAAGACTGGGCGAACGATGATGCAAAACTTCACGCATGGCGCGCAGACACTGCTGAAACAGCATTCGAAAAAACACCCGCGGGTGACATTAAGATCACTGAGCAAGAGTACTTCGACCACGGCATCCTGATGGTGGCGATGGTAAAAGCGGGGGTTGAGCTTGCGTTCGAAACCATGACCGCGGCTGGCATTATCGCCGAGTCTGCTTACTACGAGTCTCTGCACGAAACGCCACTGATCGCCAACACCATCGCGCGTAAGAAGCTGTATGAAATGAACGCGACGATCTCTGATACCGCGGAATACGGCTGCTACCTCTACAACCACGCGTGTGTACCACTCCTGGCTGACTTCATGAAAGGCATTAAGTCCGATGTGATCGGTAAAGGCCTGGATGTAGATGACAACGGCGTTGATAACGCGCGTTTGATCGAAGTCAACGATGCCCTGCGTGCGCACCCGGTTGAAGCCGTTGGCGCAGTGCTGCGTGGCCACATGGCGGACATGAAGAAGATCGTTTAACCGGTTGAATAAAGAATAGCGAGTTAACGCAATTAAAAAGCCGGGATATCGCCACGATAGTCTCGGCTTTTTTGTCTCTTTTTTTATTCAAGCCTGACTTTTAAACACCGTCACCGTAAGGAATAGTTCGATGGAGCCTTCAAACCGCTTAGCCCATATTCAGCTAAACAAAGCGACGATCAGTTTTGATGATCGCTTTACCCTAAGCGAGATCGATTGGACTATCGAACCCCATCAGCATTGGGTCATCACTGGCACCAATGGCGCAGGCAAATCCGCCCTGGCGGCGGCGCTGGCGGGCGTTGGCAAGATTGAAGCGGGCACTATTCAAGGGCTGCCCAAAAACGTTGGGTTGGTCTCTTTCGAAGCGCAAGCCGAACTCATTGCCCAAGAGCTGAAAAAAGACGATGCCGATATCATGGATGTCATTTCACTCGGCACCCCCGTTAGTGAAATGATTTTCGAGCACTGCCAGGACACTGAGCTCGCCAGCGTACTGGTCGAAAAGTTCGGGCTGAAGAGGCTCCTCGACCGCGCCTTTCGTAAGCTCTCCACGGGTGAAACCCGCAAAGTCATGTTGATTCGCGCGCTGGCGAATAAGCCGGACTTACTGATTCTAGACGAGCCGTTTGATGGCCTAGATGTCGACACCCTCGCCATGCTGCAGGCTCATCTTGCCTCCATCATCGACAGCGTCCCCATGGTGCTGGTGCTGAACCGCTTTGATGAAATGCCCGATTTCATCACCCATGTGGCCTATCTATATAAAGAGCGTGGGGATAAAGGCCGCTCGGATAAAGAACGTACGTACAAAAAAAGAGGCGATAAAAAGCGCGGGGACACGGGGCGTTTAGCGTTCACGGTAGACCGCCAGGACGATGCTGCCTTCAATGAGCTGTATCAATTGCTGCATTTGAAAACCACCGACCTCCGCGTGCCCGAGGCCGACCCAGCCAATAAATTACCCGCGCTCGACCCCAGCCAACCGTTAGTGAAACTCAAGCAAGCGACGATTCAATACGGCGACACCGTGATCGTCGATAAGCTTGACTGGACGATCGAGCCGGGCCAGCACTGGCAACTGAGTGGCCCTAACGGGAGTGGTAAGACTTGCGTCTTGTCCCTGATCACGGGGGATCATCCGCAGTGCTACACCAACGATATTTTTGTGTTTGGCTTTCAGCGCGGTAACGGCGAAAGCATCTGGCAGATCAAGCAGTTTATCGGCTATGTCTCCACTGCCTTGCAATGGGAATATCGCGTCAGCACCAGCTGCAAAAACGTGATTATTTCAGGCTTCCACGACAGCATCGGCGTGTACACCAAATCCACTGATAACCAGAAGAAAATCGCCGACCAATGGCTTGAACTACTCGGCATGAAAGACCGCGCCGACCAGCCCTTTAACAAACTCTCCTACGGCGACCAACGTTTGCTGCTTATCGCCCGCGCCATGGTAAAACACCCGCCGCTGCTGATTCTAGACGAGCCTTGCCTCGGCCTGGACGACATGAACCGCCAGCTAGTTCTCGCACTCATCGAGAAGATTTGTGAGGGGAATGAAACCACGGTGCTCTACGTGAATCACCACACGGAAGACAAGATTAAGGAAATAGATAATCATTTGGCGTTGGTGAAGAATCACTAATCTGGCCTCATACTCCGATGCCTCCGAAACAGGCAACGACGAGCAGAACACAGGCCAAAGCCTTCATGAACTGCCACCTAAAAGCCATCGAAACATCGCTCTCCATGGTCGAAGAAGAGGATAGCGTGCCGGATTGGCAGCAGATATGGGGGAGGTTATTAGTTCTTCGAGCTAACAGAAAATCAGCTGACAATGTTGACTGCAAATTGCCTCATTTGTGGCGCCTTGCTACAATTAAAAAGGATTTTATGAGGGCAATGAAATGGCCACTAATAGCATACGTCTAGATCAGCAACTTATTGAAAAAGCCACGATTATAGCTAAAGCGCTTGATCGGACGACTCCCAAGCAAATCGAGCACTGGGCAAAAATCGGCGAAATGATGGAAGACAATCCTGATTTGCCTTATGAATTTGTGAAGCAAGCCATTATTGCAAAAGCAGAACGTGAAGCCGGGAAGCTGGAGCCCTACGATTTTGGCTAAAGCTACCAGTGTTTTACAGTCCCAGAGCTTTAAGAAAGCAGTTAAGAAGCTTCAAGCCAATCAGAAAAAAGATCTCGACGCAGCCGTCAAAAAGCTGATGGACGAGCCCACTTTAGGGGAGCAGAAGAAGGGTGATCTATCATTCTTACGGGTATATAAATTTAAAATGAACAAGCAACTAACGTTGCTTGGATACAGCTTTGATGATGGTGCCCTTGTTCTTGAACTCTTAGCCCTTGGATCACACGAAAACTTTTACCGAGATATCAAACAGAAATAGTACGTTGTAACGCTCTCAACAAATGGCAATTTGTAGCGCCAGCGGAAAATTGATCCGTTGTTTGCGATTTTTATGCATTTGGGCTGCTAACCAGGTGAATGGTTTTCCAGCAAAGAAATAACACAGCTATTCTTGCTGCTTCGTCTATTCCTTTCTGACATGCTTTCGCATATGCCTCCTTTTGAATAGGTTCCCATCCGAATTTTAAACTGTTGAGTTCCTCAAATGACACTTTATACGCTGCTTGGTGGGAGTAGGAATTTCTAATCGAATTCAGGGCCTTCAGCGATGAGTAATAAGTTTCGCTAAGTAAACCCATCGCTCTAGCCAGATCAAGCTTCAGATCGAACCCTCGGTTCCTTGAAAAGAAAGCCTGGGGCATTTCGAGGTTCCTAGAAATTAGCGTCTCCAGGATTTTCTCGATAAAAATGTGACCACGTAGAATCGGAGACAACTCATCCGTTTCTAAGACGAGCTGCTCAATTGCGTGCTGATCGAGATCTTCAAAAGACGCTGTTAAGTAATCCACGGTTTCCTCTAAATATTAATACGCAATAACTTATTAATGCTTATGCGCATTAATATTACTGATTATCTTTACAAATTGCGCATAAACCTACAAATATATTTTTAACTCATTGTTTTTGGTTTTTTATAGAGTTTGCTCAGAGAAATGAGCATGCATTCTGCTGAACGTTTCTGGAATAAGCGCATTGCAGGCTAAAAATATTTTCCATGTTCAAGGGAACCGACGTATATCGAAATAAATAGCGCCATCGGTACGAGGCCGCTGGCGCTAGTGAGAGTAGCAAGTCTAAACCGTCAGCTAAGACTTACCAACTTAACCTAACTTCTGCTGAGCCAATACAGGCGCAGCCTTAAACTGCCGCATCAAACCGTAGTAGAACAGCCCACCTAAGCCTGCACCGATCAACCAGCCATAGCCGCCCAGGCTGGATAGGGCGGGTACTAACACGGTAGAGAGCGAGAATAGCGCCGCTACGCCAAAGGCAATAAGGGCGCGGGTGTTCCAGCCGTTTACGTAGTAGTAAGCGCTGCCCGGTGCTGACGAGAACAGCTCCTGCATATTCAGGTGCTGACGCTTAATCAGGTAGTAGTCGACTACGATAATGCCGTAGAAGGGCGCGACAATGGCCCCTAGCGCATTTACAAAGCCGGGAACGCCAATCTGGCTGATGACCGAAAGCCATAGCGCGCCGACAAAGAACGCGATTACCGCGGTAATAAGGCCGCCCATTTTAAAGCTGACTTTGCTGGGAAACAGGTTGGCAAGGTCGTAAGCGGGGGGAATAAAGTTGGCGACCAGGTTGATGCCTACCGTGGCGGCAAAGAAGGTGAGCGCGGCGATAATCGTCAGCGGCAGCGAATCTACCCGCTCAACGATATCGGCGGGGTTGGTTAGCGCTTCGCCAAATAGCACCAGGGTGCCAGCGGTAATAATCAGCGCGATAAACGAGAAGAAAGCGACGTTCAGCGGCAAGCCCAGCAGGTTGCCTAGCTTCATCTGACGCTCGGTTTTTACAAAGCGGGTGAAGTCGCCGAAGTTGATCACCACCGCTGCGAAGTACGCCACCATGGTGCCGACAATCGCCATAAAGGCCGCGATTGAGCTTCCGCTGGTGTCACTGCCACCGCTGAAAATGGTGCCAATGGCAGGGATTAGCTCACTGCCCGCCTGATACCAAACAATGATCATTAGCACCAACATCACCACGTAAACCAGCGGTCCCGCCCAGTTGAGGAAGTGTTTAATGCGCTCTATGCCCTGCCAGAAAATCGCGATCTGAAACAGCCACACAATCACAAACGATACCCAGGCAACTCCAGAAAGTCCCAGGAAAGTGCTGCCGCTGCCTGCGCCGACAAAGGCGGTAATGAGAAGGGTGACGGCGGTGGAGGCAAAGTAGGTCTGCACGCCGTACCAAAAGATCCCCACGATGGCGCGCAGCATCGCGGGTAGGTTCGCGCCGCGTACCCCCATGCTGGCGCGCACCATGACGGGGAAAGGAATGCCGTATTTAACGCTGGGTTTACCGGTCAGGTTGACCAAAAACATCACGATCACGCCCGCCAGAATGATCGCCGCCATCACCGCCCAGCCGTTCAGGCCGTAGGTTAAAAACAGTGAGGCAGCCAGGGTGTAACCAAACAGGCTCTGGATATCGTTAGACCAAACGTTAAATATCTCAAACGCGCCCCAGTTACGATCCTGGGGTTTTAGCGGCGCAAGATCCTCGTTATACAGCGTGGGATCAATGTGCTTAATATCCAGGTCACTAACGTCATTACTCTCTTTCATCTTATTCGCTCTTCGGTTGGCAAATGGAGTTACTGACTAAAGCGCTGGCAGGGAGCCCAGTACTTCATCAATAGATAGTAGGTAACACCGGCGGGGATCAGGCTGGCATACCACGAGATCTCCGAGAAAGAGAGCGCCGCCACAATGCCTACCGCCGTGGCGATGAAAGCGGCCAGGTTAATACCCTGGTAAGGCCCGTTGGCGTCATACAGTTTGTCGATATCCAGCGTGCGGCGGCGAATTACATAATAATCGACCACCAGAATGGCGAAGATAGGGCCTAAAAAGGCGGAGTAAGTTTGCACAAACAGCTGGAGGCCTGCCGCAGAACCCGGTTGCACCAACTTCCATGGGAAGGTGGCGAAGGCCAGCAGCCCGACGATCACCGTGGCGACCGAGAACTTGATCTTAAAGACGTCCATCAGCACGTAGGTGGGCGGTACCACGTTGTTGAGGACGTTGGTGGTGACCTGGGCGAAGGCGATGAACAGCAGGGTGGTCATTAACAGCGGGGTGTTGTCGACGGCGTTGGCAAACACCTGGATGGGGTCGGCGGTGCCAGTCGCTTGCGAGACCATATAGCCGATCAGACCCATAAACAGCGTGCAGGGTAGAATCGACATGGCGTAGATGGTGGTCAGCAGGCTCTGGGCGGTGCCCTTTTTGTGCTCGCGGGAGTAGTCGCTGACGTTGAGCATCATGGTGCTGTAGATGCCCAGGAACAGCATGGTCGCGCCCCAGAACGGCATGCCCCAGGAGCCTTCCATGGTCAGCAGGCTGGCGGAAAGCTCATCGCCATAGCGCTGCACCGTGGCGTAAAACATATACACCAGTGAGGCGAGGATAAAGGCGCTGCCGATATTCTCTAACCACTTGATGCCCTGGAACCCCATTACCGAAAGGCCGATTTGCAGAAACTGGAAGGTAATAAAGTAGAAGATAAGGTTGTCAAAACCGAACAGGGTGGCCGAGACCATATTGAGCGCCCCGGCACCAATCCAGCTTTGAAAGCCGTACCACACTACCGCAGGTACCGCGCGCACCAGGCCCGGTAAGCGCGTGCCCGTAAAACCAAAGGCGCTGCGCGCCTGCACCATAAAAGGAATGCCGTACTTGTAGCCTGCGGCCCCGTTAATGGCGAGTGCTATACCGATCACGAAGCAGCCGATGGCAATGGCCAGCGTAGCTTGTAAGAGATTTAAGGTGCCGACTACGCTGGAGCCCATGGCAAAGGTGCCGATGGAGACGCAGCCGCCGAACCAAGCCAGGAAGTAGGAGCCTCGCCCCATAATCCGGGTCTGTTGCGGGGCCAGGCTTTCTGCCCCAAGTGCTTTTGATCCAGCATCGGATCGTTCTTCTGACGCAAGAGCCGAGGGTGAAGCGCTCATGATGTCGTCCTCGCAAGATTATCGGTTTTATTGGCAGCTCGGGTACGTTGGTTACCCGAGCAACGCTTGCGGCGTGGCGTGCTAATGGACGTACTGGTTTTTAAAATATAGTTTTCAAATTCTTAAGCTATTGTTATTAAAATGTTATTCAGTTGTTATTGTATTTTTAGCTGTTATGACCTGCGCGGTAATTCAAAATCAGAAAGCTCGGAAAACTTACCGGTGAAGGCTTTGGGGCGTGGGTAGGCAAGGTCGCCATGTTTACTGGTATACAGCCCTAAACTGACCAGTGACTCGGCCAGTTTCAGCGCGGCTGTAACGCCTTCGACGACCGGCAGGCCCACTTCGCGGCTAATTTGCTGGGTCAAGTTGGCCATGCCGCCGCAGCCTAAAACGATAGCGCCAATGCCATCTTCATCCCGCGCACGGCAGCACTCTTCAACAATGCGCGTAAACGCCGCGTCAGGGTGATGCTCCAGATCCAGCACCGGGATTTCAGCAGCACGGATACGACGGCAGTGGTGGCTAAAGCCGTACTGCTGAAGCAGGTGCTCGGCGATAATGCCGGTGCGGCCCAAGGTTGTGACGATAGAAAAGCGCGTGCTGACCAGCGTAGCAAGATGAAAAGCCGCTTCAGCGATGCCAATGACCGGCGCGCGGGTCAGTTCTCGTGCGGCAAGCAAGCCGGGATCGCCAAAGCAGGCCACCACATAAGCATCGATACCGCCTTCGTGCTCGCCCTTTAGCACTTCCTCGGCCACGCCCACCGCACTGACCACTTCGTCGAAATGGCTCTCGATAGAAACCGGGCCAGCATCCGGCTGTGAAGCGCTCACCGTGGTGCCAGCGCCTGCATGCTGCTGCGCTGCCTGGTGAATAGCAGCGGTCATCGAGGCCGTGGTGTTAGGGTTAATAATTCGTATATGCACGTTAAATAATCCGCATGTAAACAATATAACTTTTCTTGTATACAAAAATAGGGCGGTTTCTAGCCAGACGCAAGGGTCTAGCCGCGAATACACGACGAAAGTGATAGCCTAAAAGTTTGACCAATTGTTCAGGATTCAAGGGCTTAACGCGTATTGCGATAAGAAAGGCTTTTGGTGTCAGAGGATTAGCGCTAAGCCGCGTTGCGGTACGCTAGTAATGTCGCTATTTTGTATACAAATAATTTGTTGCCGCATGGGTGCTGCGCTCACTGCAGTAGAGCTAGCCCTTGCTGGCCAGAAATATGACCGAAGGAGATAACGATGTCGTCCTCATCCAAGGTGCATTACCCACGCGATTTGATCGGTTACGGACGCAATCCGCCTCACGCCAATTGGCCCAATAAAGCCAAAATTGCCGTTCAGTTCGTGCTTAATTACGAAGAGGGCGGCGAAAATAGCGTGCTGCACGGCGATGCAGGCTCCGAGCAGTTTCTCTCTGAGATTATCGGTGCGCCGGCCTATCCAGACCGCCATTTGAGCATGGAGTCGATCTACGAATATGGCTCCCGCGCCGGGGTGTGGCGCATTTTGCGCGAGTTTGAAAAACGCGATCTACAGCTCACGGTGTTTGGCGTGGCCATGGCGCTGGAGCGCAATCCAGAGGTGGCTATGGCCTTTAAAGAGCTAGGCCATGAGATTGCCTGCCACGGCTATCGCTGGATTCACTATCAGGAAGTGCCCGAGCACGTTGAGCGGGAGCATCTGCAGCAGGCCATGGAGATTTTTCAGCGCCTTTACGGCGAGAAGCCCCAAGGCTGGTATACCGGCCGCGATAGCCCCAATACCCGGCGGCTGGTGCTAGACGAAGGCGGTTTCCTTTACGATAGCGACTATTACGGCGACGACTTGCCTTTTTGGACGCAGGTGACCGATAGTCAGGGCAGTGACCACAACCACCTGATTGTGCCCTACACGCTGGACAGCAACGATATGCGCTTCGCCGCGCCGCAAGGTTTTAACACCGCGGATCACTTCTTTACCTACCTGCGCGATGCCTTCGATGTGCTTTACGCAGAAGGGGAGGAGGCGCCCAAAATGCTCTCAATAGGTATGCACTGTCGCTTGCTGGGGCGCCCGGGACGTTTTCGCGCGCTGCAGCGCTTTTTGGATTATATCGAAACCCACGACCGTGTTTGGGTAGCTCGGCGGGTCGATATCGCCCGTCACTGGGCGGAACATCACCCTGCCACTCGTTAATAAAGCAGCTTAATAGGATGCCATGACGCCGCATATCGGACAGCGGATTACCGCCCAGTTTGACGCGCTAACTGCCCAGGAGCAGCGGGTGGCGAGCTTTATTCTCGATCACTTTGATGACCTAGCGGTATACAGCGCCGCCGATTTGGCGCGCTTGACTGGTGTCTCTAAATCGACGGTCAGCCGCCTGTTCAAGCGGCTGGGTTTTGAGAGCTACCGCACGGTCAAAGATCACGCCCGCCAGTTGCGTAACCTTGGTGTGCCCTTGGTGATCGACGCCAATGCCATGCAGGAAGAGGCCGGTGCACCGTTTCAGCGCCATTTGCAGCGCGAGCAGGATAATCTGCAGCGCTGCTTAAACGGCATCGCGGCGGATCAGTTTGCTGCGCTGGTTGAAAATTTGGATAGCGCGCGTCATGTGGTCGTGATCGGCTTTCGTAACAGCTACCCGCTAGCGCTGCATTTCCGCCAGCAGTTGATTCAGGCGCGCACCCAGGTTCGGGTGGTGCCTCACCCAAATCAGTCGTTAGCGGAAGAGATTGTCGATCTCACCGAGCAGGACGTGGTGATGCTGTTTGGCTTTCGCCGCCGCCCGGCAGCGTTTGCCGCGCTAGTCGATGCACTTGAGCGCTCACCCGCCAAGGTGGCTTTACTGGCTGACCCCACCGCGGTCAACGTTGCCTCACAAGTCACGTGGTTTTTTGAAACGCCGCTGGAAAGCCTTTCGGCGTTTGATAGTTACGCCGCCGCCAATAGCCTGATCTGCCTGATTGCCAACGGTGTGCTGCATCGGCGATTGGCTTCTGGCCGCGAGCGAATCAGTGCGATCAGCGATGTTTACGCCGAGCTTAGCGAGCTGGAAGCGCCGACCATGAGCGTAGATTGGGGCGCCCAGTAGCTGGAGTCTCTTCATGGTGCACCTCAGCGTATTGGCCGCTGAAAGTTGCACCATCTCGTTGCATCGCTCTCCTTTTATTCCCCCTTCTCAATGCGTCAGTTACCGTATTTTGGTTCTGGGCGCTCTCTAAGCTGCTGTTCTGAAAAACGTATGCCACTTCTGGTATCGCTGTTGCTATTAGCTGGTCAAGTGAAACGAAAGTTTCTTTGTTAGAAGTCGTGCAACAAAGCTTTCATTCGCTTTGCTTCCGTCGCCAAGACCACCACTGCTAATTATTCAGCGATGCGTCTCTAGCAAAACCCAGATTTTGCAGAGCATGCACCTGCCAGGAGAGCTTTATGAAATCGTTATCCCACCGCTTTAATCACTCTTTTTCGCGCCGCTTTAAGCGCTTGCAATCCGGCGTTCTAGCTACAGGGTTGAGTGCCGCTGTTGCTCTCGGTGCTATTACCACTAGTCCAAACGCTCAGGCGGATGCGCTAGAAGATATCGAATCACGCGGCACGCTCCGCGTAGCGGTGCCGCAAGATTTCCCACCGTTTGGCTCGGTAGGTACCGATATGCAGCCCCAGGGTTACGATATTGATATGGCCCAATATCTCGCTGACGAAATGGGCGTGGAGCTAGAGCTGATTGCGGTCACGAGTGCCAATCGTATTCCCTATTTGCAGACCGGCCAGGCGGATCTGGTAATCTCCAGCCTGGGGAAAAATCCTGAGCGTGAAGCGGCGATCGACTTCTCTGAGGCCTACGCGCCGTTCTTCCTGGGCGTGTTCAGCGCTGATGAAGATGAAAGCGTGGAAGGTCCGGAAGGCCTAGCCGATAAAACGATTGGTGTTACACGCGGAGCGGTGGAAGATATGGAGCTTTCGGAAATTGCGCCGGATTCCACCACCGTGCAGCGCTTTGAAGACAACGCCACCACCATTTCCGCGTTTCTCTCCGGCCAGGTCGATTACGTCGCTACCGGTAATGTGGTCGCCGCTGAAATCGCTGAGCGTAATAGCGAGCGAGCGCCTTCGCTGGTGTATCAGCTTAAAGATTCGCCTTGCTACGTGGGCATGAATAAAAACGAGCCTGCGCTAATGGAAGAAGTGAACCGCCTGATCGCACAAGGCTTGGAAGACGGCACGTTGAATGAGCTGTCCCAGCGTTGGTTCAGTGCTGATCTACCTGAAAACTTCGGTAGCTGAGGCTTAGCATGGGGCCAACACTCGACTTTCTCACCCTGTTGCCCTACGTCAGTGAGCTCCTTAAAGGGCTTACCACCACGGTCATTTTGACCGTGGTGACGACCTTGACAGGGTTGTCACTGGCAGTGGCGGTAGCCTATTTGCGCGTCAACGCGCAGCCATGGGTACGCTGGGGGCTAGGCGGCTATGTCGAAGTCACCCGCAACACGCCCTTTATTGTGCAACTGTTCTTTATCTTCTTCGGGCTACCGGGGCTCGGCATTAAAATTGATGCCATTACCGCGGCGTTTATTGCCATGACGCTCAATTTGGCCGCTTACAGCGCGGAAATTTTACGCGCCGGCATCAGCGCGACGGCGAAAGGTCAGTTGGAAGCCGGGCGCGCGCTGGGGATGACTACCCTGCAGAGTTACCGCCATATTGTGCTGGTACCCGCGTTTGCCAGGGTTTATCCCGCGCTGATCAGTCAGTCGATCATTGTGATGCTGGGGTCGGCGGTGGTGTCGCAGATTTCGGTATTCGATTTGACCTACGCCGCTAACTTTATTCAGTCGCGTAACTTTCGCAGCTTTGAAGTCTACCTGCTGATCACGCTGGTCTATTTGCTCCTCGCCTTTGGTTTGCGGCGCAGCTTTATGCTGGTGGGCAAGCGGGTATTAGCTTATCAGCAAGGAGAACAACGATGATTGAGTTCACCTTCTGGGACATTTTGCGCAACCTGCTGCTGGCAACCCGTTGGACCATTCTCCTGTCGCTGATTGCCTTTGTCGGCGGTGCCACGGTGGGGCTGTTATTGACCTTTATGCGGCTCTCCAGCAATCGCTGGCTTCAGCGCTTAATGTCTCTTTATGTTGACCTGTTTCAAGGCACGCCGCTATTGATGCAGCTGTTTTTGATCTTCTTTGGCGCGGCCGCGTTAGGCCAGCCGATTTCAGCTTGGCTGGCAGCTTCCGTCGCACTGACCCTGTTCACCAGTGCTTTCTTATGTGACATCTGGCGCGGCTGTTTAGAGGCGGTGGCCAAAGGCCAGTGGCACGCGGCGCGGGTGCTGGGCATGAATTACTTCCAGACCATGCGCCATGTGATTTTGCCCCAGGCACTGCGGCTTTCGATTCCGCCCACGGTGGGTTTCTCGGTACAGGTCATCAAAGGCACGGCGCTGGCCTCAATCATTGGCTTTGTCGAGCTGACCAAGGCGGGCACCATGCTCAATAACGCCACCTTCGAACCCTTCACCATTTTTGCCCTTGTGGCCCTGCTTTACTTCGCGCTGTGCTACCCACTTTCCTGCTACGCGCGCTATCTGGAGAAAAAGCTCTATGACGCTGGTCTACGTTGATAACGTCCATAAAGCCTTTGGCGACCTGGAAGTGCTTAAAGGTATTAACCTTTCGGTGGCGCAAGGCGAAGTGGTGGCGATTATTGGCCGCAGTGGCTCGGGTAAAAGTACCCTGCTGCGCTGCCTGAATCAGTTGGAAAAACATGACAGCGGCGAGATCACCATTGCCGATAAGCAGCTCGATGCCGCGTCAATGTCGCCCAAAGAGCTGAGTGAAAACGTCGGCATGGTCTTCCAAAGCTTCAACCTGTTTCCCCATAAAACGGTGGGTGAAAACGTCTGTTTGGCACCGCTGGTAGTGCGCGGCGATGAAAAAGCTGAGGTGGAGAAAATTGCCCGTGAGGTGCTGGAGAAAGTCGGCCTCTCGGATAAGTACGATGCCTACCCGGCGCAGCTTTCCGGTGGGCAGCAGCAGCGGGTCGCTATCGCTAGGGCGCTGGCCATGCGGCCTAAAGTGATGCTGTGCGATGAGGTGACATCCGCTCTTGACCCAGAACTGGTCGGAGAAGTGCTGCGCGTACTAGAAGCGCTGGCGGCCGAGGGCATGACGCTGATTCTGGTTACCCACGAGATGAGCTTTGCCCGTGACGTGGCTGACCGGGTGGTGTTCATGCACCAGGGGCGCATCCACGAAGAGGGCGCCCCCAGCGAGCTGTTCAGCAACCCGCAAACGCCGGAGCTAAAGCAGTTTATCTCAGCGGTGCTCTAGGCTCTTTCTGAAAACTGGCTGCGCTCGACCATACTGCGTTAAAAATCGGCTCAAAATACTCATTTACACTATGTAAACTCCGTCTTTTCGCCGATTTTTGCCTTGTCTGGCCTTCGCTCGCCGACTTTTCAGACAAAGCCTAGTCGATTCACTTCTAGCCGATCCACTGCGTTGCCTGGGCGAAAATAAGAAAGCCTAGGGCAATCACGATCCAGACGCAAAAAAGTGGGAAGAAGAATTTGACCCACTTTTGCCACGGCACCCCCGCCAGCGCCAGGGTCGCCATGAAGTAGCCCGAGGTCGGGTAGAAGATGTTGCCGATGCCGTCACCCAGCTGGAAAGCCAGCACCGACGTTTGGCGTGTCACGCCGATAATGTCAGAAAGCGGGGCCATCAGTGGCATGGTGACCAGGGCCTGGCCGCTACCGGAAGGCACGATGAAGTTAAAACCTAGCTGAGCGAAGAACATGCCAATCGCGGAGAGCAGGGTGGGCAGGCCACCGACGAGATTGCCAAGCCCAAACACCAGCGTATCCATGATCTGGCCATCTTCCAGCATCACGGCAACGCCCCGCGCGACGCCAGCGATCATGGCGCCGACCAGTACGTCGCGAAAACCCTGGTTGAAGCCTGAACATATTTCGTCGGTATCGAGCCCCGCAATAAGGCCCACTACGATACCCATGATGATAAACAGGCCCGCCATTTCCATCATGAACCAGCCTTGCTGCAGTACGCCGTAAACGAGTACCGCGAAGAAGGCGAAGGTGGCGATGGCCGCGAGCTTCTGGCGAGCGCTGGCGATCAAGGCAGGGCTATTGTCAGCATGCTGATAAAGCGAGCGTTTTTCGGACTCGCTGGCGTCGCTGCTCATCAGGCTAAGCGCTGGTGTCTGGCGCACGCTGCGGGCGTAGCGCATCACGAAGAAAATAGCGGCGGCTAACATCACCACAAACGCCATGATGCGCAGGCCATAACCGGAATAGAGAGGCAGGTCTGAGAGTTGCTGGCCTAGCCCCGTATTGATGGGATTGAGCACTCCCGTTGTGAACCCAACCGTGGTCGCACAAAGTGCCACCGCCGCGGCGGTCACGGAGTCAAAGCGTAAGGCAATCATTAACGGCAGGATGACCGGCACGTAGACCAGCGCCAATTCCTGAGTACCAATCACAGTGGCGATGAGGGCAAACACCGTCATCAGTACAGGAATGGTTAGCAGGCTCTTTTGCGCAAAACGGCGCGTTAACTTATCCACACCTATTTCAATGATGCCGGTGCGTCTTAGCACCATGAACATACCGCCGATCATAAAGGTAAAAAAGACGACTTCACCGGCGCTCATCAAGCCATTCGGGATCGCCAGCATGAAATCGACAAGTCCCACCGGAGACGACGCAATCTGTTCGTAAGACGTGGGGTCGATGGTGGTGCGCCCGCTTGGGCCTGGAATGCGCTCAAACTGGCCGGCAGGCACGAAATGCGTTGCGATGGCTGCCAGGGCGATAAAGATGAACAGCACCACGTAAATATCCGGGATGCGGCACCAGCTTTTTTTCGGCGCTCGGTTTTCTGGGGAAGAGGGCGTTTGTTGGGACATGCTTGTGCCTCGCGTTTGTTATAAGTAGCTGACCGGGGCAACGGTGAGCGGATGTCATACCGCATCGAGGTTGCTGTTTTGGACATGCTCGTATGATCTTGGAATTATGAAACGAAAGTTTCTAAAGAAGTTACTATTGGGAGAAGTGTTTCACAAGGTCTTTGAATGTGTCCGTGTATAAACGGGCAGGAAGCACGGCTAAAGATCACTTTATTGTGCTCCGTTAATCTTGTATACAAGATATATGTCGTCTGTTTTTACTACGTTATATAGGTTAAAAAATGCCAGCTAACTACTACGCACCCACCGGCGGGCACCCGCCACAAACCCAAATAACCGCTGACCGTGCTGTGTTCACTGAGGCGTACGCGCTGATTCCCAAAGGCGTGATGCGCGATATCGTCACCAGCAATCTGCCGTTCTGGGAAGGTACACGGCTGTGGGTGCTGGCACGGCCGTTGTCGGGATTTGCCGAGACATTCTCGCAATACATTATGGAAGTTCAGCCTCAGGGTGGCAGCGATAAACCTGAGCCAGACCCCCAAGCGGAAGGCGTGCTGTTTATCGTGGAAGGTGAGTTAACGCTTACTTTGTCAGGCGAGCGCCACGCTATGCGGCCCGGCGGCTATGCGTTTATTCCCCCTGGCAGTTCATGGCAAGTGCGCAACGAATCTAGCGCGCCGGTGCGTTTTCACTGGGTGCGCAAGGCGTATGAGGTTGTCGAAGGGCTCGAGGTGCCAAAGGCGTTCGTGACCAACGAGCAGGACATTGCCCCCATCGAAATGCCGGGCACCGAAGGGCGCTGGGCCACCACGCGCTTTGTCGACCCTGCGGATGTCCGCCACGATATGCACGTCAATATCGTGACCTTTCAACCCGGCGGCGTGATCCCCTTTGATGAAACCCATGTCATGGAACACGGCCTTTACGTGCTGGAAGGCAAAGCCGTTTATCACTTGAATCAAAATTGGGTAGAGGTAGAGGCGGGAGATTTCATGTGGCTACGCGCCTTCTGCCCCCAGGCCTGCTACGCCGCTGGCCCAGGGCCGTTCCGGTATCTGCTGTACAAAGATGTTAATCGTCATGCTTCTCTTAAACTTTCATCTCGCTAAGGAGCTGCCATGCTAGAACTAAAAGCCGAGCCGTTAACGGCTGATGCCTTCGCCCCTTTTGGCGATGTGATGGATGCGCGTACCTCCGCCTCGTTTCCTATTAACGCTGGGCGCACTCAGCGCCATCACGATCTGGCCAAGGTGGAAACCCTGGGCGAAAACGCTCACACGCTGATTAATATCTTCGTGAGCCAGCCGATTACACTGCCGTTGGCGCTCACGTTTTTAGAGCGCCATCCCCAGGGCAGTCAGGCGTTTATGCCGCTGCATGAGGAGCGCTTTATTGTTGTGGTCGCACCGCCGGGGGAGCATATCGATCCCAGTGATGTGCGTGCCTTTGTTACCGATGGCCGCCAAGGCGTCAACTATCACGCCGGTACCTGGCACGCCATTCAATCGGTACTGGAGCGCGAAGGGGAGTTTTTGGTGGTAGATCGGGGCGGCGAAGGCAACAACTGCGATGAGTTTCCGCTTGCGATCACCGTGACGTTGAAATGATCCGCGCCTGATGTGTTACACCGCTGTCATATCGCACGCGTTAAACTGATAAGCTAGGGTGACGACATAACGTTACTCCAAACAGTCACACACGCTAATTCGCATGGTTGGAACACAATGAACGCACTGCACTTCTCCTCGATCCGTCGTACCAAAATTGTCGCCACCCTTGGGCCTGCCAGCGACCGTGAAGGCGTGCTGGAAGCCATGCTTCAGGCGGGTGTCGATGTGGTGCGTTTAAACTTCTCCCATGGAACCGCCGATGATCATCGCCGCCGCTTAACCGAAGTACGTGAGATTGCCGCCAAGCTGGGCCGCAGCGTCGCGGCCTTGGGCGACTTGCAAGGCCCCAAAATTCGTATTGCGCGGTTTAGAGACGGCGCCGTGGTACTTAAAGAGGGCCAGCCGTTCATTCTCGATATGGAACTCGACGGCGATGCTGGCGATATTCACCAAGTAGGCTGTGACTACAAAACCTTGTCGCAAGACGTGGCCCCCGGTGACCGCCTGCTGCTAGATGACGGACGTTTGGTGCTGGATGTGGCCCGCGTTGACGGCCAACAGGTGCATACCACCGTGGTCGTAGGCGGTAAGCTCTCAAACCATAAAGGCATCAATAAGCAGGGCGGCGGTCTTTCTGCTCCGGCGTTGACCGATAAAGACAAGGAAGACCTCAAAACCGCCGTTGAAATTGGTGTCGACTATCTGGCCATTTCCTTCCCCCGCCATGCGGAAGATATGCTGGAAGCGCGCCGTCTGCTGGGCGAAGCGGGCAAGGAAATTGGCCTGGTGGCCAAAGTTGAGCGTGCCGAAGCGGTCGCTGATGACGCCACCCTGGATGGCATCATCGAAGCGTCTGAAGCGGTCATGGTGGCGCGCGGTGATCTAGGAGTAGAGATTGGCGATGCCAAGCTGGTCGGCGTGCAAAAACGCATGATCAAGCGGGCGCGTTCGCTGAACCGAGCGGTCATTACTGCCACGCAGATGATGGAAAGCATGATTTCAGCGCCACTTCCTACCCGCGCCGAAGTCTTCGACGTGGCTAACGCGGTACTGGACGGCAGCGATGCGGTCATGCTCTCGGCGGAAACCGCCGCAGGCGACTATCCGCTGGAAACCGTTGAAGCGATGTCGCGTGTTTGCCTGGGCGCTGAGCGGGAAAAATCCGCCCAGGAGTCCGGCCACCGCATTCATGAAGGCTTTACCCGCCCGGACGAAACCATCGCGCTTTCCGCCATGTACGCGGCCAACCACATGACCGGCGTGACCGCGATTGCCTGCATGACCTCATCAGGCTATACGCCATTGATCGCGTCGCGCATTCGTTCCGGCCTGCCGATTGTGGGCTTGGCGCATAATCCTATCGCCCAGCGCCGCATGGCACTTTATCGCGGTGTGGTTTCGCTGCCGTTCGATACCTCCGAAATGAGCGCTACCGAGCTGAACGACCGTGCCCTGGAACTGCTGGTGAAGACCGGTATTTCAAAGGCCGGTGATCACGTGATCCTGACCCGCGGCGATCACATGAATGCTCACGGCGGCACCAATACCATGAAGGTCATGGAGATTACTGACGAGCATGCTAAAAGCTAAATGTGCGCATGGGCTGCTGCTTGCCTGCTTGCTAGTAACAAGCGCCCCCGCTATTGCGGCGGCGCCTATCGTGGCCGCCGCTTCTGACCTTCAGTTTGCGCTAACCGAGGCCGCCGAGCAGTTTCAGCAGGAAACCGGTCACGACTTGCGCTTGAACTTTGGTTCCTCCGGCAACTTCCGCCGCCAAATTGCCCAGGGCGCGCCCTTTGAGCTCTATCTCTCTGCTGACGAGCGCTATGTTCAGGCGCTTTATGACGAGGGACTCACCCAGGACGAGGGCGTGATATACGCCATTGGCCGGTTAGTCTGGATGCAGCAAGCGGGGCGCGATGATTTACCCAGTGACGATGCACCGCTTGCTGGGGTTGAAGCTGCCCTAGAAGCACAAGAGAGCGGTTCCGCTGAACGAATCGCACTGGCAAATCCTGAGCACGCGCCCTATGGCGTGGCAGCGCAGCAGGCGCTTGAGCACGCTGGGCTTTGGGAGCCAACCGAGCCACTGCGCGTGCTGGGCGAAAATGTCTCCCAGGCAGCGCAGTTTGCGCTTTCCGACGATGCCCGGGGTGGATTCGTGGCTTACTCGCTGGCCCTGGCCCCTTCTTTACGCGAGCGAAGTGAGTACGTACTTATCCCTGAAAGCTGGCATGAGCCTTTGCGCCAACGCATGGTCTTGACCAATCAGGCGGGAGAGGTCGCCACTGCCTTTTACCTATGGCTGCAGCAAGACGAGGGACAGTCCATTTTGCGTACCTATGGTTTTAACACTGAATAATGGTTTTAACAGCGAATAATGGTTTTAACGCCGAATGATGAGTACTTCTTAATGGATGACTCTTAATGGATGGCTTTTAATGGATTGGTCGGCGCTGTCTGTTTCGTTACGTCTCGCAGCTTTTACCTGTCTTATTCTCATCCCCATCGCTATTTGGCTAGGCCGCGCCCTGGCTTACGCGCGTTTTCGCGGTAAAGGCCTATGCGAGGCATTCGTTGCGTTGCCGCTGGTGTTACCGCCGACCGTATTGGGCTTTTATCTATTGATAAGCTTTGGCCGTGATTCCCCAGTGGGGTCGTTTTGGGCGAACCTGACCGGCGGCGGGCTGAACTTCACGTTCACGGGGATATTACTGGCCTCCCTAATCGCCAATCTGCCGTTTGCCGTGCAGCCTATTCAGCGCGCCTTCGAGCATGTGCCCCACAACCTACGGGAAGCGGCCTGGTGTAGCGGCTTGAGCGCCTGGCAGACGCTGCTGCGTATCGAGCTGCCCTTGGTGTGGCCGGGTATTCTCTCAGCAGCGGCGCTCACGTTTGCCCATACGCTGGGCGAATTTGGCGTGATCTTGATGGTGGGCGGGGCGATAAATGGCGAAACTCGCACCCTTGCCATTGCCATTTATGACCGTGTTCAAGCCTTCGATGAACAGGGCGCTGCACAGATGTCGGCGCTGTTGCTGTTGGTGTCGTTTATTACCTTGGGACTCGTCTATGGGCTGGCCGGGCGCAGGCGGTGGGTACGTGGCTGATTCGCGCATCACTTGGCCCATCGAAGGACTAGGCGTGGCGGTCCACCAAACGGGGCCGATTCCGCTGGCCGCTGAGTTTGTTTGCCAGCCCGGCGAACTGCTGGCGCTGGTTGGGCCTTCAGGCAGTGGAAAAACAACGCTACTGCGCACCATTGCCGGACTTTATCGTCCCCAGAGTGGGCGTGTGGAGTGCGCGGGAGACAGCTGGTTTGATGGCGAACGTAAGCATTCACTGTCGCCCCAGCGTAGGCAAGTTGGCATGGTGTTTCAGGACTATGCGCTCTTTCCCCACTTGACCGCGTTAGAAAATATTCAACTGCCGCTGCGCCATCTGCCACAACCCCAGCGCCGGGAGCTAGCCGAGCAGTGGCTGGCCAAGGTGCGTCTAGAGGGGCTAGGCAAGCGTTACCCTAACGCGCTTTCCGGTGGGCAGCGCCAGCGAGTGGCGCTTGCCCGTGCCTTGGCCCGCGACCCCAAAGTGCTATTGCTCGATGAGCCGTTTTCGGCGGTGGACCAAGTTACCCGGCGGCGGTTGCAACGCGAGCTGGCACTGCTCCGCCAGCAAATCGAGATCCCTATCGTCCTGGTGACCCATGACCTTGAGGAAGCCACTGCGCTTGCTGACCAAATCTGCGTGCTGCATAACGGCGTAAGCCTTCAGCAGGCTTCGCCGGAGGTACTGTTCAGCCGCCCGGATACACCGCTAGTGGCACGCTTGCTGGATCGACATAATCTGTTTGAAGGCTCCGTCGTGGAGCTAGAAGGGCAGCGGCGCCTGCAGTGGGGGGCGTGTATCTTAGAAGTTGACGAGGGGCTCGCGAACCTACCGTTGGGCGAGACCGTGACCTGGTATTTACCGCCTTCCGATATTGTGCTTCATCGCCGTGACCGGCCTTCCCAAGGCGAGCGGGAAAACCCATTGGCAGCCACGGTTGAAGAGTTAGTGGTTCTTGGGGGCATCACGTCAGTTTCCTTGCGCGTCCAACATGGTGATATGTTACGTTTCGATATCGCCACCCATGCCGTACGGCGTAACCAGTTAACCCGCGGTGCCGTGGTGAACGTTTCACTGCTGGCAGCTGGCATTCACTTGCTGCCAGGCCACCGAGTTCGCGCAGATGCGCATGATAAAAGGAAGTAAGCATGGATCCCACGCGTCGCACGCTGCTGAAAGCATCGTTACTGTTACCGCTGGTGGCGCTGCTGCCAATGTCGTTACTCAGCGCGGTTGCCTGGGGGCAGGAAGAGGCGAAAGAGATGCAGACCCTGGCGTTGGCGATCCATAGCGAGGACGGGCCGCACCGTTTAGAGGTCGAGGTGGCAGAAACGTCTTCTCAGCGTCAGCGCGGTTTGATGGGGCGTGAGAGCCTGCCGGAAGCCAGCGGCATGCTGTTTCGCTTTGAGCGCGAGCAATCGGCCAATAACGCCTTCTGGATGTATCGCACCCTGATTCCTCTTGATATTGCGTTTATCGATGCCAATGGCCAGATCGTAGCGATCAATACCATGCAGCCCTGTGAGTCTGCATCACCGAGTGAATGTCCCTCTTATCCAGCGGGGGCGGCGTATCATTCAGCGCTGGAGGTCAACGGCGGTTACTTCGCCGAGCGCGGCATCAAGGTGGGGGACTGTGTCTCCATTCCAGAGGAAGCCGGTTTTTGCCAGCCTGAAGATTAAGCGGGCCGAGGGCGACGATTGACATTAATCACGATCAAAGCGATGCCTGCGACCACCAAACCGCCGCCCATTAGTTTATGAAAGCCTAGGCTGTCGCCCATCAAAAGCGCGCCTAGGCCGACCGCCAATACCGGGACCAGTAGCGTCATGGGCACCACGCGGTTAACCGGATGGCGACGCAATAGCGCGTACCAAATGCCGTAAGCAACAATCGACGACATGACCGCGGTGTAAATCATCGCTCCCCAGCCTATCCAGCTTGCCTGCTGAATCGCCTGCCATTGACCGCTTTCAAACAGCCATGAGCCCAGCGCCACCTGTGGCACTGCAAACAGCGCCACCCAGCCGGCCAGTGCTAGCGGTGCGATGGGTGGGCCGCGCTTGATCAACAGCTGTGATACCGCCCAAGCGAAAGCACTCATTAGTAAGATGCTTAACGGTAACGGCGAAGGCAGCGTGGGGCCCCCCGCGAGCACGACCACGCCTGCAAAAGAAAGCAACAACCCGGCAATCCGCTTGGGCCCCAGCCGCTCTTTCAAAAACACCACGGCCAGCAGCGTGGCGAAGGGTGTGCCCATTTGTACCAACAGCGCCCCTGTCCCCGCTTCTGCTTGCGCTAACCCAATGAACAGCAGGGCGAAGTGCAGGCTGCCAAAAGTGAAAGAGAGCAGCAGCAAAAACGGCAGTTGTACCCGTGCCACCGGATAGAAAGGCACGAGCAAAAGCGCCACCAGCATAAAGCGAAGCGTGGTCATCAACAGCGGCGGCAACTCCACCACGCCGACCTTGATGACAATGATATTTAACGCCCAAATGGCGATAACAAACAGGCCGAGCAGTAGGTCACGTAGGGGCACGTTGATGTCCGTTCGTTGAGGGTCGTTGCTAAATGAAAACGAGGGTCATTGTACCAGCTTGGCTGTCGGCAAAAATAAAACGTGTGAGTATAGAACCCTGCCGCCGTTCACTGGCCGCTTGGCTACTTTTGGGGGCAGGCCTAGGTCAATGCGGTCTTTATCGCCACCCCCAGGCGGAAAATCCAGATCACTGCAGACGCTGTGCGATCTCTCGCCAGAGTTCAGCGTAGGCGCGGCCGCCTGGAGTGCTGCGGGCGAATTGCCCGACCGGTGCGCGTTCGAGTCCCATGCGCTCGATTGCACTGGCATTGGGCACGGTCGTGGACAAGCGCCTCGGCCAGCGTTCGCTGAGGCTATCGATCACCTGACGGTGCAGCGTCTTGCGGCGGTCGGCCAGGGTGATAAATGGCCAGATCGGGCAGGCCTGTTCGACTGCGTCCAGGTGAGTGTCCAGTTGCTCGAGTGTGCGCAGCGATAGAGTCGTTGGCACTACCGGCACCAGCAGGGCATCGACACTGGAGAAGATTTGCTCGGCGAGCGCCGACAGGCTTGGCGGGCAGTCGAGTATCACCAGGTCGTAACTGGCCATCACCGGCTTGAGGATTTTGCGCAGTCGGCTAGGCTTGCGGGTTTCCATCGATGCTTCCAAATCGCGCGAGCCCAGCGCAGCAGGCAGCAGGTCGAGCCCCTCAATGTCAGTCTCGCGGATCGCCCGATCAAGATCCGCCTTGCCCTTGACCAGTTTGTCGACACCACCGCCACGCACTTTGGGTTTGCTGCGCAGGTAGAAGGTGGTAGCTGCCTGGGGGTCGATATCCCATAGCAACACTCGCTTGCCGTCGCGTGCCGCTTCGGCGGCGAGATTGACGGCGGAGGCGGTCTTACCCACGCCGCCCTTGATACTGTAAAGCGCCAGCATCTGCATGGGAAACTCCTTGATTGGTAACTGTTTTAGTCTAACCGATTGGCCCACACGGATACGTGACGTTTCTATGACGGCGGCGGCGGTAGTTGCGTCGCACCGCTGTAATACACGCCGAAAGTCGGTCGTTAATAGCCGATAGAATGGCTTTCCTTCCCCTCAAGAATACCTACAATGGAGTGCTTATCGCCAACATGCACGCAATACGGCACCGTTATTTAGGCGATAGAGTGATAGACCTCCGAATAACGTCACCATAAAAATCGATAAAAAAGGATCTACCATGACGCTGACACGCTCAATGGCTCGTTTCACTGCCGGCTTGGCCGGTGCGGCTCTGCTTTCCGCTTCCCTGTCTGCACAAGCCCGCGAACTCTCGGTTTCTACCGTTTTGTCCGACGCTTTCCCTTGGGGGCAAGCGGCAGAGAAGTGGGCCGAACTGGTGGAAGAACGCAGCGGGGGTGAGTTGACGCTGCGCGTTTACCCCAACTCTCAGCTTGTTTCTGGCGACCAAACCCGTGAATTTTCCGCCATGCGTTCCGGTTTGATCGATGCCGCGGTGGGCTCGACCATCAACTGGTCGCCGCAGGTGCCGGAATTGAATCTTTTCTCGTTGCCGTTCTTCATTCCCGATGAGGCTGCCGTGGATGCGGTCACTGGTGGGGAAGCGGGGGAGTTGGTGTTTGAAGCAATTGAGTCTCGCGGCGTTATCCCGCTAGCCTGGGGTGAAAACGGTTTCCGTCAGGTTTCCAATTCGCGTGGGCCGATTAGCCAGCCAGACGATCTGGATGGCCTGAAAATTCGCGTTGTTGGCTCGCCGCTGTTCCAGGACACCTTCTCAGCACTGGGCGCCGATCCCACGCAAATGAGCTGGACCGACGCTCAGCCAGCGTTGACGACCGGCGCGGTAGACGGCCAGGAGAATCCGCTGTCGGTGTTTGACGTGGCGCGTATCGACCAAGTCGGTCAGGCGCATTTGACGCTCTGGAACTACATGAATGATCCGCTGATTTTCGCCGTCAACCAGCAGGTATGGCAGTCACTCGATGAAGCGCAGCAAACCATGCTGCGTGAAACGGCTAAAGAAGCCGGTGAGTGGGAAATCGCCATGACCCGTGAAGAGGAGAGCGAGCGGTTAGCGGCGATTCAAGAGCGCGGTGTGACGGTGACCGAGCTTTCTGATGAGCAGTACCAAGCGTTTGTCGATGCCACCCAGTCCGTTTATGAGAAATGGGCACCGCGTATTGGTGAAGAGGTGGTCGACGCCGCACAAACGGCTATCGACGCACGTTAATTACCTATGATGTTCTAACTCCCGGCCCGCAAGGCTGGGAGTTTTTTGCTGTGAGGCTGCCATGAAAGGCTTTCCTGATGCACGCCCCGAGCGCTGGCTGGGCGCGCTGGCGTTAATCATTATCTCATTGATCAGCCTGGGTAATGTTATTACCCGCTATCTGACCGGTGGCTCTTTTTCGTTTACGGAGGAGTTTTCGGTGTTTTTGTTGGTGGTGCTGACGTTTGCCGGTGCCTCGGTGGCGCTGCGGCGCAACCGGCATATTCGCATCGGTTTTTTGGAGCGTGCACTGCCGCCCAAGTACCGCCGTGCGCTGATTGTTTTTCAAGCGCTGTGCGGTGCCATTGTGCTGGGTTTGATCACTTGGTATGGCGGCAAGTTGGCTTGGCAGGAGTATCAGTGGGAGTCGCTTTCGCCTGGGCTGGGGTTGCCGCAGTGGTGGTATTTGGTTTGGTTGCCCGTGCTTTCCGCGGCCATGTTATGGCGCTTGTTCCAGCAGACCGCTGACCGTTTGACGGGGAGGCTCACCGATGAGCCCTGATGTGTGGATGATTCTGGCCTTTGCAGGCTTGCTGATTGCGGGCGTGCCGGTGGCGTTTTCATTGGCGCTTTCCGGGGCGGTCGGTATCGTGCTGGGGTTATCGCCGGATATGCTGGCCACCCTAGGCACCAATACCTATAACAGCATTGCCAAATATCCGCTGATTGCCATTCCGCTGTTTATTTTGACCGGGCTTATTTTTGAACGCTCCGGCGTGGCGCTGCGCTTGGTGCGTTTTGCCCAGGCGCTGATTGGCCCTCGACATGGCGGCTTGGCGCTGGTTGCGGTGCTGGTGTGCATGATCATGGGCGGTATGAGTGGCTCTGGCCCTGCCGATGCGGCAGCCGTGGCAATGGTGATGCTGCCCAGTATGACCAAAGCGGGCTACCCCAAGCCGTTTTCCGCTACCTTGATTGCCGCCTCGGCATCGACTGCTATTTTGATTCCACCCTCCGTGGCGCTGATTCTTTACTCGATCGTGGTGCCGGGGGTCGATTTGCGTGCCTTGTTTGCGGCAGGGCTGTTCCCCGGCATATTGGCAGGCATCGCACTATTGGTGCCAGCCATGATCGTCTCCAAACGTTATGGTTGGGAAGGTGGCACCCCGGTGGAAGGCGCCGAACAGCTCAGCGTGCGCACCACTTTTAAGCAGGCGATACCGGCGCTGTTTGCGCCCGTGCTGATCTTGGGTGGCTTACGCTCAGGCCTGTTTACTCCTACCGAAGCAGCCGTGGTGGCGGTGGCCTACGGGGCGATAGTTGGCCTGTTTCTTACTCGCGAACTGTCGTTGCGCGATCTGTGGGAGTTGCTGGGTGAGGCGGCGATTATCTCCGGGGTGGTCATGTTGATTATTGCGCTTGCCGGAATTTTTGCCTGGGCGGGTACCATGCTGGGCACCTTCCGTCACTTGGCGGAGTGGATCATTAGCCTAACCGACAACGGGGTAGTACTGCTTATTCTGGTCATGCTCGCGGTGCTGGTGGCCGGAATGCTGCTGGACGCTATCTCGATTTACCTGATTATGATGCCGATCTTGATTCCCGTGATGCAGCACTTTGAATGGAACCCGGTGTGGTTTGGCATTCTCTTGGCCATGAACATCGCCATTGGCCAGTTTACCCCGCCGGTGGCGGTCAACTTGATGGTGACGACTGAGGTGGCAAAAATTCGCCTGGAGCAAACGCTGGGCTGGGCGTTGCTGTTTGTGGTGGCCATGGGCTGCGCATTAGCGCTGGTGGCGCTTTTCCCTGCCATCGCGCTGTGGCTGCCGACGGTGCTGGGCTATAACGTGTGATTCAGGCTGAGAAAAAAAGAATCATAAGGGATTGCTTATGTCTAGCCATCAGCATCTATCCTTATTCCCTATGCCAAAACGGTATGGGGATTAACGCTTACTAAACGTTACCAGCCACTAAACTACTATCGTCCAAGCCCAAATGCGTTTTAAATAGCGAAAGATACTGCGGCATGTCGTTAAGCTCGCTTTTTTTCGCTAACGGCTTAGTTTTTCGCTAAAGTAGTATTAGCAGGCAGTTAGCAGATTGCTTGTAACAGTTTGTCCTAGAAAAAGAATGTCTTGAAATACGTTTTGGAGCACGATCGTCTAAGGGAACCATTCACTAGGCGAGCCCAAAGCGCGCAGTACTCATAACATCAATATAAAGAGGTGTGTTCATGAAACGCCATACGTTTTCTACCGCTGCTTTCTCCGGTGCGCTACTTGCCGCCGCTGCTTTCGCCTCGCCGGCGATGGCACAGGATGACGAGCAATTCATCACCATCGGCACCGGTGGCCAAACCGGCGTTTATTACGTCGTAGGTCAGTCGATCTGTCGTTTGGTTAATCGTCTTGAAGACGCCGATATTAAGTGTAATGCACCTTCTACTGGCGGGTCTGTTGCTAATATCAATGGCATCAAGTCCGGCGAATTGGATATGGGTGTCGCGCAATCGGATGTTCAGTATCAAGCCTACAACGGTACCGGTAATTTCGAAGGCGAACCCTATGAAGAGCTGCGCGCAGTCTTCCGTGTTCACGGTGAGCCGTTAACCCTGCTAGCGCGTGCTGATTCAGGCATCGAGAGCCTCGATGATTTAGAAGGCAAGCGCGTCAACATCGGCAACCCAGGCTCAGGCCAACGCAACACCATGGAAGTGGTGATGGAAGCCAAAGGCTGGACCGAAGACACCTTCTCTTTGGCCTCTCAGCTTGATGCTGCCGAGCAAGCCGCAGCACTCGCCGATAATAACGTCGATGCCATGGTTTACGTGGTGGGCCACCCTAACGGTTCCATCCAGGAAGCGACCACTACCGTTGATGCGCGCCTGATCCCACTGAACGACGAAGACATCCAGGGCATTGTCGATGAATACCCTTACTACTCTTCATCAGTAATCCCCGGTGGTTTGTATCGCGGTAACGACGAAGATGTCGAAACTTTCGGTGTAGCGGCGACCTTTGTGACCACGGCTGAAGCGGATGAAGAAGTTATCTACCAGACCGTTAAAGCGGTGTTTGATAACTTCGATCGTTTCAAGCGCCTGCATCCGGCTTTCGAGAATCTGGATCCGGAAGAGATGGTAACTCAAGGGCTTTCTGCACCGTTGCATGATGGCGCGGCGCGTTACTACCGTGAGCAAGGCTGGATCGAGTAATCCTGCAGCCTGAGGTGTTGCCACCTTAGTAATGAATGCGCGGTTACCCCAGGGTACCGCGCATTTTGGTTTAGGATATTGATAGGGCATTTAGGATGTTGATAGGGCATTTCGATATGGCAACTATGTGTCAATCGACTCGGAGCAGGGCAGGCATATGACAGAAGATAAGAACAGACCATCGGGAGACGGCGTTGACTTGGAGGATATGGTTGCCTCCAGCGACACGGGCGCTCGTAAACCAGCCGGTATGCCCGGCAAGCTCTTGGTCAGCATTGCGGCAGCGTGGTCTCTGTTTCAATTGTGGATTGCTTCCCCGGTGCCTTTCGTTCTGGGTTTTGGCGTATTTAGTGCCACGGAAGCCCGCTCTATTCACTTAGCGTTTGCGCTGTTCTTGGCGTATATGGCCTATCCGGCACTCAAGCGCTCGCCGCGTGACCGTGTGCCGATCCAAGATTGGGTGCTGGCGGCGGCCGCGGCCTTTTGTGGCGCTTACATGTTCATGTTTTATGAGCAGTTATCCCAACGCCCCGGCGCACCGATCCTGCAGGATGTGATTATTGGCATCGCTGGCATACTGCTTTTGCTTGAGGCGACGCGGCGTGCACTTGGACCGCCGTTGATGGTCGTGGCGTCCGTCTTTCTTGTCTATAGCCTGGCTGGCCCGTGGATGCCGGGTATTCTTTCCCATGGTGGGGTCAGCCTCTATGGTTTGATCAACCATCAATGGTTAACGACGCAGGGTGTTTTCGGCATCGCCTTGGGGGTTTCTACCAGTTTCGTTTTCCTGTTTGTTCTGTTTGGTGCACTGCTCGATAAGGCAGGCGCTGGTAACTATTTTATCAAGGTAGCGTTCTCGCTACTTGGCCACTATCGCGGTGGGCCTGCTAAAGCGGCCGTGGTGGCCTCGGCCATGACCGGTCTGATTTCCGGCTCCTCTATTGCCAACGTGGTGACCACCGGTACCTTTACGGTGCCGATGATGAAGCGCGTTGGGTTCTCCTCGGAAAAAGCGGGCGCTGTTGAAGTGGCGTCATCGGTCAACGGCCAGATTATGCCGCCGGTAATGGGCGCTGCCGCTTTCTTGATGGTCGAGTATGTAGGCATTTCGTATGTCGAGGTGATTAAGCATGCCTTCCTGCCCGCGCTCATTTCCTATATCGCGCTGGTCTACATCGTTCACCTTGAGGCCCTAAAGGCCAATATGAAGGGGCTTCAGAGCAGCAATCCTCCTAAGCCCTTGGTCAACAAAGTGATCGGCTTCCTGGGTGGTCTGCTACTCATGATGGTGACCGCGTTGGCAGTCTATTACGGTCTTGGCTGGCTCAAACCGGTGTTGGGCGATGCCACACCTTGGGTAGTCGGCGTTGGGCTGACTGTGATTTATATTGCCCTGCTGAAGCTTGCGTCAGGTTACCCCGAGCTCGAGCTCGATGATCCTAACGAACCGATCTATTCGCTCCCGCAAACCAAGCCCACGGTGTTGGTTGGCTTGCAGTACATCCTGCCTGTCATTGTGCTGGTATGGTGTCTGATGGTGGAGCGTTTGTCGCCCGGGCTGTCGGCCTTCTGGGCCACTATTTTCATGATTTTCATCATCCTTACCCAGCGTCCGATCACGTCGATCTTTCGTGGTCGCAGCGATATGAAGGCGGATCTGCGTGAAGGCGTGATGGATTTATGGAACGGCTTGGTCACCGGTGCTCGCAACATGATTGGTATCGGCATCGCCACAGCCACCGCTGGTATTATCGTCGGCGCTGTCTCCCAGACCGGGGTAGGGCTAGTGCTGGCCGAAGTGGTGGAAACACTGGCCATGGGCAACTTGATGCTGATCCTGCTGCTGACGGCGGTGCTTAGCTTGATTCTCGGCATGGGGTTACCGACCACCGCGAACTACATCGTTGTTTCGGCGCTACTGGCACCGGTGATTGTTAACCTTGGCGCAGAAAATGGCCTATTAGTGCCGCTGATTGCGGTTCACCTGTTCGTGTTCTATTTCGGGATCATGGCCGACGTGACACCGCCGGTGGGGCTTGCGTCCTTTGCCGCGGCAGCCGTCTCTGGCGGTGACCCTATTCGAACCGGCTTCCAGGCGTTCTATTACAGCCTGCGCACCGCAGCGTTACCGTTTTTGTTCATCTTTAATACCGACCTACTGCTGATTGATGTGACCTTCTTACAGGGGGTGCTGATCTTTGTGGTCTCCACTATCGCCATGCTGATCTTTGCGGCCGCGACTCAGGGCTTCATGATCACCCGCAGCCGCTGGTATGAATCCATCGTGCTGCTGCTGATTGCGTTTACCCTGTTCCGCCCGGGCTTCTGGATGGACATGATCCATGACCCTTACGAGTCCATTCCGCCTGCGCAATTCGTTGAAGCATTGGGCGATGTCGATGAAGATTCGACGTTGCGCCTGCAGATAGCCGGTCTGGATGACTACGGTGATCCAATGAGCACCTATATGACCCTGCCGGTACCGGAAGGTGAAACAGGTCAGGAGCGGCTTGATAACCTGGGTATGGAGCTGTTTATCGAGGATGACACGGCAATCGTTGATATGGTGACCTACGGCAGCCAAGCGGCGGAACTCGGTTTCGACTTCGATCAAGAAATCATCGAAGTATTAGCCCCCGTGAACCGCTGGACGAAAGAGATCATGTGGATTCCAGCATTCCTTATCTTTGGCTTGATTGTCGTCATGCAGCGCCGTCGGCGTGACAAGCAGCTTGCCGATGAGTCAACTGCATCCGCCTAGGGGGAGGTCGCTATGTACCAGAAAATCCTATTGCCCGTGGATCTCAACGAAGAGGCTTCATGGAAGAAAGCGCTACCCACTGCCATTACGCTGTGTGAAACCTTTGGCGCGTCGCTGCATGTGGTGACGGTACTGCCGGAATTTAAGATGCCCATGGTGGGCGCTTACTTCCCCAAAGACTTCTCGCAGAAAGCGCACGATGCGATGAAAGATGCGCTACATGCGTTCCTTCAGGACAATGTGCCTGAAGGTATCAAAACGCAGAGCATTATCGTCGATGGCTCGCCGTGGGAGGCAATTATCAAGGTAGGCAAAAAGTTGGAGGTGGATCTTATCGTCATGGCCTCTCATACCAAGCGCAAGTTTGTTGACTACGTGTTGGGCCCCAACGCTGAGCACGTGGTTCACCACGCCAAAGTGTCGGTAATGATCGTGCGCTAGACGTCCTTTAAGGGCGAAGTAAACGCCACGCACGCAAAGACAAAACTCCGGGCATATGCTCGGAGTTTTTTTATGGTGGTTGCAGCCAGTGCAGTATATGGCGCTTTGCTAACGCAGTAATTTAATTGGCGCTTACCGCTCATCTCGTGGATTTTTTGTACGCATATCCTTTCAGTAAGCGCCCCTTGAGGGCAGGTCAGCTACATTAAGAGTGCATTAAGAAAAAGTGTGACGTCATTAAATTGGCATTAATGCCTTCAGCGGGTAATGCATGTTGAAGCGATGCGGTAAATCCTGGAGTCAGGATCTATATCAGGAACCATAGGAGTGATGCCATGAATGCGGCTACAACAAAAACAAACCATCATTCGGATCAACCCAGCGTTAAAATTACCATCAACAAAGTCGGTTTGGATCGGCCAAGAGCTTGGTTGGCTGCCGGGGTAGAAGACTTCCGGCATGCGACGGTGGTGAGCCTTTCATATGGCATGTTTTGGGTGGGGTTGAGTATTGCGATCACGCTCGGTGCTTTCACGCTGGGGTACTGGTATTGGCTGCTCCCCATGATCGCTGGCTTTATGTTTATTGGTCCGTTGGTGGCAGTCGGTTCTTACGGTATCAGTCGCGCATTGGAGCACGGCCAGGTGCCCAACTTGGGCGACGCTTTTGGCAGTTGGCGTCCTCATGCTGGCCAGTTAGCCATGATGGGGGTCATGATGATGATCTTCTTTTTGGCCTGGATTCGTTTAGCCACTCTGCTGTTTGCCCTGTTCTTCGGTTTTGAAGTCCCCAGCCCCGCTACTCTCTATACATCGCTGCTGACCACCTCGGAAGGCTTAGGCATGCTTGCTGTCGGCACGGTAGCCGGGGGCATCTTGGCATTCGGCGCGTTTGCTATTAGCGTGGTAGCCATCCCCACGCTGATGGATCAAGACTTAACCTTTATGGAAGGTATCGAAGCCAGCGTGCGCTGCGTGGCACGCAACTTTCGCGTCATGCTGCTGTGGGCGGTAATTTTGACACTCTGCGTGTTGGTGGGCGTGATGACTTTTTATATTGGACTAGCGCTCATTCTGCCGGTACTAGGCCATGCCAGCTGGCACGCCTATGAAGATTTAGTGCGTTTTGAGCCGTTTGAGAAAATGAAACCGTAACGCCTCAGTGAGTAACTGGTAACGCTTTGCTTACGAAAAAAAGAGTATTCAGCCTGACCTCTCTAAGGAGATAGCGTAACCTTTATGCTGTCTCCTTTTGTTTTTAAGGCGTTTAAACCAAAAAGTTTCTGGCGTGAGGTGCTGACGGTGAAAGCGTTACGAATGTGGTTGGCCGTGCTGATGACCAGTATTCCCCTGGCGGGATTTGCTGACACAGACCATGCGTTAGCCGCCCCAGACGGGCCTGTTATTTTGACCGTTAGCGGTAAGATTGGCCGTACCAACGTCGCCAGTGAAGCGCAATTCGACCGTGCCATGTTAGAAACGCTACCCCAGCACGAGTTCGATACCAGCACACCCTGGACAGAGGGCATCAGCCACTATCGGGGCCCTTTAATGCGTGACCTGCTGGCGCACTTAGAGGCTAAGAGCGATGAGGTGCACGTGGCCGCCCTCAATGGCTACGAAGCGGAAATACCGGTAAGTGATTTTGAAGACTATGACGTCATCCTTGCGCTGGAGAAAGACCAGAAAGCGATCCCGATCCGTGAGTACGGGCCGTTATGGGTGCTCTATCCTTTTGATCAAGATGACGCGCTGCTAAGCGAAAAAATACGCTTTAGAGCGGTATGGCAGGTTATGCATATTGATGTCCGCTAGCGCAACAACCGCACAGGCCTTTAGCCTGCTGCGTTATCCCCGCCGATTTAAGCTGGTGGCTATCCTGGCCGTGTTGCTGTTTGCTGCCGCCTTGGTGGTGGCAACGTTGGCCGCTTGGCGGCAGGAAAACCTTACCCAAAGCCTGCGCGAAGATACCGCCTGGGTGGTTTATAAACTGGATCGTGATGCGGTACAGCTCCTAAACCACTTGCTGGCGGTAACGCGTGGACCGCTGACGGCTGAAAGCCACGATGAGTTGAACCTCCGTTTTGAGCTGTTGTATAGCCGCATTACCCTGCTCAATGAAGGGGAGGTGAGTACGCTCTTACAGCAGATCGATACCGCCCGGGCGCTGTTAAGCGACATACAGCAACAGCTCGATGTGCTGGATGGTATGTTTTATCCCTACGATGAGCCTGCTGCCGATGGGAGTATGGCGCCGTTGCCGGTCATGGCGCTGGAAGAGGAGCTGCAGGCGCTAACGCGATTGACAGAGCGCCTGGTGATTGCGATTAATGGCTACTTGGCCGAGTCGGCAACCGAAGAGCGTGCGCAGCTCAGCCTGCTGTATAAGTTGCTGATGACGCTGATCATTGGCCTGAGTTTAGCGGCTTTTCTGGTGATAGCTTTTCTGGTGCGGGAAATGCGCGAGAGTGCCGCGATCCGGCGTGAGCAGGAGCAACTCGGCCGGCAATTGGAAGTCACTGCCAAGCAGGCCCAAGCAGCAAACCAAGCGAAGTCAGATTTCCTCGCCATGGTCAGCCATGAAATTCGTACCCCCCTTAACGGGGTGATCGGTATGAGTGAGTTGCTGCGGGAATCGGCGAGCCCTGCTCAGGTGGAGGACTACGCCCATACGATTCACGACAGTGCCAATCAACTGCTGGCAATGATCAACGAGATCCTCGATTTTTCTAAAATCGAAGCAGGCCACCTGACCCTGGAAACCTCGCCGACGGCGCTAAAGCCGCTGGTGGATAGCGTGGCTGTGCTGTTTGCACCCAGAGCCAAAATTAAAGGGTTGGAACTGACCGTGTTCGTCGATCCGCTGGTGCCAGCGTGGGTGTTGGTAGATGCGGGGCGTCTGCGGCAGATACTGCTTAACTTGATCGCGAATGCGATTAAATTCACTGACCGTGGGGAGGTCCGGATTAAAGTCTCCTCGACGGTGGGGCAGCTACTGTTCGAGGTCATCGATACCGGCTGTGGTTTGAGCGAGCAACAGCAAACGCGGCTCTTTGAACCTTTTCAGCAGGCAGATGAGTCGGTGGCGCGCCGCTTTGGTGGAACGGGGCTGGGGCTGGCGATCTGCAAGCGGCTAAGCGAAGCCATGCAAGGGCGCTTAGGAGTGAAGAGCCAAATCGGCCAGGGGAGTACGTTCTGGTGCGAGCTACCCCTGGTAGAAGCTGACCCTGTTTCAGCGTCACTGCCCGCCATGACGCATCGCGATTTTGCCGGTACGACGCTTCTGCTCGTTGAAGATAACGCCGTCAACCGCAAAGTAGCGATTGGCTTGCTAGCGCACTTGGGCTGCGATGTCATTTGGGCTGAAAATGGGCATAACGCGCTGGAGATGGTGCGGTCGCGGTCTGTGGATTTGATCTTTATGGATATCCAACTGCCTGATATGGATGGTCTTACGGTGACGCAGCGTTTGCGTGAGCAGGCGGGGTGGTTGGCCAGTGTGCCGATTGTGGCCATGACCGCGGGCGGCGCGGAAGATGATCGCCAACGCTGCCTGGCGGTAGGCATGAACGATTACATCACCAAGCCGCTGTCACTCTCTGCGTTAAGTAACGCGCTTTCTCTACAGCTGCCTACCTCGTCAATCGCTGTGCCAGTGCCTCCAGTAGAAGAGACAAACGCGTCAACTCAGAAGCAGTCGTTACTTAATCACGTCACTCTAACGATGTTGAAAACGACTCTGGGAGAGGCGAGCCTGACGCAGCTGATCAAGCTTTATCACCAGCAAGCCAGCGATTACACCGCTCAAATGGCTGACTGCTTGTCCGCTTCTTCCCTCACAACGGACCAGTTGCACCACGTTACCCGACTGGCACACCAACTGCGCGGTGAGTCTGTCAGCATGGGGGCCGAACAGGTTGCTGAACTGGCAAGGCAGCTTGAGGCGCTAGCCAAGACGGAAGACGTCACCCCAAGCCAGCTCGATGAAGTATTCAGCGCGCTAAGACGCTCAGCGGCGCACACCCATGCGGCACTGGAGACCTGGTGTTGTGACGACTGATCCGATTGAAAAGGGCATTCTAACGGCAGCGAGCCAGCAGGCGGACGCTTCCCTCGCCGCCAAAGAGCTCGCCGCCGCGCTCTATCATGAACACTTGGGGTTCGTGCTTTTCTTCTGCAGCGCAGAGTATGACTTAGCGGCGCTGGCGGCTGAATTGGCGCATCGCTTTCCCTCGACGCCACTAAGTGGCTGCACCAGCGCCGGGGAAATTACCCCGCTTGGCTATGACCGTGGCACGATTGTGGCGATGGGGTTCGATCGCCGCTGGTTTGCGATCGAAACAGCGTTGATCGATGACCTGGACCATTTTGAGTTGACCAATGCGCAGCCGCTCGTCGATACCTTACTAGAGCGCTGCCGCCATCAGGCCATTGCACCGATTAACGAACACAGTTTTGCCCTAACCCTATTGGATGGTCTATCGAGCCGTGAAGAGCAGGTGCTTGCCACCTTGGATGCAGCGCTCGGTCGTATCCCCAGCTTCGGCGGCTCGGCAGGCGACGATAACCATCTTAGCCATACCCACGTGTACAGCGCCGGGCGTTTCTATACGCGAGCCGCGGTCGTCATCATGATCAATACCCGGCTGCCTTTTGAAGTGTTTTCCACTCACCACTTAACACCGTTGACACATAAGCTGGTGGTGACCGAGGCAAACCGAGAGCAACGGCGGGTAATAGAATTGAATGGTTTGCCCGCCGCGCAGGTGTATGCCGATTTGGTTGGGGTTGCGCCTGAACAGCTCAACGCCGCGATTTTTGCTCGTCACCCTTTAGCAGTGCGTATCGGTGGACAGCATTATGTGCGCTCCATCCAGAGCGTTAACCGCGACAGCAGCCTGAGTTTTTACTGTGCAGTGGAAAATGGCATCGTGCTCACGGCCATGCAACCCACACCGCTGCTCGATGATCTCAATGTCATGCTTGAAGGCGTGAGTGCCCGGCTAGGTGCGCCTAGCGTCATCATTGCCTGCGACTGTTTTTTACGCCGTATGGAGCTTGAAGCACTGGATCATTTAGACCAGGCGTCGCAACTGCTGCGCCAATCCCGGGTGGTGGGGTTCAATACCTACGGCGAACAACACCATGGTATGCACGTGAATCAAACGTTTACGGGGGTGGCGTTTGGATCTCTTCCAGCTAACGACGTTTAACACCGACTCACCGGAACGCAGTGACACCACAGGTGCCACTCAAGCGGCTGCAATGGCAGCGCTGCGCGAAGAGAATCGCCGTCTTCGCAAGGTCTGTCAGGCGCTAATGGAGCGCGTAGAAGGCGAGGGCAGTGCCGAGGGCGCTCCTTACGCTGCCTTTGAACGTTCGGTGTTATTGGCGGAACAAGTGCGTGAACGTACCGATACGCTGCACCGCACGTTAGATGAGTTGGGCCAGGTCAATACGCGTTTATTGGCTGCAAAAGCCGACGCGGAAGCGGCCAATTTGTCTAAAACAAAATTCCTCGCCGCGGTGAGCCACGACCTGCTGCAGCCATTAAACGCTGCCCGTCTGTTTGCCAGTGCCCTAGAAACCCATGCACTGCCTGAGGCTTCCCAAGCCCTCGTGGGCCATATCGGCCGTTCACTAAAAGATGTTGAAGGCCTCCTGGGCACGCTGGTGGATATCTCCCGCTTGGATGCAGGCGTACTACACGCCGATAAAGCACCGTTTGCGGTAAGCACACTGCTGGACGCGCTGGCGGAGGAGTACCGTCAAGTGGCTGGCGTGCGGGGGTTGGCGCTGCACTATGTGCCCTCAAGTGCGGTGATTGAATCCGACTTGGCGCTGCTGGCGCGGGTGATTCGCAATTTCCTGAGCAACGCCGTGCGCTATACCGAGCATGGCCGCGTGTTGCTGGGCTGTCGGCGCCGTCGCGAGGGGTTGGAAATTATGGTCGGTGACACCGGCCCTGGTATTCCCGAGCAGCAGCGCGAAGCCATCTTTCTCGAATTCCGGCGTGCCAACCATCCCCAGGGCGCCCACTCGCGTGGCTTGGGATTGGGGCTGGCGATCGTTGATCGTATCAGTACTATGTTAGCGCAGCCGGTATCGCTCGCTTCCCGCCCCGGTGTGGGCGCACTGTTTTCGATCACCGTGCCTTACGCGGCGGCCTCTATCTCGGCGCTGCCAGCAGCACGCTACAGCGCCCTCGCCGCTGAAATGGAGGATCCGCTGCAGGGCTGTATCGTGTGGGTGATCGACGATGACTTGGCCATTATCGAAGGCATGCAGGCCCTATTAGGGAGTTGGGGATGTCGAGTTCGCGCGGCTGCCACGGTGAGTGCCCTCGAAGCCGCCAGCGATGGTGAGCGTCCGGCGGTACTCCTGGTGGATTATCATTTGGGTGACCACCGTGAAACCGGCATTGATTTAGCCGCAAGACTGCAGCGTCGTTACCCCGGCTTGGCGTCCGTGGTGATAACGGCGAACCACGAGGCGGGCATCAAACGTGCCACCCGTGAGGCGGGCATCCACTGTTTGCTCAAACCGCTTAAACCACTGCGGCTGCGCATGCTGCTGGGCACGCTGCTGAATAGAGGCTAGTGGGCTCGATTGGCTTGATAGAAAGGTAAGTCTTCTTCACCGGCAATCACGATCGCGTGCACCCGGCTGGTGGCATTTAATTTGCGCAAAATCGCCGACACATGGGTTTTTACGGTGGTTTCGGCAATCACTAACTCTCGGGCAATCTGCTTGTTGGACATGCCTTTGGCCATGCAGCCCAGCACGTCCAACTGCTTGTTGGTTAAGCGCGACAAACGTTCGTTGGCTGTCGAGGCATTGGCAGTGCTGGGCGCCAGCACGGCCCGAGGCGCCGGGCGGCGCATCACGTCCGGCGGTAGGTAGAGCTGGCCTTCTAGAATCTGCGTTAATGCAGCGAGTAGCGTTTCTCGCGGCGTGGATTTTGGTATATAACCCACCGCGCCAAGAGTGATGGCGTCTAAGACCAGTTGGCGCTCCTGGTGCGCAGACACAATCGCCACCGGCAGCCAGGGAAACACGTCCCGCAAGCGGGTGAGCCCCTCGAGACCCTCGGCATCCGGCAGGCTTAAATCGAGCAATAACAAATCCAGCTCCGTATGCGCTTCTACCAGTGCTATCGCCGCTGTGAGGCTCTCTGCTTCCAGCAGGTGGGCGTTTGCCAAGCCACCGCTAATAACGGTTTGCAGCGCATCACGAAACAGCGGATGGTCATCTGCCACCAACAGGGAATACATGGCGTCTCCTACCAAGGGATGAGAACTACTCCTGCCATCGGGCTATATCGCCATTTGCTTTTATGGACAACACTCTCTAAGCACCTTTAATAATCATAATACCCAGGAGCTCAACAATGATCTACGCCAACCCAGGTGATAGCGGTTCAGTGGTGTCGTATGAAAAACGCTACGGCAACTATATCGGGGGTGAATTCGTTGCCCCGGTCAACGGTCAGTACTTTGACAATATCAGCCCCGTCAACGGACGCGTCTTTTGTGAAATTCCCCGCTCGACCGCGGAAGATATCGATAAAGCGCTGGATGCTGCCCACAAAGCAGCGCCCGCTTGGGGCAAAACATCGGTTCAAGAGCGCAGCAATATCCTGCTAAAAATCGCCGACCGCATTGAGCAAAACCTCGAAATGCTCGCCGTTGCCGAAACCTGGGATAACGGTAAAGCGGTGCGTGAAACCCTTAACGCCGATATCCCGTTGGCCGTCGACCACTTCCGCTACTTTGCAGGCTGTTTGCGTTCGCAAGAAGGCACGGCGGCCGATATCGACGCGAACACCGTGGCGTATCACTTTCACGAGCCGCTGGGCGTGGTAGGCCAGATTATTCCCTGGAACTTCCCGATCCTGATGGCTGCCTGGAAGCTGGCGCCTGCGCTGGCGGCGGGTAACTGCGTGGTCTTGAAGCCTGCGGAACAAACCCCTGCATCGATCTTGAAAGTGGCTGAAGTGATCGGTGACCTGCTACCGCCTGGCGTGCTGAATATCGTCAACGGCTTTGGCGCTGAGGCAGGGCAGGCGCTGGCCAGCAGCAAACGCATTGCCAAGATCGCCTTTACGGGCTCGACCCCGGTGGGCTCGCATATTCTGAAGTGCGCGGCGGAAAACATTATTCCCTCCACCGTGGAGCTGGGCGGCAAATCCCCCAACATCTACTTTGCCGACATCATGAACGCCGAACCGACGTTTATCGATAAAGCGGTAGAAGGGCTCGTGCTGGCCTTCTTTAACCAGGGCGAAGTATGTACCTGCCCGTCACGTGCGCTAATCCAAGAGAGCATGTACGACGACTTCATGGCCAAGGTGATCGAGCGCACCAAAACCATCAAGCGCGGTAACCCGCTGGATACCGATGTGCAGGTGGGGGCTCAGGCCTCTCAAGAGCAGTTCGATAAGATCATGTCCTACATGGATATCGCCCGGGATGAAGGCGCGGAATTCCTCACCGGCGGTAATAAAGAAACCTTGGATGACAGCATCAACAGCGGTTACTACATTCAGCCCACGTTGCTGAAGGGCAACAACCAGATGCGTGTCTTCCAGGAGGAGATCTTTGGCCCGGTGGTCGCTGTCACTACCTTCAAAGACGAAGAGGAAGCACTGGCGATTGCCAACGACACCGAGTTTGGTTTGGGCGCAGGCGTGTGGAGCCGCGATATCAATGTGGCCTTCCGCATGGGTCGCGGCATTCAAGCCGGGCGCGTGTGGACCAACTGCTACCACCAATATCCCGCTCACGCGGCCTTCGGTGGTTACAAAAAATCCGGCGTGGGTCGCGAAACCCACAAAGTCGCGCTCGAGCACTACCAGCAAACCAAGAACTTGTTGATCAGCTACGACATCAACCCGCTGGGCTTCTTTTAACGCCTGACGTTTTGTCACTCAATAGCCTCCTGGCGCTGTTTGCCGGGAGGCTTTTTTGTCGCCCCAACTCGATTGGGCAGCCCTTCCTAATCAGTACTTCCTAGCCATCGGCGTGACAGACGCTCGGCGTGGGTAAGGTTGTTAACCACGGCTAATTTACCCACTTCGCGACGAATACCTGCACGCTTTAATTTCAGTGCCATGCGCGGCGGTAATCCCACAAAGATGACGCCGACCCCTTGCTCGCCTAGTTCCCGTCGCAGTGTGTCCAGCGCCACCATGGCGGTGGTATCCAGGCTAGGCACATCACGCATATCCAACACCACGATTCTCACGCTGTGGTCAATGATCCGCAGCGTAGCAATAGCCTTTTCTGCGGCGCCAAAAAACAGCGGGCCGCTAATTTTATACAGCGCTACTTCTGGCGGGAAATGCTCACCCGTGGTGGGAGCGTCTAGGCGCTGGGTATTGGTTAGCTGCGCCATGCGGCGGATAAACAGCGCGGCCGCCAGGCCAATGCCCACGGCCACGGCGATCACCATGTCGAAAATGACCGTCAGTGCAAAGCAGATCACCAGTACCCAAACATCGCTGGCAGGCGCACTTTTCAGCGTATGGACGAAGTGGCGTGCTTCACTCATGTTCCAGGCAATAATAAACAGCAGCGCGGCCAACGCAGCCATCGGTACATACCCTAGAATGCCCGCCAGTGCGACCACGGCCAGCAGCACCACCAGTGAATGCACCAGCGCAGCAACAGGTGAAAAAGCGCCACTTTTGATATTAGTCGCGGTACGGGCCAGTGCCGCCGTGGCGGTAATGCCGCCAAAGAAGGGCACCACCATATTGCCGAGCCCTTGGCCAATCAACTCAGCGTTAGGGTCATGGCGGGTGCGGGTTAAGCCATCGGCAATGACGGCGCACAGCAACGATTCAATCGCAGCGAGTAAGGCGATTGCCAGCGCGGGCCCCAGCAGCGCTTGGATCAGTGCAAAGTTAATCGTCAGCGGTGAGCCGTCGGCGCCAGGGAAATGCCACGGGGCGATAAAGCCAGGCGCGAAGGGCGGTATGCCATTACCGGTTGCATCTGCGAACGACCAGCTAAACCGCGAGGCGATCGTATCGACCTCGATACCTCCCATCAGCAGCAGTGCGGCGGCGAGCGTCCCCGCCGCTAAGCCCACCAGGGGGGCAGGAATCGGCGTATTTAGGCGCGGCCAGACTAACAGCGTGGCCAAGGTCGCAAGCCCTACGCTAATTTCCGCCAGCGACAGGCTCGGCAGGGCTCGGCCAATCGCCAGCACGTTATGCAGGGTGCTGTCGCCTAACGTTACGTTGGCCAAGCCAAGAAAGTCGGGCAGTTGTAACAACGCAATGACCACACCGATACCGGCGGTAAAGCCAAGGATGACCGGGTAAGGCACATACTGAATTAGGCTGCCCAACCGAGACAGCCCCAGCACGACTAAAATAATCCCCGCCATGAGGGTGGCTATCAGCAGCCCGCCCAGACCATGATTAGCCACAATGGGAAATAGAATGACCACGAAGGCAGCGGTGGGGCCGGAGATGTTAAATCGCGAGCCGCCGGTCAAGGCAATGACCGCCCCCGCGACGATAGCCGTATAAAGGCCGTGCTGGGGAGGCACGCCAGTCGCAATGGCCAGCGCCATGGAAAGGGGCACAGCCACCACGCCAATCGTTAGTCCCGCCATCACATCGCGCTTCAACTTGGCAAGCGTGTAGCCTTCACGCCAAGCGCTAAGTAACGCACTGCCAGGCATCGGGAAAACGTACCCCGAGGGTCGATGCGCGCGGGACATGAGCGGCCTCCTAAGCAATAGGGAAATCAGCTCTTTACGCTACTCCGGCCCTGTGATTTGCACAACAAGGCGTTAGTCGTGGAGTCATTCGGGCACAAAAAATCCCGGCGCGGAGGCCGGGATGGTAAGGGTTGCTTTCCTGTTGATGGGTATGTTGATGAACAGGGTAACGGTTTAGATTTGTGAGTCTTCAGGGGGCTCACCGATCGTGCCGGGCATTGCCTGCACATGGCCCATCTGCTGGCCCGCCAAGGTAAGGAAGTGCAGATGGCGCTCATATTCGCAAACCAAATCACCAATCACCTGACCACGGGTGTAACCGTTAAGATCTTTGTCCTGGCCGCCCTCTGCCAAGTACACATCCAAGCGTACATAAAAGTCGTCATCGGCAGGGATGAAGCTGGGCGTGCGCATGCGGTGCGGGCAAACCTGATAGACAAAGCTGGTGGCTTCGCCGAAGTCGACCTGGAGGGTCAGGTTCGGTAGCGCCTCGCCCTCAACGCGCTCTTCAGTCACATTGGCGGTTTGGCCACGGCTCTCAAGCTCTTGAGCGAACTGGGTCATCGCCGGGCGAATCGCATGTTCGATGGTGGCCGCCGCACCGGCGCGGTTAGAAGTATCCAGAGCCCGGTCCAAACGCTCTTTCCAATCGCCACCGGGGGCACTGCCGGCAATCATGCGGCGTGCATCGGCCTTGCTGCCTTCCAGTTTCAGGGCCTTATACATACCCACCATCACCGCGAAAATAACCAGCGAGAACGGCAGCGCGGTGATGACCACGGCGCTTTGCAATGCATTCAAGCCACCCGCCATCAGCAGGGCGATAGTGATCAAACCGATCGTCGCCGACCAGAAAATACGCAGTTTCACCGGCGCATCGTGGTTCACATCGCTCAAGATAGAGGTGAAGTTGGCCAGTACCAGCGCACCGGAATCGGCTGAAGTAATAAAGAACACGATACCCAGTACGGTCACGACCGCTGCGGTAAGGCCCACATAGGGGTAGTATTCAAGCAGTGTGTAAAGCGTGGTTTGCGGCGTATTGAGCGCCTGCTCACCCAGCTCGGCAACGCCTTGGTTGGCAACCAGCTCGATACCGCTGTTACCGAATACCGACATCCACACCATCATGAACGCGAGCGGAATAAACAAGGCGCCTGCGACGAATTCACGAATAGTACGGCCCCGGGAAATACGCGCCAGGAACAGCCCCACAAAGGGTGTCCAGGCAATCCACCAGCCCCAGAAGAAGATCGTCCACCACATTTTCCACTCTTGAGCACCTTCATCGGCAAAGGCGTAAGTGTCGAAGCTGGCGCCCACAAAGCCCGATAGATAATCACCGGCGTTGTTGACCACTTTATCCAGCAGCACCAGGGTGTCGCCTGAAAAGAGGACAAACAGCATCAACGCCAGCGCTAGCAGCATGTTGAACTCTGATAAGCGACGAATGCCTTTCTCAACCCCAGTGACCACGGAAATTGTCGCGAGTATGACCACCAGGACAATCAGGATCACCTGCACGGTAAGGGTTTCCGGCACACCGAACATATAGGTGAGGCCGTAGTTCAACTGCATCACCCCGATGCCGAGGCTGGTCGCAATGCCGAACACGGTGGAGATGACCGCCGTGATATCCACCGCGTTACCAATCGGGCCGTGGATACGCTTGCCCAGAATCGGATAAAGCGCGCTACGAATCGCCAGCGGCAGGCGGTGACGGTAGCTGAAGTAAGCCAGCGCCATACCCATCAACACGTACAGCCCCCAACCGGAGAGCCCCCAGTGCAGATAGGTTTGAACGACGGCGTTACGCATCGCTGCCTGGCTTTCCGGGGTTAAATCCGGCGGTGCCAAGTAGTGTGCCACCGGCTCGGCAACGCTGAAGACCAGCAGGTCGATGCCGATACCCGCCGCAAACAGCATGGCCGACCAGGAGAGTAACGAGAACTCAGGCCGAGAGTGATCGGGCCCCAAACGAATGCTGCCAAAGCGCGACATGCCGATAGCGACGACGAAAACCAAGTAAGCCACGATGGCAAGCATGTAGTACCAGCCAAACGTTTTGCTCACCCAGGCGAGGCCAGCATCAAAAAAGGCGCCTGCTTGCTCGGTGAACATCATGGTGAGCACTAAAAAGATAAGGATACCGGCCACACTGCCGTGAAAAACCACGGGATTGAGGCGGTCGCGGGAGGGAAGGACGGGATTGTCTTTCGCCATCGAGGAGGACTCCTTGTGTTGAAGGGTGGATGAAATATTTTATTTTGAATGAACGTTCAAATAAAATACGCGATTAAGCGTCCCCCTTCAAGCTACCCTCTCTCCTAGTAGGTTGAATTAGCGTGAGGCCGGCCACCATCTGACCGACATGCGGATACAAAAACGCCCGGAAAACCGGGCGTTAGAACGAATGTTAACGATGACCAGCGTTTATTCGCTATCGGCACCGTCTTTGCTATCACCGTGGTGACCGCGTTTGCCGTGCTCGCCACGATGCTCTTCACGGACATCGTGCATCGCGCTGCGTAGCGCTTCCTGCTCTTCATCTGAGAGTATGTCAGCCATCCGTTCGTGATGCTCTTCACGCAGTGCGTGCATGGCTTCACGATGCTCTGCGTGCGCTTCATTGAGCTCCGCCTGCTTCTCTTCCGAGATTTCTGCGCGCTGATATACCTCTTGGCGGCGCTCCTCCATGCGCTCTACCATACGCTCGTGATCAGGGCCTTTGCCTTCGTGGTCGCCGTGGCTATCCGCTTGAGCGGTAATCGCTAGCGGCGCAATCGCAATCGCCAGCAGGGCTGGGGCAAACAGTTGGCGAATCGACAGTTTCTGAGTATTGATAGCTTTCATAGCATCTCTCCTGATGAGTTGACGATGCCAGTATCGCTAGGTGGCGTGCAAACCGTTTGCAGATAGTGTGCAACAATCATGATCTTATTGGCTTATGGCAGGTCGTACGGAAATGGGTGAGGGGTCACCTCGTTATCAAGGAGCATCAAAATGTCGCGAACTGAGCTATTTCGCGCGTGGCAGCAGCATGAAGCGTTGACCACCCTACGCCGGGTAACCGGCCTGGGAGCGCTTACCTTACTACTGAGTGGGTGTAGCGCTTCCCAGCATATTAGCCAGGGCGAACCCGCGGTCGAGAGTCACCCGCTGCATGAACCCCAGCCCTTTACACGCTTGGACCCGGTCACCTATACGCCAGACGCTTGGCCGCAGGCGTTGAAGGCGAGTGTTTATCTGCCCCGTGGGGCAACGGAGACACGGCGCCCAGCCGCCCTGGTGGTGCATGGCGGTGGTTGGCGTAATCGCACACCGGCCGATATGCAGGGCATTGCCGAGCAGCTAGCCGGGCAAGGCTACGTGGCGGTGAATGTTGAGTACCGTTTTGCACCTGAATACCGTTTTCCCAGCCAGCTGCATGATTTGCAGCAGGCCATGGCCTGGATTCACGCCAACGCCGATGAGTGGCAGGTGGATGCCGATCGTATCGTGGGCGTGGGCTTTTCATCAGGCGCGCATTTGGTGAGTTTATTGGCACTCGCGGGCGCCGAAGGGCCGCTGGCGGAACCTTATGGCGGTGAGCAGAGCCGGCTGGCCGCGGTGGTGGCGGGTGGCCTACCCAGTGATTTGCTCAAGTTCGAGGATGGGCCGCTGGTGGTTGATTTTATCGGCGGCACCCGCGCCGAAGAGACCGAGGCGTACCGGTCAGCCTCGCCTGCCTGGCAAATTACCCCCCAGGCACCGCCATTCTTTCTCTTCCACGGCACATGGGACAAGCTCGTGCCGGTAGATCACGCCACGGACTTCTATCAAGCCCTGCAGGACAACAACATCGAAAGCGAGCTATATCTGCAGCGCTGGCGCGGCCACATAACCAGCTTCCTGCTGCGTGGTAGCGCCATCGATGCAGGCATCGCGTTTCTCAATCGGCAGGTGAACCCCTAACCCTCCGGCTGATACTTATAGCCGACGCCATACACCGAGCGGATGATTTCCAGTTCAGGTAGCGCTTCGTGGATTTTCTTACGCAGCTTTTTGATGTGGCTGTCTACGGTGCGCTCTGAGACGATGCGGTTATCTCGATACATGTGATCCATCAGCTGTTCGCGGCTGAAAATGCGCCCTGGTGCCTGCATCATGACGCGCAATAACTGAAACTCTACCGCGGTCAGGCCTAAATCCTGCCCGTGAGCGAGCGCCTGCCACCCGTCTTCGTTTAACACCACCGGGGCGTTTGGCACCTCACTCGGCGCCTCGGCTGCCGCTTGGCTGCGACGCAGTACGGCTTTGACGCGGGCAACGACTTCGCGGGGGCTGAACGGTTTGCAGATATAGTCATCGGCGCCTAGCTCCAGGCCCAGCAGGCGGTCGACCTCTTCTACCTTGGCGGTGACCATGATGATTGCTATAGAAGGCCACAGCTGGCGAATTTCCCGGCTTAACGTAAGGCCATCTTTACCCGGCAGCATGATATCGAGCAGCACCAGGGCAGGGGAGTGCTGCTCCAGCCACGGCATCACTTCATCACCGTGACCCAGGGTGGTGACCTCAAAGCCATGGGTGGTTAAGTAGTCTGCCATCAGGCGGGCAATTTTCGGTTCATCCTCAACAACGAGCAAAGAGGCAGCATGGGACATAGCGGTAGACTCGCTTAGCAGTAAACGGGAAAGCATGGTTTAACTGATCTTGAAATAACAGCGCATAACGTATCAGCTCATAAAGCATCAACTGGTGGCCAACAGCGGAAAACGCAGCGTCCAGCGTAGCCCGCCCAGCGTTGAGGCAGAAGGGGTTAGCGTTGCGCCATGCGCGTTGACCAAGGCACTAGCAATAGAGAGCCCCAAACCGCTGCCACCGCTCGCGCGGTTACGCGAGCCTTCCACTCGGTACAGGCGCTCAGTCAAGCGGGCCAGCTCGCCTTCCGGCACGCCCGGCGTACTGTCTTCCCAGGTGACCACTGCCATGCCCTGTTGCGTCGTGAGCGTCACGCGCAGCTCACCCGGGGGCTGGGTGTAGGCGCAGCTGTTGTCCAGCAGGTTGTTCCATAGTTGGCGCAAGCGCTGGGCGTCGCCGCGGATCATGATGCCAGGCTCGATCTTTTCGGTCAGCGCCAAACCGCTTTCCACCAACCAGCGGTCGGCATCGTCCAATCGGCTGGCCAAGCAGTCGCTTAGATCCATCGGCGCCAGCTGTATATCCAGCGCGCCCGCATCGCTTTGGGAAAGCAGGCGTAAATCAGCCACCAAGCGCTCTAGCTGGCCTACTTCTTGGGCGAGAGAGCCGAGGTTTTCCTGATTAAGCGGGCGAATGCCATCCTGCATGGCTTCGATCTCTCCGCGCAGTACCGCCAGCGGCGTGCGCAGCTCATGGGCCGTATCAGACACCCAGCGAGCGCGGGCATCGCGGCTGGCTTCCAGCGTGGCGGCAAGCACGTTGAAATCCCGCGCTAGGCGAGAAAGCTCATCGCGGCCGCGTTCCGGCAAGCGGGTGTGGTAGTCGCCTTCGGTGAGGCGCAGCGTAGCGCCTGCCAGCGCCCGGGTGCGACGCCCCAGCCACCAGGAAAGCCCGCCCGCCAAGAGCAGCGAGGCAACGCAGAGTGAGATGACGATAAGTACCAGGTTACGCTGTTGGCGTTCCAGAAAGCGGCTCTCCATGCGCTCCATCATTTCTCGCGGCGGCCGGAATCCCAGCGACCCGATCGTGGTCTCGCCGCTGCGCAGCGTCAGCCAGTGCCAGTTGCCCGAGTTTTCGCGCCCGCTGTGCGGCGGCACCACAAAACGACCATCTTCTGCGCGGAGGCTGAAATCCCGCGCTTCGCCAAGCGGTGAAGGGCGGTCACGGTGCTCTTGGCCCAGTTCAAAGCGAACGATAAACGGCCAGCGTTCCGGCGACTGCTCCAGCCACTCCCAGCTCTGCTGGGTTTCCCAACGGGTGATGAGACCATCGGCCAGCAGTGCGGCGCGGCGTTCCTGGGCCTGGTTGAGGTAGTCGAGAAAGCCGCGGTCAATACTGTACGAGACCGCCAGGAACATGCTGGCTGAGATCGCCACGTTGACGCTAAGAATGGTTATAAACAGCTTCAGCCCCAGCCGGGAAGGCCGCCACTGGCGTAGGGCAGTGAGTATCGCCATTAGTGTGCGGCCTCCTCTTGGCTCGGTTTGCTATCGTCCAGGTTGTTATTGGGGGTGGGCTGGCGTGGTGTGCTAAGCCGTTCGCGAACATTTTCCAGGCCCAGGTAGAGGCAGGGCACCAGAATCAACAGAATGGCGGTGGCGAACAGCATGCCGAAGCCGAGCGAAATCGCCATGGGAATCATGAAGCGTGCCTGCCGCGAGGTTTCCAGAATCATCGGCGCCAGGCCCAAAAAGGTCGTTAGCGTGGTCATCATGATCGGCCGCAGGCGACGCGTGGCCGCCGCGACAATGGCTTCACGGGCGCCCATGCCTTCACGGCGCTTACGGTTGGCGTAGTCGATCAATACCAGCGCGTCGTTAATCACCACGCCAGATAGCGCGAGCATGCCCAGCAGGCTGATGATCGATAGCCCAAAGCCCATAATCATATGGCCTGCCACGGCGCCTACAATACCGAAGGGGATAGCGGCCAGCACCAGCAGCGGCTGTAAATAGCTGCGAAACGGAATGGCAAGCAGGGCGTAAAGAGCGGCAATCATGAGCCACATGGAGGTTTTCAGCGTGGCCAGGTTGTCGGCGGTATCCTGCTGACGGCCGCCCATGCTGACCTCAAGCCCGGGCCAGGTCGCCTCCAGGTTGGGAAACACCTCTTCCTGCAGCGTAGCGAGCACTTGGTTGATCGCCATGTCGCTTTCCGAGTCGGCGGTGACGGTAATGATACGTCGACCGTTGATGCGTTCCAGGCTGCTAGAGGCTTGGCTGATGGTGATATCGGCTACCCGCGAGAGTGGCACGCTGAGCCCATCGGGCGTGCGCACCGGCATGCGATAAAGCTCGTTCAAGCTGTCACGGTTGTCATTGGGCAGGCGTACCTCAACGCTGATTTCGCTGCGCCCGACGTATTGCTCCAGCGCCGTGGCACCCTGAAGTGGCCCGCGCAGTGCTTGGGCTAAATTGTTGCCGGTGAGCCCCAAGGCGCGGCCCTCGGCTGAAAGGCGCATCTCCAGCTGTGGCTTACCATCCCCCAGGCCGCTGTCGATATCGGTGAGGCCATAGCCGCCTAACGTTTCCGCCAAGCGTTCCGCGGCGGCTTCCAATACCTGGGTATCGGGGTGAGAGAGGCGCAGGCTGAGCGCCGCGCCGCTGCCAGGGCCGCCTACATCCGATTCGAAACGCACCGACTGGGCACCGAGCAGATCGCCGGTCAGGTCGCGCCACTCCCGCGCAATGCGGGAAGGTGGCCACGTTTCCAGGCTTTCGCTGGCGATATCCAAACGTACTTCCAGACTTTCGCCGTCCAGGCGGCTGCGTGAGCTGCTAAAGCTGAGTGTTTCTTCACGCTCGCTGAGTACCTCGGCGGCGTCGAGCAACTGTTGACTAAGGTCGCGGCTTACGTTGATGTTGCTGCCTATCGGCAGGGTGACCGTGGCCTGCACCTGATCCGATTCGACGCGTGGCATCAGCGAAAACCCCAGCCGCCCGCTCATGGCCCAGGAGAGCGCGATCAGCAGAATGGCGATGCCCAGCGAAATACTCAGCAGCCGCTGGTTCAAGGCGCGTTGCAGAAAGGGTTCGAACTGACGGTAGGTGAAGTGGTGCAAGCCGCCCTGAAGGCGCTGGCGCAGCGCTTCGAGGGGGCGCTGCCACGCTGGGGTTTGGCGTGGTTTGCGGCTATGCGCTAAGTGGGCGGGTAGAATGACGAGCGCTTCCAACCAGGAGATCAGAAAGACGGTTACCACCACCACCGGCACCGTGGCAAAGATTAGCCCCAAAAAGCCGGGTAGAAACAGCAGCGGCAGGAAGGCGACGATATTGGAAAGAATCGCAAACGTAAGCGGCGTGGCAATTTCGCTGGCGCCTTTCACGGCTGCATCACGCAGTGAATAGCCCTCTTCCCGATAGCTGTAGATATTTTCGCCGACGATGATGGCGTCATCCACCACGATGCCCAGGGCGATAATAAAGGCGAACATAGACATCATATTGAGCGAAACGCCGATCCAGGGCAGAAACAGCATGGCCCCGAGAAACGCTGTGGGAATACCCAGCGTGACCCAGAAGGCCAGCCGTGCTTCCAGAAACAGCGCCATCAGCACCAGTACCAGCGCCAGCCCCATCCAGGCGTTTTTTAGCAGCAAACTGAGGCGGTCTTCGTAAACTTCTGAGCTATCGCGGGAAATATCCAGGCTGACGCCTTCCGGCATGCCCGCGCGCAGGCGTTCAAGTTCACCGTTGACCGCTTCTGAAATACTGGTTGGGGTTTGATCGCCGATTTGGTACACATCGACGGAGAGACCAGGCTGGCCGTTATAGAACTCTTCGCGGTCGGTTTCGGCAAAGCCATCGCTGACCTCTGCAATATCGCCCAGTGCAATCGGTGCACCCTGGGTGCTGGTCAGGATGGGCAGTTCCGCAAAGGCTTCGGCGCTGTTGCGCCGCCCTTGATAGCGAATCAGCCACTCGCCCTCGGCCGTGGTTAGCTGGCCGCTGGCGAGGTCAAGCGCCTCTTCGGCGATGCGGCTAGCCAGTTCCTGATGGTCGAGACCAAAGCGCTCGATGGCCTCTTCGTCCAGGTGGACTTGAATCTCGCGTTCGCGGTTGCCGGAAAGCTCCGCCCGGGAAATGCCCGAAGTGGCCTGCAGTTCACCGCGCACATCCTCTGCCGCGTTATGCAGCGCTTCCAGGCCTACCTGCCCATATACCTGCAGGCTCAATACGCTGCGCGACCGCCCAGCCAAGGTAAACCGCGGTGGGTCGGCAGCACTAGGCAGTGTGGTAATGGCGTTGACTGCCTGCTGAATATCCTGATAGGCGCGCATCACATCAATGCCGTCAATCAGGGTGGCGCTGACATTGGCGCTGCCTTCGCTGGCGGTGGCGGTCAGCTCGTCAATGCCCTCGACATCGGCAATGGCAGCTTCCACCGGGAGTAGCAGGCTCTGTTCGACGTCTTCCGGGGTGGCCCCTGGGTAGCTGATGGTGACCTGGACGATTTCGGTATCGAACTCGGGGAAGACCTCTTTTTTGATCGCCAATGAGGCCATCAGGCCGCCGACGATAAACAGCACCATCAAAAGATTGGGCGCTACGCCGTGATCGACCATCCATGCCAGTGGGCCGCGTGGCACCTTCATGATTCGTCTCCCGGTCCTTCTACCGCTTGGGCGGGCGTGTCGTTAGGGCGACGGATGCGAACCAATTGACCCTCACTCGGTTGCGCCAGGCCGGAGATAACGACTTGTTGGCCGGTATCCAGGCCGCTACGGATCAGCGCATCGTCTTCACCGCGATAGGCCAGCGTGACCGGCGTGCGGCGCAGGCGATTCTCCTCGTCGACCCGCCAGGCGACATCCCCTGGGCGAAGTGCCGCAGAAGGCAGTGAGATAAGCTGTTCTTGAATCGCCGGTTGGAAGGAGGCACGCAGCACATCGCCTAAACGCAGGGCGGGGCCATCGGTCTCGAGCGCTAACGGGTCGTTCACCGCAATCAGTAGCTGAGCCTGTAGGCCATTCTCTTCCAGGCTGGGCAGCATCGATACCAGCGTGCCTTCGCGGGAGGCGCCTTCAGGCCAGCCGCGGCTGGTCAAGGTGACGCTGCTGCCGGCTTCCAGCCACTCCGTCCATTCGCCGGGCAACGAGGCGCGCACCCAAAATTGCTCGACGCCAACCAAATGCAGTACTTCGGTGCCTTGGCTGAGCAGGCTGCCAGCGCCGACCAGGCGCTCTTGCACCATGGCCCGCCAGGGGGCGGTTAACGTCGCGCGCTCAAGGTTAAGGGCGGCTTGGTCGCGTACCACGCGCGCCTGGGTAAGCTGGGCTTGGGCTTGGCGCAGCTGTGGCTCGCGCAGCACCAGCGCACGACGCTCTGCGCTAAGCTGTCGGCCAAAAGATTCGTACTCGCTTCGGGCGCGCTGCTGCTCCGCTTGTTCCAGCGCTAGCTGGGCCTGGGCATTGGCCAGTTGGGCTTCGGCATCTTCCAGGCTTAGCGCCAGGTCGGCTTGATCAATAAATGCCACGGCGGCGTTTTGCTCAACCACCTGACCGGGCACGACGTCATCGGCAAACCGCTGTAACTGCCCGGCCACACGGCTGGCCAGCATGGTCTCTTGCTCGGCTTCAACCCGCCCAAACCCATACAGGTTGGGTGCCTGGGTACTCTCGTTTACCGTGACCACATCCACCATGGTCGGCAGGGGGTCGGGCGCTGGTGTTCGTTCAATACGAGGCGGTTGGGTAATAATCCACCAAGCGAGTGCCAAAGTGCCCACCAAAATCAATAATGCCATCACGGCACCCAGCCGAATCCGGCCCTGTTGTGATGACGGTGGTGAAAAATAGTGTGAGGAGCGGGGCGAAGAAGTGAAGTGCCGTGTTAGTGTCATTACCGCGCGTCATCCGTTGGGAGCGAAAATTCCAGAAAAATAAGCGTATGATGCTAGCATCACGCATTGTTAAGCAGCGATTAGTCAAACAATGTGCAAATAACATGTAATTAACATTTACTTGGCACTCAATCCTTTGGCTTTTACTTACTTGGCTTTCACTCATTTGATAGCAATAGACTGACTGGTCTACTTTGAGCATATGAAAAACAATGTAACCCGCGATAAATTAATTGATAGTGGCGCCCAGCTGATTAGTCAGCAAGGCTACAACGCGACGGGTATCAATGCCGTTTTAAAATCCTGTGGTGTGCCGAAAGGCTCCTTTTATCACTATTTTTCCAGCAAAGAGGATTTCGGCCTCGCGGTGATCGAGCGCTTTGCCACGACCTATGATGAAACGCTGGTGGCGATTCTTGAAGACAACGATACGCCGCCACTTGAGCGCTTGAAGCGCTACTTCGCGACCGGCCGCGACTATATGCTGGCGTGTGACCATACCACGGGCTGTTTGATCGGTAATCTGGGCCAAGAACTGTCGGGCCAGAGCGACACTTTCCGCGATGCCTTGAATCTCGTCTTTCAGCGCTGGGAACAGCGCTTCGTAAGCTGCCTTCAGGATGCCAAGGCGCGTGGCGATATTGCTACCTGCATCGCCCCCGAGGCGCTTGCCGGTTTTATCCTCACCGGTTGGGAAGGCGCTATTCTACGCGCTAAGACGCTCAAGTCCGTCGCGCCCATGGAACAGTTTGAAATGATTTTGTTCCAGCAGGTGCTCGTTCGCCCATCGCCATAGCTAATCGCCAAAGCTAATCGCCAAAGCCAACGATGGGCGAGACGTTAATTGCCTATTTAAAAGCCTTCCAACACCAGCTTGCCAATCGTGCTGTTGCGCTCGATCAGCGCGTGGGCGCGTTTCAGGTTGTCGGTGTTAATCGGGCCCAATACTTCGCCTAGGGTGGTGGTTAACCTTCCGGCATCGACCATGGCCGCTACTTCGTTGAGTAGGTCATGCTGCTTGGCAAGATCGTCCGTCGCGAATAGCGGGCGGGTAAACATCAGTTCCCAATGCAGTGACAGGCTTTTCATTTTGAGCTTACGCACATCGATCAGTTCTGGGTCATCAATCAGTGCAAGCTTACCCTGCGGCTTGAGAGCCGCAATGATGGCCTCAAAGTGGTGATCGGTCTGGTTAAGGCTAATGACCATATCCACGCCGTCAAAGCCCGCCGCTTTAAGTTCTTGATCAAGCGGCTGGTGGTGATTAATCACCGCGTCAGCGCCTAGCGACTTCACCCAGGCTTGGCTTTCCGGGCGTGACGCCGTACCAATTACGGTGATATCGGTTAACTGCTTGGCAAGTTGCACTAAGATAGAGCCAACACCGCCCGCAGCGCCAATCACCAATAGGCTTTTGCCTTGGGTATCGCGCATGCCCAGCTCTAGCCGGTCGAATAGCAGTTCCCAGGCCGTGATGGCCGTCAGCGGCAGGGCAGCGGCTTCGGTATCAGATAAACTTTTCGGCGCCAGGCTGGCGATGCGCTCATCGACAAGCTGGTACTCAGCATTAGAACCCTGGCGGGCGATATTACCTGCGTACCAGACGCGATCGCCGGGCTGAAAACGAGTCACAGCGCTGCCGACGGCATCGACCACGCCCACGGCGTCGTAACCCAGCACGCGAGGTTCGCCGCTTTCAGGCAGCGCGCTGTTACGCACCTTGGCATCCACAGGGTTGACGGAAATGGCGCTCACCGCGACGCGAATATCGTGGGCTTCCGGGGTTGGAGTAGGTAGTTCGATAGCTTGCAGCGCATCGGGGTGGTCGATAGGCAAGCTTTGGGTGAAGGCGAACGCTTTCATGGTAATTCTCCTAATCAAGATAAGTGGCGCCATCATGCCCTTATGTTGTTTCATTAAAAAGGACTCGGCTGCGTAATATCAGCGCAGGCTGTATGGGGTCGTGATGACCGAGACCAGGAGCACACCATGTTTGCAGGGTTTGAAAAACAGACACGCCGCGTTAACGGCGTCGATATTGCCTATCGGGTGGGCGGCAGCGGCCCGGCGCTACTGCTGCTTCACGGCCACCCGCAGACCCATGTCATTTGGCACAAAGTCGCGGGCACGCTTGCCCAGCACTTTACGGTGATTGCCGCCGACCTGCGCGGCTACGGCGACAGCAGTAAGCCCGACGACGACGCAGAGCACCTCAATTACGCCAAGCGCACCATGGCCGCCGATATGGCAGAGCTGATGAGCGCGCTGGGGTTCGCGCATTTCAAGGTGCTGGCCCACGACCGTGGCGCGCGGGTGGCACACCGCTTAGGGGTAGACCACGCAGCACGCGTCGAGCGCATGGTGCTTTTAGATATCGCCCCGACGCTGGCCATGTATCGCGGCACCAATGAAGCGTTCGCGCGCAGCTATTGGCACTGGTTCTTTCTGATTCGCCCCCAGCCGCTGCCAGAAATGCTGATTCAAGCCGACCCCGCTCAGTATTTAAAAAGCGTGATGGGCGCACGCAGCGCAGGCATGGCACCCTTTGCCCCAGAAGCGCTGGCGGAGTACGAGCGCTGCCTGGCGCTTCCCGGCACGGCGACCGGCATCTGCGGCGACTACCGCGCCAGCGCGACTATCGATTTAGAGCACGATCAGGCGGATATCTATGCGGGTGTGAAACTGACTTGCCCCATCAACGTGATGTGGGGCGCCCAAGGCGCGATCGAAGCCTGCTTCGACGCTCTGAGTGAGTGGCGCAAGGTAGCCACCCACGTCGATGGCAAAGCGCTGCCTTGCGGCCACTATATCGCCGAAGAGATGCCTAACGTGCTGCTAGAGGAGGCGCTGCCGTTCTTGCTGGATCCGCAATAAGCGATTCACGCGACTGCCCAAGACGAAGCGGGTAAAAAACTGGATAATGGCCGCCATTCGCTTGTCGGCTACTGAATTGATCCGCCTGGCACACTCATTATTCCGGACGCCCGCTTATGGAAATCAAAGTTAACTATCTCGACAACCTCCGCCTGGAGTCCAAGTTCGACGATTTTACGGTCATCTCCGACCAGCCGATTCGCTACAAGGGCGACGGCTCGGCCCCTGGCCCGTTTGACTACTTCCTGGCATCGTCGGCCATGTGTGCCGCCTACTTCGTCAAGGTGTACTGCAACGCGCGCAATATTCCCACCGAGAACATTCGCCTGTCGCAAAACAACATCGTTGACCCGGAAAACCGCTACAAGCAGATTTTCAAAATCCAGGTTGAGCTGCCGGAAGATATCTCGGAAAAGGATCGCGAAGGCATCCTGCGCTCCATCGACCGCTGCACGGTGAAGAAGGTCGTTCAGACCGGCCCCGAGTTCCAGATCGAAGTGGTCGAGAACATCGACGAGAACGCCCAAGCGCTGTTGATGGGCGCGCCGGAAGGTGGCAGCACCTACATCGAAGGCAAAGACCTGCCGCTGGAGCAGACTATTGCCAATATGAGCGCGATTCTTGCCGACCTCGGCATGAAGATCGAGATCGCCTCCTGGCGCAATATCGTGCCCCACGTGTGGTCGCTGCATATTCGCGATGCGGCGTCCCCCATGTGCTTTACCAACGGCAAAGGCGCCACTAAAGAGAGCGCACTCTGTTCGGCGCTGGGCGAGTTTATCGAGCGCCTGAGCTGCAACTTCTTTTATAACGATCAGTTCTTTGGTGAAGAGATCGCGGGTAGCGAATTCGTTCATTACCCCAATGAGAAGTGGTTCAAGCCAGGGCCGAATGATGAGCTGCCTGCCGAGATTCTCGATGAGCACTGCCTGGCGATCTACAACCCGGAAGGCGAGCTGAGCGGCTCCAACCTGATTGATACCAACTCAGGCCGTGAAGACCGGGGGATTGTGTCGCTGCCGTTTACGCGCCAAAGCGATGGTGAAACGGTCTATTTCCCCTCCAACTTGATTGAAAACCTGTTCCTCAGCAACGGCATGAGTGCAGGCAATACGTTGGTGGAAGCCCAGGTGCAGTGTCTCTCGGAAATTTTCGAGCGGGCGGTGAAGCGGGAGATTCTCGAACAGGAATTGACACTGCCCGACGTGCCGCAAGAGGTGCTGGCCAAGTACCCCAGCATCGTAGAGGGCATAAATGCTCTAGAAGCCCAAGGCTTCCCGGTACTGGTGAAAGATGCCTCCATGGGCGGGCAGTTCCCGGTCATGTGTGTGACGCTGATGAACCCGCGTACCGGCGGCGTGTTCGCCTCCTTCGGCGCCCACCCCAGCTTTGAAGTGGCGCTGGAGCGTAGCTTGACCGAACTACTGCAGGGCCGCAGCTTCGAGGGCCTGAACGATCTGCCGCTGCCGACCTTCAACTCGCAGACCGTCTCTGAGCCCAACAACTTCGTCGAGCACTTCATCGACTCGGTGGGTGTGGTCTCCTGGCGCTTCTTCAGCGCCAAGCCCGACTTCGAATTCAGCGAGTGGGATTTCTCTGGCAGCAACGATGAGGAAGCCGAGACGCTGTTCGGTATTTTCGAAGAGCTAGGTGCGGAAGTGTACATGGCGGTACACGAAGATCTGGGCGCGCCGGTGTGCCGGATTCTGGTGCCGGGCTACTCCGAGGTGTACCCGATTGAAGACCTGATTTGGGACAACACCAACAAGGCGCTGGACTACCGCGAAGATATTCTCAACCTGCACCGCCTGGATGACGAACAGCTCACTGATCTCGTCGAGCGCTTGGAAGAGAGCCAAATGGACGACCACGCCGATATCATCACGCTGATTGGTATCGAGTTCGACGAGAACACCGTGTGGGGCCAGCTGACCATTCTGGAGCTGAAGCTGCTGGTGTATCTGGCGCTTGGCCGCCATGAAGAGGCGCTGGACTGCGTGCAGATGTTCCTGCAGTACAACGACAATACTGTCGAGCGCGGCCTGTTCTATCAGGCGGTAAACGCGGTGCTGGAAATTGAACTGGACGATGAACTGGCGCTAGAAGATTATCTGCACAGCCTCCAGCGCATGTTTGGCGAAGACACCATGGCAGCGGTCGTCGGCTCGGTGCGGGGTGACGTACGTTTCCACGGCCTCACGCCTACCAACATGCAGTTAGAAGGCCTAGAGCGCCATCAGCGCTTAATCGAGAGTTATAAGAAGCTGCATGCCGCGCGTGCAGTCGCGGCAGGTAGGTAAGCGTTATCCACATGTGGTGATCGTTAATCGCTCTGCTGGCGTTACAGCGCCAGCAGAGTTGTTTGATAGACGTGAAATGGTCGTTAAGGACGCCCTATGAAACACCGAATTATCTTCGCAGTTCTCATGTCGTTTACGCTCTCGCTGATCATGTCTGCCTGGATCACATTTTTAAATATTGGCACACAACCTGGCTTTATTAGCATCTGGATGCACGCATGGTTGTTAGCGTGGCCTGCCGCAGGGCTGATCGCGTTTATCAGCGGCCCCTTTATCCATAAACTTGCCCACCGGATTGCCGAAAAGCTCTAGCGCTTACCCGGCTGCTGTTTGCAGTAAGCGTTTTTGCTTAGGGCTATGCCTAGCTTGATGTAACGCTCAGCGCGGTCACGGTCAGTAGGATAATGCCCATACCGACCATCTGGATCACCTCCAGGCTTTCGCCCAGCACGGCGACCCCAAACAGCGTGGCGGTCACCGGCTCGACCATCGCCACCATGGAGGCCAGTGCCGGTGCGGCATGTTTGATGCCCACCACGTAGAGCAGAAACGAGAGACCCGCGCCCAGAATGCCTAGCGCCACGAACAGCGGCAGTTCCGGTGCGTTGACGACGCTGACCGTCTGAGAAATGTCTGCAGGGATCAGTAGCACCAAGGACAACACGGTAAAGGCAATGGTTAAAATAGCGGATGGGCTGCCATGGGGCGTGGCATATTTGAAGCCAAAGATGAACATCGCATAGGAGAGCCCTGCCAGTAGCCCGGTCACCACACCCATGATCGAGAGCCCGCTAGCCCCAATGGCATACAGCTTGGTGAGCAATACCACGCCCATCATCACCAGCGCGATGGCGAGCCACTTGCCAGCGGTGGGGCGCTCGAGCTTAAGGGCAAAAGAGACCAAGTAGACGAACACCGGGGCGCAATACATCAAGGTGGCTGCCACCGCCACGCTGCCATGCTCGATACTCAGGAAGTAGAACGTAAAGTTGCCTGCCACCCCCAGGCCCGCCACGACCGACCAGAACCACAGTGGCCGGCTGGTCAAACCGCGCCCGCCGCGCTGCAATAAAAGCCAGCCCAGCGCAAAGAGCAACCCCACAAAACCGCGGTAAAAAGAGACGACCGCGGCATCCCACCCGCTGTCTAATAAAATACCCGCGATGCCTCCGGAAATCCCCCAGAAGAACGCCGCGAGCGCAATCAACATTGTGCTGGCGCCTGCCATATATCACCTTTCGTCCATGAATGGTTTAACGTGCCTTTGAAAGGTAGACGTTACGCCCCTTGAACGAAAGCGTTGTTCTCAATTCTTAACCAAAGAACCAATAACACACCAAAATAGCGGTGGTGATGCCCGCGGCATCAGCCACTAAGGCGCAGCCCAAGCCGTGGCGAATACGCGTAATGCCGACGGCGCCAAAATAAACCGCCAGCACGTAAAACGTGGTTTCGGTGCTGCCCTGTAAGGTGGCGGCGAGTAGGCCGGGAAAACTATCGACACCAAAGGTATTCATGGTTTCGATCATCATGGCACGGGAACCACTGCCGGAAAGTGGCTTAACGAAGGCAGTGGGCAGCGCGTCCACAAAACGGGTATCCCAACCCACCCCCTCGACCAGCCAGCGGATGCCGCTTAAACCGGCATCCAGCACGCCGCTGGCGCGCAGCACACCGACAGCCACTAACATGGCGATCAGGTAGGGTAGCAGGGTGATGGTAAAGCTCAGTCCCTCTTTGGCCCCTTCGATAAAGGCGTCATAGACCTTGACTCCACGCAATGCCGCTACAATCAAAAACATCATGACGATGCTAAACAGCGTCAGGTTCCCCACCAGGGTAGAGGCTGCCGCCAGGGCCTGGGCCGACATACCCGCCAAGGTAGTGATCAATAGCCCCAATGCCAAAGCAGCCGTCACTAAATAGGCCAATACGACAGGATGCCAGAGCTTTAAGCGCTGCATTACCGCCACCGCCAAAAGCCCGGCCAAGCTAGAAGCGCTGGTCGCGAGCAAGATAGGTAAAAATACCAGCGTGGGGTCGGCGGCGCCTTGCTGGGCGCGATACATGAAAATGGTGACGGGCAGTAGCGTGAGAGACGAGGTGTTAAGTACTAAAAAAAGGATTTGCGCGTTGCTGGCGGTTTCACTGCTGGGATTAAGACTTTGCAGCGAATGCATCGCTTTAATGCCGATCGGCGTGGCGGCGTTATCCAGGCCCAGGATGTTCGCCGCGAAGTTCATACTGATCAGCCCCATGGCCGGATGACCACGAGGCACCTCTGGCATCAAGCGGCAGAACAGCGGATCGAGCACCCGCCCCAGCAGTCGTATCAACCCCGCCTTTTCGGCAATCGAGAGAAAACCCAGCCACAGCGTCATGGTGCCCAGCAGCACCAGGATAATATCGACGCTAACTTCCGCCATATCGAACAGCGACTGCACCAGACGGGCAAACACTTCGCTGTCGCCGCCGACTAACCACTGCCATAGTGAAGCCGCGAAGGCAGCGATAAAGAAGCTTAACCAGATTCCGTTGAGCATGGCGGGTGGGGATCCTAAAGGGTGAGTAGACATCAGCTAAAAACGATACTGCGTATCCTACCCAAGGAGCCTTGATGTGTGCTAACTCAACAGCATAAGTAAAAACAGAATGAGTACGAACAGCCAGCAAGCAGACAGGACGCTTATGATGGCTTTTTAGCGTCTCTTACTCGCCGGTAGAGGTGCGAAAACGGCATGGCGGTTAGGCCGTGTACCAGGATGGACGCCACTACGAGCAAGCTCACTACAGGCCAGAGTTCAGTCACATCGGTTTTATGATAGGCCAGCGCAGCATAGTAAAGCGCGGCTACCCCGATCGGGCCAAACCAGCCGGTGAAACTGCCATCAAGCTGAGTGGGAAGCTCCCTTATACGGCCGCCTATTAGTAGCAGAATGGGTAAGCGGCGTAGTAACAGCACACCGAATACCAGCACGATGGCTTGCCACCCTAAGGACAGCCACGCTTGCCAGGGAATCATCAAACCGAGCAAGAGGAAAATAGGGGAGGTGAAAAAGCGATCCACGCCTTCCACCACCCTCTCTTCCTCCTGTTTCTCGGAGGCGTTGGCTTGCAGATCAAACGCTACCCCTGCGACGAACACTGCGAGTATCCCATTGCTCCCCACCAGCTTGACTGCGGCAAGCGTAGTGAGCGCCAGCGCTGTAGTTACCATTAACATTGAAGGCTGATCGATGGTGTTTTTTTGTTCAGCTTTGCGCATGGCAAAGCCTACCTAATAACCGATCACCGCTCCTAACACCAGGGCGACTAAAATATCGCCTCCCAGCACTCCTAGTATGCGGGTGGTGATTGATTGATCCGCGGGTAGCGTGAGTAGAAACACGGCCAACATGACAAAGATAAAGGTAAGGCCATCATTGGCGCCCGATTCACTGGAAATGATGTGGCGCAGATAAGCGGGCAGGTTCTCTTTGGCGACGGGCCCGGTGACGAGTGTCGAGGCAACCACCGGGTCCGTCGGCGTAACCACCGCCCCGATGAGCAGTGCAGCGCCTAGTGGCAGCCCCAGCAACCAGCCAGTCAGCAGGCTGCTGCATAGCCACATCACCGGCATGCTCACCAGCAATAACACAGAGAGGGAGCGCCAATGATTGAAAATATAGCGTTTGGGGAGCCGAAGCGCGATCCCCATCAACCCAATGGCAAGTGCCAAGCGGGCCACTTGTTCTAAAATGGCCATTTCATTGCCCCACTGGGCGGGGTCAAGTAGGGCCCACCCGGTTGGCCCCAGCGCTGCGCCTACGAGCAGTAAGGTAACGGAATCGGGTAAGCCGATGCGCTTCAGTGGCGTGGATAAAAGCCCCAGCAATAAAGCGCTGGCGGCAACGACTAATAAGCCAATATTAAACTCGTGCATCTCAAGACTCGCTGCTGCGATTGGAGACTTAGCGGTGAAGGCGGAGATCAACATCGCCGCCGAGGCCTCTATTTCCATGGGTCACGTTACGGCCTTGGTCTGGGTTGATCTCCATTCCTGGTGCCTCTATTTGCCTCCTAGTGGGTGTTCTCTCAATGCGCGGGCGGCATGTCGACCGGACGCAGCAGCAGTACCGCGAGCGGCGGTAGCGTCAGCTCAAGGCTGGCGACTTGCCCATGCAGTGGGGAGTCTTCGGCGGTTAGCCGACCCAGGTTGCCCAGATTGGAGCCGCCATAGCACGCCGCATCGCTGTTAAGGCGTTCCTCCCAGTCACCCGGGAGCGGCACGCCCAGGCGATAACCTTGACGCGGCACTGGCGTCATATTGGCCACGACCAGTAGCGGCTCACCATCAGCGCTCCAGCGCAGCCAAGCGAAGACACTGTTGGTGTTGTCGTTACCCACCACCCAGGTAAACCCCCGTGGTTCGCTGTCGCACTGGTGAAGGGCGGGAAGCTCGACATAACAGCGGTTAAGGTCGCTAAGTAAACGATGAATACCGGCGTGCCGGGGTTCGGCAAGCAGCGACCAGTCCAATTCCCGGTCATGGCTCCACTCACGCCACTGCCCAAATTCACAGCCCATGAACAGCAGTTTTTTGCCGGGTTGCGACCACATAATGGCGAGATAGGCGCGTAAGTTAGCGAACTTCTGCCACTCATCGCCGGGCATTTTGCCGATCAGCGAGCCCTTGCCATGCACCACTTCGTCGTGGGAGATAGGCAGCACGTAGCGCTCCGAGAAGGCATAAACCATCGGAAAGGTCATGTCGTGGTGGGAGTGGGATCGGTATACCGGATCCTTGGCGATATAGGTCAAGGTGTCGTGCATCCAGCCCATGTTCCACTTGTAGGCGAAGCCCAGCCCGCCCTCATTGGTCGGCTGGGTAACGCCCGGCCAGGCGGTCGATTCTTCTGCGATCACCACCGTGCCAGGCGCTTCCTCACTGATGACATCATTGAGATGGCGCAGGAAGTCGATCGTCTCGAGATTCTCATGGCCACCAAAGCGGTTAGGGATCCATTCGCCTTCGTTACGTGAGTAGTTGCGGTAAAGCATCGAGGCAACGGCATCGACCCGCAGTGCGTCGACATGAAAATGCCTTAGCCAGTGCAGCGCTGAGGCCAGCATAAAGCCATGCACCTCTCGCCGCCCCAGGTTATAAATATAGGTATCCCAATCCTGATGGAAGCCTTCAAAGGGGTGCTCGTATTCGTACAGCGCGGTGCCATCAAAGCGTGCCAGGCCGTGGGGGTCAGTGGGAAAGTGAGCCGGCACCCAGTCGAGAATCACCCCCAGCCCCGCTTGGTGACACTGGTCAATGAAGTAAGCAAAATCAGCAGGCTTGCCAAAACGGGCGCTCGGTGCGAATTGACTCAGCGGCTGGTAGCCCCAGGAGCCGCCAAACGGATGCTCCATGATGGGCAACAGTTCAACGTGAGTGAACCCCATTTCCAACACATAGGGAATCAGCTGTTCGGCCAGATCACGCCAGCTGTAGAGCTCGCCGTTGTCGCCGCCGTGCTTACGCCAGGAGGCGGCGTGCACTTCATAAATACTGATGGGCTGGGAGGGGGCGTGCGCCTTTTCCCGTTGGGCGATCCACGCATCGTCATGCCACGTAAACGGCGTGGTGTCGGCGACAACCGACGCGGTAGACGGTGGAACTTCGGTGGCCAGGGCGACAGGGTCTGCTCGCAGGCCAATCGTCCCGCTGGCCTCGATGATTTCATATTTGTACGCTTCCCCGGGGCCAAGGCGCGGAATGAATAACTCCCAAACCCCGGCGGCGATGCGCAGGCGCATGACGTGTCGCCTGCCGTCCCAACTATTGAAGTTACCCACCACGGAGACGCGTTGAGCATTCGGTGCCCAAACGGCGAAGCGCACGCCCTCGACGCCCTCAACCGTCATGGGTTGGGCGCCCAGGCAGTGCCCCAACTGGCGGTGATTGCCTTCGCCTAAAAGGTAAAGATCCATTTCACCGAGCAGCAGGCCGAAGCTATACGCATCCTCGGTGACCTGTTCGCCTTGGGGCCAACGAATACGCAGCAGGTAGGGCGCCGCATGGGGTAAGCGGGCCGCAAATAAGCCTGGAATCTGCATGCTCGTGAGACAGCAGCGCACGTTGCCGCTTTCGCGGTCGAGCACGTCAACCCCCACGGCGCCGGGCAGAAACGCCCGTAAGAACGACCCTTTCTCATCGCTATGGATACCGAGCAGCGAGAAGGGATCACGATGGGTGCCTTGCGCCAGGGCGTCGGCGTCTTCCTCAGTTAACCACAAGCTGCGATCCAGAAGGGGTCGGGTGTGAATAACATCATTCATGTGGCTCTCCTGGGCTGAGTTGTTCGATGATGGCAGCGAGGCCGTGCAGCGGCACGCCCAGCCAGTCGGGACGGTTGGCAGCTTCGTAGCTGATTTCATAGGCGGTCTTTTCCAGCACGAACAGGTCTACCGCTGCGGCGGCGCCGCTGGCTTGCTTCCATTCGTGCGGTAGATCCATCGTGGCTTGCCAGTAGGCATTGAGAAACGCCTGACGCCCTTTGAGCAGGTACTGCTCCACCACCGCGTGGCTGGTCATGGTTTTCGCATCGGCGCCTTCAGGCTCGCCAGGATGCGCCTCTTCCACCTTGGCGTAGGCGTAGTCAAAGGAGCGCAGCATGCCAGCGACATCGCGAAGCGGGCTATCCTTGGCTCGACGCTCCTCCAGCGGCCTGGCCGGTTCGCCTTCAAAATCAATAATGTAGGCATCATCATGGGCCACTAGCACTTGGCCAAGGTGCAGGTCGCCATGGATGCGAGTGAGCAGGCTGCCTTCGGCAAGCTGTGCCATCATCTTGATCGCGTCAATGATCTGAGTGCGGCTCGCCAGGATGGTGTCGACAAGCGGCTGTTCAGCTTCGTTGGCGGCGTTCTTGTGACGCGCGAGCACGTCCAAGGCTTCCTCGACTCGCTGTGTCACACGTTGTGTCCAATACTGCACGTGGGCGGAACCGGCAACTTCAGGCGCAAACGCCGGGTCGTCGCTGGGCGTGGCCAGCACTTGGTGCAGCTCACCCAGTCGGCGCCCTAAGGTAGCGGCAAACTCTTCTAGCTCTTCGAAGGCGCCGTAGCGGTCTTCCACCCGTGGCTCGGCCGTCCGGTCGTCATCTGCCACCGCTTCACGAATGGCGCGTTCCAGTTTGGTGCGCGTCCATGACCAAGCATCGCCCTGGTTGTCGATGAAGCCTTGCAGAATCATCAGCGTCTGCGTGGTTCCTTCTTCGAGCCGGGTGACCACGCCGTACAAGGGCACGGTATGCGCAAAGCCCCGCTCCGTCAGGTAGCTGCCGATCTCCGCTTCGGGGTGAATGCCCTGTTCCAAGCGGCGAAACACCTTAAGCACTAATTGATGATTGATGATCACCGAGCTATTGGATTGCTCGGCACTCTGTTGCACTACGTCGGGGTGCTCGGGAAGCGTTAGTTCGGCAAAGGCGGCGGTGGGCAAGAAATGGATTTCGCCTTGCTCATAAGGCAGCACGGTGCCAAGGCGCATACTGTCTAATACGCCCAGCGTAAAGGCATCCAGCGTGACCGCATCGGTGAGTAGCCCCACTTCGTGGAAGCGACGCACCCGTGCCATGGCAAGCTGTTGGGGTAGCGGATTGTTCTGCTCGTCTTCGCCTAGAAAAGCCAGCGGCAGCTGGTAGCGCTCGCTGCCTTGGTCATGTTTGACCTCCAGTTGGCTAAACAGCAGCGCATGCCCGCTGTACTCAAGGCTGGCAGTGGGGTGTAGATGAATCTCTTTAATACGCGCCTGTTTGGCGGCGAACCAGCGCCGCTTGGGCAGGTAGCTGGGCAGCGTTTCGCGTTCGAGTAATCGCCTGGACGTCTCTTCAAAAATCTCCTCAAGGCGTTTTTTGATAATCAGCGTGACGAAATCCGGCATGGGCTCGGGCACCGGCACATGCCACTCCGGCATGGCGGTCGCCGGGGCCAATAAGAACCAGAAAAAGCCGTAGGGGGGCAGCGTCAGCAGGTACGCCAATTTACCCACCGGGGGGAAAGCGCTACCCCCGACCATCTCGACGGGCACTTGACCCGCGAATGCGGAAAGATCGAGCTCCACCGCCTGAGCGGTACTGGCCACGTTGGCCACGCACAGCAGTGTTTCCGTTTCGCCGTTATCGAGCGTCATCTCACGCAGGTAGGCGAGAATATGCCGATTGGAGGGGTAGAGTGGCCGCATGGTGCCACGGCTGAAAGCGCGATGTTGACTACGTACCGCGAGTAGCCGTCGCATGTTGCTCAGCAGCGAGTGTGAGTCACGGATTTGGGCTTCGACATTGACCGTTTGATAGCCGTAGAGCGGGTCCATGATCGGCGGCAGCACTAGCTTGGCCGGGTCGGCGCGGGAGAAGCCGCCGTTGCGATCCACTGACCACTGCATCGGCGTACGCACGCCGTCACGGTCGCCGAGATAGATATTGTCGCCCATGCCAATCTCGTCGCCGTAATAGAGCACCGGCGTGCCCGGCATGGAAAGTAGCAGGCTGTTCAGCAGCTCGATACGTCGCCGGTCACGCTCCAGCAGCGGCGCCAGCCGACGGCGTATGCCTAGGTTGATGCGCGCCCGGCGGTCGGCGGCGTAGTGGTTCCAGAGGTAGTCACGCTCTTTGTCGGTGACCATCTCCAGGGTCAGCTCATCGTGGTTGCGCAAAAAGATCGCCCACTGGCAGATGGCCGGTATTTCTGGCGTCTGGCGCAGAATGTCGGTAATCGGGAAGCGGTCTTCCTGGGCCAGTGCCATGTACATGCGCGGCATTAACGGGAAGTGGAACGCCATGTGGCACTCGTCGCCGTCACCGAAGTAGGGGCGAGTATCTTCAGGCCACTGGTTGGCTTCGGCGAGCAGCATGCGGTCGGGGTAGCGTTCGTCGAGCACCGCGCGAATCTTTTTGAGCACCACGTGCGTTTCGGGCAGGTTCTCGTTGTTGGTGCCTTCGCGCTCGACCAAATAGGGAATGGCGTCCAAACGCAGGCCGTCGACCCCCATGTCGAGCCAGTACTCCATGACCTTGAGAATTTCTTCGAGTACCACGGGGTTATCGAAATTGAGATCCGGCTGGTGCGAGTAGAAACGGTGCCAGAAGTAGGCGCCAGCCACCGGGTCCCAGGTCCAGTTGGACGATTCGGTATCCAGAAAGATGATGCGGGTGCCGGTATAGGCTTGGTCGGTATCTGACCAGACATAAAAATCCCGCTCCGGTGAGCCGGGCGGAGCATGGCGTGCGCGCTGGAACCATTCATGCTGGTCGGAGGTATGGTTGATGACCAGTTCGGTTACCACACGCAGGCCACGGTGGTGCGCTTCTTTAATGAAACGCTGGGCATCCGCCAGCGTGCCGTAGTCGGGACTCACACCGGTATATTCGGCAATGTCATAGCCGTCGTCGCGCCGTGGCGAAGGGTAGAACGGCAAAATCCAAATCGTGTTGACGCCCAGGCTGACGATATAGTCGAGCTTTTGAATCAAACCTTCGAAGTCACCGATGCCGTCATCGTTGGCATCGAAGAAGGCCTTCACGTGTACCTGGTAAATCACCGCATCCTTATACCAGAGTGGGTCATCGAGGAAATCCATCGCCTCGACGGCGTGTGTTTCGCTGCTGGCATCCATCATTGGCTTACCCTCTCTGTTTTCATCGGTAGATCTGCTTTCATCGGTAAAAAACAATCACCTTTCATTCATCGGCTTCCTGGCCAAAACCGCGGTTGAGCTACTCGGGGCTGGTAAACCGATCGCTAGTGAACCGGGCGAAGTCGCCATATGGCGAACGGCATCACGGCCGGATCCAGTCGCATCGATTGCCATTTGCCGTGCCATGTCCATCGACCGCCACTCATCAGGTCTTCTGCGTGCAGCTGCGCCTCGTCGGGAAGATCGAAAAGTCCCATGGGCAACTCAAAGACGCCCTCCTGGGGTTCGAAGGGGTCAAGGTTGACGGCGACCAAAATGGCCTCAGCGTTTATCTCGGTGCGCTTGGTGAAGAGCAGCAAGCGGTCGTTGTGTACCGTGTGAAAGGTCAGCCCTAGATGGCTGTGCAACGCCGGGTTCTCGCGTCGGATGCGGTTGAGCTGCGCAATCTCATAGACGATGTTGCCGGGGGCGCTATAGTCACGCAGGCGAAGCTGGTACTTCTCTGAATCGAGGTACTCCTCTTTGCCGGGCACCGGCGCGCCTTCGCAGAGCTCAAAGCCCGAATACATGCCCCACAGCCCTGACCCCATGGTGGCCAGCGCGGCGCGAATCAGAAAACCCGCCCGCCCCGACGATTGCAGGAAGTAGGGGTTGATATCCGGCGTGTTGACGAAGAAATTGGGCCGGTAGCCATCGCGCAAGGGGGATTCATTGAGTTGCGTGAAGTACTCGGTTATTTCGGCCTTGGTATGGCGCCAGGTAAAGTAGGTATAGCTTTGGGTGAAACCCAGCTTGCCCAGGCGCAGCATCATGGCCGGGCGGGTAAACGCTTCGGCCAGGAAAATCACATCGGAGTCACGTTGGCGAATATCGGCGATTAGCCACTCCCAAAAGGGCAGCGGTTTGGTGTGTGGGTTATCGACGCGAAATATTTTTACGCCTTCATCCACCCAGCCTTGCACCACATCACGCAGTTCAAGCCACAGCGAAGGCATGGCCTCTTCGGCGTAGAAGTCGACGTTGACAATGTCCTGGTATTTTTTAGGCGGGTTCTCGGCGTAACGAATCGAGCCGTCGGGCCGCCAGGAGAACCAGCCGGGATGCTCCTTGAGCCAGGGGTGATCGGGTGAACACTGAATGGCAAAATCGAGCGCTATCTCCAGGCCGTGGTCAGCCGCCGCACTGACCAGGTCGCGGAAATCCTCACGGGTCCCGAGCTGAGGATGGATCGCTTCATGCCCGCCTTCTTCGCTGCCGATAGCGTAAGGGCTGCCAGGGTCGTTCGGCCCCGCCACGAGGGTATTATTCGGCCCTTTGCGGTGCGCGCGACCGACGGGATGGATCGGCGGGAAATAGAGCACGTCAAAGCCCATATCCCGAATCAACGGTAGCCGCTTGTGCACATCCTGAAACGTACCGTGGCGTTGCGGATCGTCGGTTTCCGAGCGGGGGAAGAGTTCGTACCAACTAGCGAAACGTGCCTTTAGACGCTCAACATCTAGCGGGTAGAGGACATCGCTGCGGGTTAAGTGCGGTCGGTTATCCGCTTCTTGCATCAATTTGACCGTGTCACTGCCCAGCAGTAGCGCAACCCGGTCGGCGGGTTGTTGCGCCAACTGAAATTGCTCCAGGACGGCCATCAGCGACGTTTTGAGCAAGCCTTCGCTGCGCTCGGCGGCTTGTTCAACGAGCCGCCGACCTTCTTCGAGTTCAAGCTCAACGGGAACGCCCGCCTGGTGTTTCTTGTTCAGTTCGTAATGATAAGTGGCGTAAACATCCCACCAGGCTTCGATAATAAAGTCATGACGCGCTACCCGTTTAGGGGTAAAACTGCCTTCCCAAATATCCAGCCCCAAGGGTTCCACTGGGCGCATGGGAACGCGCTGCTGTTGGCCGTCGTCGCTGTACCAGCAGATAGCGGCTGCCAGTACATCATGGCCATCGGCAAAGATAGTGGCTCTCACCACCACCGGCTCATCAACAACTGCCTTGGCCGCGAAGCGCCCCTGGTCGAGAGACGGCGTGACAGACTCAATGGCGATGCGCGGGGCATGAATGGCCGCTAAGCCATGTTGCTGCTGTTGATGCTGTGCCGGGAGGGGCCCGGCTGTGGGTTCGACAGATGAACTCATCGCTAGCTTCTCCTTGCGGTGCGGAACCGGAAACAAACGGAGCCGCGCCGCTTCGTGTCTAGGTAACGTCGCTTTCGGCTTGCTGCACTAGCTCAAGCAGGGCCAGCGAGCGACCTTCCATCACGTGTTCCTCACCAAAGGCGCGCTGCAACGGGGCTTCTTCCAGGGTGTGGCTGGTGTCGAGGCGGCAGAGCCAACCGCTACCGCTGGGCGCGGCCGGGAGATGAAAATCAACGGCCTCGTGATGAGCGTTGAAAATCAGCAGTAGCGTGACATCCGCCCCCGCACGACGAATGCCCGAGGGCTGGGCGCGACCATCCAGCAGCAGGCCGAGTGTGCGTGATTCGCCATCTTCCCAGCGCCCGATGTCCATTTCGGCCCCGTCCGGGGCCAGCCATGTCACTTCCTTGAGGCCCATTTCTTCGTTGTATTCACCCGAGAGGAAGCGACCACGCCGCAGGATCGGGTAGCGCATTCGCAGCGCGATCACGCGGCGCAGGTACTCGATCATGGCGTGGGCATCACCATCGAGGTTCCAGTCCAGCCAACTGATCTCGTTGTCCTGGCAGTAGGCGTTATTGTTGCCTTGCTGGGTGCGCAGCAGTTCGTCCCCCGCCAGTAGCATCGGCGTGCCCTGGGAGAACAGCGTGGTGGCGATAAAGTTACGGATCTGACGCAGCCGTAACGCCTGAATCTCTTCATCGTCGGTGGGGCCTTCCACGCCATGGTTCCACGATAAATTGTGGCCATGGCCATCCATGTTGTCCTCGCCGTTCGCCTCGTTATGCTTGTCGTTGTAGGCCACCAGATCAAAAAGGGTGTAGCCGTCGTGGGCGGTGACGAAGTTGACCGAGGCGAAAGGGCGTCGACCACGACGTTTGAAGAAATCGGCCGATGCCATCAGCCGGGTGGCAAGCTCGGGTAACTGCCCTTCATCGCCGCGCCAGAAAGCACGTACCGTGTCCCGGTAGCGGTCGTTCCACTCTGCCCAGCCCGGCGGAAAACCGCCCACCTGGTAGCCGCCGGGGCCGCAGTCCCAGGGTTCGGCAATCAGTTTGACCTGGCTGAGAATGGGATCCTGACGGCAGGAGTCGAGAAAACCACCGCCCTCGTCGAAGCCGTGAGGTTCGCGGCCAAGAATGGTGGCCAAGTCAAAGCGGAAGCCGTCGACGCGCATCTCGGTGGCCCAGTAGCGCAGCGAGTCGGTGACCATTTGCAGCACACGCTGATGGCTGAGATTAAGGGTATTACCCGTGCCGGTATCGTCGATGTAGTAGCGCGGTTCCTCGGGCATCAGCCGATAGTAAGAGGCGTTGTCGATGCCTTTAAGCGAAAGGGTGGGGCCTAGCTCATTACCTTCGGCCGTGTGGTTGTAAACCACGTCGAGAATGACCTCAAGATCGGCGGCATGGTAGCGCGCCACCAGCTCTTTGAATTCATTGATGCTTTCGCCGGAGATATAGCGTGAATGGGGCGCGAAGAACCCCAGTGTGTTGTAGCCCCAGTAATTGCCCAGGCCCTGCTCTAACAGGCGCTGATCATCCACGAAGGCGTGGATCGGCAGTAGTTCAACCGACGACACGCCAAGCGAGCGGATATAGTCCACCACGTCGTTGACCATCAGCCCGGCAAAGGTGCCGCGAAGCGCTTCCGGCACCGAGGGGTGGCGCATGGTATAGCCACGAACGTGGGTCTCATAAACGATGGTTTGATCCCAAGGCAACTGCACACCGCGTGAGCGCCCCCACGTGAAAGCAGGATCGATGACCCGGCAACGCGGCATAAACGGTGCACTGTCCCGCTCATCGAAACTCAAATCAGCATCGGGATGACCAATGGTGTAACCAAACAGCGCTTCATCCCAGGTCAGTTCACCGACGATCTGCTTGGCGTAAGGGTCGAGCAGCAGCTTATTGGGGTTGAAGCGGTGGCCTTCCTCGGGCGCGTAAGGCCCATGCACACGGTAACCATAGAGCTGGCCGGGGCGGACATCGGGCAGGTAGCCATGCCAAACCTCATCGGTGTATTCAGGTAGTTCGACTCGCGCCAACTCCTGTTCGCCGGTTTCATCAAACAGGCAGAGTTCGACCCGCGTGGCGTGGGCGGAAAACAGCGCGAAATTAACGCCTAGGCCATCCCAGGTCGCCCCTAACGGAAACGACGATCCTTCGTGAACACGCGTTTGCCGCATAACGCTTGGGGTTTCATCGGCGGCAACGGACTTATCGCTGTCCCGTGAGGCGTGGCTTGTATTCATTGCATTCATCCTTGAGCCAGTCGGGCACTTGTGTGTTGGCAAACGTTTTTCATCACCGCTTTTAAGCCACCGCTCTATTAACGATCGGAATCGCTGGGTTTAGGCGCTTTGGGTTTCTTTGCCTTGGGCGTGGCTTTTTTCGCTGTTTTGACCGCTGTCTGTTTCGCTGCCGCCGTCTTGCTGGCTGTTTTACCGGCGATACTCGGCGTGCTGGTGGCGTCGCTTGCGGCCAGTGGATCGCTGCTACGCCGTGGGCGGCGGGTGCGCGCTACCGTGGCAGAGTCTTCTGGGAACGGCTCCATCGAACTCGCCCTATCGTCGGGGGCGGTGGGTGCCTGGGCCGGATGGCCGCGATCCTGTACCGGTACGTCTTGGCCTACGACGGTGTCGTCTCGAAAGGGCGCCTCATCAAAATCAGGGTCGCCATCGGGGTCTTCCAGTGGTAAGCGGTTTTCCTGGATACCTACCTCGTCATCCTCTAGCGGCAGGTCATCCTCCAAGATAGGGGTTTCGTCCAGCGGCTCACCAACTTCTTCCAGGTCGGCGTCGTTACCGGCTGCCTGCTCAGCGGCGACGATTTTTAACGCTCTGTCCCAATGGCGTTGCTGCTGGCCTTCGGGACGTCCTTCCGCTTCCCAGATGCTGTAGGCCAGTTGACGCACGCGTTCTTCGTCAGTCATCTCAGCTCTCCCTTTGTGCTTCTCAATGTTTTTCAAAAATGATGCTTGGCAAATTTGCGGTATTGGAGGGGGCACTCAAACGCTGCCCTCAGTGACGTCCTCACGCAGGAAAACCCCCAGAGGAAAATCCTTGAGCAGCGTTGCGATAGAAATACCCTGTTCGCCTACCGCATAAGAGGCCGGGGTCACGACGTCCTCCCAAACACCGGCATCCGGCTGCAAATACGTATTTTCCCAATGGTGAGGGGAGATATGTGGCTGCTCGGCGTCGGCAAGCAGCACTGCGGTTAGCCGGGGTGCCACGACTAACAGTTGGTAACCCGCGTGTTGGCGCGTAAATGCCACCACGTGGTCGGCATGCTGACCCGTGGCTGACAGTGGTTTGTAATCACCGTGTCGAAACAGCAGTGGGTGCCGCTTGCGTAAGTGCAACAAGCGCGCAATGAGGGCTTGCTTAACCCGCCCGTCGCGCCACGTTGACAGTGCTTCTGTCGGCGTTAGTGCCTCTTCCAGCGCTGCTTGGCGGGCGTCATGGTCAACGGGGCGACGATTGTCGGGGTCGACCAAGCTGTAATCCCAAAACTCCCCGCCTTGGTAGAGGTCGGGCACGCCCGGTACGGTCAGGCGTAGCACGGCTTGCACGAGACCGTTGAGCGCGCCCGGGAGATCAATGGCGCGCGCTGTTGCTGCAATGGCGTCGCGCAGTGCAGGCGTTGCCAGCACGTCGTTCAAAAACGCATGCGCGGCCGACTCGTAGGTGTCATCTGGCCATAGCCAGTGGCTGCGCAACTTGGCTTCACGCATGGCTTTTTGCTGCCATTGGGTAAGGCGTTGGGTGAATGCCTGCATCGCCTCGGCATCCTGCGGGTCAAGCGTTGGCGCCCAAGCGCCCAGCAGGAGCTGATAGAGAATCAATTCATCACCGGGAGAGGGCGCTACCCCGGCAGGCAGGCGTCGGCGCAGCGGCGCGGCTAACCGCCGCCAGTGCGCCACTTGCGCTGCAAAGTAATCGGCCTGTTCACTGAGCGCTGCTAAGCGGGCGCGAACATCTTCACCACGCTTGTGGTCGTGGGTGGCGGTGGTCACCATGGCGCGGGGAAACAGCTGGGCGCGCTGCTGGTTTGCCGCGTGGAACTGCTCAATTGAGTGGCTGAAGTGCTCGCCATCGAAACCCACATCGTTACGAGAGATGAGTACCGCGCTGCGATACCCTGCGGTGTCTTCCACCGCCTTGGCGGCCACCGGTGACGTCAGCTGCTGAAAACGCACAATGGCGCGCTGCCGCAATCGGCGCTCTTCCGCTTTGGCGAAGTCCTGGGGGGCTTCGCCACCCAGCCAGCGCTCCAAGGCTTCAAGAACGGCCACGTCGGGCGGGTTTAGCCTTCGGCGAGCGCCGCGCATCGCTTGGGCGAAGAAGGGGGCATCGGCAGCCGGGCGGCCCGCGGTATCGGCATAGCTGCGATAAATGGGGAAATGAATGATCAAGGCTTCTAGCGCTCGTCGAACGGCCGCTAAGCTAATGTCCCGGCTTTCGAGCTGGGCTTGGCCAACGGCATGCAGGGCACGAGCGCAGGCGTTGAATTCGCTGGCCAGTAAGGTCGTCAGCACCTCGCGCCGTGCCTCATGGACTTCGCTGGTAAAATCAGGCGAGCGACCGCTAACGTCCTGCCAAAGCTTGCGCAGTAGTGCCGCGCTGGCGGGGTCGTGTTGTAACCCCGAGACGTCGTTCATGAACTCATAGCCGCTGGTACCATCCACTCCCCAGTCGTCATGCAGCGTTTCGCCGTGGCCCAGAATTTTTTCCACATAGAGGCCGACATGCTGTGGCACATCTTTAGGGCGTTTTGCCTGAATGGCATCCAAACGCTGGCGCAGTTGCAGGCAATAGCCACGCGGTTCGGCCAATCCATCGACGTGATCAATGCGTAAGCCGTCGACCCAGCCTGCCTCCACCAGCCGCAACGGAAGTGCGTGAACCGCTTCGAATACTTCCGGCACTTCAACGCGCAGCCCACCCAGTTCGGTGACATCGAAAAAACGCCGCCAGTTGATTTCATCAGAAGCGGTGCGCCACCACGCCAAGCGATAATGCTGGCGCTCGAGCAGGGTATGCAGGCGAATGGCACCGTTGGGGTCGGTACCGTCAAACAGGGCGATGACCGCGTCGAGCGCCTCTTGCGCGGCCGGGGATTCCATCACCTTGCTGAGCTGGTAACGCGCATTTTCCGCCGCGTTATAGGCATCTTTTTGTTGCTGCAAAGCATCGAAAAAAGCCGCCTGCTCGTGCAGGGCGTTATGGTCGGCAAAGCGCAGGATGTCGCCGTAGTGACGTGGATCGATAGGAAAGCGGTGTTCGTGATAATCGACATGAAAGCCTGCCGTGTCGACATCGTAGCCGAGCACCAACTCGCCTGAAGGCAGTATCTCGGCGTAGGGGTCACCTAAAAAGGGCGCCAGTAGCTTTCCGGTAGAACGCCAGTCGATATCGAAGAACTCGGCATAGGGGCTGTCGTTGCCCCAGCCAAGCACGTCCTGCCACCAGCGGTTTTGAGAGCCCCCAACCGCCAAGTGGTTAGGCACGATATCGAGAATCAGGCCCATGCCGCGGGAGCGCAGGCGAGACACCAGCCGCTCGAGCGCTGCTTCACCGCCGAGCTCTGGATCGATGCGCGTTGGGTCGATGCCGTCGTAGCCATGGGGCGAACCGGCTCGAGAGGCCTGTAGCGGTGAGGCGTAAAGATGACTAATGCCAAGATTGGCGTAATAGTCTACCCACTGTTCGGCATCCTCTAAGGTGAAGTCGCGGTGAAACTGCAGGCGTACCGTGGAGAGAAGTTCATTCATGTGTCGTTCTCCCAGACAGGGAGGAGGGGGATGTTTCGTTCTGAGAAGCGGTTTTGCGCGCTCGCGCAATCAGTGCCAGCCGTTGACGAACCTCATTGGAGCTCAGCAGATCGTTGGCATCCGATGACCAGCGGCGACACCAATTAGGATGTTCGTCCACGGTATTCGGTAAGTTGGCCTGCTCTTCAAGCCCCAGGGCATCCTCAACCGGCAATAGCAGTAACGGCGCGGGGGTAGCGGCCAAGTGGCGTGCGCACGCATTGAGTACCTGCGAGGCGGGTATGTCCGCTGCTTCCAACGTCTCGGTCGTTGGCTTCACGCCCAGTAAGCCCAGCGTCGCGGCGAGCTTGGCCCGCTCTTGGCGCCGGGCTAGCTGTTCACTTTCAGCGCTTTGGGTTTCCTTGAGAAGCCCCAGCCGGCTGCGCCATTCAATGTCGCGGCCTGCCCACCAGCCCGCCACGGTGGGCAAGTCATGAGTTGAGGAGGTGGCCATGGCATGTGGGTTCCAGTCGCTGGCGGCTAAGTAGTGGTGCGCTTCGTCCTGTTCGAACCACAGCACCTGCATGCCCAATATGCCGTGTTCGGTCAGTTTCTTCCGAAATCCGGGGGCGACGGTGCCGAGGTCTTCACCAATCACAATGCCGCGGAGTCGCCAAGACTCCAGCGCCACCAAGCGCAGCATGTCGTCCAATGGGTAGCGGAGATAACCCCCTTCAGTAGGCGGGGCGCCACGGGGGATGAGCCATAACCGCATTAAGCCCAGGATATGATCGATGCGTACACCGCCCGCGTGTGCGAGGGCGCTGCGTAACATGTCGATAAAACTGCGAAAGCCTGAACGCTTCAGGCCATCGGGAGAAAAAGCGGCAAGCCCCCAATCCTGGCCATGGGCATTGAACAGGTCGGGCGGGGCGCCAATCGAGACGCCTTCCAACATGTCCGTTTGGCGACTCCAGGTTTGACTGCCACCTGCATCCGCCCCCACCGCCAAATCGGCGATCAAGCCGATTGCCATACCGCTCTCACGGGCCACCCGCTGGGCTCGCGCTAGCCCATCGGCCGTTATCCACTGTAAGAATACGTGAAAGCCGATCTCGTCAGCGCGGGTCTCGGCGAAATGCGCAAGCTTAGGGCTGGTGGGGTCGTGAAGGTCTTCGGGCCACTCTCGCCAGTCACCGGGCCCAATCTCTCTTTGTAGGGCTTCGAAGCGGCAGTGGTCTTCCAACAGTTCGCCACCTTCGCGACGAAATGCCTGCATCTGATCGCGTAGGGCTTGAGCCTCTTTGTCCTCACGCGCCATAAAATCATCATAAAGATAACGCAGCCAAGAGAGCTTGGCGCTGGCGGCCTCAGGCCAGTCGAGAAGATCATCGGCTTCCAGGCGACGCAGCTCCGCCTGAAGCCCGTTACGGGCCTGAGCTTCTTGCACACAGGCTTCACCCAACAGGGTTTCGGCCGCGCTATAAAGCACGTTGTAAAGTAATCGCGTAGACGGAGAGTAAGGGCTATAGCGCTCCGGGGCGGCGCTAAACATGGCATGGGTCGGGCTGATTGCCAAAGCGTCGGCGCCTTGCTTGGCCGCCTGCCTGATGCACTGCTCTAACGCCAGGGTATCGCCAATGCCGCCATCGCCGGGGCGGCGCAGTGCGTAAAGCTGAGCCGCCAAACCCCATCGTTTGGGCGTTTTTTCACCGCTGGCGTCGCTGAGCGAATAGCACTGGCGCGGTGCAACGGCGATAGTCAATTCGGCATTGGCTATCTGCAGCTGGTGATAGCCAAGTGCGGTAATGCTTGGCAGTGCACCGTCATCATCGAGGTAACCCTCTGTGGCAGCGCCTTGCTCAAGCTGCAGGGTAAACGTAGTGCCTGGCGGCAGCGGCGAGGGCAGTGCAATAGGCGCATCACATTCAGCGGTGATCAGCGGTGGCCACTCCGCAGGGTTTTGCGGTGCATGCAGGCGTTGCAAACGTTGCAGGCCTTCTTCTATTGCAGATTCATTCGCCGTTGAGTAGCCGAGAATCTCCAGCAGGGTGCATTGAACCTGCTCAGAAAGCTGGCAGGGTTCGCCATCGCTATTTTCCCACTCAAGCAGTAAACCGGCCGCTTCGGCGAGTTCGTTTAACGACGCACTCATGCACATATCTCCTCGGCCCCTGGGTTATGTTGTATCCAGGCCACGGCGGCACGGGGTGGCAGCCGACCACTCTCCGCTGCCCTGGCGGCTCCGTCAGCGGTTTCATAAAGTAGCTGGCCGACACTCAGCCCTGGCGTGGTCACCGGCTGCTGCCCTAAATTGAGGGCTATCACCAAGTGGGTGTCATCATTCATGCGCCAGCGTGCGAGCACGGCTTTGTCATTCAGTACCTCATCACCTAGTACTTTGGCCCCCAACGCTTTAGCGCCTTGCAAGCGCGGAACGATATGCTCGTGGCGCAGTGCCAGCAGGGTGCGGTAGCGCGCCAAGCAGGCAGCGAAAGGCGCTGTTTCCCGCGCGGCGAAGTCGGGAATTGAGGCTTCGAAGGTGGTCAGCGCGTTGGGGTCGGGGATGCGCTCGCGCGCCGTTTCGTCAACAAAGGCACTGAAGTCGGCAAATTCTGCCCGTCGCCCTTCGCGAACCGCTTGAGCAAGCTCATGGTTATGTTCGGTGAAGAATAGGAACGACCGCTTCGAGCCCCACTCTTCGCCCATGAACAACAGGGGAATCATGGGTGATAGCAGCAGTAACACCTCGGCGGCGGCCCGTGATTCGGCGTCGGTGAGTACGCTTAGCCGTTCACCGAGCGCGCGATTGCCGGTCTGGTCATGATTCTGAAGAAACGCGACAAAGGCCGTCGTCGGCAGGTGTGCGCTGGACTCGCCCCGGGCATGGCCATGGCGCGAACGCTGCCCCTGAAAAATAAAGCCTTCGCTGAGGCAGCGCGCCAAGCGGGGCGTGGCATCATCGACAAAGTCGCTGTAATAGCCTTCCTGCTCGCCGGTCAGCAGTACATGCATCACGTTGTGCCAGTCGTCATTCCATTGGGCGTTAAAGTGCTGTGGGGTAAGCAGGCTGGCGGTATTGCCTTCGTTTTCCAGCACGAGATGAACATGTCGCGCTGGGTCGAGGCGGGCGCGCACCGTTTCGGCCAATTCCACCAGGAAATCCTGCTCGCTAATGGCGTGAACGGCATCGAAACGCAGGCCATCCAAGCGGTACTCGGTTAGCCACATCAAAGCGTTATCGATGAAGTAGCGGCGTACTTTCGGCTGGCGAAAGTCGATCGAGGGGCCCCAGGGCGTTACGATATCCTCGCGGAAAAACGGCCCGGCGTAGTTGGCTAGGGAGTTGCCATCGGGGCCGAAGTGGTTATAGACCACATCGAGAAACACCATCAGGCCGTATGAGTGCGCTTCATCTATCAGCGCTTTCATGTCATCGGGGCTGCCGTAGGAGGCTTCTACGGCGTAAGGAAGCACGCCGTCGTAACCCCAATTACGCGCACCGGGGAATTCAGACACCGGCATCAACTCGATAGCGGTAATACCCAGTTCGGCTAGGTAGGGCAAATGTTGGCGCACACCGTTAAAGCCCCCCAGAGTGCCGACATGCAGCTCGTAGAGCACGGTTTCGTGCCAGGGGCGGCCCTGCCAGTCTGCGTTTTTCCACTGATAGTGATTTGGGTCGATCACCACGCTGGGGCCATCGATATCGCCGGCCTGAGCACGCGCGGCGGGGTCGGGCACCAGGCTGCCAAGCTCATCGTCGCCTGCAAAGATACGATAGCGATAGCGATCACCATGCCCACAGGCGAGCTCAGCCGCGACACAGCCATCGTCATCAGGCGTCATGGTGGCACTGTGCAGCCCCTCGACTTCTACATCGACGCGCCGAGCGCCAGGCGCCCACAACCTGAACTGCGTGCGATGTTGCTCGATGACATGGGCACCAAAAGCGGGTTGAAAGCCTTTTTTGGGTGAACTGGCTTCTTGCGAACCGGTCTGTTGGCGCTGAGACTTTCCAAACATGCTGACTACCTCGCTTGCCGGGTCGCTTTCACTGGGCCACTGTCGCTTCGTTTTCAAGCGCCTGCAGATACAGCTTGCTGTACGGAACGATCGACTGCTTCCAGTGGTAGCGTCCGGTCATCGCGGCGCCACGCATGGCGTTGAACAGGTCGGTCGATTTGTAGACCGCGAAGGCGCGTTGGATAGCGTGCATGTAACTACCGAACTGCATGTCGTCGAACAGAAAGCCTGTCACGCCATCCTCGATCGTATCGGCCAAGCCTCCAGTGCGATGCGCGATCGGTAGCGACCCAAAACGCTGGGCATACATCTGGCTCAGCCCGCATGGCTCAAAGCGCGAAGGCATTAGCAAGAAGTCACTCCCTGCAAAGAGGCAGCGGGCTTGATACTCGTCGAAACCGATGTAGGCAGTGATAGCGCCCGGAAAACGAATGGCCAGCTTGCGCAGCGCTTCCTCGACATGACGTTCGCCGCAGCCCATAAAAACGATTTGACCACCTGCGTGAACGATCGCCTTTGCGGCCTCGATGGTCAGATCAAGCCCTTTTTGATGCACCATGCGCGAGATCACCGCAAACAAGGGGCCCTGGCTGGGGGTGAGCCCAAAGTGACGGCGTACATAATCCGCGTTGGCCCGCTTGCCGCGCCAATCATTGGAAGAAAAGGCTTGAATCAGATGGCTATCGGTACGCGGATCCCAGGAGTCGTCAATGCCATTGGGAATCCCGCTTAAGCGGCCTTGTTCGGCTTTGCAGCGCAGCAGGCCATCAAGCCCGCAGCCGAATTTTGGGGTGGTAATCTCTTGGGCGTAGGTGGCACTGACGGTGGTTACTTGCGAGGCGTAGACGATGCCCGCTTTCATAAAGGAGAGATCGCCATAGTATTCAACACCATCGATGTTAAACGCTGCGTCGGGAATGCCGAGCACCTCAAGGCGCGAGGCATCGAATACGCCTTGGTAAGCCAAGTTGTGGATGGTGAAAACGGTTGGAATCGAGTGCCCTTGCCAATGCATATAGGCGGGGGTTAGACCGCACGCCCAATCATTGAGGTGCAGCAGTTGGGGTTGCCAATCAAGCGAAGCGTTTCCCAATGCGATATCAGCCGCTGCCCGTGATAGCCTGGCAAAGCGTATATCGTTATCTTTCCAGCCCTCATCCTGGCCATCACCATAGCCGCTTGAACCCGTACCATAGGGAGTGCCAGAGCGCTCATAAAGCTCAGGGCAGAGCAGCAAATAAATGATCAGCCCGTCGCGGCAGATTAGCTGACCAATATCACAGGCTGGCAATCCTGCAAAAGCAGGTAAATGGCCAACAGTTACAATGTCGTAATCGGACTGAACCATTTCCCGATAAGCAGGAATCAGTACACGCACATCGTGATGCGCTGCCAGGGCGCGTGGAAGCGCCGAAGAAACATCACCCAAACCACCGACTTTAACGAAATCGGTAATCTCTGTGGTAACAAATAAGATACGTTGCGAAGCGTCGAGTTTGTTTTTAAGGCTTCGATCAATAATGTTGTAATTGCAATCAGTTACCGATTGGTTTAAATGGTGTGATGGTGTTCCTTGGTTATAACTAATAGGAGTGGCTTTAAGTCTAGATCCTTCTTTTTCGTCACTCTCTACCGCCTTATCTTTCGATTCGCTTTTATCGTTAGTAACCTCACCCACAGCCACATCACCCATGCTCAACCTCCCTGGAGTACCATGGTCAACATTGTCTGACTAGATCGCTCATTATTAACTAGCCATTTCCTTTTCAGCCCCTCGGCTACCCTGCCACCAGGCCTTGCATCGGAAATCGCTACTTAAGGACTATAGTTGAGAGATCATAGGTTAGCTAAAAGATAGGCACCCATAACTTAAATCAATAAGCGTATTAAAAAAGGATGCTATCTGATCGAATGGCAGATGAGGAGTTCTGTGAAAATAAATTAAACGCTTTTGCTTTAAAGAGTTACTGTTGAAATTTAATAAAAGATAAAGGAAGTTTTTGGCATGGTGGTTTTATTGAGCTTTGCTTTGCTTTTAGCATGTCGGGCTGAATCTTTAACATAAGTAAACGTCAGCTTTTACTTGCTTATTAATCGTTTAGGCGAGTCTTGCAAGGGCCAATGCACTAAAATGCATGGCCCCGTTTGTTTATACCGATAGCGACAGAAAAAACAGAATTAGTGGCGGAGAGAGCAGCGAAAGGATAAACCCGCTGACTACGGCGATGGGTACGCAGGCCACGCCGCCATGTTGCTGGATAACGGGAAGCGTGAAGTCCATGGAGGTGGCACCGCCGTAGCCAATGGCCAGCGCTGTGTGGCGATGAATCACTAGCGGAATCAGGATAAACGCCAGCAACTCCCGGGTGAGGTCGTTGAAAAAAGCCACGCCACCCATCAGCGGCCCTAGCTGGTCGCCAATTAAGATTGCTGAAAGCGAGTACCAGCCAAAACCCGACGCCATGGCGAGGCCTTCGTTCCAGCTAAGCGACAGCAGCGGGGCGGCGGCTAAGCCTGCTAGTAAAGAGCTGATCGCAAGGGTAACCGCAATCGCTAGCCCCATTCGGTTGAGCAGGATTTGCCTAAGCGGCATGCCGGAGTTGCGTAGCTGGCAGCCAATTAATGCCAGCAGCAGGTAGAGCACCCATTCGGCCAGCCAGTCGGCCGTGGTGAACAGCACCTCGCCAACCATCGGCCCAAGCAGTAGCCCAGCAGTCACGCCACCTGCGACCACACCCACCAGCATCAACGAGCCTTGCATGGCGGCCAGCTTACTGGTGGGGGCATCTTTCACCACCGGCGACCCGCCAGCGCTTACGCGTACCCGTCGGGACAGCCACCACAGCGCCGCCAAGTTGAAAAGTGTGGTAATGCTAAACAGCACGAGCGCATTGCCCCCCAGACGAGAGAGCTGGCTGCCCAAATCTTCAAGCCCAGCGAGGCTAATGCCCATAAACATCAGGATCAAATAGACGGAGCTATTAACCGCTCGGTTGATCAAGTTCTGTAACTGTGTGGAGCGGACGCGAACCAGATAGCCCAGAAATAACGGTTGTAGAACAATCAATAAACCGGAAAGCATTTAGGGCGTCTCGCCCCCGTTTGGGTTGAAGTTGGTTAACGTCAGCTGCGTTTCGCGGCTACCCTCTTTTTGATATACCGCTGACAGAATCAAACCTGGCCAATCAGGGTGAAAGTTAAGTTGCAGAAGGCGGTCGGGCTTCTCAATATCGATCAAGGATACTTGCAGTGTTTCAAACTCACCGGCAGGCACGCGGATGGTGTCAGGTGCGTTGGCATTGGTTTCATTCACATAGTATTGAAAGTGCTCATCACGGCCTTTTTGATCGACGAACTCAATCTCGCAGGGGGCGCTTTCCGTGCAGTTTTCATGCCCCGCTCGGCGCGATAGATCAAACAGTGCTGTTTGCCGATCTAAGCTGGGAATATCGCTTTCGTTCAATTCATAGCGATCACCGACGCCTAACACTGAGTAGCTGCTATTAAAGAGTAACGATTGGGTATCATCACCATCCACTGCAAAGCGGCTGAACTCCTGGCCACGTGCCACGGTAATGGAAAAACGCATGTCGCTTAACCAGTGGCTACCTTCGTTGGTGAGCCTATGTGTGATGGTTGCACCTGGCCAACCGCGCACTTCTAGCCGGTATTGAGCCTCAAAAGGGCGTGGTTGGTTGAATGTGTCTGCTGCTAATGCCGTGCCACTTAACCCAAGGGTAGCAAGGCTCAAACCGAGCCCTGCCAATAGGCGGCTAGACTGTCGTGCGAAAACATTGGCCAAGAGGCTTTCCTCCATTAAAAACAGTATCTTCCTAAGAGCCTTTAGCCTGCACTTGGTTCCCAGCGCGCCATTATAGCCGGTGGTGGAGAAGGTCGTTAGTAGCCCGCGTCCGGGTTTACGGTAGCGAGTTTCTCTCCCGCTTCAAACGCATGTAAACAAGAGATGACTTGATCGATAGCATCGTTTAGCGGCGTCGGCGCCGCCATATGCGGTGTCACCATCACCTTAGGATGCTGCCATAGCGGATTGTCGGCGGGCAGTGGCTCTTCATGAAACACGTCCAATAGTGCGCCGCGTAAATGGCCTGGCTGAGTAGCACTTCCCAGCGCGTTCAAAAGCGCCTGTTCATCAATCAAACTGCCCCGACCAGGGTTAATCACGCTGGCCCCTTTTGGCAGTTGAGCCAATCGCTCAGCGTTGAGGATATTTTTCGTTGCCGCCGTGTCAGGCAAAATCGTGACTAGGCTTTGCACCTGGCCAAGTAGCTCTGTTAAGCCGTCATCGCCATGGAAACAGTGTACGCCGCTGATTTGCTTGGGGGATCGGCTCCAGCCGAGTACCGGGAAGCCGGCCTGTTGCAACGCGCTGGCCACAAAACCGCCGATAGCGCCCAGGCCGAGTACGCCTACCGGCCACTGGGATTTTTCGACGACTGCTTGGGGTTGCCAAGTGGCACTTTGCTGCTGTTCTGCGTAACGGTCCATGCTGCGATAGAAGTGCAGTACGCCGTACAGAGCGTAATCAGCCATTAGATCGCCCATGCCCGCGTCGCGCAATTTTACGATGGGAACATCGCTTGGCAGACCTGGGGTTTTCAGCAGGTAATCCACTCCGGCACCTAAGTTAATGATGCCTTTCAGTTGGGTCTGTTCCTGAAGGAGGTGAGCGGGCGCTTTCCAGGCGGCGAGGTAGTCCGCGTCTTTGCGCTCTTCCGCTGGCGCCTTGCTGGTCAGTACGGTGGCCTGGGGTAGCGCTTCAGAAAGCGCTGCTTGCCACTGCTCAGCCTCATCAATATGCACAACAATTTTCATCTCGCCTCCGGTTTCATCGCGTGTTTGTCATTAACAGCTATCATGGGTGAGGTAGGGTTAGTGCTGCAAGGGAGACGCAGCACTAAGCTAAATGCACTAACTACATCATTCCCTTAGTAACGAGCGCGCCATGCGCGCTCCGTGGCAGGCTCTGGAAAAAGGACATTACCATGACCACACGCTCCCCTCGTATGGTGACGCGCCACCGCCGTGGCAAAGGATTCACTTATCGTACCGCTAGTGGTCAAACGCTGCAGGATAAAACCTGGCGCAGTTGGATTGCTTCGCTTGCGATTCCGCCCGCCTGGCACGATGTAGAAATCGTCCTCAACCGGCGCCATCACATCTATGCGACGGGACGTGATGATGCCGGTCGCAAACAGTATATCTATAACCCCGAATGGCGTGAGCAGCGGGAGGCGCTCAAATTTGACCGAATGGTCGGGTTTGCGCAGAAGCTGACGACAATGCGCCGGATTACAGGCCAGCACCTCACGCTTGAAGGACTGCCCCGCGAGGAGGTCTTGGCCTGTATGGTTCGGCTGATCGATAGCGCCTACTTTCGTCCTGGGAGCGAGCGTTATCGAGAGCAGAATGACTCCTACGGGTTAACCACCATGCGCTCAAAGCATTTAACCATCGATGGCGACGAGCTGATTTTCGACTACCAAGGCAAAAGTGGCCAAACCCAACACCGGGTCGTCGAAGATGCCCGCCTAGCCAGCGTGGTGGCGGAATTGGACGACACACCGGGTTACGAGATTTTTAAATACTTCGATGAAGACGGCCATAAGGTGCGCGTGGATAGCCACGACCTGAATGATTATATCCACGAAGTCATGGGGGAGGCGTTTAGCGCTAAAGACTTCCGTACCTGGGCAGGCACGTCTATCGCGGCCCTTGCACTTGAAGAGCTAGGGCTCGGCGAAAATGAGAAAATGAGCCAGGATAATGTTCGTCAAGCGGTGGAGCGCGTTGCCAAAAAACTCGGCAATACGCCGAGTATCGCCAAAGCCAGCTACATTGATCCGCGCGTAGTAGAGAGCTACCTGGATGGCCGCACGCTGGAGCACTTTCGTCAGCTTATTAAAGCCGAACTTGAAAAAGATGAGCTCACAGGACCCGATGAGCGCGCTGTTCTTGAACTGCTGCGCAGCCGTTTAAAACGTGAAGCGTAAGCTCAACGAGTCACCGTATTGCTGCATGTGATTAACAAATATGCGCTTTTTCTCATTTTTCGGGTAACTTTTGTTATAAAGCCTTTGACCGCTAACCAAGGGTCGGTGCTAGTATCGGGTCAAGACGACATTGGCGGGCCTGCTGCAACCGCAGCAGATGCAACCCCGACGCCTGATCGGTGGTGGCCAGGTCGATCCTGTGGCCCAGCGCATCGTGCCTATAGTAGGCAGCGCGCTGGTTCTTAGTGATCCTTAATGGCGAGTTGCCCGATGACTCAGGTTTCCCTGCCCTTCACACGCGAAGAGTATGCTACCCGCTTGTGGAAAGTGCGTGCTGAAATGGCCAGTCGAGGCATTGACGTATTGATCGTCAGTGACCCTTCCAATATGGCTTGGCTAACCGGCTACGACGGTTGGTCGTTTTATGTGCATCAGTGTGTGCTGGTGGGCCTTGAAGGCGAGCCGGTATGGTTCGGGCGGCGCATGGATGCCAACGGTGCGCTGCGCACCTGCTGGATTGATCCCGACAACATTACTTACTACCCGGATTATTACGTGCAGAATCCGGATATGCATCCGATGGAGTACTTGGCTCAGTCGATCATGCCTGATCGCGGCTGGCACTTGGGCGTCGTCGGCATGGAGATGGATAATTACTACTTCTCTGCCAAGGCGTATCTGAGCCTGCTTAAAGAGCTGCCTCATGCGCGGTTTATGGATGCCAACGCGCTGGTCAACTGGTGCCGGGCGATCAAGTCGCCGCAAGAAGTCGCCTACATGCGCATTGCCGCCAAGATCGTGGAAGGCATGCATACGCGTATTCTCGAGGTGATTGAGCCAGGCTTGCCGAAGAGCAAGCTGGTGTCGGAAATTTACCGCGTCGGCATTGAAGGCTTTGTGGATGAGAACGGCAAAGTCTTTGGCGGTGATTATCCTGCCATCGTACCCATGCTGCCCACCGGTAAAGATGCCGCTGCGCCGCACCTAACCTGGGACGATACGCCGTTTCGCAAAGGCGAGGGCACCTTCTTTGAGATTGCCGGGGTGTTTAAACGCTACCATGCGCCGATGTCGCGAACCGTGTTCCTGGGCACGCCGCCCACTGACTTCATCCGCGCCGAATCAGCGCTGCTGGAAGGTATCGAAAATGGCTTAGCGGTGGCCAAACCCGGCAACCGCACGGCGGATATCGCCATGGCGCTGGGTGCGGCGATGGATAAGTACGGTTTTGACCGCGGCGGCGCCCGCTGTGGTTATCCCATCGGTATTTCGTACCCCCCCGACTGGGGTGAGCGCACCATGAGCCTGCGTCCCTCCGATGACACTATTCTGGAGCCCGGCATGACCTTCCACTTTATGCCTGGGCTCTGGGAAGAAAACTGGGGCCTGGAAATTACCGAAAGCATTTTGATTACCGACGATGGCTGCGAAACCCTGGCCAATTTTCCGCGCCAGCTGTTTGTTAAGTAGCGGTTTGTTAAGTAGCTGTTTGAAAAAAAGGAACCTCCCATGACCGATCAACCGACTCAACTGCGGCCAAGCCCCATTTCCGCCACCGTGGATTTCGACGCCGATGGCGTGCAGCACGGCTTTTTAAAACTGCCGATCTCGACCGATGAATCGGCCTGGGGCGCGGTAATGATCCCCGTCACGGTGGTGAAGAACGGCGAAGGCCCCACCGCGCTATTAACTGGCGGCAACCACGGCGATGAGTACGAAGGCATTACCTCCCTGCTGAAACTCTCTTCAACGCTGAAAGCGGAAGACGTCTCTGGCCGAGTCATTATCGTTCCCTGCATGAATACCCCAGCGGTGATGGCAGGCAAGCGCACCTCTCCGATGGATAAAGGTAACCTGAACCGCAGCTTCCCCGGCGACCCCAACGGAAGCGTCACGCCGCAGATTGCCGACTACTTTACCCGCGTGCTGGTGCCGATGAGTGATGTGGTGCTCGACCTTCACTCGGGCGGTCGCACGCTGGATATTCTGCCCTTTGGCGCCTCCCATGTGCTGGATGATAAAACCCAGCAGCAGTCCGCGCTGGAAGGCGCCAAAGCGTTTGGCGCCCCCTATGCCATGGTGATGTTCGAGCTGGACGCCGAGAGACTCTTCGACACGGCCTGTGAGCGCCAGGGCAAAGTGTTCGTGGCCACCGAACTGGGGGGCGGCGGCACCTCGACGCCGCAAAGTATCGCCATCGCCGAGCGCGGTGTACGCAACTTCTTAATCCATTACGGCTTGGTAGCAGGCGACGTTGAAACGCCGCAAGGCGGGCAGATGTATCTCGATATGCCCGATGCCAGCTGCTACGTGCAGAGCCAGCATTCAGGCGTATTAGAGCTATTGGTGGCGCTGGGCGACGAGGTGAAGAAGGGCCAAACCATTGCCTACGTGTATGACATGACCCGCAGCGGTACCGCCCCGGTGGCGTACAAAGCCGAGCGCGACGGCATTCTGATGGCCCGCCGTGCGCCTTCGCTCATCAATATGGGAGACACCCTGGCGGTGATCGCCGATGTTGTTGAACGCCTGGAGGCTTAGCGCCCGGCATGATGAAATTGGACCGTTTTGATCTCAAAATCCTCGACATCCTCTCCCGTGACGGGCGGATCACCAAGTCCAAGCTGGCCGAGGCGATCAACCTCTCGGTCAGCCCCTGTTGGGAGCGGGTAAAACGGCTGGAAAAGGCGGGGGTTATCGAAGGGTACACCGCCCGTATCAATGCGGACGTGCTGGTGCCACGCAACCCCGTCTGGGTACAGATCGAACTCAAGCAGCACAACGCTGAAAGCTTCACTCGTTTTGAAGCGCTGGTGATGCAAACCCCTGAGGTGACCGAGTGTGTGGCCGTAGGCGGCGGCGTCGATTACCTCGTTAAGTTTGAAGCGCGCACCATCGATAGCTATCAGCGCTTAATGGATAAGTGGCTGGTGTCTGAAGCGGGGATTGAACGCTATTTCACCTATATCGTCACCAAAACCGTCAAACGTGAGCCAATTGGCATCGATAGCGACGTAGGCTACTAAGCATTATCGGCGTCAATGCTATAAGTCGGTAACGGGGGAAGGGCGCTACCCGTGGCGTGTGAGCCGTAGCGCACCCGGTTGCGCCCCTCGCGCTTGGCTTCATAAAGCGCGATATCGGCCGCTTTTATTAATCTTTCTAACTCAGTTGCCGGGTCGAACGGCCCAGCACAAACGCCCACGCTGACCGTTACCTTACCCTCTTGAGTCGGCTGGTGGGGAATAGCCAAGCTGGCTACTGTGTGGCGAATGTTTTCCGCCAGGGCGAGGGCACAGCGTGGCCGCGGGCTGTGTTCGGAACGCAAAATGAGGAACTCTTCGCCGCCAAAGCGGCACGCCATATCATCTGCGTCGCAGGCTTTACGAATCGCGCTGGCAATGGCGCGCAAGCAGCGATCCCCTTCGGCGTGGCCATAATAGTCGTTAAAGGTTTTGAAGTAGTCCACATCGACAATAATGACCGCAAGGAAGCTTTGCCTGGGTGGCTGTTGCTGTAACGCCGCCGCATGGCGATCAAGGGCGCGCCGATTGGCAAGCCCTGTTAGCGGGTCGACATGGGAAATTCTCTCAAGCTCTGCATTGCGTGCAGCCAACTCTTCGCGAAGTGTTTCCACACTTACATTTTCCAAGTAGAGCCGCAGTGATTCTGCGCAAAAACGGTAGTTGGCCATCAACGTCAATACCAGCACCGGTACACTCAGCGCCAGATGGTTCATCACATAGCTGCTATTAGCCCCGGCTAAAAAACCGACCGTGGCATACAGGCACGCGAAAACAAAAAGCGAACCGTAGAGGCCGTATTCAAAAGGCGGGATGAGGACAATGGTCAGCACCATTAGAAATACCAGGCCCGCGTAAAAGTAGCTCAAGACATGCGGGTTCTGTGAGCCGAGCAGAACGGCGCACCACACCACTGTGGCAAGGCATACCACCAACACAGCGGCCAGTTCTTTGCGCCGTATAGACACTGGGCGCTTGTAATAAGCAAAGAGCATGACTGTGGGTGGCCCGACGATGAGGAAGCGCAGTAACACCGAGCGGGTAGCGACATCAGGTAGCAAAAAAATATCGACCAGCGTATAAGAAAAATAGAACAGTGCCAGTAGCGACGTGTGCAAATGCAATGACCGCAGACGCTCATCGTGACGGTCAATATCGTACTTTTGGCGTACCGTCATTGTGCCGATACGTTGTGAGAGCTGCTGGTAATAGGAAAGTCGAAACACGTTCACCCTCACACGGTTCGCCAAACAATAATGTCATCGCCTTGTTATAGCGGTAAGGCTAACTTTATTAAAGAGAAGCCAAGCTTAACCGAGAAATTACTTGGATGGCGCTGAAATATTTATTTGCAACAATTGTTTAGCTTTGTCTGTGAGCGTCGCGCTGTCGTCTCGAAGCGTAAAATGAACGCTTCACCAAAAAAAACCACTGCCAAACGCTCATCGACAAAAAAAGTCGCGTGATAAGTCTCGGTTTTCAAAAACACTTCGTGGGCACTCTCCGATAACCTGGGTGCATTCAACGGCAAGGTGCATGACCGCTTGCTGACAATGCCACACAGTTTCTGCAGCGCTCGGTTAGCCAGACTGCATTTAAGGGGAGGTTCCCATGACCACACTATCGACCACGCTTGCCAAGCGCCTGGAAGATCCGCGTCTGTTCCGGCAGTACGCTTATGTGGACGGTAAATGGACTCACGGCGAAGGCGGTCGCGAAGAGGCGGTTTACGATCCCGCTACCAATGAAGCCATTGGTCATATTCCGCTGCTGGAAGCCGAACAAATTACTGCCGCTGTCGATGCCGCGGAAGCCGCTTTTGTTCACTGGCGGGCACTGCGTGCCGACGAGCGCTGTGAGCGCCTGCTGGCCTGGTACGATCTGATCCAAGCCAACCGTGAAGACCTCGCCACCATCATGACCTTGGAGCAGGGCAAACCGCTGCCCGATGCCCGTGGTGAAGTAGAGTACGGCGCAAGCTTCGTGCGCTGGTTCGCCGAAGAGGGCAAACGCACCTACGGCGAGACCATCCCCAGCCATATTCCTAATGCATCGCTCGGTACCATTAAAGAGCCGGTGGGCATTGCCGCGATGATTACGCCGTGGAACTTCCCGTTGGCGATGATTACCCGTAAAGCTGCCGCCGCGCTGGCCGCAGGTTGCCCGGTGATTGTGAAGCCGGCCAATGAAACGCCTTACTCGGCGTTGGCGCTGGCGGAACTGGCTGAGCGCGCAGGAATCCCGGCGGGTATTTTCAACGTCGTGCTGGGTGACCCAGCGGAAGTCTCCAAAATTCTGTGTGGCGAGTCGCGTATTCGGGCACTCTCGTTCACCGGTTCCACCCGTGTTGGCCGCTTGCTGATCGAGCAGAGCGCCAACACCGTCAAGCGGCTTTCCCTGGAGCTGGGCGGCAATGCGCCGTTTATCGTGGGGCCGGATATGGACCCAAAACAGGCTGCCTACGCAGCGGTCGACGCCAAGTTTCAAACGGCGGGTCAGGACTGCCTGGCTGCCAACCGTATTCTGGTTCACGAATCCATTCATGATGAATTCGTCGAGCAGTTCGCCGAGCGAATGGCGGCACTCACCGTGGGTAATGGCCTGCAAAGCGAGATAGACTTGGGCCCGCTGATCCACCGCCAGGCAGTGGAAAAAGCGTCGGCGATTGTCGATGACGCCATTTCCAAAGGTGCCAAAATGATTGGCGGTGACCAAAGCCAAGCGCTGGGTGATAACTTCTTTATGCCGGTGATGCTGACCGGCGTCACGCCCAAAATGAAAGTGTGGCGAGAAGAGAACTTTGCCCCCGTGGCCGGTATTACTGCCTATAGCACTGACGATGAAGTCATCGAAATGGCCAACGACACCGAATACGGCCTAGCTGCGTACATCTACACCCACGATATCCGCCGCATTTGGAAGCTGATGCGCGCACTCGAGTACGGCATGGTCAGCGTCAATTCCGTGAAAATGACCGGCCCGCCGGTACCCTTTGGCGGCGTGAAACAGTCCGGCCTTGGTCGTGAAGGTGGCGCCACGGGTATCGATGAGTATCTGGAAACGAAATATTACTGCTTGGGCGCGCTGGGTTCAGTCTCAGGCAGCTAATCGTCAAGTCGACAATAATTTAAAACATCCTCCCTGCAATGCGGGGAGGTTTTACCGTACAGAGAGAACGTTATGAGCTTGCATCAGGATCTGATCGAACGCGATCGTAAAGTCACCTTTCACGCCTCTACTCACCTGCGCGATTTCGCCCACGGCGATTTGCCGGGCCGCGTGATTACCGGTGGTAAAGGCATCAACATCGTGGATAAGGATGGCCGGGAGTTTATCGACGGTTTTGCGGGACTTTACTGCGTCAACATCGGCTACGGTCGTACCGAAGTCGCCGAAGCGATCTATAAGCAGGCGCTCGAACTCTCTTATTATCACACTTACGTTGGCCACTCTAACGAGCCGCAGATCGAACTTTCCGAGCGCATTCTAAAAATCGCTGGGATGAATATGTCCAAGGTCTACTACGGTATGTCCGGCTCGGACGCCAACGAAACCCAGCTCAAGATCGTGCGTTACTACAATAACGTGCTGGGTCGTCCGCAGAAGAAAAAAGTCATCTCGCGCATGCGCGGTTATCACGGTTCCGGCATTGCCTCTGGCTCGCTGACCGGACTTAAAGCGTTCCATGATCACTTCGACCTGCCGATTGACACTATTCGTCATACCGAAGCGCCGCACTACTACCTGCGCGCCGCCGAACAGCACGGCATGACCGAACTCGAGTTCTCTGCTTACTGCGCCGACAAGCTGGAAGCGATGATTCTGGAAGAAGGGCCGGATACCGTGGCCGCCTTTATCGGTGAACCGGTCTTGGGCACGGGCGGTATTGTGCCGCCGCCAGAAGGTTACTGGGATGCCATTCAAGCCGTGTTGGCGAAATATGACGTGCTGCTGATCGCCGATGAAGTGGTATGTGGCTTTGGCCGTACCGGCTCCGATTTCGGCAGCCACCACTACAATATGAAGCCTGACTTGGTCACGATTGCTAAAGGGTTAACCAGCGCTTATCAGCCACTTTCTGGCGTGATTGTCGGTGAGAAAGTATGGCAAGTGCTTGAGCAGGGCACCGGTGAGTATGGCCCCATCGGCCACGGCTGGACCTACTCTGGCCACGCCCTGGGCTGTGCGGCCGGGCTGGCTAACTTGGATATCATCGAGCGTGAAAACCTTGTAGGTAATGCCGCCGAAACTGGGGCTTACTTCCAGCAGCAGCTAAAGACTAATTTTGAAGGCCATCCGCTGCTGGGCGACGTGCGCGGTGTTGGCCTGATGGCCGCCCTTGAGTTCTCGCCGGATGCCAAGCAGCGCCTGCACTTCGACCCTGCATTGAAAGTAGGCCCGCGTGTAGCGGCAGCGGCCATGGAAGAGAACCTGATTGCCCGCGCCATGCCACAAGGCGATATCCTTGGCTTTGCACCACCGCTCACCATCAACCGTGGTGAAGTGGACGAAATGATTGGCCGCGCCAAGCGAGCGATTGACCGTATCGCCGATGAGCTAACACGCTCAGGCGATCTGAAAACGGGCCAGCAAGAGGCAGCCTTTACCGTTTGATAGCCTGTTTTAGCTTCCAAATCGCCGCTGCCCAGTGCAGCGGCGTTTTTGTTAGCTATGCTCAATTCAGTCATAAGCCATTCGATAGTCAAGGAGTAGCCAACGATGCAACCGGTATTAGCCTTCGATGTATACGGCACGCTAATCGATACCCAGGGAGTCAAGGTTGAGCTAGAACGACGCTTGAAGGATGCTTCTCAAGCAGGCGCGTTTGCCCGCCGCTGGCGCGAAAAGCAGCTTGAATATAGCTTTCGTCGCGGTCTGATGGGCGCTTATATCCCGTTTTCGGAATGTACACTTGAGGCGCTGATATTCGTTGACCGGGCGCTACAGACAGGCCTTTCAGAGAATGACCGCGATCACCTAATGTCGGTGTATGGAGAGCTTCCTGCCTTTGCAGATGTGGTGCCCGCCCTCGACCAGTTTCGTGATGCAGGCATCCGCTGCGTGGCGTTTTCCAATGGTACGGCTGATGCCGTGACTCAGTTACTAACTCGGGCTGGCGTTGAGAGCCATATGGACGATGTGATCAGCGCTGACGAAATCAAACGCTTCAAGCCTGATCCCGCCGTGTATTCACACCTGCGAAGCCGCTTAGAAACCCGCCCGGAACATACCTGGCTGATTTCCAGCAACCCTTTCGACGTCATTGGCGCCACCCATGCCGGGTTGCGCAGTGCTTGGATACGGCGCAGTTCGGATGCTCCCTTTGACCCCTGGGCAATCGAGCCCGATATGACGGTTACCGATCTGGAAGCACTAGCCGAACGCATTATCCGTTAAGCTGTCAACGAGCAGCATGGCAGCGCATAATAGTGCACGTTTATCGATCTAGGATTCAAAAATGTCAGAGAAAATTTACTGTATCGCTGGTTTTAAACCCAAGCCAGGTAAAGAAGAAGCGGTGTTTAAAGCGCTTCAGTCATTAGAGCCAAATACCCACCGCGAAGATGCGTGCATTCACTATACGGTCACGCGTCAGATCGATAATCCTTTCGCTCAAGGCACCAGTTATCCAATCGTTTTTCACGAGATTTGGGCCAGCCGTGAAGAGTTCGAAGCGCACTGCCAGCGCAAAGAGATTCAAGACTTCTTCGCCAAGCACGTTGAGTCACCCGATGGCGATATCGAAGATGCTAACGTGTGCGTTTACACCGATGAGCCATGGAATTTTGACGCGCCCAAGGTATAACCCAAGCGTGTAGAATAGGCCAACGAGCTAAACAGAAGCTGAACGGAAAAGGAGCCAACATGACCGATAAAAAGATGAATGTCGAAAGCTTTAACCTGGATCACACCAAGGTAAAAGCTCCGTACGTGCGTTTAGCCGACATCAAAGAAGGCCAGAACGGCGACCGTATCCACAAGTACGACCTGCGGATTTGCCAGCCCAACAAAGAGCACATGGAGATGCCCGCGCTGCACTCGCTTGAGCACTTGATGGCTGAGATGTCTCGCAACCATACCGACAAGGTCGTCGATATCAGCCCGATGGGCTGCCAAACCGGCTTCTACATCGCGATGATTAACCACGACGATTACGATGGCGTGATTACTATCATTGAACAAACGCTCAATGATGTGTTGGAAGCCACCGAAGTGCCCGCCTGCAATGAAATGCAGTGCGGCTGGGCCGCCAGCCACAGCCTGGAAGGCGCCAAGGAGCTTGCGCGCAACCTGCTAGCCAAGCGCAACGAGTGGACGGAAGTGTTCGCTTAAGCTTTAGCTAACAGCACGCACGTTGTAAGCCAAACGCCTCCTGGGGAACCATTACCCAGGAGGCGTTTTTATAGCCAGGCTATTTAACGGATGAAAAGGCTCACCAACGATGACATGCTGGCACAACGCGCGCATTTTCCACCGGTGAGGCTTCGCTATGCTGTTAGACACTTGGCTTTTATACCTAATCGCCTGCATTGGACTGTCGCTCTCGCCAGGGCCCAACGGCCTGCTAGCGCTGACCCACGGTGCCATGCATGGCAGCCGCAAAACGCTATTTACTATTGTTGGCGGTGCCACCGGTTTTTTCCTGATTATTGCTCTGTGTATGTTTGGTATAGGAGCGCTGCTTAAATCATCGCTGGTATGGCTAACGGTGCTGAAATGGGTCGGTGGGGCCTATCTTGTCTGGCTGGGAATTCAGGTGTGGCGTTCGCCGCCGATTACGGGCGAAATCGATGTGAATGCTAGCCGAGCAAGTGGTTGGCATTTGTATCGTCAGGGCGTTCTGGCATCGATTACTAACCCCAAAGTACTGCTGTTTTTTAGCGCCTTTCTACCGCAGTTTATCGACCCACAGGGCAGTTTGGTGCTGCAATTCTTCGTACTAGCAGGTACTTTTGTGGTGATCGAATGCATCGTGGAAGGCCTGCTCGCCAATATGGCCAACCGAATTCGCCACTGGCTTAAACGCGTTGGCCGTGGCTTCAACCGCACTTGCGGTGGCATCTTTATCGCCATTGGCGCGGCGTTGCCTTTAAGGGCGTGAGTTCCGAATGGCTTTAGAGGGCAAATCAATTTGCGGTAAGGGCTTTGTACAACATGCTATAGTTATCCATTGACATCTTTATATGATGCCCTTATAAACGCGTGACAACCCATTACCTTAGGCGCCCATGTTCCTCCTGATCTCGATTGCCACGCTTTCGATCGCTTTATCCTTCCTATGTTCTATCCTCGAAGCAGCCCTGCTCTCCATTACGCCCAGCTATATTGCGAAGCTAAAAGAAGAGAAGCCAAAGCTACACGCCTCGCTGACGAAACTTAAAACCAATATTGACCGGCCACTTGCGGCTATTTTGACGCTCAATACGATTGCCCACACCGTAGGGGCAACCGCGGTGGGTGCTCAGGCGGCAATTGTGTTTGGTGAATCATCCATCGCTATTGTGTCGGCGGTGATGACGATGCTGATTTTGATCCTATCGGAAATTATTCCGAAGACTATTGGCGCAACTTACTGGCGCGGCTTATCCCCATTTCTACCACGCTTGTTGAAACCGATGATTTTGGGTCTGCTGCCTTTCATCTGGATATCGGAGCAGATCACCCGTCGCTTAGGTAAATCGGAGCACGATGTTGACTTGCGCGATGAAATTAAAGTGTTAGCCCGCGTAGGTCTGGAAGAGAAAGTGCTGGATGCAGATGAGTCACGCACGATTATCAACATGCTTAACTTGCACGATATTCTGGTGAGCAAGGCCATGACGCCGCGTACGGTTTGTGTCAGCGTGCTGCCGGATATGACCGTGGCAGACTTTGATGAACAGTATGGTAAAGCGCCGTTCACCCGATTCCCTGTGATGGATAACGGCGAGCAAGCGTTTGGCTATGTGCATAAAGCCGATATGTATCATGCAGATGACGCCAAAACGATGCGCGAGCTAATGCATCCGATTGGTAGTGTGGATGTTTCAAATAACGTAGAGCAAGTGTTTACTTCCATGCTCAAAGATCACCTTCATATGCGGGTGGTCTATGACGAGCATGGCACTTTTGTTGGCTTGATTACCCTTGAAGATATTATTGAAACCATTTTGGGACAAGATATCGTTGATGAGACCGACAATGTAGCCAATTTGCGGCACTACGCGAAACAGCAGTGGATCAAGCGTGTTAAGCGGGATGATAAAAGCGCTAAAACGGCAGAGTAATCCTGTTACAGCTTATAGACATGAAGCGGCGCCCTCGGGCGCCGTTTTGCTTTTTTAAACTCGGCTATCTTTAGTTTTTACCCTCTTTGAGTAGGGCTGGAAAAGGGAGTGAACGTTACCTTATGATTCGCTGTCTTAGTGCTAAATGATCTATAGTGAAGGTGTTGAAAGACAAATAAGGTATTAGGGCGTTTAACGCCCACTAAGGAGGAAAGCATGTCATTACGTATCAATGCAGTCGTGCCCGATTTTGAAGCGGAAACTAGCCAGGGTCCTATTCGCTTTCACGAGTGGATTGGCGATAGCTGGGCGATTCTGTTTTCGCACCCTAAAGACTTTACTCCAGTTTGCACTACTGAGTTTGGCGCCGTCGCGCAACTGAGTGCAGAGTGGAAGAAGCGCGGAACCAAAGTGATTGGCGTTTCTGTGGATGGCGTAGAAGATCACAAACGCTGGGGTAATGATATTCAAACGGTGAGCGGCAGCGAGGTCGACTTTCCGATTATCGCCGACGACGGCTTAACGGTGTCAAAACTCTATGACATGCTGCCAGAAGATGCCTACCTGCCTGATGGACGTACCCCTGCAGACAGCGCCACGGTTCGCTCGGTATTCATTATCGGCCCGGATAAACAGCTAAAACTTTCAATGACTTATCCAATGACCGTAGGCCGTAACTTCGCGGAAATCTTACGTGCTCTTGATGCATTGCAAACCACGTCAAAACACGGTGTTGCTACCCCGGCCGATTGGACCATTGGTCAGGATGTAATTATTCCGCCAAGCGTTTCGGACGCGGACGCCAAGCAGAAGTATGGCGATTACGAAACGGTTCTACCTTACCTGCGTAAGACGCCGCTGCTTTAATAAAGTGGTGTAACGAGCAAATAGCCAGCGCCGAGACGCTGGCTTTTTTATAAGATCAGCGCGGCGCCTCCAGCGCTAATTGCTCAATAGATGTGGAAACGCTGCGCGCTCCGGTGAGTATCTCATTGACGATGATCTCAATTTCCCCGACGCTGGCTTGGCTGGATTTACCCTGCTCAACGACTTGCTGCATGGCGTGAGTGGTTTTCTCTACCAGCGCACTGTTCTCTTTCAGCACTCGTGTAATGTCTTTGACCGCTTCGCTTGAGCCTTTGGCTAGACGGCGTACTTCGTTGGCAACGACAGCAAAGCCGCGGCCCTGTTCGCCTGCGCGCGCTGCTTCTACCGCAGCGTTAAGCGACAGTAGATTCGTTTGATTAGCTATTTGCGCAATGGACGCGGTAATTTTATTGATGTGGTCTGCTTGCTGATTAAGAGCGGCAATAAGCTGCTGTGCTTCATTTAATGTTTGCGTGGCTTGCGCTGAGTCTTCAAGTATTTGCTTGAGGTGTGTTAAACCGCTTTGCGCTATTTTTTCAGTCTGAGTGGATGATGTTTGTGCCCCTGGGCGGCCTCTGAGGCTTGAACTGAGCGCGTAATATCGGTAGCAAATTTAACTACTTTGATGATTTGACCCTGTCCATCGTGGATAGGGTTGTACGTAGCTTCTAACCAAATGGTGTTGCCCCGGGCATCAATGCGCTCGAACTTACCCTGCATAAACTCACCGCGGCTTAAACGCTCCCAAAAGTCCGGATGTTGCTGATAAAAAACGGGCGAACAGAATTTACGGTGATGGACGTCACGTATTTGATCAATCGAGTAGCCCATTGTTTGCTCAAAGTTACTGTTTGCATCCAATACATGCCCGTCTGGGGTGAACTCAATCACTGCCATCGAGCTGTCTAAGGCCTGGAGAATTGCTCGTTCCCTAGCTGCGTTCTGATGTTTTTGGGTGACATCGCTCGCCACTTTTAAGACTTGTACAACGTTACCGCGACGGTTTTTAATCGGCAGGTAAGTCGCCTCAAGCCAAATTTCATCACCTGTAGAATTCAAGCGTCTAAAACGCCCTTGCTGACTCTCTCCGGCGGCGAGGTTATGCCAAAAAGTCGTGTATTCAGGTTGGCTGCTCTCTTCCGTAAAGCAGAACATGCGGTGGTGTTGCCCCACAACTTGCTTAAGCGAATAACCTACGGCTTTCAAGAATAGCGGGCTCGCCTCTTTGATAACACCATTGGGGGTAAAAACAATACAAGCAGTGTGTTGCATTAAGGCGCTATGGTGAGGTGTTGAGCGTTGAAAGCTTAGCATTTAGAGGGCGTCTCTTTCGTACAGGGTTTGTATAGTTTTTGAATCATAAACGACCTGCAGCGTAAAATCACTTTTTTGTAGCAACGTAGTACAAAAAGTTATTTACACGATGTAAAGATTTTTTAAAGGAAGGAGCAAATGCAGAGAACATTTGCCTAAACTGGCTTAATGTAAATCATCCAGTTCGCGGTTTGGCGCGTGGGGTGAGGCGGGGTGGTGGTCGGCGATTTTATGTAACAGGTCAAACTGGCGGGCACAGTGTCGACAAGCCGGGCACATTGATAAGTGAATTCTAAGGGCTATTTTGTCACGCAGCGATAACACTTTTTCCTGCTTTAACGACATCAATCCCGTGGCTTCGCGGCACATGAGCATAACAAGGTTCTCCCCACTAATTTAACCAACCATGATCCAAGCACTCTCTTAACCGTAAACGCGCACGGTGTAAGATAACCCAGCAGTTAGTTTCGGTAATGCCGGTTTCCTTACAGATATCTGCGGTGGAAAGTCCCATCAATTCACGCAGGGTGAATACGCGAGCAATGCTGTCGGGCAAGGCGATAAGACAAGCGTCAAAAACCTGCCAAAAACGCTGATTTTCCAATACCTGTTCCGGCTCACCCCAGTGGCTTGGACGGGCAGCCGCCTGCCAGTGGCCATCAGATTGGAATAATCGATCAAGGGTATCGTCGTCTAAGTCCTGGGCTAAGGGTTGCCAAGTGCCTTGACGGCGCTGTTGGCGCAGTTGATCCAGAATTTTGTATTTTAAAATGCCAAATACCCATGTTTCGAACTCGGAGCGGCCCTCAAAGGTGGCGCTTTTCTCAAATGCCGTCATTAACGTTTCCTGTACAGCATCTTCAGCGGCGGTGGCATCACGCAGTTGTAGCCGCGCAAAAGCCACTAGCCGTGGCCGTAGTTGGGTAAAGTGAGCGGCGGCTAAGGTGGCGGTGAGTGGCACATTGGTTCCTTGCGTCAATGCCTTTTGATCAGTCGTGCTGATGAAGGCGGTCATTATTTTATTCATTAGGCGCTAGTGCGTTAAAGTACGTGCTGATACCAAGATAGACAACAATACTTCGTTGCGTTTTATACCTTTCTGATGATTAACCGAGTTTATGCTGTCCATGGAAAATACGTTGTTATTAGGGTTTTTGGGCAGTTTAACCGCTGGGCTGCTCACCGCTGTCGGCGCGCTACCGGTGCTGCTAGGCAAAACGCCGAGTCGTGGCTTTCGCGATTTGGCGCTGGGGTTTGCGGCAGGGGTAATGTTAGCGGCGTCCTTCTTCTCGCTGATAATTCCGGCGCTGGATGCCGCGGAAATCTACTACTCCGGTGGCCCCGTGCCTGCTGCGATTGTGTGTATCGCTATTTTGTTGGGCATGGGCGCGATTGCGCTACTTAACGAACACCTTCCCCATGAGCATTTCGCCCAGGGCCGCGAAGGGCCAGAAGCTGCCTCACTGCGCCGGGTATGGTTATTCGTGTTTGCCATCACTATTCATAACCTGCCGGAAGGTATGGCGGTCGGCGTTGGCTTTGGTGCTAACGGGCTAGAAGGCGGTATGCCGCTGGCCATCGGTATTGGCTTACAGAATATGCCCGAGGGACTGGCCGTCGCGGTGGCGTTGATGGGCGAAGGTTACTCAAAGTGGCGCTCATGGTCGATTGCCGCCTTAACGGGCTTGATCGAACCCATTGGTGGGCTGTTTGGCGCCAGCATTGTCAGAGTGTCGCAAATCCTACTGCCCTGGGGCCTGGCTTTTGCCGCGGGCGCCATGCTGTATGTCATCAGCCATGAAATCATCCCCGAAACCCACCGCTGCGGGCATCAGAAAAAAGCCACTTTCGGCTTGGCGATGGGCTTGGTCATTATGCTATTCCTGGATGTGTGGCTGGGGTAGGGGCGACGGCGTTCAGTGCGTTCAACGCAGCGCCTCCGCACCGCCGTGCGGACCGGTCTGCTTGCACAGGCGATGGTCGCTCAGCACATCAATAATATGGCAGTGGCCCACATTGCCCCCCGCACATTGATTGATCATTCGCTGCAGCTCGTCGCGCACTGCGGTGAGCCTTGCGAGCCGTGCTTCCGCTTCTGCTAGATGACGCTTGGCCAGTGTATCGACTTCATCGCAGGGCATTGTCGGTTGATCCGCCATTTGCAACAGCTCACGTACCGCCTCTACCGAAAAACCAAAATCCCGCGCATGGCGAATAAACGTTAAGCGGCGGACGGCGGCTGTGGTATATCGCCGCTGATTGCCTTCATTACGTGGCGCTGAAGGCAGAAGCCCAATGCGCTCGTAATAGCGCACCGTTTCTGGCTTGCAGCCGGATTCCCGGGCCAGTTCGCCAATGCCGATATAACGCTCTTCGTTGGCTGGTTCTGAGGTTTGAATATTCATGGCTTGAACCTCTAGTCGCTACAGGTATTACGCTATCCCTAAGATAGTCGAACTGGGAGCGCCATGCGATGACTGATACAACAGTAAAACCCTCACAAGCGTCGGCCGAGCCTACTACCTTGCGCGTGCAGGGGATGGATTGTGGTGGCTGCGAACGCAAAGTCGAAGCGGCGCTGGCGCGTTTGCAACATGTCGAAGAAGTCTCCGCGAGTTCTGTCGCCGGCTCGGTACGATTGACCGCGCCGCCTGGGAAAGCGCTGCCCCATGCCGAGATAGCGTCGACCATCACGGCGCTGGGATATCAGGTCATTGATGAGTCGGCGGACACGTCTGATGCGACACCACATACGCCTTGGTGGAAAACACCCAAAGGGCGTTTAGTGCTTGTTAGTGGGGCACTGCTGGCACTGGCTTGGGCACTCAAGTTTGCCTGGCCTAGCCTGGGTACTTGGCCATTTGTCGCCGCGACGGTGGTTGGCCTTGTGCCGATTATTCAGCGTGCTGGTCAGGCCCTGAAGATGGGGAATCCGTTCACCATTGAAATGCTGATGAGCATTGCCGCCTTGGGGGCGCTTGGGATTAACGCCGCCGCCGAAGCCGCGGTCGTGGTGTTTCTGTTTGCGGTGGGGGAAATGCTCGAAGGGGTCGCCGCCGCCCAGGCCCGCCGCAGTATTTCCGCGCTTTCAAAGCTGACGCCCTCTACCGCGCGATTAATGGAGCAAGGCAGTATTCGTGAGGTCGCTGCCGCTTCGCTTGAGCCTGGCCAGCGGGTGCAGGTGCGCCCCGGCGACCGGTTGCCCTGCGATGGGCAAATCATTGCCGGTCGCTCATCAATCGATGAGTCCCCGGTCAACGGTGAGTCAGTGCCCCGTGAGCGTGGCGAAGGCGAGGGGGTGTTTGCGGGCACCGTCAACCTGGATGGCGTGCTTGAGGTCGAGGTAACCAAAAGCGCTGAAAACAACACCATCGCCCGGGTGATCAAACTAGTGGAAGAGGCCCAGGCGGCCAAAGCACCGGTAGCCCGTTTTATCGACCGCTTTGCGTTTTATTACATGCCCGCGGTCGTGGGCGTGGCCCTGTTGGTGGCTATCGTGCCGCCGTTAGTCTCACCGATGCTATGGTCAGAATCTATCTACCGTGCGCTGGCATTGCTGCTGATTGCCTGCCCCTGCGCGCTGGTGATTTCGACCCCCGCGGCTATTGCCGCTGGGTTATCGGTCGGCGCGCGTAATGGCCTGCTAATGAAAGGCGGCGCGGTATTAGAGCAGCTAGGCAAGCTGAAACGCGTCGCGTTGGATAAAACCGGCACGCTCACCGCAGGCACGCCCACCGTCACCGATGTCGAGCGCTTTGACACTGGCGGTCGTGTCGATAAAAACAGCCATGACGAAATTGTGCGCCTTGCCGCTGCCCTTGAACAGGGCTCCAGCCACCCGCTCGCCGTGGCGATTAGTGACTATTTTCAGCAGCAGGGGCTGCCGACGCCGGTTGTGCAAGGAGCCCGCGCGTTGGCCGGGCAGGGGGTTGCCGGGCAGGTAGAAGGGCGTTCATTAACGCTGGCGAGCCCCCGCGCCGTGCAATCGCTAGCGCTTCTTTCTGATGACATAAAAGCCCGTATTGCTGCGCTGGAAGCCCAGGGCAAAAGTGTGGCCGTCTTGATAGAAGCAGAGAGCGAGAACGCGCGCCCGTTAGGGTTACTAGCGCTACGGGACGAGCCCCGAGAAGATGCTCGCCAAGGCCTTCAGGCGTTAGAGCGGTTAGGCGTTCAGGCGATCATGCTTAGCGGTGACAATGCCCGCACCGTCGCCGCCATTGGTGAGCAGTTGGGTATTGAAGCCGAAGGCGAGCTGATGCCCGAAGATAAAGCCCAGCGTGTGCGCGATTGGCAGGCGCAAGGGTTTGGGCCGATTGGCAAAGTGGGCGATGGCATTAACGACGCCCCAGCGCTGGCAGCGGCGGAAGTAGGCATCGCGATGGGCAGTGGTACCGATGTGGCGCTTGAAACTGCCGATGCCGCGCTGCTTAAAAATCGTGTCACGGGTATTGCTGAAATGATTGCGCTCTCGCGAGCGACCATGCGCAATGTCAAAACCAACGTGGCGCTGGCGCTCGGCTTTAAAGCGCTGTTCCTGGTCTCTACGGCGCTGGGGATTACCGGTATGTGGGTCGCCGTCATGGCAGACACGGGGGCGACCGTGCTGGTCACCCTCAATGCGTTGCATTTATTGCGCTACCGTTTTAACGACGTTTAACACCCATAACCCCGTTAGCGCTGGACGAACTAACCCTGGACGTACTAGCTCTTGACGTACTCACCCTGGACATACTCGACCAGCGCCTGGGCAAAGGAGTCGGTGCTGCCGGTGCCGCCCATATCGGGGGTGACCATGTCGCGGCGGGTTTCCAGCACGGTGCGAATACCCAGGCGGATTGCGTCGCCTTTTTCGTTCATGCCCAGGTGATCGAGCATTTGCGCAGCGGCCAGCAGTAGGGCACAAGGGTTGGCGATGTTTTTGCCTTCGATATCTGGCGCCGAGCCGTGTACGGCTTCAAAGATCGCGGCCTTCTCGCCGATGTTGGCACCAGGTGCCAAGCCCAAACCGCCGACCAAGCCAGCGCACAGGTCGGAAAGAATATCGCCAAACAGGTTGGTGGTGACCACCACATCAAACTGGTGGGGGTTCATCACCAGTTGCATGCAGGCGTTATCGACGATCATTTCCTGGAATTCGATCTCTGGGTACTCTTTGGCGATCTCGCGCGCGACGTCCAGGAACAGCCCCGAGCTGGTTTTGATGATGTTGGCTTTATGGACGGCGGTGACTTTTTTGCGACCGTTGTTTTTGGCCAGCTCAAAAGCATAACGCACAATGCGCTCAGAGCCTTTGCGGGTGACTTTGATCACTGAAATGCCGGTGTCACCATCGTCGATCATCTCTTGGCCATCGGAGAGATACGCGCCTTCGGTGTTTTCGCGCACGGTGATCATGTCGATACCGTCGTAGCGCGAACGGGTGCCGGGGAAGCTGATCGCCGGACGCACGTTGGCATACAGGTCAAAGTGGCGGCGCAGCTGTACATTGATCGAAGAGAAGCCTTTACCGATCGGCGTCGTGAGAGGGCCTTTTAGTGCGATACCGTATTTCTCAATGGCATCCAGCGATTCTTGAGGAATCAGCGTGCCGTGCTTTTCAAGGGCGCCTAAGCCCGCGTCAATATGCTGGTAAGTTAAGCCGCAATCTAACGCGTCAAGGACACGCAGCGTGGCATCCATGATTTCGGGGCCGATACCGTCGCCCTTGATGACTGCAATAGACTGGCTCATTGACTGCTCCTCTTTAATCGGCAGGTGGGCTGCACGTGCCGCTTCAACGAAAATTGTTGGGACTGGATAAGACGTCGTTTTCAAGCGTCATGGTACGCCAAATTGAACCTAGTGGGCACCCTGCTAAGGGCGTAGCACGGGTGCAGTGAGCGCTAATTGCTGGTAGAATCCTGGCGCTCTAACCGACGCGATGTCGATTCGCGCTTTACTGACAGCAAGGCATAACAGTAATGACCTTTTCACGATTATCGCAGGCACTGCCTGTTTCTGGGCTGATGACTCCGCCCTAGGTTGTTCCCCTCCTCAAGCGAAACGTCTCGACACGTTCATTGCGTTGTCACGGCGTTGCGGCACGCTATTGCCATTCATCCGCCGATTGGCGGGCCGAACCTCCGATTGCTCAAGCACTGGCTTATCCTTCTGATATCGCGCGTTTTGCGTGCGCCATCGTGTTGCGTCGAGGGTTTGTAAAACTTTAACCTCCATCCATGGACTCCCTGAATGTCTCTCTATAGCAAGCAAGAGTGGTTTTCCAACATCAAAGGCGACACGCTCTCGGGAATCGTTGTTGCCCTCGCTCTCATTCCCGAGGCGATTGCCTTCTCTATTATTGCCGGCGTAGATCCCAAAGTTGGCCTTTATGCCTCCTTCTGTATTGCAGTGATTATCGCTTTCACCGGTGGTCGTCCTGGCATGATCTCAGCAGCAACCGGCGCCATGGCGCTGCTAATGGTAACGCTGGTGCGCGAACATGGGCTTGAGTACCTGCTGGCGGCAACGCTGCTTACCGGTGTGCTGCAGATTGTGGCTGGTTATCTAAAGCTTGCCGACCTGATGCGCTTTGTTTCGCGCTCGGTGGTCACCGGGTTCGTTAACGCGCTGGCGATTTTGATCTTCATGGCGCAACTGCCGGAACTGACCGACGTGACCTGGCATGTTTACGCCATGACGTTGGCGGGCTTGGGCATTATCTATCTGTTTCCCTATTTACCCGTCATCGGTAAATCGATTCCTTCACCGCTGGTCTGCATCGTGGTGCTAACCGCGGTCTATATGATCAGCGGGATGGACATCCGCAGTGTCGGCGACATGGGTGAGCTGCCCGATACGCTGCCTGTTTTCCTGTGGCCCAGCGTGCCGCTGAACCTGGAAACGCTCTGGATCATTTTACCCTACGCGTTGATGTTGACCGTGGTGGGTTTGCTCGAATCGATGATGACCGCCACCATTGTGGATGACTTGACCGATACACCGAGTAATAAAAACCGCGAGTGCAAAGGGCAGGGGATTGCCAATATAGGTGCGGGGCTAATGGGTGGCATGGCTGGCTGTGCCATGATCGGTCAATCGGTGATTAACATTAAGTCCGGTGGCCGGACGCGATTATCGACGCTGATTGCTGGCGTGGTGCTCTTAATGATGGTGGTCTTTTTGTCAGACTGGGTATCCCAGATTCCCATGGCGGCATTGGTCGCCGTCATGATTATGGTATCGATCGGTACGTTCAGTTGGGAGTCGATCCGCGATCTGAAAAAACATCCTCTCAGCACCAATATCGTCATGCTGGCGACTGTGGCGGTAACGGTTAGCACACACAACTTGGCCATCGGCGTATTCGTCGGTGTGCTGCTGGCGGCGCTGTTCTTTGCCAACAAAGTGGGCAACATTCTCTACATCGGTTCAAAAGAGACCGAAGCGGGCAAGGAGCGTGAATATCAGGTGGTCGGCCAGGTATTCTTCGCTTCTTCCGAGCGCTTTACCGCTGCGTTCGATCTCAAAGAAAGCATTGAGAAAGTGACCATTGACCTTTCCCGTGCCCATTTTTGGGATGTGACGGCCGTTCAGGCGTTGGATCGGATCGTCATCAAGTTTCGCCGTGAAGGTACCGAGGTCGCTTTGGTGGGCTTGAGTGAAGCCAGCGCGACGGTAGTCGACCGCTATGCCGTTCACAATGATCCCAAAGCCGTTGAAAAGCTGATGGGCGGCCACTAATCACGCCAGGAGCGCACTATGACAGATCAAGTATTAGCCGCCATTGACGGCTCCCAATTCTCTGCAGGCGTGTGTGATTATGCCGCCTGGGCAAGCTTGGCCATGAAGGCACCGTTGGCCTTTGTGCATGTGGTCGACAATCATTCCGGCGCCCCTGAAGAGCAGAACCTCTCAGGCAACCTACGCTTCGGTGACCGCGAGCAGCTGATGAAAGAGCTTTCCGAGCTTGATGAGCAGCGCGCGAAGGTGAATCGCGAGCAAGGCAAATTAATGCTGGAAGCCGCCAAAGCACGCGCCATAGAGGATGGGGTCAACGACCCCATCACGCGTCAACGCAATGGCACCCTGGTGGAAAGCCTGTTAGAACTCGAGAAAGACATACGTTTGCTGGTCGTGGGCAAGCGCGGTGAAACCGCCCACCAAGCCAGTGGACATCTGGGTTCTAATCTTGAGCGGGTGGTGCGTGAACTGCACCGCCCCATCCTGATGGTGCCGAAAACCTTCAAGCGGCCAGAAAAAATCTTAATGGCGTTTGACGGCAGCAAAACGGCGCGTAAAGGCGTTGAGATGTTAGCCCGTTCACCGCTGTTTGCAGGCACAGAGTGCCATGTGCTGATCGTGGGCGCCGAAACGGCTGAACACCGCTCCGAGCTTGAGTGGGCGGTAAGTACGTTGCGCGAAGCGGGCCACCAAGCCGAAGGCGCTATTCGTGCTGGCGAAGTGGATGACGCTCTGCAGGATTATGAAAAAGAGCACAGTATTGACCTGTTGGTCATGGGCGCCTACGGGCACTCGCGGATTCGCCACCTCTTGGTCGGCAGTACCACAACGGCCATGCTTCGCGGTAGCCGTCTACCGGTGCTGATTTTGCGTTAACCCTGCGACTAGGCCGTATTGAGTCTATTGCCAAAGCCGGTGCTCGCTGCTTGCGTGTGCCGGCTTTTTTGCGCTTAATCCGCGTTAAGTTGGCTTATTTAATAATGCTAATGTTGCAATGCGGTTCTATGCTGATAGTCAAGTCGTTACCTATTCACTCAACGGAATAGCGCGAGGAGCCTGCCTTGATTATGCCTACGCTGGAAAAAAACCATGTCGGCTTCGATGAAGCCTCTTCTTCCCACCGTTTTGTCGTCGATCTACTGAATCAGGCCGATATTCAGCTGGATGGTCATCGCCCCTGGGACATACAGCTGAAAGCCCCTGGCGTTATCGATAGCGCCCTTTCGCGAGGCAACCTTGGGCTTGGCGAAAGCTACATGAACGGGGATTGGGAGGCCGAACGGCTGGATGAATTGTTTTATCGATTAATGCGCGCCCAGCTTGGCCAGCGTATTAAACCTACCCAGCTGGTTTACTACTCGTTGCGTTCTCGATTATTGAATCGCCAAACGGTCAAGCGTGCATGGGAAGTGGGCGAAAAGCATTACGATCTGGGTAATGACTTTTACGCCGCCATGCTCGATCAGCGCATGACCTATACCTGCGGCTATTGGAAAGATGCTCAAACTCTGGATGAGGCCCAGGAAGCAAAGCTTGATCTGATCTGCCGCAAGCTTGAGCTAAAGCCCGGTATGCGGGTGCTTGATATTGGCTGCGGTTGGGGAAGTTTTATGGCCTACGCCGCCGAGCATTACGGTGTGGAGTGCGTGGGGCTTACTATTTCGAAGGAACAAGCTGATTTTGGGCAACGGCTGATCAAAAAAGGCCTGCCGGTTGAGTTTCGCTTACAGGATTACCGCAATGAGCATGAACGATTTGACCGTATTGTCAGCATCGGCATGTTCGAGCATGTGGGGCATAAAAACTATCGTGAATTTATGACGGTCGCCAACCGCTGCTTAAAAGATGACGGGCTTTTTTTGCTGCATACCATCGGCAAGAATCTCAGTAATACGGTGACTGACCCCTGGATTGATAAGTATATTTTCCCCAATGGCGAGCTGCCCACGTTAGGGCTGCTGACAGAAGCCGCCGAAGCGCTATTTGTCGTCGAAGACGTGCATAACTTTGGGGCGGATTACGACCGTACACTGATGGCCTGGCACAAGAACTTTGAGGCGCACTGGGCAACGTTTAAAGACCAGTATGGCGAGCGTTTTTATCGCATGTGGCGTTACTACTTGCAGAGTTGCGCGGGTGCTTTCCGCGCCCGGGAAATCCATCTGTGGCAGTTGGTGATGAGCAAGCAAGGGGTGTTGGGGGGCTATCGCCGTATCAGTTAATTGCTCCTTTCTGGCAATAACTTCCCCGGCACCCAGCGCAAGAAGGCCACCATGCCAAATAGCTCTACCAGTGATTGAAACACAATTACCACGACCGCAGGCTGCCACGCGCTGGGCAGCGCCAGTGCCAGCGGTAACATGACAAAGGAATTGCGTGTGCCAAAGCTAAATGCCAGGGTTCTGGCGCTCGCGGTGGGCAGCGCAAACAGCTTACCAAGCCCCTTGCCCAGCAGGGCCGCAAAAAGCAAAAAGCCGATAAAGATAAACACCACCTGAATCAACACGCCGCTAAGGCCGACCACTGCGTTGACCTGGGAAGCCGATATGATAAATACCACCACCGCCAAGAGAGGAACGGGCAGCAGCCCCAGGCACGCCACGCCCCGTTCAACGCCTCGATGGCGCTTAGCAACATACTCGGTTAACCAGGCAAGGGCTAAGGGGGCAAGGATGATCCCTGTGAACGCGTTGACCAGCGCTGGGGTGAAGGCCAATTGAAACCACTGACTGCCCAAGAACAGCCATAAATAAACCGGTAAGGCGATCATTTGCACCAGCAGCAGGAGCGGGGTAGCAGCAACGGCGCGGGCGCCATCTCCTTTGCCTAGCTGGGTGAAGGTAATAAACCAATCCGTGCAGGGTACTAGCAGTACTAGCAGAACACCTGCCAGCACCGCCGGAGAAAGCGGTAGCCATAAAACGAACAGCGCTAAAAAGGCGGGAATGGCGATAAAATTACCGACCAGCAACGCCGCCATAAAGCGCTTATCGCTGAAACTGCGGGCAATGTTTAGAAAGGGGATTTGGGTAAAGGTGGCATACAGCAGTATGCCTAATAGCGGCCATACTAACGGCGCTAGCCGCTCGGCGAATCCTGGCGCCCTGATGCCCAGCGCTAAACCCAAGCCAATGAATAGCAGATAGAACCAAGACTGATGCTTTTCCATCTGATCGCGCATACTGGCTCGTCCTTAAGCTGACGGTTTTGCTAACGAGAAAGCGCCATGCGTTCACCTACTACGGCGGCGCCCAGCCACAGCGGTAGGCTGACCACGATATACACCAGCGCCATTGCGGGTTTGCCCACCTGTACCAGATACAGTGTCTCTAAGCTAAACAGCGAAAAGGTGGTAAACCCGCCGCAAAACCCGGCGACCAGTAACGGTTGCAAATGCGCCATTGAGCTATGGGGGGAGCGCGACAGGGTGGCAGCCAACCAGCCAATTAAACAAGAACCCAGCACATTGACGATGAGGGTTCCCCAAGGAAAATATCCCCCTAATGTCGCCTGAGATAATAGCGAAACGCCGTAGCGCAGCATGCTGCCGACACCGCTGCCGATACCCACGGCAAGGTACGCCTTCCAGGCACTCATAAGGTCGCCCCTGACAGCGGCGCGCCTGAAAACAGCCAGCCAAGCGTCACCATGGCTAACCCAAGAAATAGTGTGGCACCGATATTAACGCTAGCGCGCAATCGTTGATGGCTTTGCCATAGCTCAATGGTCTGTAAACTAAAAGAGGAAACGGTGGTGTAACCACCTAGTAAACCGACCACCGTAAACAACCATAAAGGCGACGAAGTGGCTGGTAATACTTGGGTGCCAAGTAGCCAACCTGCCACAAAAGCGCCGCTAGCATTAACGAACAATGTGCCCCAGGGAAACGCCTTGCCTAGACAGCGAGCCATTAGGTTGGAAACCGCAAACCGCCCCATGCCACCCAGCGCGCCGCCTAGTGCAACCAGCAATACGTTTGTTAAGCCATACCCCATGCTTTTCCCCGTAGGCGTTCTGTCAACAGGCCGCAAGTGTAGCATGCACTTTTATAAGCGTAGCCGGGTAAAAGGCGTTTTAATGCGTCGCGACTCAATCAGTTAGTGTAGAAAATGATGTGAGAATAGACGAAAGAGGCCGTTACAGCGTCAGCTCAGTTTCCTTGGAAGAAGCCCCCTGTTTCACTGATTGGGTGGCAAGGTTGATACCCGCGATGACGGCCTTAAGCGATGCGCTCACGGTGTCGCTGTCCTCGGCCACCGCGCAGAGCCGCTGGCCATCGATATTGAGCTGCACGAAGGCGATCGCATTAGCCTCGCTGCTAGCACCGAGGGAGTGCTCGCTATAATCGATAATGCCCACGCTGCTGCCGGAGTGGCGTTGCCACGCGTCGGTAAACGCCGACATCGCGCCGTTGCCCTTACCTGAAAGGCGCAGCGTTTCTTCACCCTGTTGCAGCGTGAGCTCCATACCTTCCTGCTGACCTTTGGAGAGCCGATAATCGACTAATGAAAGCGGCGCTTCCTGGGTGAAGTGGTCAAACATCACCTGGCGAATCATTTCACTGGAGAGTTCGCTGGCGCGTTTTTCGCTCTCTTGCTGCACGTAAGGCGCCAAGGCCAGCATCATCCAGCGGGGCAGGTTAATGCCGTAATCGCGTTCCAACAGGAAGGCCATGCCGCCTTTGCCCGATTGGCTGTTGACGCGAATCACCGCCTGATAATCGCGGCCGATATCGTGGGGGTCAATGGGCAAATAAGCCACTTGCCACGGCTCATCGGGCTTCTGGTGTTTGAGCGACTTACGAATGGCATCCTGATGGCTACCTGAGAAGGCGGTGTAGACCATTTCGCCTACCCAGGGGTGGCGTGGGTGTATCGCAATCCCGGTGCACTCGTTGACCACCTGAATGATTTCATCGGGATTGGAAAGATCCAGTTCAGGGTCGATGCCCTGGCTATACAGGTTCATCGCCAGGGTGACGATATCCATGTTGCCGGTACGCTCGCCATTGCCCAGCAGCGTGCCTTCTACCCGCTCGGCGCCAGCCAGCAAGGCGAGTTCGGCAGAGGCCACCGCGCCGCCGCGGTCGTTGTGGGTATGCACCGAGATAATCACACTGTCGCGGCGGCTGATGTGCTGGCAGAAATACTCGATCTGGTCGGCGTGGTGGTGCGGGCCTGCCACTTCCACCGTGGTGGGCAGGTTGAGAATGCATTTGTTGTCGGGCGTTGGCTGCCAGACATCCATTACTGCTTCGCAGATCTCCAGCGAGAAATCGATCTCGGTACTCGAAAAGCTTTCCGGGGTGTACTCGAAACACCAATCGATATCGGGGTATTGATCGGCGTAGGTTTTGACCCAGGTTGCCCCCTGCACGGCGATATCGACAATGCCGGCACGATCCATCTCAAACACCCGCTCGCGTTGGATGGTGGAAGTGGAGTTATACAGGTGAACAATGGCGCGCTTGGCGCCCACCAGCGAGGCAAAGGTCTTCTCGATCAGGTGCTCACGGCACTGCACCAGCACGGCAATCGTGACGTCTTCGGGAATTTGGTCCTCTTCGATCAGCCAGCGCACGAAGTCGTAATCGGGCTGGCTGGCCGATGGAAAGCCCACCATGACTTCTTTAATACCTACACTGACGATTTGATGCCAGAAGCGCTGTTTTTGCTCAACGGTCATCGGCTCTAGTAGCGCCTGGTTGCCGTCGCGCAGGTCTTCGCTCACCCAGATCGGGGCGTGTTCAAGGTCACGATCCGGCCATTGGCGGTTGAAAGCAGGTACACGGGGCGCAGGGCGATACTTACGATGATCGAAAGCGGACATGGTGGATTTCCTAAGCGTAGCTGGTTGGTTGAATCGGCTGCTTGTGGCGACCGCACTACTTCGTTGGCTGCTTTTGACAGCCTACCCAGTGTAGGCGGTTTGCCGCGCTAGGTTCTTGCGAAAATAGGCGCTTCACGCACATAATTAGCATAAAATATCGCTATTAATTATTTTTCTGGTAGGAGCTGCTTATTATGTCCGTATCGCCACTGGTGTTGGATCGTTTTGACCGCCACATACTGGATATCGTGCAGCAGGAAGGACGGATCAGTAACCAGGAGTTAGCCGACCGTATCGGGCTTTCTCCTTCACCTTGTTTGCGCCGGGTAAGAGCCTTGGAGGAGCATGGGTTGATCCTGCACTACCGAGCGGAAGTCGATTCCCGTCAACTGGGCTATCAACTGATGGCGCTACTGCATATTTCCATGGACCAGCATACGCCGGAACGCTTCGATAACTTCGAACGTCATATACGGGAAATCCCCAATGTCATCGAGTGTTTGATCATCACTGGCCAAGCGGCGGATTTTCAACTCAAAATCCTGGTGCGCGATATGGATGACTATCAGCACCTGCTCTTGCACGTGATCAACCGGATAGAAGGGGTGACAGGGGCGCACACGAGTTTTGTCCTACGCCGGGTCTTTGAGCATCGTCCGGTCCCGACAGATCGGCGTTGATCAAGCAGGCATGGTCAAGAGTCAGTAAAGCGGTTTACACTGCCGTCCTAACGTCTATTAGGAGTTTTTGCTATGAAAATTCAGCGCCACGATACGAAAGCCCGCATGAGCCGTGCGGTGATACATCAAGGGGTTGCCTATTTTTGCGGGCAAGTAGCAGGCCCAGAGGCCCGCAATGGCGATATCACCGCCCAGACAGAAAGCATGCTGGCGCGGGTGGATGCGCTGTTAAAAGAGATTGGTTCAAGCCGCGAGCAGTTGCTTAGCGCAACGGTTTACCTAAAAGATGGCAGCGACGTGGCTGCCATGAACGAGGTATGGGATGCCTGGGTGCCGGAAGGCTATGCACCGGCACGCACCTGCGTATGCGCGCCGCTGCCCTCAGAAGAACTCAAAGTGGAAATTACCGTGACTGCCGCTGTGAGCTAACGCGCTCTCGCCTTACCCTTTACGTTCTTTTCCATTCACTTACTGGGTTTTTCTACCGGAAAGCGCGTGTCGCGCAGGCTGTCTTTGATTTTCTTGAGGTGGGGTAGAAAGTCTTCGCCACGCCTCAGGGTCACCCCGGTGGCCAGCGCGTCGATAAGCGTTAACTGAATGACCCGTGATGTCATGGGCATGTAGTGGTCGGTGTCTTCAGGCGTCGCGACATCCAGCGTGGCGGTACATTCGTTGGCTAACGGTGAGTGGGGCGCTGTAATGCCTAACACGACCGCGCCCGCGTCCCGCGCAAGGCGGGCGATATCGACTAATTCTCGGGTGCGGCCCGTGTAGGAAATAATCACGACAACGTCCCCGGTATGGCAAGCGGCGGCCACCATGCGCTGCATCAGTACGTCTACGTAGGCCATTACCGGCAGGTTGAAGCGGAAAAATTTGTGTTGCGCGTCCTGGGCCACCGCACCGGAGGCGCCCAAGCCAAAAATATGGATCTGCTTGGCCTGGGTAAGGTAGTCGACCATGCGCTCGATGGCGGCCATGTCGATTTCCCGCTGCGCTTCATCCAGCGCGGCAATGGTGGCACCAAAAATTTTATGGGTGTACTGAGTGGCGGTGTCGCCAGGCTCCACGGCCCGGGTCACGTAAGGCGTGCCGCCCGCCAGGCTCTGAGCGAGCTTAATCTTAAAATCGGGGTAGCCTTTGGCGCCAAAGTTGCGGCAAAAACGGTTAACCGTAGGCTCACTTACACTTGCCGCCTGGGCTAAGCTGGCAATGCTAAGGCTGGTGGCGACCGTTGGGTCCTCAAGAATTACATTGGCGACTTTACGCTCTGAGCGGTTGAGTTCCTCTAAACGTTCGCGTAAGCGGTCAAGTAAGTCATGAGCCATTAACGGCCTCCCTATGCGTAGTAGAAAAAAGCGGCTTCCATTCGGTGCACCATGTTACAAATTCTTCGGCAGGCAGCGGGCGAGCGTAAAAGTAACCCTGGGCCGCTTCACAGCCGATTGAGCTCAAGTAGGCCGCTTGAGCCGATGTTTCGATGCCTTCGGCCACCACATCGCAGCCTACACTGTGGGCAAGCTGGGTGATGGTATTCGCCAGTTGGCGATCAATCGCGCTTGTTTCCAGGTCCATCACAAAGGCGCGATCGATTTTCAGTGTCGAGAAGGGCAGCGTCTTAATATACGCCAGCGATGACTGACCCGTGCCAAAATCATCGATCGCTACCGCAATGTCCATTTGCGAAAGTAGCGCAAGCTGTTGGCGAGCGTGGTTCATGTCGCTCATCAGCCCGGACTCGGTTACCTCCAGGGCGAAGAAACGCTGGGGGATCTGCTGTGCTTCAAGCCGGGCCAAGAGCTGCTGAGCAAAGTCTTTACGCGTCAGCTGGCGCGCGGCCACATTGACCGCAATGTGGAAATCATCGTTGAGCAAGTTTTGCGCCCGCCAGGCAGTGATATGCCGCATTGCTTCCGTCAGCACCCAATCGCCTATGGCAAGAATATCACCGCTGGCTTCGGCCAGTGGAATAAACTCACCAGGCGAGATAACGCCGTATTCGGGATGGTGCCAGCGCAACAGTGCTTCTGCGCCCAGAATCTTATGATCGGCCAGCGATAGCTTGGGCTGAAAAGCGAGCGACATTTCACCTCGCTCGGTGGCGCCACGGATCGCCTGCTGAATTTGCAGGCGGTGCCGCTGCCGGGCTTCGAGAACGGGCGAGTAATGCTGAACCAGCAGCGACCCCTGAGGCGGTAAAGCCAGCGCGGCCATGTGCACCAGCCGTTCTGGCTCGAAATGACCCGGCTCGCCACTGATACCAATGCGTGCACTAACGGGCAGCAGCATCGCCTCCAGTGCCTGATCCTGCTCAAAAATGTGCAGTAACTGATCGGCCATCTGCGCTAGTTTGGCCGGGTCTGCTGTCGGGGTGATCACCAGGAGCTCGCTACCTCCCCACAAGCCTAGCAGACAGTCGAGACTGAGCTGCTGACGAAGACGTTGACTAACGAAATGAAGCAGTTGGTCGGCGACCCGGTAGCCGTGCAGACGCACTACGTCTTCTAACTTATCGAGCGCGATAAACAGTAGCCCTGTGCCGGAAGCCTGCAGGGCAGCCGCTTGGAGTGCCTGGCTTAATCCGCGTCGGTTAGGTAGCTGAGTAATGGGGTCGGTGCGCGATTGGCTATCGAGCTCCTGCGTACGCTTGGCGATCATGAGTTCTAACGTATCGACCTGCTTATCGCGCACTTGGTAGCGGTGCTCGACATCTAACGTGTTGCGGATACGTTGCAGCACTTCATCCTGCTTGAACGGTTTCGTGATGAAGTCGCGCACCCCTAACGCCAGCGAGCGTTGGCGGGTGGCGTCGTCAATTTGGGCGGTGAGCACGATAATGGGAGGCATCTGCTCGTGAAAGTGAGCGCTAAGTTGCTCAATAACGGCGTAGCCATCTAGATGAGGCATGCGAATATCCAGCAGCAGTAGGTCTGGCATTTGCTGCTGGCAGTGTTTAATGACTTCTCTTGGGTCATTGATACCGTGGATATTTTCAAACCCATACTCGTCGAGCAGGTCGAGCATCAATTCAATGTTGACCGTATTGTCATCGACGACTAGTAAGTGTTTTTCGGTAAGGCTCATGGCTCCTTCCTTACCACCGGCTGTAAAAACTGCTGCAGCGAGCGGATAAGTTTGTCGATGTTAATTGGCTTGGTTAGATAGTCGACAAAACCGGCTGCTAACCCATAGCGGAGGTCTCGCTCCATCGCGTTGGCCGACAGCGCAATGACGTTGATGTGCTTGAGCGTCGGCGTTTTTTGTATTTCTGCGAGCGCTTGATAGCCGTTCATGCCCGGTAAATGGATATCCATTAGTACTAAATCAGGCGGTGAGTGACGCATAATATCCAGCCCCAGTTCTGCACTCACGACGGTTTGCAGCTCAATATGGGGGTAGTCTTCTATAATATCTTCCATGAGCCGCTGGTTGGTCGGGTTGTCTTCAATATAAAGCACTTGAAAGGTTCGTTCACTAACGCTGACTGACTCCGCATTTGCATTCGTTGGCAGCGCTGCTTGAGATAAGTCGTTTTCCGCTAGGGGCAATGTAAACCAAAACGTTGACCCTTCACCGGGCACGCTTTCAAACCCAATACGCCCCTGCATACGGCCAATGAGTTCACGGGTAATGGCCAAGCCAATACCCGTGCCTTCCGTTGCATCGTGCTCGGCACCAAGCCGATTGAAGGGTTCAAACAGCTCATGCTGACGTGCCGCCGCAATCCCTTTGCCTGAGTCCGTCACACTAATACACAGTTCATCGTCCTGTTGGCTTACCGAAATGGTGATAGTGCCTTCATGGCTATTGTACTTAATGGCGTTCGAAAGCAGGTTAAGCAGTACTTGCTTGGTGCGTGTGTAATCGGCGGTGACTTGCCAGGGCGCCGGAAAGGCGGGCCGAATTAAGGTTATCCCGGCGGCTTCGATATTGGCTTCAAGGGTGCTGCAAGCATCGTCGATCACCGTGGTGACCGACATCGCTTCCAGTGATAGCGATAGGTGGCCTGCTTCGATTTTGGCGAGATCCAGCACTTCATTGATCAAGCTAAGCAGGTGTTGGCCGCTTTTCTCAATTTGAGCCACTTGGCGATGCTGCTTGTCGCTAAGGGGATCGCGCCGAGCTTTGGCCAGCAGTTGGGAAAAGCCGATAATGGCATTTAGCGGCGTGCGCAATTCATGACTCATTGAGGAAAGAAACTCACTCTTCGCCTGATTGGCTATTTCCGCTTGATCCCTTGCGCTGGCTAAATCCTGGGTTACCTGCTCGCGCTCGGCCATTTGGCTGTAAAGGTTAATGAGCAGGGCGCAAGTATCCGTAAACGGCTGAAGCCAGTCTAAGAGCGCTTGGTTTAGCGGCTGCTTGCTATTAGCAATCGCGAACATGCCGATAAGCCGCTCGCCACTAATAATAGGCACGCCCAGATAATTATGCAGAACGGGATGCCCAGGGGGAAAACCGCCGCGATTCACATGGCTGTAGACATCGTTGGTCATGATGACTTCGCCATACGCAAATACACGGCCAAGCAGTGATTTGGGGTTGGTAAGCGTCATATCACCGCTGCGTAACCGCTCCATTAGCAGGCGTGAATCCTCGCTCCACGATAAGTCGGTGATCGCATGGATTTTAAGCGCGTTGGTCGTGCTGGTGGGCATCACTTCACCAATCAGCGCGTAGTCGCTGTCGGTCAGTTCGCGTAGCGCTTCCAGCAAAAAGGTCCATAGCCTTTTGCCTGACATCAGCGCTTGGTAATCGGTAATCCCTTGGTGTAGCACTTTGAGCAGGTTTTGCTCTTTGCGCATCCTACGGTTAGCGTTGTAAACCTCGGATAAATCGGTAAGAACGCCTAAAAACTCGACCACTTCACCGTGGTCATCGTGAATGGCATTAATCGCCAGGTGCACGGGGACATGGTGGCCCTGTTTATGCAGCGCCTCAACTTCACGGCCGCGCCCAATGACTTTGGGTTCACTGCCCGCAATGTAGCGGGCGATAAACGCATCATGCTGTGAACTAATCTCGGGCGGGGTAAGCACCGCGACGTTTTTGCCCAGCAGCTCGTGCTCCTCGTAGCCGAGTAAATTCAGTGCAAAGGGGTTGATGCCGATAATACGGCCCGCTTGATCAATGCGGACTTTCGCTGTCGCGCTTTTGTTAAATAGGGCTTCAAAGCGGCGAGCAGTATGGGCCAGATCGATTTGTAGCTTATGCTGGCGGAGGAGCTCTTCTACCTGACCCGCCAAGCTTTTGAGCAGTTTTAAATCGCGTGGGCTGAAGTCGCGGGGCTGACGATCAATCAAGCACAGCGTGCCTATCGCCATGCCATCGCTGGGCCTTAGGGGATAACCCGCGTAAAAACGAATACGGGGAAGGCCTTCGACCAGCGGGTTATCGATAAAGCGTTCATCGTGCAGCGTATCTTCGATGATGAGCGGCGCATCGATCGCAACCGCATGGGCACAAAAAGAGAGCTCACGTGAGGTTTCACATATCTCAAGCCCCTGGTGCGATTTAAACCACTGGCGCTCTTTATCGACCAATGAAACCAACGCAATGGGCACGTCAAACAGATCGCGGGCCAACTGCGTCATGCGCTCAAAGGCTCTATCAAGCGGTGTGTCGAGTACTTGTAAAGCATGCAAGGCCGCCAGGCGTTGTGTTTCATTTTGAGGAGTATCTGGGGCTTGCATGGACATTCCAGAGCAGTGAGTTAATAAAACATAGCATTATAACTATCGGCGATGGGGACTTCAGCTTTAACCGAGCCCCAGCAGCTTCATTAACCAACGCCGATAAGGTGGGTAAAGCAGGTGGCTAGGGGTACGCCTTGATTGATAAAACACTCCGCGCAAATGGCTAAAGCGCTCAAATCCTTGGCGGCCATGGTAGGCGCCCATGCCGCTCTCCCCGACACCGCCAAAGGGTAAGGAAGGCACCGCGTGGTGGAGCAGTGTCGCGTTAAAAACCAGTGCCCCAGAACGGGTGGATTTCAGCAACTGCTGCTGCAAGCCTTTATCGTGGGTGAAGGCATAAAGGGCTAAGGGGTGAGGTCGCGAATTGATAAAGTCGATAGCGGCAGACATGTCACGAACGCCCACGACAGGCAGGCAGCGGCCAAAGATTTCCTCACGCATCACCTCCAGACGCTGATGCGGGTCGATGATCAAGGCGGGGGCATGCTGGCCGTGATCGATGACTCGGCAGCCGTGGTCGTGGGCTTCTTGGAGCATGGCTTCCAGCCGCTGTTGATGCGTGTCATCAATCGGGGAGGTAACGGCGTGGTCGTCGGGCCGTTGCTGCTCAATGGCGTGGTTTAATGCTTTCACCACGGCGTTAATATGGCGGCTTTCTACCAACACGTAGTCAGGAGCGATACAGGTCTGTCCGCCATTCACTCCTTTACCAAAAATAATCGCCGCTGCCGCTTTATCGACATCCACATCGCCCGCTACGATAGCGGGCGATTTGCCGCCCAGTTCCAGCGTTACCGGCGTTAAGTTGGCCGCCGCCGCTTGGGCAACTTGCCGTCCCACCGCCGTCGAGCCGGTGAAGACCAAGTGATCAAACGGTAAGCGGCTAAAACGACGCGCGACGTCTATGTCGCCGTCCACCACCTTAAACTCTTCAGGCGTAAAGTAGCGGGACACTAACTGTTTCAGCAGCGCGCTGGTCGCGGGGGTATGCTCGCTAGGCTTGAGCATGACGACATTACCTGCCGCAAAGGCATCCACCACGGGCATTAGCGACAAGCTCCAGGGGTAGTTCCACGGGGAAATCACCCCCACCACCCCTAATGGCTGCGGTGCAATGCGGGCCCGAGCGGGGAGTAGCCGCCACGGCACACTGACCGACCAAGGCCGCATCCAACGCCACAAATGCAGCCTGGCATGGCGAACAGCGTGCAGTACCGCGCTAATTTCAGCCATGCGTATCTCGACGTCACTGCGTTTGCCAAAATCGGTTTGGATGGCCCGAATGATGTCTAGCTGATGATGTTTGGTCATGCGCGCCAGGCGGGCCAGCCGTTCCCGCCGCACCGTGAGTGTTGGGTAGGGGAGTTGGTCGGCAGCGTGACGCTGCGTTTGGAAGTCACCCGTTAGGTCGCGCTTCATGGCCTCTCCTGGTGCGCCGCTATCGGCGCGAGTGATAAGCGTGGGTAGGGCGGTCAGTATCAAGGGCTGCCGTTAATGGTTAATGTAAATGGGTTGGGCGTCCCGTTAGTGTAAAGTGGTGCGGGTAATGTCGATGGCTAAGCCAGCACGCGCATTTGAGGTTTCCCCTTTCTTTAAGCCCCACACTCCTTGGAAGGTGCTATGCCGTCTAGTCCACTGTCGCTCACTATTCTACCCACCATTGGGGCCGTCACGGCAAGCCAGTGGGATGCACTGGTAGATAGCGATCAGCCATTTTTACGCCATGCGTTTTTACATGCCCTGGAAGCGAGTGGCTCCGTCAGCCTGGCGACGGGTTGGGAGCCTTGCCACCTAAGCGTATGGCAAGGTGAGCAATTGGTCGCAGCGATGCCGATGTACCGTAAAAATCACTCCTACGGTGAGTATGTGTTTGATTGGGGCTGGGCGGAAGCGTTAGAAAATGCCGGTGGTCGCTATTACCCTAAAGCACTTAGCGCGGTGCCGTTTACACCGGTGCCCGGCACGCGCACATTAATCGCCAGCCATGTTGATGCGAGCGCCGTGCGCACCCTGTTGGCAGAGGCATGGCGTGAACAGTGCGCAAGTCAGGCGCTGTCAAGTTGGCACTTGCTGTTTGCCAATGAAAAGGATGTTGCCGCTTGGCAGGCGCAGTGCCCCGACCTCATTACCCGAGAAGGGGTCCAGTTTCAGTGGCATGATCGGGGGTTTGGCGATTTTGATGGCTTTTTGGATAGCCTCACTTCCAAGCGCCGCAAAATGATCAAGCGTGAGCGCCGCCTGGTCGCCGACCAAGGCTTGAAGGTCGCTCGTTTGGAAGGTGATGCGATTACTCCCGCCGACATGGCACATTTTTATCGCTGCTACGCCATTACCTACCATGAACGTGGTCGACCGCCCTATCTAAACCATGATTTTTTTGAGCGCCTGCGCCAAAGCATGCCGGGCGCCCTCGTGCTGGTTCAGGCCTCTATAGAGGGTCGTCCGGTGGCGGCAGCGCTCTATTTCCGGGGTAGCCGTTCACTTTATGGCCGCTATTGGGGAAGCGAGGTAGTCGCTGACTGCCTGCATTTCGAAGCGTGTTACTACCAAGGGATTGAGTACTGTTTACAACAGGGCTTGACGCTGTTTGATCCGGGCACGCAAGGCGAACATAAGCTCGTGCGTGGGTTTGCCCCCCAGCGTGTGCAGTCGCTGCACTTTATCGGCCATCCGGGCCTGGCCGCGGGTGTGGCGCAGTTTTGCCATCAAGAGGGTGAATACGTAAGCGCTTACCGCGAGGCAGCCCACGAAGCGCTGCCCTTTAAGCGTTGATTTAAATAACGCGTGGCTCGCTGGTGGTGCGCCTTGATGGCATAATGCGCGCCAATCAGAGTGCCTAAGGGGCAGCGCCTCTTTTTTAACGCGTTATTTTTTAACACAGCCAAGTCGTCAACTTATCGGTGACAGGGTGTGGGGCAGGTGACAGGAGAACGGTGATGCGCAAATGGGTCGTGATGGCACTGCTTGCCGTGTTGGCACTGCTGCAGTACGAGCTTTGGTTAGGCAACGGCGGCTGGCGCGATTTACAGCGTGTGGAACAGCGTGTGGCGGTGCAGGAAGCGGAAAATGACCCCATGCGCGAGCGCAATGCGCGGCTGGCCGCTGAAGTGACGGATTTGAAAACCGGGTTGGACGCCATTGAAGAGCGGGCGCGTAGTGATATGGGCATGGTGCGTACCGATGAGCAGTTCTTCTGGGTGCCTGGGGTGGCAATTGAAAGTGAGCTGATCGGCATCAATGCCGGGTTGGTCGCGCCTCAGGAGCCGGCACAGTGAGCCAAACGTGGCTAGTCGTTCCTGCCGCGGGCCAAGGCCGCCGCATGGGAGCAGATAAGCCTAAGCAGTATTTACCTTTGGCCGATGGGCAGCCGGTGCTGGCGCATACCTTGGCACGGCTCTATGCCGCCTTTCCTAGCGCCCGCTTGGTACTCTGCTTGGATGTGGATGACGGCTGGTTTTCGCCGCACTGGGTGCCGTTCGCTGATTGGCAGCGCGTGCCTGGCGGCAGTGAGCGAATGGACAGCGTCTTAAATGCGTTGCATGCCATGGCCGCCGAGAATGATGATGTCGTATTGGTACATGATGTGGCGCGTCCCTGCGTTACGAAGGGCGATTTATTGGCCCTTTATCAAGCCGCCTCTTCCCATGCGGCTGGCGCGCTGTTGGCGATGCCTGTCGCTGATACGATGAAACGTGCCGATGCCCAGTGTTTGAGTACCCAGACAGAATCTCGCGAAGGCCTATGGCACGCGCTGACACCTCAAGGGTTTCGCTTTGGGCTGCTGCGTCGCGCGTTAGAAACTGCCCGCCAGCAGCACACCATGGTGACCGACGAAGCGTCAGCCGTCGAAGCGTTGGGCGAATACCCGCAATTGGTAAGCGGGCGGCGCGATAATCTTAAAATTACTCACCCAGACGACTTAGCGCTCGCGGTGGCGATTATGGACGCCCAAGAAGCTCATGCCGCTACCAAGCTTTTAACCACTGAGCCTCAAACAAACGGGCTTTAATCAACTAGCGCTGATTCTATAGGAGCTTAATAATGCGTATCGGCCACGGATTCGACGTCCATCGTTTCGGCCCCGGCGACCATCTGATGATCGGTGGGATTAAGCTACCGTTTGGCCATGGCTTTATCGCTCATTCTGACGGCGACGTGTTGCTGCACGCGGTTAGTGACGCGTTGTTAGGCGCCTGTGCATTGGGTGATATTGGCCGCCATTTTCCCGACACCGATGCAACGTGGGCGGGAGCCGACAGCCGCGCGCTGCTTCGCCATGTGGTCACGCTGGTGCAACAGCAGGGCTATGGCGTGGTGAATCTCGATGCCACGCTAATGGCGCAGGCGCCTAAAATGGCGCCGCATATCGACGCAATGCGTGAAGTGATTGCCGCTGACCTTGGGATTACACTGGGCCAAGTGAACGTCAAAGCCACGACCACCGAACGATTGGGGTTCACCGGGCGCGGTGAAGGCATCGCCGCGGAAGCGGTGGTGCTACTTAATCGTGCTGGGGCGCTTAATGATTAAGATGCCCGTTTGGCAGCGCAGTCTAGACCCTCGATTCGGCCCACCCAAGCCGGGCCAGTACCGAGCACAGCCAGAAGATTTCTGGGTCGACGAGCAGCTTGATTTTACGCCTGAGGCGCATGGTGAACATCTATGGCTACGTGTTGAAAAACGTAACCAATCCACGTTAGAGGTGGTGAAGCTGTTAAGTCGGCTTTGTGATGTCACGCCACGGGATATTGGCTATTCCGGCATGAAAGACCGCATAGCGGTGACCCGCCAATGGCTGAGTGTGCATCTGCCTGGCCGGGAAGCCCCGCTGGGGCTTGAGCAGTCACTTCATGCGCAGGGGATCACGATTGTCGAGCAGGCGCGCCACCCGCGTAAGCTTAAACGCGGCGTTCACCGCACCAATCGCTTTGTGTTACGCCTAAGCGGTGACGCCATTGCCAGCGACGACTTCGTCAACCGCTGGGAAGCCCTTTGTCAGCTTGGCGCACCCAACTACTTCGGCCCCCAGCGCTTTGGCCATGAAGGGCATAATCTACAGCGTGCAGCTGCGATACTTAACCGAGGTTGGCGTAAGCGGGATGACCGCCAAGGTATGATGCTTTCCACTGCGCGCAGTTTTTTGTTTAACCATTTGCTCAGTCAACGCATTGCCGACGGTACTTGGTCGCAGCCGCTAGCGGGCGACACCTTGATGTTGGACGGCACGCAAAGCGTGTTCCGTATTGAGGCCAGCGATGCAACGCTTCAGGCGCGTGCCGCTGAGCTGGATGTTCACCCCACCGGGGTGCTGTGGGGGGGTGGCGAACGGGGGCAAGGTGACGCGGCTCGCTATGAAGACGCTCTACAGCAGGAATATCCAGACTTATGCAGCGGCCTAGAGCGCAGCGGGGTTAACCAGTCACGCCGCGCGCTTCGCATGCGGCTACTGGAGCCCCAGCTAGTGTGGGAGGCCGGTACCGTCAAGCTTGCATTTGCGTTACCCCGCGGTAGCTTCGCCACTGCCGTGCTGAGTGAACTGATAGAAATGAACTAATAGAAATGAACTAATAGAAATGAACCAGTAGAAATGAACCAGTAGAAATGAACGCATAGCGCTGAGCTTTCTGATTCGTCAGAATGTTCAAAACGCGCCTGAAAGGCGTTAAGACGTTAAAAAGTTGACTAAAAGTGAGGGATAGGCGCCGTTACCTTTCGCGTTTATGCTCTCTATTTATGACCTCGGTACTTGGCACACCGGTACTGAATTCAACACTACTGATGACGCTTGTGCCTATCACGTGTGTCGATAAGAGGGAGGCCCACTATGCGGCGACTACTGCTTTCCAATGATGACGGGGTGTATGCGCCTGGGTTACGGGCATTGCACGACGCGTTGCTGGCGCATGCCAATATGCGCGTAGTGGCCCCTGATCGAGACCGCAGCGGTGCCAGTAACTCCCTGACGCTGTCACGGCCGCTCTCGCTGACGCCGCTGGATAACGGTTTTTACAGCGTGGACGGTACCCCAGCCGACTGCGTCTATTTAGGCGTTCATGGGGTGTGGGATGAAAAACCCGATTTAGTGATTTCAGGCATTAATCACGGCAGTAACCTGGGCGACGATGTGCTTTATTCAGGCACCGTTGCTGCGGCGATGGAAGGGCGTAATCTGGGCATGACCGCGATTGCCATGTCGTTGTGCGGTGAACGCCACTTTGCTACCGCCGGGCGGGTAGCCGCCACCTTGATTGGCGCCGCGGATCAACTCTCGTTACCACCGCGTACGCTGCTGAACGTCAATGTGCCCGACGTTCCCTGGGAAGCGATCAAAGGCGTTAAAGTCACTCGTCTGGGCTATCGCGGGCCAGCCGAAAAACCGTTGCCGGTAAAAGACCCGCGCGGGCGTACACGCTACTGGATTGCGCCCGTCGCGGCGAATGCCGATGATGGCGAAGATACTGACTTTGCCGCCGTCGAGGCGGGCTATGTATCGATTACGCCGCTACAAACAGACCTAACGCGCCACCCCGCGCTTAACGATGTGCAGGATTGGTTGGATGTTTTTGCCTGATATCTCCCCTGGGGAGCTGCGCGGTCGCGGTATGACCTCTCAGCGCACCCGCGACCGTATGGTCAAGCGCCTCATGCAACAAGGGATCACCGATACCCGCGTGCTTGAGGTGATGGCCAGCGAGCCTCGCCACCTATTTGTGGATGAGGCGCTGGCACATCGTGCCTATGAAGATACCGCGCTGCCCATCGGGTTTAGTCAGACATTGTCACAACCGTTTATTGTGGCGCGTATGACCGAGCTGGTGCTGCGTGCCGGGCCGCGTCGTGTGCTGGAACTAGGCACCGGCTCCGGCTATCAAACATTGCTACTGTCACGCTTGGTTGAAGAACTCTACTCCATTGAGCGCATCAGCGCGCTGCACGAGCGAGCGGCCGAACGGTTATGGCGGTTGAACGCCCCGGCCACGCTCGCCGTAGCGGACGGAGGCTATGGCTGGCCTGAAGTAGCCCCGTTCGACGTTATTTTATTGACCGCCTGTGCCCATACATTACCTACATCGTTACTAGAGCAATTGAGTGTCGACGGTGTATTGATCGCCCCTATCGAAGACCCTGATGGCAACCAATGGCTTACCCAGGTAAAGCGCATTGGTAATGCTTTTGAAAAGCGGCGGCTTGAGCCCGTGCGTTTTGTACCTTTACTACAAGGAGTAGTGGATTGAAGCGGCAACCCTTGGGAATATTTTTACGTGGCGCAGGGATGGGCGCCGCCGATGCGGTACCCGGTGTGTCAGGAGGTACGATTGCGTTTATTAGCGGGATTTATGAAGAGCTGATTAACACGATCAAGCAGTTTGGTCCGAGTGCGATTGGGGTATGGCGTCAAGGTGGCTGGAAAGCGCTGAGTCTCCACCTGAATCTCGCTTTCCTGGTGCCGTTATTGGCAGGGGTGGCGATTAGCCTGTTTAGTGTGGCGCACTTGGCACTTTGGCTGATGGAAGCACATCCGCTGCTGTTAGACGGGTTCTTTTTTGGCCTGGTAGCCGCTTCAGCGTTGGTAGTCGGAAAAGCGAGTAGCGGCTGGAAGATATGGTACCTACTGCCCTTGCTCGTGGGCTTAGTACTTGCCCAGGCGTTGCCAGGCATGATGCCGCTGGTGTTGCTGCTGGGTAATGAAGCCTTGGTGGTGATGGTGGCAGGCTGTATTGCGATTAGCGCCATGCTACTGCCAGGGGTTTCTGGCAGCTTTTTGTTGCTGACAATGGGGCTCTACGGCACCATCATGGGGGCAATTCGCAGCCTGGATATGGGCATCATCATTCTGTTTGGCATGGGCTGTGTGGTCGGCTTAGCGTTGTTTTCCCGGCTACTGTCCTGGTTATTACGTCGGCACCATACCTCGACCATGCAACTGCTGCTGGGGTTTATTGTCGGTTCGTTACCGGTTCTCTGGCCGTGGCGTGAGCTGTTACGCTACCAAATCGGGCCAGAAGGACAAATGATCCCTCTGGAGCATCGCTATTTGCTGCCCGCTGACTATGCCGTATTGACCGGTGCCTCGGCACAAGTCGCTGGTGTCGTCGCCCTGATGGCCGTAGGGGCACTTATCGTCGTGTTACTCAACCGACACGCGGATCGTCGGCCAATCGATACCAAGCTGGGCGCTGAAAAGGAGTAAAGGGTATATGCGTAGAATCGTAGTGATATCGGCGCTGGCATTCGTCATTGCTGGCTGTGCCAGCCAACAGGGCGGAGGCCCCCAGGTGCGTGATTTAAGCCAAGCACGCCAAGCGGTGGAGAATTCGCCTCAGTACACCGTCAAAGCGGGCGACACGCTGTATGGCATCGCATGGCAGCACAACCTGGATTATCGCCAGTTAGCGGCAATGAACAATATTGATGCGCCTTATCAAATTCGCCCAGGCCAAACCATTAGCTTGAGAGAAGGCGCCTCAATGGCCTCGGCAAGTAGCCAGCCAGCAACGAATAACGCCAATAGCGGCGGTGCTGTCGCGACCGGCCTGAACCCGCAAACGGCTTCTGTGGCGAGTAATGATCAGGAGCTGGATTGGCTATTGCCGGACGAATCCGCCATTGAGCGCAATCAGCGCCTGACGGCTGAGCGCGACGCCGCAGAGTCGCCCGAACAGGATGCCGGGCCCTCTGAAGCCGAACCGGAAGTAATAGCGGCTGCCGAGCCGGAACCTGCCGCTCAACCTGAGCCCGAAGTCGAATCTGCTGCCGAGCCTGAACCGCAGCCGGTTTCAGAACCTGAGCCACAGCAAGAAGCTGCCCCGGCCAGCCAAAATGCCGCCGCAGACCGCGGTTCGCGCACCTATACCCCCGCCGAAACGATCGATTGGCAGTGGCCTGCTGATGGCAACGTCGCCGGTGAGTTTGGGCAGGGCGATAGCATCACTGCCGGGATTGATATCACCGGTGAAAAGGGGCAACCTGTTAAAGCGGCTGGCCCAGGTATCGTGGTTTATGCGGGCAGTGGCGTCAGGGGCTACGGCAACCTCATCCTTCTCAAGCACAACGACCAATTCCTGAGTGCGTATGCGCATAACGATAGCTTACGGGTCAGTGAAAATGACGTCGTCGAGGCTGGCGAAGTGATTGCCACGATGGGGGATAGCGATGCAGAGAACGTCAGATTGCATTTTGAGGTGCGCCGCGATGGACAGCCTCAAGACCCAATGGACTTTCTACCTGCCCGCTAATGCACTCACCGGTAGAGTGAGGTAGCAGCGTTTTACTTGGAAGTTGCCCGAATGGCTATATTCGAGCGTCATAAAACAATTGTCACATAACAATACGGTGTGCGCCTGAGAGCGCCCACCTTTGACTTTCTAAATGGCGGGTAGGCGACAATCGAGGGGTAAGGCCATGAGTATGTTGGAGAAAGATCTACAGGAGGTTGACCTGGATGCTGCTGAGGAGGCGCTTGATGATACCGATGACGATATGGCGGTTGAAGAAGATGCTTTTGAAAAGGCGCTAGGGCGTGAGGATCGACAGTCGACCCAAAGCTTGGATGCAACGCAAATCTACCTCAACGAAATCGGCTTTTCGCCACTTTTAACGCCAGAAGAGGAAGTGTATTACGGTCGCTTAGCACGTAAGGGCGACCCGCTGGGCCGCTCAAGGATGATTGAATCCAATTTGCGGTTGGTGGTAAAGATTGCTCGACGCTATCTCAATCGTGGTTTGACGCTGTTGGATTTAATCGAAGAAGGTAATTTGGGCTTGATTCGGGCGGTTGAAAAATTCGACCCTGAGCGTGGGTTTCGTTTTTCAACCTATGCCACGTGGTGGATAAGGCAGACGATTGAACGTGCGTTGATGAACCAAACGCGGACCATTCGCTTGCCCATCCACGTGGTCAAAGAGCTCAATATCTACCTGCGCGCGGCGCGTGAATTGACGCAGAAATTTGATCATGAGGCGACTGCCGAAGAGATCGCCGACCACCTGGACAAACCGGTCGAAGTGGTCAAAAAGATGTTGGGTCTCAATGAGCGCGTGTCGTCCGTCGATTACCCCATGGGCGGTGAAAGCGATAAGCCGTTGATCGATACCTTGACCGACGATGAGGTGCAAGGCCCAGAAGCGCGCCTGGTCGATGGCGATGTTAAAGAGCATGTCGATCTCTGGCTGGATGAGCTAAGCGAAAAGCAGCGTGAAGTGGTGGTACGCCGCTTTGGGTTACGCGGCCACGAATCGGCAACCCTCGAAGAAGTGGGCGCCGAGATCGGTTTGACTCGTGAGCGAGTGCGCCAGATCCAGGTGGAAGCGTTAAAGAAGCTACGCCGCTCGCTGGAAAAACAGGGGCTCTCTCTGGAAGCACTGTTCGAAACCTGAGTGGCCGTCAGGCGAGTGTTATCCCTGCGCCACTGCCCAAGCCGAGCAAGTACTCATAGGTGCTTGCTCGGTTTTTTATCGCTTAAACTTTTAGGCTGAGCCTGTTGTTGGTGCTCGCTACTCTGAATCCGGTAAAAGAGGAATCTCATGCGTCCCCTTGTGGCCGATATTGATCTGGACGCGCTGCGTCACAACTATCAATTGGCGTGCCGCTGCGCGCCCAAGAGCCGCTCAGTGGCCGTTATCAAAGCCGATGCTTACGGCCATGGCGCGCTCGCATGCGCCCAAGCACTGGAGAAGCATGCCCCAGCGTTTGCCGTCGCCTGCATTGAGGAAGCCCTGGCACTTCGTGCTGGCGGCATTACCATTCCCATCGTCCTGCTTGAAGGCATTTTCAGTGCCGACGAACTGGCACGGGTGGATGACCACGACTTCTGGATCGCGGTGCACAGCCAGTGGCAGGTAGATGCCTTATTGGCGGCCAAACCCAGCAAGCCTATTCCCGTCTGGCTAAAGGTCGACTCAGGCATGCATCGTTTAGGCTTTGCCATTGAAGAGGCTGCAGGTATTTGGCAGCAGTTAAACGCTGCGCCGAGTGTGGCGTCGCTCCACCTGATGAGCCACTTCGCCAGCGCTGATACGCAGGATAATCGTTATTTCAATCAACAGATGTCACGGCTCCAAGCATTAGCCCGTCAACTCGATGCGCCGCTATGCTTGGCCAATTCACCGGCGACATTGGCGTGGCCGGTGGCCCATGGCGACTGGAATCGGCCGGGCGTCATGCTGTATGGCAGTGATCCGTTAGAAGTGGCCAATGATATTACTCGCCAACTGCAGCCAGTGATGACCCTGCGTTCGGAAATTATTGCCCTGCGCGAGCTGGAGGAGGGGGAGCCAGTAGGCTATAGCGGTCGTTGGCGAGCGCCGCGGCGTTCGCGCATCGCCGTGGTCGCCTGCGGCTATGGTGACGGCTACGACCGCCATGCCCGTGATGGTACGCCAGTGCTGGTGAACGGCCAGCGCTGCGCTATTGCCGGTAAAGTGTCAATGGACATGCTCACGGTGGATGTGACGGAAGTACCCGAAGCAGCTATTGGCAGCGAAGTCGTATTATGGGGCAGTGCCAGCAACGGCGAAGTGCTGCCCGTGGATGAAGTGGCCCGCTACTGCGATACGATCAGTTATACGCTGCTGACGGGGGTACTGCCCCGGGCGCCTCGGCGTTATCATGGGCGCTCTGCTTAAACGGTTATTGTTATGTCTAAATCACGTTACCCGCGCTCGTTTGCCCATCCACGTTACTGGCCCACTTGGCTCGGCATTGGCGCTATGTATGTAGCGGCGTGGTTGCCCTGGCGGCTAAAAATGCTTATTGGTAAAGGGCTGGGGCTGCTTGCATGGCGGTTTGCCAAGCGGCGGCGGCATATCACCGAGCGTAACTTGGCGCTGTGCTTCCCTGAAAAAAGTGCCGAACAACAGCGGCGCCTGGTCAAGGATACCTTCATCGCCAACGGCATTGGTCTCGTAGAGACGGCAACGGGCTGGTGTCGCGACGGTGAAAACCTGCGTCATCGCGTTAGCTATGTGGGTGAAGAGCATATGGCACGCGCACAGGCGCGTGGCAAAGGCGTGCTCATTGTCGGCGTTCACTTCTCTTCGCTCGATTTGGGCGGTGCACTGCACGCACTCTATTTTTCTGCTGATGCGGTTTATCGCCCGCACAATAACCCTTTGTTCGAGCGTTTTATGACCCGTGCTCGCAGGCGAAATTTCGGCGCTGCCATCGATCGTTATGATTTGCGCGGTGTGGTGCGGCAACTGAAAGCAGGCCGCATGGTATGGTACTCGCCGGATCAGGATTTTGGACGTGATGTGAGTGTGTTTGCACCGTTGTTTGGTCAGCAGGCCGCGACAATTCGCTTAACGGCGAAGTTGGCCCGGATGACCGATGCATCGGTAGTGCCGATGATGTTTCATCGCAATCCGGATAATGCGACGTATACCATCGAAAGCCTGCCCGCGTTAGAAGGCTTTCCGAGCAATGACGAGGTCGCCGATGCAACAAAGGTCAATCAGTTTATTGAACAGGCAATCCGCAAGCATCCCGAACAATACCTATGGCTGCATCGACGTTTCAAGACCCGCCCCGAAGGCGAGCCCAGCGTTTATTAACACTGAAAATTGGACACCAAAAAGCCAGCTTTCGCTGGCTTTTTGGCGTTCAAACGCTGCGTTTAGTCCAAGTTGCGGGAGTAGAAAATCTCCAACATCTCTTTACGCAGACGGCTCTCGATGTCTCGCGCTTCTTCAAAGGTAATATCGCGCCGTGACGTGCCGAACAGGTAATTATCCAGTTCGAAGTCTTTGAGCAGCATCTTGGTATGGAACATGTTTTCCTGATACACGTTGACGTCCATCATCTGATACGCATGCTTGGTATCTTCGGCAAGGTAATCTTGGATGGAGGTAATGCCGTGATCGATAAACAGTTTTTTGCCATCTACATCACGGGTAAAGCCGCGGACCCGATAATCCATGGTGACGATATCGGAGTCGAAGCTGTGGATCAGATAGTTGAGCGCCTTTAGCGGGCTGATATGACCACAGGTAGAGACATCAATGTCCAGCCGGAAGGTGCTGATACCGTTATCAGGGTGCGATTCAGGGTAGCTGTGCACCGTCACGTGGCTTTTATCCAAATGCCCAACGACCGTTTCGGGCAAGGGGCCGGGGCCTGGTTTGATTTGCTCAGGCGCAGTGTCATCTAGCTCATGCTCGGCAATCAGGATCGTCACGCTGGCGCCATGGGGTTCATAGTCCTGGCGGGCGATATTGAGCACATGAGCGCCGATAATGTTGGTGACGTCTTTCAAAATCTGTGTCAAACGTTCGGCGTTGTAGAGCTCATCGATATAGTCGATATAAGCCGCACGCTGCTCTTCGGTTTTGGCGTAACAGATGTCGTAAATATTGAAGCTCAATGAGCTTGTCAGGTTGTTAAACCCGTGGAGTCGGAGATTATCTGTCATGTCCGAGCCTCCCTATGGCAGGTGAAGACACCCCGACGAGCCAGCGCCGGAACCGATAAGACGTTGTCACCATCGCTGCGGTGTAACCCCATAAAATGAAGCAGAGCCGTTACCGCATAGGTGAAGGTAAAACAAGCGGGCGTATTATGCCCGCCAAGGCGATCGCTTGCATCCGACTGAACTACTTTTTTTGTCGTCGTTGCTAGGCAAGCGGTATCGCTAAACGGAAACGCCCATCGCTGGCCGAGTAAAAAGCGGCTCAAGCTTCGACAATCTCATAGGAGTGGGTGATCGCTACACCGCCATTAACCAGCATGATAGACGCACTGCAGTACTTTTCAGCGGAGAGTTCTACGGCTCGCTGAACCTGCTTCTCTTTCAACGCGCGCCCGGTCACCACGAAATGAACGTGAATCTTGGTAAAAACGGCGGGGACGTCGTCAGCGCGTTCAGCGTCCAATTCCGCGACGCAGTCAGTGACATCCGCCCGCGCTTTATCGAGGATGTTCAAGATGTCAAAGGCGGTACAACTGCCCATGCCCATTAATAGCATTTCCATGGGGCGCGGGCCGGTGTTACGCCCTCCGTGGTCGGGCGGGCCGTCGATGACAACGCTATGCCCGCTACCGGATTCCGCCACAAATTGACGGCCTTCTGTCCATTTTACCCGTGCTTTCACGCGGCTCTCCTCATCTAGGCGACGAAAGGTAAGTCGCGCAGCATAACATTTCTTGGCCTACGCGCCTCTTTTCAGCGCCTGGTTCGATTTTTAGCAGGGGAGGGCATTTCCCAGCCACCTTCTTGAATGGCAGGCTTACCCCTGACGCTTGGATTATAAAGATACACCCAAGCCTTACCAAAGCAGGTGGCGATCTGCTGGCGGTCATACTCACCCAGGGTCGGGGTATGAAGGCGATAATCCTCAAGCCGATCCAACTGGGCTAAATGATTAGCCTCAATTTCATAGACCTCGATGGTCACGCCCTTGGACGGCTGCCTTTTAGCACCAGGGTAGGGACCGATGTCATACAATGTAAGTGCGCAGGTAGCATCGCTGCCAAGCCATTTAGCAGTGCTTAGCCAATAGGCATTGTTGAAGCCTTGTTTTAGCGTGCCATAGACGGCCACGCGCGGCGTGTCAGCAATGGCTTCATGTAAATAACGCATCGCTATCGCTTATCCCCTTCTGCGGTGAAGCTGACTTTCCAGCTCGGCAAGGCGCTCCGGTGTTCCCACATCGACCCAATGGCCAGCATAGTGCTCACCGCTCACCCGCTGGTTATCAATGGCGGTCCTCAATAGCGGCGCTAATGCAAAGGCGCCTTGGGGCTGCTCGGCTAACAGGGCTGGGTGAATTACGCTGATGCCCGCGAAGGTTAAACGCGTAGCGCTGGATTGGTGGACGCGTCCAGCACGTAGGCCAAAATCTCCATCGGGATGGTGAGTTGGGTTATTCACCAGCATCAGGTGCGCTAAATCGTCGCCTTGCAACGCTTGTGCGCTGGGCAGCGCTTCGCACCAAACGTCGCCATTGATGAGTAGAAACGGCGCTTCTCCTAATAGTGGTAGCGCTTGCTGAATGCCGCCCCCCGTTTCCAGTGGGGTGGTTTCCCGGCTCCAGTCAATGCGTAGCCCAAAGGCGTCGCCATTGCCAAGCGCCTCCATGATCTGCTCGGCACGATAGCTGACATTGATGACGACTTCATGAATACCTGCCGTGCGCAGGCGCTCCAGATGATGCACAATCAACGGCTTGCCTGCCACGGGTAGCAGCGGCTTGGGGCAGTGATCGGTGAGTGGCCGCATTCGATTGCCAAGCCCGGCGGCAAGGATCATTGCCTTCATAAGGCCGCTCCTTCCAGCCGCTGCAGAATAGCAGGGCGTAAAGTGAGCTTGACCCACTCGGTGAACGCCGCTTGAGCAGGTAGGTTCAAACCGGTTAGGGCTGCAAGGCTATCTTCCAGGTGAGCCAGAAAGTGCGGTAAGCGCGCCAGGTAGCCACTTTTTTGATCACGCAGCGTTAATCGGCAAAATATTCCCAATACTTTCAGCGAGCGCTGGGCAGCCATGGCGTGGCACTGGGTGAGAAAAGTGGCAAGCGCTACTCGTTCTGAAAGCCGGCCATCGCGCTGTGCCTGCTGATGAAAGGCAGTGACGAAGTCGCTAAACTGCTTATCGCTAAAGCGGCAATAGCGCCCGCGCAGCAGTGAAATAAGGTCATAGCTGAGCGGGCCCGCCACCGCATCCTGAAAATCGATCATAAATAAACGCTGGTCGTGTAGCATCAGGTTCATGGCATCGAAATCGCGGTGCACGCTGACCACCGGCTGTGCCAAGGCTTGCTGAATAAGACTTTCACGCAAGGGGTGCCAGCTTTCGGGTGTCGCTAGCCCTAGCCAAGCATTAAGGCACCATTCGGGAAACAGATCGAGCTCCCTGCCCAGTAGCGCCGAGTCATAATCGGGCAGCGATTCGGGGCTGGCGCGGTTTTGCAGCTCGGCGATCAGCGAAAGCGCCTGCGCATGGTAAGTCTGTATGGTAGCGTCGTCGGTAAATAAGTCTTGTAGCGAGGTGTTGCCCAGGTCATCAAGGAGCAAAAAGCCATCTGCTAAATTGGCGGCATGCACCCTGGGCACCGCCAGGCCAGCGCTGTGCCAACGCTGGGCGATGGTGACGAAAGGGTGTGAGTCCTCCTGCTCTGGTGGCGCATCCATCACCACTTGCGTGGTGCCGTTGGGCAGCGTGAGGCGAAAATAACGCCGAAAACTCGCATCGCCCACGGCGGATGAGAGCGTAATATCGGCCTTGGAAAGGCCGTTTTGTTGGGCAGCCCACGTGGTGAGGGCGTCAATCCGATAAGAGGACATGCAAGCTCCTTGCTGGTCGGGCATCATGCGGGCTGTATAATACCGATTCTGGATGCCAAGGATAACGAACATGGGCAAGCGATTTTCGCGCACGTTGCCGGTTGCGCATACGCTGATGGGTAGTTTGCTGGCTGGCGCCTCGTTTACGGCGGTGGCACAGAGTCAAACCATGCCTGCTGAAGCGTTAGACTGGCAAGCCTGGGGGGAAGAAGAAGCGGCCAATCAATTGTGCCGGGGGCGTTACGTAATGCCCAGCTACCGCTTACCCGCGCAAGAGAACCCTGAAACCCTTGCGCTTGAAGCCAGCGATGTGGATTACGCCGCCAACGGCGAGGCGTTATTGCGTGGCGATGTGGTACTGCGCCGCGGTAATGAAGAAGTAGAGGCGGAGCAGGTCTTTTTGCCCGCCGACCGTGAGCAGGTCGATGCTGAAGGCAATATCGCCATCCGCGATGGTCGTGCCTTGGTGCGTGGCGAGCAGGCCATGCTCCGGTTGAACGAGGATCGGGCGACGCTGGGTAACAGCCACTATGTGCTTTACGACCAGCATTTACGCGGGCAGGCACGTCAATTGGAGCAGACGGCGGAAAATGAGTACCGCCTCCAAGACGCCAGTTTCACTACTTGTGATCCAGGCGCCAATAGCTGGCAACTGGTCAGCAGTGATATTCGCCTGAATCAGGCTGAAGGGTTTGGTACCGCTCGCCATGCGCGCTTGCACGTGAAAGATGTGCCGGTGTTTTACTGGCCGTGGCTGCGTTTTCCCATTGACGACCGTCGTCACACCGGGCTGCTTTCTCCGACGATAGGCTTTTCGTCAGATGGTTTTGATTACGCCCAACCGTTTTATTGGAATATCGCCGCGAATCAAGATGCCACTATCACGCCACGGTGGATGAGTGATCATGGCTTGCTGATGAACGGTGAGTACCGCTATTTGCTGGAAGAGAGTGCAGGCATCATTGAAGGCGGTTACTTAAACAGTGATAACGGCGGCTCGGGCGGCGGCGAAAACCGCTTTGAAGGCGATGACCGCTGGTATGTCGATGCCCGCCATGCTGGTCGGGTTAACGCGCGAAGCAACTACCGGCTGCGCTATGGGGCGGCCAGTGACGGGCGCTACTTCGATGACTTCGGCGGCGAGTTTGGTGAAAGCAGTCGCGCCAGTATGGAGCGTTTGGCGCAGGTCGATTATCGTGGTGAGCGCTGGCAGCTTGATGCTCGAGCTCAAGGTTTTCAGCGCTTGGAAGACCCGCTCAACGAACGCGACAAGCCGTTCTATCGCTTACCGAGCTTAAGCGCCAATGCCAACTGGCAATTGGGCAATGGTTTCTATAGCCAATGGCGCTCCAATGCGACCTATTTCTGGCGGGATGTAAATGAGCAGCGAGTGATTGAGCGTGAGGCCGCCACGGGTAGTCGTGTGCATCTAACGCCAGCCGTTGGCTGGCGGTTTGAGCGGCCCTGGGGCTACCTGGAGCCACGAACAGAGCTTTGGCATACCGACTATCAATTGGATTACGGCGAGCGCGACACGCAGCGTGGCGATTCTCCCAGTCGCAGCATTGCGATAACCTCGGTGGACAGCGGCTTGGCATTTGATCGTGAGCTCTCCCTAGTGGGGCGCGACTATCGCCAAACCCTAGAACCCCGCTTGAACTACGCTTATGTCCCGCGTACTGATCAGAGCGAATTACCCGATTTTGACAGCCGCGAGCGAGCCTTCTCCTGGGGGCAACTCTGGTCGGCCCAGCGTTTTTCCGGCACCGACCGTGTGGGCGACCTCAATCGGCTCTCTTACGGCGTACAGTCGCGCTTGATTGAAGATGCTTCTGGTCGTGACCGGCTCTCGTTTGGGATCGGGCAGAGCGTTTATTTTGATGATCGTCGAATTGATATTGAGGGTGATGCTGATACGCTACCCCCGCGCACGGATGATGAGCGTTACTATCAGGCCACGCGCGATAAATCTCCACTGGTCACACGTATCGATTGGCAGATTAGCGACCGTTGGAGTACTGGCTACGATTTGCTTTACGATGATGACCGTGACCGCACCGAACGCTCAAGCGTGGATGTGCGCTATCGTCATCCTAAAGGTCACGTAGTAAATCTTGGCTATCGGTGGGAAATCCAAAACTTTGACCCTGGCGTAGAAGCTAGTGATGACAGCTTCCGTAACTACGATCGTGAGGAGTGGGACCTGTCATTTGCGTGGAAGGCAAGCTCCCAGATTGATCTAATCGGTCGTTACATTCACGATCAAACCAATGACCGCTCTCTCGAGCAACTGGCAGGCGTACAGTGGACTAATTGCTGTTATGGCCTGCAGTTAGTCTGGCGTGAATGGGTCGACGATGATGATACTGCTCGCATTGATGATGATTTTAATGATCGCGGGCTGTTTTTACGCTTCGTATTCCGTGGCCTAGGTGGCGTGGGACAGAATGCGGACAGCTATTTTGAACAGACCATTCCTGGCTATCGTCCGACTGCCCTGTAAATGACTTCCATCGAATGGCTAATGAAAGAGACGTTTGTTATGAAAATGAGAAAGCCCTTGCTAGGCCGAATGACACAGCTCTCTGCGGGTAGCCTACTCGCTGTATGTTTAGGCGCTAGCTTTGCGTTGGCGCCGCTGACGCTCCATGCGCAGAACTTCCAGTCCACTCAGCGTCAGGCATTGGATAGTGTCGTGGCCGTGGTTAATAACGATGTCATCATGCGTAGTGAGCTCGATGACCGAATGGCGCAAATTGAGCAGCAGGCCCAGGCACAGGGTGGCAATCTGCCGCCGCGTACCCAGCTTGAACAGCAAGTGCTTGAGCGCATGGTGATGGAAGAGATCCAGCTACAGATGGCGGAAGATGCCAGCCTGACCATCGACGACACTGAGCTCAACGGTCAGGTTCGTTCTATCGCCGAATCAAACGGCATGACGCTGGATGAATTTGCCGATGCGGTGGAAGCAGATGGCCTAACGCTTGCTAGCGTGCGTGAAGATGTCCGTCGCGAGATGCTGATGCGCCAAGTGCAGCAGCGCCAAATCAGTAATCGGGTCTCGGTCAGTGATCGTGATGTTGAACGCTTTCTTGACCAGCAGCAGGGGCAGACCGGCGAGCAAAACTTTATTGAAGAGACGCGTGCCCGTCATGTGCTGATTACGCTGACCCCGAACCGTGATGAAAACCAAGCCCGTGCGCGAGCGGAAGAGGTGCGCCAGCGGCTAATGCAAGGCGAAGATTTTGCCTCGGTGGCACGCGAGTATAGCGATGACAGCGGCACGGCTCTAAACGGCGGCGAGCTGGGCTGGGTTCGCCCTGGCCAAACCGTGCCGGCATTTGAGGAAGCCATGCGTGAACTAGACGTTAATCAAGTTTCACAACCGGTGCGCTCTCAATTTGGCTACCACGTGATTGAAGTGGAAGAGCGTCGCCGCCAGAACGTTACCCAAGAGAGCCAGCGTGAGCAGGTGCGTCAAGCGATCTTTCAGCGGCGTGCGAACGAAGAACTAGAGACCTGGCAGCAAGAGATTCGCTCCCAGGCCTTTGTCGATATTCGTCTCTAATGGCAGATAGTGCCTCTCTGCCAGGCAACGCCCTGCCGGTAGTCGTGACCACTGGCGAACCCGCAGGGGTTGGCCCTGAGCTAACGTTAATGCTGGTGTCCCGGGGCCTGCTTCCCTCGAATACCGTGGCCATTGGCGATCCAGACATGCTGCGCCAGCGTGCCACCGCGCTGGGGCTTAATGTCACCGTGGCCGAGTGTTCGGTAGGTGAGTGTCCCGTGGGTACGCAGGTATTGCCTGTTTGGCCTGTCGCGCTTAAAGCGCCCGCTAAGCCGGGCGTTCTTGATCCGACCAACGCCGATTATGTGCTTTCCACCCTAGCGCTGGCAGTCGATGCCTGCCAGCGTGGCCAGGCTGCTGCCATGGTGACGGCACCGCTGCATAAAGGCGTGATTATAGAAGGCGGACACCCCGGTTTTACCGGCCATACGGAATGGTTGCGTGATGCCTGCGGTGTTGATGACGTGGTGATGATGCTGGCCACCGATGCGGCACTGCATGCGATGTCGCCAGAATGGCAGGGAAGTGGTGATCTGCGCGTGGCGCTGGTGACGACTCACTTGCCGCTGCGCAAAGTTGCCGACGCCATCACCTTTGAGCGCGTCACCCGCATCAGCCGATTGCTGGCGGCAGATTTGCAGCGCCAGTTTGGGATTGCCAAGCCGCGTATTGCAGTGTGTGGTCTGAACCCTCACGCCGGTGAAGATGGCCATCTGGGCCGCGAAGAGCTGGATATCATTATCCCCGCGCTAGATGCTCTGCGCGCTGAGGGAATGGATATTCGTGGCCCCTTGCCTGCCGACACGCTATTTACCCCCCGGCACTTGGCAGGTGTCGATGCCGTACTGGCGATGTACCATGATCAGGGCTTGGCGGTGTTAAAATACGCAGGCTTCGGTCAGGCCGCCAATATTACCTTGGGCTTGCCACTGGTGCGCACGTCGGTCGACCATGGCACCGCGCTGGATCTGGCAGGCAAAGGCGTGGCAGACCCAGGCAGCCTAAACGTCGCTATTGCGCTTGCACGCCGTTTAGCTGACCAGCGAGTGTCTGCTGCTGTTTAGCATTTGCTGCGAAACACTCCCGATTGAATCCGCACTCCAAGGAACACCGTTTGATGTCTACTGTGCCCCAACACCGCGCTCGTAAACGCTTTGGTCAGAATTTTTTGCGCGACCTTGGCATTATTTCGCGGATCGTTCGTGCCGTTGGCCCACGCTCGTCGGATCGCCTTGTCGAAATCGGCCCAGGGCAGGGCGCGCTGACAGAGCCGCTGCTGGAAGCGGCGGGGCATCTCGAGGTAATTGAACTCGACCGGGATCTTATCCCTGGCCTGCGAGTGCAATTTTTTAACTACCCCGACTTTGTGATCCATGAAGGTGACGCGCTGAAGTTTGATTTTGCCGCGCTGAAAGGCGAGGGGCCTGCGCTGCGCGTGGTGGGTAACCTGCCCTATAACATTTCCACGCCGCTGATCATCCATTTGCTGGCCGCGGGAAGTGCGATTGAAGATATGCACTTTATGCTGCAAAAAGAGGTCGTTGAACGTTTGGCCGCTGAGCCTGGCGGCACAGATTGGGGGCGCCTTTCGGTCATGGCGCAGTATTACTGTCAGGTCGAGCAGCTGTTTATCGTGCCGCCAGAAGCGTTTGTGCCACGGCCCAAAGTCGACTCCGCCATTGTGCGCTTAACTCCCCACGAAACGCTGCCCCACACGGCGGATGATCCCACGCTGCTGTTTGAGCTGGTGAAGCTCGCCTTTGGCCAGCGGCGCAAAACGCTGCGCAATAACTTTAAAGGGCGGGTAACGGCCGACACCCTGGAAGACCTGGGGATTGATCCCATCCGCCGCCCGCAAACATTGACAGTCGCCGAGTACGTGGCCATTGCCAATCGCGTGGCGGCGGATGAAACGGCAAGCAGTGAACGGGGCGCCCAAGCGTGAGTAGTTTAGCGATCGAGGTCAGTGTTGCGCCGAGCTACCGTGCCGACGAATCCAATGAGGTGGAATCGCGCTATGTGTTTAGCTACACGGTGACGGTTCATAACCAAAGCCCGCATAGCGTTCAACTGATGGCGCGCTATTGGAAAATCACCCAGGGCAGCGGCGACTGTCAGGAAGTGCGTGGCAAAGGCGTGGTCGGCCATCAGCCGTTGATTGGCCCCGGCCAAAGTTTTCGCTATACCAGCCGTGCCATTCTTCAAACGCCGGTGGGGGTGATGGAAGGCGCCTACACGCTGCTGGACACGTCCACGCAGCGCGCCTTTGAAGTGACGATAGCACCGTTTAGATTGGCGGCACCGCTCCAGCTCCATTAAATGATCGACGCTAACTTGGTTTCCAAGTGATCACAAAGCCGCAGGGCCAACTGCACCAGCGTTAATGTGGGGTTGGCATGGCCTGCGCTGGCAAACACGCTGGAGCCCGCTACGTAAAAATTTTCCTGGGCAAACAGTCGACAGTCGCGGTCGACGATCCCTTCTTCTGGCGTAACGCTCATGCGTGTACCACCCATGTGGTGGCGTCCTGCCAGCTCGCCATCGGTGGGTAGCTGCACGGGAGTGTCGGCTAACCAGTCAGCCAGCTGTAGCCTGCCTACCTCGTTATCACGCAGATACTCACCCAGCAGTAGCATGCTCTCACGAATGGTGCGACGGTCAAGCTCAGACTGCTGCCACACCAAGCGGCTGCGGGGTACACCCAGTTTGTCCAGCTCTTGACTGAGTTCGATGCGATTCTCAAAGCGCGGCTCTTGTTCCCAGGCGGCTCTGAGTACTGCGCCATGTATTACCTTTCCCTGTGCTTGCCATACCCGAAGCCGTCCGGCTAAGGCTGGCGCTTGTTCCACGAGCTCCTCAATTAGCTCCTGAGTGGCTTCAGCATTCATGCGGTGTAACCGCAGGCCACAATTCAGTATTTGACGCGATTCTAGGGCGTCAGCGATGGGCGAAAGAAATATATTGTACTCATCGTCCATGCCCAGAGCCGCTGGCTCAAACAGCAGCGCTTTTCCCACCGTGGCGTGGGGGTGCTCCATCCAATAGCGACCCAGGGTGGCGTGCTGAGGTATTAATTGTCTTTGGGATTGTTGGTTGCACCACAGTAGCAAGCGTGAGTTCTCTATACCGCCGCAGGCCAGTACAAAATAGCGAGCGCGTACTGAGCGATAATCACCTTGGTAATTTTGAAACGTGGCGCTAATGACGGTGCCATTTTGGGTCTCCAGCGCCATTAAATTGGCCGTAAGACAGCACTCAAGCGTGGTCGATTCGCGTAGCGTTTCAGCGTACTTATCTTTCAAGCGTGTCGGGTTGCCCAGTGAAAAATAGATGCGCTTCAATCCAGCACCAGGAACAGTCTGGTCGGCGGGGGGCACTTCTAAGTCGAGTAACTTGGCGGCAGTGCGATAGTAGGGTGATAGCGCTCCCCGCTCAATTGGCCATGCTGTCTCGCTGGCAGCTGCCTTGGCGCGAAAGTCATAGCCGTCTAGCGGGCGACAAACGCCGCCCCAATGGTTAGTAGATCCCCCTAAATAGCGCAGTCGAGCACCATAAAGAGGAATATAGGGGTCGCCGACGACGTCGCCTCGATAACACTCCTGAGAGCGTTCGCTGTAATCAGCGTCGCCACCTTCGCACAGCAACACGCGGTGCCCTCGCTCGGAAAGTGTGACCGCCATGGAAATGCCCGCTGCGCCAGCGCCGATTATACAAACATCAAAAGCGTCGCTGTCTTCGCTGATCTGTTCAAAATCGATGTACATCAGCGGTCACCCGCCTTGAGCAACCAACCCTTCACCATCACAGGCGCGCTAGCGGGGGAGCGTTGAGTGGCAGATGCCTGAACGACAGGTAACAGTGCTGTGCCGGGCAGGACCATGGCGCCAATGCCCGCAAGGGTAGCGGCCCGTAGCAGCCCACGTCGGGTAGGATCCATCGACATAAAGGTATGTTTTCCTTAACAGGGGGGTGAATCGACATGACTTGCTAGAGTGGCTGGGCTGGCTGATATGTCCTGTGAGAGCGGCCAGTTGAAATTTATAGTGATCCAAATCGGCCATTTTCACCAGCGTTATTCGTCCACATACAACCTCAACGACAGGCAGAATAGGCCGCCGAGATGTTAGTATTTAACGCATTCATTTGCTCAAAAAGGCCTTACGCATGAGTACCTATGCGATCGGCGATTTACATGGCTGTTACGCTGAATTTGTCGCGCTACTGGAAACACTGAGTTTTGACCCTCAGCGGGATACGCTTTGGCTGGTGGGTGATTTGATTAACCGTGGCCCTGGTTCTTTAGCGTGCTTGCGAGAAGTGCAGGCGCTCGGCAGCGCTGCACGGTGCGTGCTGGGCAATCATGACTTCCACTTACTGGTCGTTGCCCGGGGTGGCGGTAAACTTAAAAAACATGACACGCTGAGCGATATTCTTGACGCTCCTGACCGCGAGAGGTTGCTGGACTGGCTACAAAGCCAGCCGCTCAGTGTGCTCGAACAGCGCACGCTAATGACCCATGCCGGTCTACTGCCCCAGTGGAGCGTGCCTCAAACCCAATCATTTGGCCATGAAGTCGAAGCAGCGTTGGCAAGCGATACCTCGGGCGCCTTTTTGACCCAGCTATTTGGCAACCAGCCAGACCGCTGGCGCGACGATCTAGATGGGATGGATCGGCTTCGCATGATCGTCAATGTGTTTACCCGAATGCGCTTTATTGATGCCGAGGGGCGTTTGGACTTTGCCGCCAAAGAAGGGCTTGAAAGTGCCCCAGAGGGCTTTCTACCCTGGTTTCAATACCCCCGTGCAGACGACACACAGCTGTTGTTTGGTCACTGGGCGGCACTAGAGGGGAGGGCGCCGCATGCGCAGGTGTCGGTCGAAGCGCTGGATACCGGCTGCGTGTGGGGCGGGCGTTTGACTGCGCTAAACCTCGACAGCGGTGAGCGCACCAGCGTTCCCAGCCGCCAGCGGGGAAACTAGAGAGCGTTATGGACAAAAATGCGACGCAACAACGCAAGGATACTCGGTTAGCGGGTCTTCAGGTTTATCGTGTCGGCGGCGCGGTGCGCGATGCGTTGCTCGGTTGGCCGGTTGTCGATAATGATTGGGTCGTGGTGGGCGCCACGCCAGAAGCCATGCGCAAACGTGGCTTTAAGCCGGTGGGGCGCGATTTTCCGGTGTTTTTGCATCCTGACACCGCCGAGGAGTATGCGCTTGCGCGGACTGAGCGAAAGTCAGGGCGTGGCTATGCCGGGTTTGAAGTGCATGCCAGCCCTGATGTCACTCTGGAAGAGGATCTGTTACGCCGCGATCTAACCATTAATGCGATTGCCCAGAGCGTTGAGGGGGAGCTAACCGACCCGTTTAATGGCCAGGGAGATATCGAGCAACGCGTGCTGCGACATATCTCGGTCGCGTTTAGTGAAGATCCATTGCGAGTTCTGCGCACGGCGCGCTTTCTGGCCCGCTATGCATCGTTGGGGTTTACCATCGCTGACGGGACGTTAGAGTTGATGCGCCAAGTAAGCCGCAGCGGTGAACTTGAACACTTGGCCGCCGAGCGGGTGTGGGTAGAAACTGAAAAGGCGCTTGGCGAGCCACGTCCTGAGGTTTATTTCACTACTCTTGAGCGCTGTGAAGCGCTCCCTGTTTGGTTTTCAGAGCTCATGGGTTCGTTGCTGGCGCAAGGATTGGCGGCAATGCATCTGACGCCTCAGCGCAGTACGTTAGCCGTGGCGCATTGGCGTTACGCACAGTTAGTGTCGCCGTTAAGTGCTGAGCAGCGCGATGCCTTGGCGGCGCGGCTCAAGCTGCCGAACCGGGTGGCCCAGTTAGCGCGCCATACTGCACTCACTCACGCGCTGCTGGCCGTGCCCCTTGAAAGTCAGGGCGTGCTGCACTGGCTGGAACGGTTAGATGGCTGGCGGAAGCCCGAGCAGGTCGAAGAGCAGCTGGCGCTCGTCTCAATCCTGGCGCCTGAACAAGTAATGCAGCTGAATAATGCTTGGCAAGCGGCTAGTGGGATCAGTCCTCAGGCCTTAATTGCCGAAGGATATCAAGGTGCAGCGCTGGGTGAGGCGATACGCACACGGCGTGGGCAAGCCGTCGCGGAAGCGATTGAGTAGCCGGTTATCGGCGCGCCGCGGCCAACCGGGGTGCCTCATCCGCCTGGGAGATCCAGCGGCCCCGCCAGCTAAAATTGACTGCCCACAGGCGCTGACTACCGAGCTCGAAGGCTTCCCATAGTGCCCCATAGGAAGTATCGCTGAGAGGGTGGCGCTCAGTGGGCAGAAGCTCAGCAAGCGGCTGTAGCACGAACGCATTGTGCGTTATTTCGCCACGTGGCAGCGTGACGTCATCGATGGTACCGCAGAGGCTGCCCACCGTGAGCAAATCGATATCTAGCGCGCGGGGGCTAAATTTGGCCGTGTTGGCGCGCCGGCCATGCGCGATTTCCAACTGCTTGCTCCACGCCTGAAGCTCGCCAGGGGACCAGTCACTGTGAAAGGCCACCACTAGGTTATAGAAGTTGCGGTTGTCGATAAAACCGACAGGCTCGCTTTCAAACACACGCGAAATTTGCAGCGCGCCAAACGTATCAGCAAGCACATCGAGGCAGTAGCGAATATGCCGTACAGGCTCGATATTGCTTCCTAAACTAACCGTCACCAGCTTCATGCGCTGGGCCCCTGCGTTGCCTCTGATAAAGTGCCGCGGGTGATTTCCAGACCGACGCTGGCCGCGTTAGGCACCGCGCCGGGCTTACGCACAGTGAGGCGTAACCAGGTAACAGGGAATTCTGAGCGCAGACACTCTGCGAGGCGTTCGGCGAAGGTTTCGACCAAGGCGAATTGATGCTCGTTGGCAAATTGTTGAATGCGCTGACAAATGGCGGCGTAATCCAGGGTCAGACGTAAATCGTCGGTAGCCGCCGCTGAGCGTATATCGGTCGCCAAGACTAAATCTAAGCTTAGCGACTGTTGAATAGAGCGCTCCCAATCATAGACACCGATGACGGTATCGACCTTCAACGCTTCAATCAAAATACGATCCATTTTGCCTTCCCCTGCTGCAACAAGCCGGCGATTGTACGTTAGGATGGGGCTAAACGACAGCGGACCGGGCTAACAGCACGGTCTACAACGCGAGCAGAGCGTCATGCTATGGATAGTGGTGGGGTATTTAAGCGGCAGTTGGCTGGCAGCACTGAGCGTTTGCCGCCTGGCTGGCGTGGGTGACCCTCGTCAACATGGCTCGTTTAACCCAGGCTTTTCTAACGTGCTGCGCCTGTATGGCCCCCGCTTGGCGGCAGCGACACTGCTGCTAGACGCCTTAAAAGCTATGCCTGCCGTGCTGGGTGTCAAACTCATGAATTGCCCGATATGGATGCAGGGGTTGGTTGGGTTAGCGGTGTTATTAGGCCACAGCTTCCCACTCTGGCACGGCTTTCGTGGCGGAAAGGCGGTTGCCAGTGCATTTGGAGCGCTGCTGGTATTGGTGCCGAATGTCGCGCTACTCACTGCGTTGGTATGGGCACTGCTGGTTTGGCAGCTAAAGACGGCGGCGATGGCTTCACTAATGAGTGCTTTGGTGGCGCCGCCGATATGCGCGTGGCTGGCGCCTGAGTATTTTATAGTAGTTGGCGGCTTCAGTTTGTTGGTGCTGGCTCGCCACGGGCTCAATATTCGTCGACTGCGTCGCGGTGAAGAGCCGCCGTTTCGCGGCTCGTAGCGCTGCTAGCTGTCAGCAACCGTCGGCGGCGTCAGTTGGTTCAGCGGCCAGCGGGGCGTCGCCTGCATGAGACCGGGGGTATCGCTTTCGCCTGCGGCAAGGCGTTGAGCACCCACGTAGGCAATCATGGCGCCGTTATCGGTGCAGAACCGACCGCGCGGATAGTAGGCGCGCGCCTGACGCTTTTGACACTCGACCTGTAGCCGCTCGCGCAGCCGATGATTGGCGCTAACGCCACCCGCCACTACCAAGCGCTTGAGGCCGGTTTGATCCAGCGCCCGACGGCACTTAATCACTAGCGTATCGACAACGGCTTCTTCAAAAGCGCGGGCTACATCGGCGCGCGCTTGATCGTCGAGTTCGCCAGCTGCCTCTAATTGGCGAATGGCCGTCATGGTATGGGTTTTCAAGCCTGAAAAACTAAAGTCGAGCCCGGGCCGGTCGGTCATGGGTCGTGGGAAGCGAAAGCGTTTGGGGTTGCCCTGCTCTGCGAGTTTGGCCACCAGAGGGCCTCCCGGGTAGGCCAGACCCAGCATCTTGGCCGCTTTATCAAACGCTTCGCCTGCAGCGTCATCCACCGATTCACCGAGCAGTTCATAACGGCCCAGCCCCTGCACTTCGACAAGCTGGGTGTGACCGCCCGAAACCAGCAGGGCCACAAACGGAAACTCCGGTGGTTCATCTTCCAGCATCGGTGCCAGCAAATGGCCCTCCATGTGGTGGACGCCCAGCACGGGAATATTTAATGCCCGTGCCATGCCGTGAGCGGTGCTGGCGCCCACCATTAATGCGCCGACTAAGCCTGGGCCTGCTGTGTAGGTAATGCCGTCCAGATCATGGCGCGTCAAGTTGGCGTCGCTAAGCACCTGCTCGATCAACGGCAGCAGCTTGCGGGTATGGTCCCGGGAGGCGAGCTCGGGGACTACACCGCCAAATTCGGCATGCATGGCGATTTGACTATATAGCGCATCGGCAAGTAGCCCTTTGCCGCCGATGAGCGAGGTATCGTAAAGCGCGACGCCCGTTTCGTCACAGGATGTTTCAATGCCCAAAACACGCATAAAGAGCGACTCATTAAAGATATAAAGGTAAAATCATCAAGGCCATAGTTTAGCATTGTCGCCACCGGTGAGCGTAAGCATTTGCAAAGATAGCCAGTGACGACTAGACTACTGTGCGCTGTAAAACTGGGTCGTACACCGCGTTTCAAATCGAAATTTTGCGATGTACGTACTATCCGAACTCAAGACTCCTTAAGGTAGGTGAGTGCTTAATGCCTTCTGTAAAAGTACGTGATAACGAGCCGTTTGACGTCGCCCTGCGTCGCTTCAAGCGTTCTTGCGAAAAAGCCGGTGTTCTCTCTGAAGTACGCCGCCGCGAGCACTATGAGAAGCCGACTGCTGAGCGTAAACGCAAAGCGGCAGCTGCCGTAAAACGCCACGCTAAGAAAGTTCAGCGTGAGCAAAAGCGTTTCGAACGGCTCTATTGATCCGTACCCGAGGGGGCCTGCGCTGTTAGCTGGTCGTCTCAAGAGGGATGCCAAGCGGCCGCCACTAGGTGGCCGTTTGTTTTGGACTGTCGTTTTTTCAAAGCTGCCGTTACCCATGATTTTCACTGCTCAGAGTGCCCTTGCGTGGCAATGACCTGATGATCTTGAATGGTGTTTTCAAAAGCAGCTTTTAAAAAATAGTTTTTAGAAATAGTTTTTAGCAACAGTTTTTAAAAACAGTCCCGAAAGTTAGCGCGTTGCGCGAGGATGCCCGACGTTCATGGCAGGCCAAATTCCACAGCGTTTTATCGATGACCTATTAGGCCGCGTTGATGTGGTCGAGGTGGTCGGTGAGCGTGTGCAACTGAAAAAGGCCGGCCGTAACTACTCCGGGCTATGCCCCTTTCATCAAGAGAAAACCCCATCGTTTACCGTTAGCGCAGATAAGCAGTTTTATCACTGCTTTGGCTGCGGAGCGAATGGGAATGCACTACGCTTCTTGATGGAGTACGACAAACTGCCGTTTCCCGAGGCGGTGGAGCAGTTAGCTGGGCGTCTAGGGATTGAAGTGCCTCGCGAAGGGGCTGACGACCCGCGCGCTCAGCAGCGTGAAAAGAAGCGCAAAGAGGGCGTTAACCTGCTTGAACTCGCCGCCAGCTTTTATCGCGAGCGTTTGAAAATGCAGGAGGGTCAATCCGCCCAGCGCTATTTGTCGGGTCGTGGGCTCTCGGATGAAGTGATCAAGACGTATGGTATCGGTTACGCGCCCGCTGGCTGGGAAGCCCTAAAGCAGCATCTTAGCGAGCGCGGTATCGGTGAGCCGGTTCAGGTCGAATACGGTCTACTGATTCATCGTGAAGATACCGGGCGTACCTATGACCGCTTTCGGGATCGGGTGATGTTTCCGATTCGTGACTTGCGTGGGCGCACCATTGCGTTTGGCGGGCGAGTGATGGGCGATGATCAGCCCAAATACCTCAACTCGCCGGAAACGCCCGTGTTCCATAAAGGCCGCGAACTCTATGGCTTGTATGAAGCACGCCAAGCCTCCAGCAAGCTTGAACAGCTTGTCATGGTGGAAGGCTATATGGATGTCGTGGCGCTGGCGCAGTTCGGTATTCATAACGCGGTGGCCACGCTGGGAACCGCCACTACAGAAGATCATTTGACCCGTCTGTTTCGGCTGGTGAGTCGTGTGGTGTTCTGTTTTGACGGCGACCGCGCCGGGCGGCAGGCGGCGAGCCGGGCATTGGAAACCGCCTTGCCGCAAATGATCGATGGGCGCGAAGCGCGTTTTCTGTTTCTGCCCGAGGGAGATGACCCTGACACGCTCGTGCGTCGAGAGGGTGCGCAGGCGTTTCAGGATCGCGTCACCTGTGCGATGCCGCTGTCAGAGTTCCTGTTCGAGCAAGCAGCCCAAGGGCGCGACTTGAATACGGTGGAGGGGCGTGAGCGGTTTGCCAGTCAGGTGCTGGAGGCATTGAACAAAGTGCCTGATGGCATGCTCAAATCACTACTGTTTGAGTCATTGGCGCAGCGAAGCGGCTTAGCGCAAGAGCAATTGAAAGCACTGCTCGAAAAGCGTACCCAGGCGGCACAGCGACAGCGTTCACAGGGGTCGGCTGAAGCAGAAGCCGATGCGCCTTTGTCGGCATCAATGGCGGGGCCGGTTTCAGCAGCGCCCGCTAAAGGGGCGCGGACCCGCACGCAGGTACTATCCCCTGTCGGGCGTATTATCCAGCTGTTGCTTCACGAGCCTAACTTGGTGGCTGCGTTGCCTGATCAGTTGGATTGGCTGCCAGAGGATGATGACACGCCGTTATGCCACGAGCTGATTGCGTTGCTCAAGGCAGGGCGCTATCGCAGCCCTCAGGTGGTGTTGGCGCATTTTCAGGGCAGCCAGCAAGGCCAGGCGTTGGCGGCCTTCGCTAAGCGTGAATTGTTGATACCTAAGGCAGATCGGGAAGCCGAGCTGACTAGTTGGGTGGAGCATTTGCAGCATGTTCAGCGTCAACGTTCTCCCCACGAGGAGTACGCCGCGCTGCTAGCGCAGGAGCGCGCCGGGCAAAAGCTTGATAAGGAGCAGCGCCAGCGTTTGGCAAGCTTGGTAATGCAGCTTGCTCAGCGCTAATAAGGCGGTGTTTTGAGCGCTGGGGTTGAATTCCTGACGTTTCAGCACCAGATACAGGGTCAGCCACCGAGCGCTGGTCTAACCGAACAACCTAACACACCTGATTGACCGCGCAAATACGTCAAGCTGGAAAAATTCCGGTGAATTACGCTATACTGTTCGGCTTGTTGAGTTTAATCGATTCAGCGCTCCAGGTGTTTCATTCTTCTTCGTCGAGATAGGGTTTCTATGGCTGGAAATGCGCAGCAGCAGTCACGTCTGAAGGAGTTGATCGCTCGAGGCAAGGAACAGGGCTACCTGACCTATGCCGAGGTCAACGACCATCTACCCGAGGATATCGCCGACCCGGATCAAGTGGAAGACATCATTGGCATGATCAACGACATGGGTATTAGTGTCGTTGAAGAAGCGCCTGATGAAGACACTTTGATGATGTCGGATCACTCCACGGACGAGTCCGCTGCGGAAGAGGCCGTAGCGGCCCTTGCCGCCGTGGAAAGCGATGTAGGCCGCACCACTGACCCCGTCCGCATGTACATGCGTGAGATGGGCACGGTTGAGCTTCTAACCCGTGAAGGCGAAATTGAAATCGCCAAGCGGATCGAAGAGGGCACCCGTGAGGTGATGTCGTCTCTGGCCTATTTGCCGGGGGCCGTCGCGTCCATTCTGGATGCCTATGACGCCACTCAGGATGAAGAGGCGCCGGGACGACTCTCGGATCTCTTCTCGGGCTTCATTGACCCTGATGAGGGGATCCCCGGTGTCGCTGAGGCAGAAGTGCCGGAGCCGGAGCCCGAAGCCGACCTTGATGACGAGGTCGAAGGGGATGGCGAAGACGAGGACGAGGATTCCACGGCTAGCGAAGGCGGTCCGGATCCAGAAGAGGCGCGTGCACGTTTCGAACAGATTCGTGAGCAGAACGCACTGGTAGAAGCAGCGTTTGCCAAGCACGGTCGCGGTAGCTCTGAGCTGAAGGCTGAGCAGGCCCGCCTGGCAGTGCTGTTCTCGCCCATCAAGCTGGTACCCAAGCACTTTGAGCGCCTGGTCGGCCAAGTGCGTATCAGTGTCGAGCAAGTGCGTGCCCAGGAAAAAGCGGTCATGCAGCTGTGCGTGAAAAAAGCCAAGGTGCCGCGCAAAACGTTTATCAAGTCGTTTCCGGGTAACGAGTCACGCAAAACGTGGCTGGATGATTTCCAGGCAGCGCAGAGCAAGTACGCTGACCGTCTTGAGCCGCTGCGCGCCGATATCGCTCGTGCCCAGCGCAAGATCGCCTTTGAAGAAGACATGGTGCAGCTCTCGGTTGCCGATCTCAAAGAGGTGAATCGCAAGCTCTCCATTGGCGAGGCGAAAGCGCGCCGTGCCAAGAAAGAGATGGTCGAAGCTAACTTGCGTCTGGTGATCTCGATTGCCAAGAAGTACACCAATCGTGGTTTGCAGTTCCTGGATCTCATTCAGGAAGGCAACATCGGCTTGATGAAAGCGGTCGATAAGTTCGAATACCGCCGTGGCTACAAGTTCTCGACCTATGCCACGTGGTGGATTCGTCAGGCAATCACCCGTTCGATTGCTGATCAGGCGCGCACCATTCGTATTCCGGTGCATATGATTGAGACCATCAACAAGCTCAATCGCGTTTCGCGTCAAATGCTGCAGGAAATGGGTCGTGAGCCGACGCCGGAAGAGCTCGGCGAACGCTTGGAAATGCCCGAAGACAAAGTACGCAAGGTGCTCAAAATCGCCAAAGAGCCGATCTCCATGGAGACGCCGATTGGTGATGATGATGATTCACACTTGGGCGACTTTATCGAAGATGGCACCATGCTGCTGCCGATCGATATGGCCACCGGTGAAGGCCTTATCGAAGCGACGCGTAACGTATTAGGTGGCTTGACTGCACGTGAAGCAAAAGTGCTGCGTATGCGTTTTGGTATCGATATGAATACCGACCATACGTTGGAAGAGGTAGGCAAGCAGTTTGACGTGACGCGTGAGCGAATCCGTCAGATTGAAGCCAAAGCGCTGCGTAAGCTGCGTCACCCCAGCCGCTCTGAGCCGCTGCGTTCGTTCCTCGACGAGTGATCGATAGCTGCTGATACCTAAATAGTGGCTAAGACCTAAAAAGCCCGCCGTTCACTGAACGGCGGGCTTTTTTATGTTTGGCCTAGCGTAATGGGTTTGCCCAATAGAAAGCGTTATGCAGGCGTTTGGCGTTGAGTCTTATAAATGCGCCGAGCCAACAGCAGCAGCTCCAGTGTGGCGATCAAAATCAAGCTGTAACCGAGAAGCTCCACGACTTCTTCAGCGACACTCTTAAAGGTTCCTGAATAGCTATCTTCGAGTATTAATTGCCAAAACTCTTGCCGGCCATACAGGCGCGAGAAGATATACGTGGTCAGTACGCCCGCCGTAAACAAGCCAAAGGCGAAAGTATTGCTGTAATGGGCAAACTCAACGAGGAAACGATTACGTTGCTTAACCACCCAAAAGAGAGCAGGGAAAATGATCAGCGCTACTAGCACTTTCCAAGTGTTATCAGCGACATAGTTATCCAGGAAATGATCTTGCTCGCGCACCAGTGAGGCCGATACAAACGCGAGTAGCAGCAGGCTGACGGTGGGCCATACCCTAAGCACCTGGCGAATATAAAGCAGCATGGCGCAGCAGGTGGCCAGCACGAGTGTTTGCGTAAATTCAGTAAAACCCAGCTCAGAAAACCGCACTGAGGGAAGATAAAGCGCTTCAAAATAGGCGCCTTGCGTAATCGCACCAATGAAAAATACGTATAACACCGCACGTACTAAAATGGTTTGAAACCCTATTGGCCAGGGAGGGGGAGAAGACATACCGACATCCTTTGTGGGTAAGCAGCGTCGTGACGTGCATATGCAAACATGCAGGGGTGAATGTTCATTATATCGTCACACTTCTGTGTTCGCACGTCGATATTGTGGTTATTCGCTCGACGTTTGGTCGTCGCCCCTGCAAAGTGTTAAATGGGCAGGCAATAACAACGTTGTGAGAGGTTATCGGCATGGCTATTAGTGTGTTTGATCTTTTTCGTATTGGTATTGGACCCTCCAGTTCCCATACGGTCGGGCCGATGCGCGCTGCGCGTGATTTTGCCATGGTGATCGAAGACGCCTCCGTCACGCGAGTCGTGGTAAGACTTCATGGCTCACTGGCCGCCACCGGCGTGGGTCACGGTACCGATCAAGCCGTTATCATGGGGCTCATGGGAGAGGCACCGGAAAGCATCGACCCCGATACGATTGCATCGCGATTGAAGCAATTGGAGGCGGGCGAGCCGTTGCTGCTGGCCAATGGGCAGCCGATCGTCTTTGAACATGGCCGGGATGTCGAGTGGGATGACACCTGCCTACCGTTTCATCCCAATGCCATGGTGTTGAGCGCCTACTCTAACGATACGCTGTTGGCGACAAATACCTATTACTCACTGGGCGGCGGCTTTTATGTCGACCAAGCCAAAGCCGATCAAGGCGAAGTGGGTGAAGACCGTACGACATTACCCTATCCCTTCAACACCGCCGCCGAGTTGCTGGCACTGTGCAAGCAGCATCGACTGCGCATTAGCCAGTTGATGATGGAGAATGAGAAAGCCTGGCGAAGTGAGACGGCCATTCGTGAAGAACTGCTGACTATTTGGCAGGCCATGAGTGACAGTATTGAAAATGGCTTGCGTGCCACTGGGCACTTGCCGGGGGGGTTGAAGGTGCGTCGACGGGCACAGTTGCTGCATCAACAGCTGCTAAGTCCGCCGGAGAACCAGCGCCTCATTGTGTCGAGCTTCACCGTAATGGATTGGGTCAACGTGTTTGCGTTGGCGGTGAATGAAGAGAACGCCGCCGGTCGGCGAATGGTCACCGCGCCGACCAATGGGGCGGCGGGCATTGTGCCAGCCGTGTTGGCTTACTATTTGAAGTTCGAGCCTGATGCTAGCGAAGCGGATGTGGTGGATTTTCTGCTCACTGCGGGCGCTGTCGGCATCTTGTGCAAAAAGAACGCCTCCATTTCCGGCGCTGAAGTAGGTTGCCAAGGCGAAGTAGGCTCCGCCTGCGCCATGGCGGCGGCAGGACTTGCCGAAGTGCTGGGGGGCTCGCCGGGTCAGGTGGAAAATGCCGCTGAAATCGGTTTGGAACATAATCTGGGTTTGACCTGCGACCCGGTAGGCGGCCTCGTCCAAGTGCCTTGCATTGAGCGCAATGCGATTGCTTCTGTCAAAGCGATCAATGCTGCGCGCATGGCACTGCACGGCGATGGCGAACACTTTATATCGCTGGATAAAGTGATTCGCACCATGCGCGATACCGGCCGCGATATGCAGGATAAGTACAAAGAGACCTCCAAAGGTGGCCTCGCTGTCAATGCGATTGAGTGCTAAGTGGATGAATGCTTGGGCAATACACTGCCAATATTAGCCACTAGGTAATCCACCAACTGCCGTATTTTAGGTGATAAATGACGGTGGCGGGGGTAAACCGCCCACACGGCGGTATCGTGGTGCTGAAAGGGTTCAAGTACCGCTACCAGCTCGCCGCTGGCCAAATAAGGGGCCACGTAATAATCGGGTAACTGTGCAAGCCCCAGCCCTTTAAGGGCGGCATCTAATAGCGCCGGGCCGGAATTGCCGGTCCAGCACCCCTCGACGCGCACTTCGCGACGCTGCCCATTCACTTCAAAGAGCCAGTTAGGGCGTGAACCAATCAGGCAGCGGTGCTGGCCAAGCTCCGCTAAGGTATGCGGGCGTGGTGCTTGGCGAAAATAGTCCTGAGAGCCAACTATATATTCGCGGCGATCGCACAGGCGTCTGGCAATCAGGCTGGAATCTTTCAGTACCCCCATGCGAATGGCAATATCGTAGCCCTCTTCGATCAGCTCCACCGGCCGGTTAGTAAAGTGCATATGCACGTCCAACTGTGGGTGGAGACACTGAAAGTCATTTACTAACGGGGCAATAAAGCGCTCGCCAAACGTCGTTGCCGAGGTGAGTTTAAGCAATCCATTGGGTTTGGCCTGCAGCTCACTAAGCGCCTGCTCAGCATCGCGTAGCCCATCAAAAAGATGACGACAGTGCTCTACATAAGTAGCCCCCGCATCGGTCAGGCGGATTTGTCGAGTGGTGCGGTAGAGCAGCTGTACGCCCAACTGATTTTCGAGCTGGCTGACCAATCGGCTGATATGCGAAGTAGAGACCTTCAAATGGCGGGCAGCGGCAGAAAAAGTGCCCAGCCGCACCACCTCGACAAACGCTTCGATACGGCTCCAGTGCTGCACGCTGTCTCCTACCTGTTAAAAACGATTGTTGCTCAGTGACAATAATCTTGTGAGTGTATCCCGCTTTATCAATAGCGCCTAGCTGGCCTACACTGCTAGCATCTTTAGCGTATCAATGGAGTGTACAGCTTATGTCTAAATACTTACCCAAATGGTCGCGTGGTGCCCTGGCAATGGCGATTGGCGCTGGTTGTGCGGTTAGTGCTCAGGCCGAGCTACCCACGCAACAGCAAGAGCAAGCGCCTGGCTGGTTCCGAATGATGGTGGGAGATTATGAAGTTACCGCTCTCTACGACGGCCATACGGCGATTGATACTTCTTTGCTAAAAGGCATGGAACAAGAAGAGATTCTTCGCCACCTGGATGCGCTATTTATTGATGCCGAAAGCGGTATGCAAACCGCCGTCAATGCGTTCCTTATTCACACCGGTGAAAACTTGGTGCTGGTCGATGCCGGATCAGCCGCCTGCTTCGGCCCGTCGCTGGGACAGGTAGAGAGCAACCTGCGCGCTTCGGGCTATTCGCCAGACGATGTCGATACGGTGTTGATGACCCACTTACATCCCGATCACGTGTGCGGCTTAGCCAATGAGAGTGGTGAAGCGGTCTACCCCAACGCTGAATTACGTGCCAGCCAAGCCGATGCTGACTTTTGGCTGGACGAGGAGCGTGCAGCAGCGGCACCCGAAGGTAATCGCGCCTTCTTTGAAATGGCTCAAGACGCGGTAGCGCCTTACCAGGAAGCGGATCGCTTCAACCCTTTTACGCCCGGTGATGAGGTGTTGATGGGCATCGTTGCACAAGACAGCCATGGGCATACCGTGGGTCACTCAAGCTTTATGCTCAATAGCGATGACGAGGCCATGCTGGTGTGGGGGGACGTGGTACACAGCTACGGCGTGCAGTTTGCTGATCCTAGTGTCGCCATTGAGTTTGATTCCGATCCAGAGCAGGCCGTGCGCACGCGGGAAAGTGTGCTCGAAAGCGCCGTTGAAGATAAGCATTGGGTAGCTGGTGCGCATATGCCTTTCCCTGGCATTGGTCATATCGCAGAAGATGAACAAGGCTATCGCTGGTTACCGATTGAGTTTGCCCCGGTAGCGACTGACGAGTAACGCTTTCGTTAGGATGATAGACGTCATGGATATTTAGGAGTCGAAATGAAATCACGTGCAGCGGTAGCACTAGAAGCGGGTAAGCCGCTTGAATTGGTTGAGATTGATGTCGAAGGCCCGAAAGCGGGCGAGGTGCTCGTCAAAATGGCAGCGACTAGCGTCTGTCATACCGATGCCTATACGCTCTCTGGGGCTGACCCAGAAGGCAATTTTCCAGCGGTGCTCGGCCATGAAGGGGCGGGTGTTGTGCAGGAAGTGGGCGAGGGCGTCACCAGCCTCAAGCCGGGCGACCATGTCATTCCGCTCTACACCGCCGAGTGCGGGAAATGTAAATTCTGTTTATCTGGTAAAACCAACCTGTGTGGCAGCGTACGCGCTACCCAGGGTAAAGGGGTCATGCCTGACGGTACCTCACGCTTCTCGCTAGACGGCAAGATGCTTCACCACTACATGGGCACTTCCACTTTTAGTGAGTATACCGTGCTGCCTGAAGTCTCCCTGGCCGTGGTATCTAAAGAAGCGCCCATGGATAAAATTTGCCTGCTGGGCTGTGGTGTGACTACCGGTATCGGTGCAGTGCTAAACACCGCCAAAGTAGAACCGGGCGCCACGGTGGCGGTATTTGGGCTCGGGGCGATCGGTTTGGCCGTGATTCAAGGTGCGGTGATGGCCAAAGCGGGTCGGATTATCGCCATCGACGTTAACGCCGATAAGTTCGAGCTGGCCAAGCAGTTTGGCGCTACGGATTTCGTGAACCCGAAAGAGTACTCAGACCCAATCCAGCAAGTCATCGTCGATATGACCGATGGCGGTGTCGACTATTCGTTTGAGTGTATCGGCAACGTCAACGTGATGCGCTCGGCGCTAGAGTGCTGCCATAAAGGCTGGGGCGAATCGATCGTGATCGGTGTGGCTGGGGCTGGCGAGGAGATCTCGACACGGCCCTTCCAATTGGTGACAGGACGAGTTTGGAAAGGGTCCGCCTTTGGTGGGGTCAAAGGGCGCAGCGAGCTTCCTGGCTACGTCGACCGATATATGAATGGCGAGATCAATATCGACGACTTCATTACCCACGACATGCCGTTTGAGAAGATCAACGAAGCCTTTGATTTACTGCATGCCGGTAAGAGCATTCGTACCGTGTTGCATTACTGAGTATTATAGTTGGCACGTTTAAACGCGGTGGGGATAACCTGCCGCGTTTGTTGCATTTAAAGGAACCTGCCCATGAGCATGAGTGAAACTTTAGAACTGGTGTCTGCTAACCGCAGTTTCGGTGGCTGGCATAAGCGCTACCGCCACTACTCCCGTGCGCTGGATTGCGACATGACCTTTGCCGTTTATTTGCCGCCCCAAGCGGAAGATGAGCGTGTCCCCCTGCTTTGGTGGCTCTCTGGGCTGACCTGCAACGACGAAAATTTCATGCAGAAAGCGGGTGCGCATCGCATTGCCGCCGAGCTTGGAGTGGCCATCGTTTGCCCGGATACCAGCCCTAGAGGAACGGACTTACCGGGCGAGCATGAAAGCTACGACTTGGGCGCCGGCGCTGGGTTTTACGTGAATGCCACCGAGTCCCCCTGGAAGCCTCACTACCGCATGTATGACTATGTGATTGAGGAGTTACCTTCCGTGGTGCGTCAGCACTTCCCGGTCAATGGGCGTGAGTCTATTAGCGGCCATTCGATGGGGGGCCATGGTGCTTTGATTTTGGCCTTGCGCCATCCTGGGCGTTTCCGCTCTGTATCGGCTTTTTCACCGGTGGTCAATCCGATGAATTCTCCCTGGGGGCAGCAAGCGTTCACTGCTTATCTGGGCGAGGATCAGTCGCGCTGGCGCCAGTATGATGCCTGCGAACTGGTGGCTAATGGGGCATCACGCCAGCGGCTCTTCATCGATCAGGGCGAAGCGGATCAATTCCTGGAAGAGCAGCTTCAACCCGAGCGTTTAGAAGCCGTTTGTGAAGAGCACGATCACCCCTTAACACTGCGCCGTCAGCCGGGCTACGATCACAGTTACTTCTTCATAGCCTCGTTCATTGAGGATCATCTGCGCTATCATGCAGACCACCTCATGAAGCGTTAAGGATCACGGAATGCTCAATCGCTCGCTGCGCCGTTTCATGCGCCTGCTATGGCGCTTTGTTTGGCGCGGCTTTATAGCGTTTGCGCTGCTGTCAGTCGCGCTGGTACTCCTGTTTCGCGTCGTTCCTCCACCGGGTTCCATGGTGATGGTTGAGCGCAAAATACAGAGTTGGATCAATAGCGAGCCGATCCGTTTACAGCGCGAGTGGCGTGGTTGGGATTCGCTCTCGGCTAACGCCAAACTGGCTGTAATTGCCGCCGAGGATCAGCGTTTCCCCGATCATAGTGGTTTTGATTTAGTGGAGCTGCGGCGTGCCTTGCAGGCGAGCCAAGAGGGTGGGCGCCTGCGCGGCGCCAGTACCTTAAGTCAGCAAACGGCGAAAAACGTTTTTCTGTGGACGGGTCGAAGCTGGACCCGCAAGGGGCTCGAGGCATGGTTTACGCTGCTGATTGAGATACTGTGGAGCAAGCAGCGCATTCTTGAGATTTATCTCAATGTGGCCGAGTGGGATCGTGGTGTGTTTGGGTTGGAGGCAGCGGCTCAGCACTATTTCGGCGTCTCGTCCAACGCACTTACCGAGCGCCAAGCCAGCCTGCTGGCCGCTATATTACCTAGCCCATTAACACGTAGCGCCGCTAGGCCCGATGCGCAGGTTGAGCGGCGTAGCCAGTGGATACGCCAACAAATGCGCAACTTGGGCGGGACGGATTACCTTGAGCACCTTTAACCACCTCAGCTAGTGCTTGGGCGCTGGCTATTAAACACCCGCACTGGCTGCCTTAGTCATATTTGGCTTCGTCGATGATGGCCAGTGATTCCAAGTTGGGATAGGAAAAGTAGTAACCCTGTTGGACAGGTATACCAAGTGCCAGCAGGCAGCGCGACTCTTCACGGGTCTCAACACCCTCGGCAATGAGCTGAGTTCCCAAGGTGCCGGCAAGTGTCACTAAGCTTTTGAGTATGGCCTGGCGGCGTTTATCGCGATCGCAATCCATCACCAGTTCCCGGTCAAGCTTCAGCGTATCGGGCCTTAAATCGGTTAATAGATCAAGATTGGCATAGCCATTACCAAAATCATCAAGGGAGGTCGTGAACCCCATCTCACGGTAACTTTCGATAATCTTGCGCATATGGCCGCGGTCTTTAACCCGCTCTGTTTCGGTTATTTCAAAATTGAGCCGTTCGGTAGGAAAGCCAACCCGATGCGCCGTTTCCAGAGTGGCTTGAATACACGCTTCGGGTTCATAAACGGCATTGGGTAGAAAGTTAATAGATAGTTTTTCCTGCATACCCAAATCGCTGGCCAGCTCTATCGCGCGAATACGGCATGCTTGATCGAAGCGATACATCAATGCTTGCGTCACTTGATCAAGAATAGAATAGGCAGACTCCCCATTAGGCCCACGTACTAAAGCCTCATAGTAAATAATCGCTCGTAGACTGACATCGACGATTGGTTGAAACGCCATGGTAAATGCAAAAGGTACCGGTGAATCGCAACGGTTACATTGCCCGTTCACCCTGGCACAGTGGTGTTGTGCTGACATGTTTATCCAAGCCTAGGTATAAAAATATCGTTATCGTCTGATCGCCTTATGGGCGGGTTTTCGTATAACCATCACCACCCCGGTGATGGCGACCAACATCCCCACTAGCCCTAGCCAAGGAAGACGTTCGTCAAATAGCCACCACGCTTGTAGCGCGGTGACCGGTGGCACAAGATAAAAAAGACTCGCTACACGCGAGGCTTCCCCTTTTTTTATCAAGGCCATGAGTAACAGAATAGCGGCAATTGATAGAATCAACACCAACCAAGCCAGTGTAAATATAAAGGTGCTGCTCCACTCCACCTGGCGCGTCTCAAATAGCAGCGCGCCGCTTCCCAATAGCATGCCGGCCGCCAGGTACTGAATCACCGCCCCCGACAGCAGCGGCATCGTCGTGCAATATCTTTTCTGATAGAGCGTGCCTAACGAAATACCCAGCAAAGCGGCGGTGACGCAAAGTAAAGCGCTAATGCCAAAGCCATCAAACAGCGACTCACCGATATCGAGCTTGCTACCAAGCACCAAGCTAATACCGATAAGGCCAAGCCCTAGCCCTAACCACTGTCGCCAGGAAAGGCGCTCGCCTAGTAGCGGCCCGGCAAAGACGGCGGTGAGTAGCGGTTGAACGCCTACTAGTAAGGCCGCTAAACCAGCGGGCATGCCTAAATAAATGCCATAAAAAACACCGCCCAAGTAAGCGCCGTGGACAAGGAAGCCCGAAATGGCGATATGTGTCCATAACCTAGGCGATGAAGGCCAAGGGATACGCATCAAAAGTGCCAACGGGATCAACAGTAATAAGGTCAGCACAAAGCGTATAAACAGAAAGGTGAAAGGCTCTGCGTAGGGGAGGCCAAATTTGGCGCCAATGAATCCTGTACTCCATAGAAGGACAAACACGGCAGGCATAGCTGACAAGCCGACAGAAGCTGGGCTTTTTTCTTTTAAATCGCTGAATTTAAATGACATTTCTATTCCGTGGTGGCGTGTTTAAACTTTTTTAACTTACATATTGTTCTTTATGTTACTAACTTTTACACAACAAGTTGAACCTGATCGAACACAGCGCGTCACAGTGGGCACATACACAACGCAATATTGAGGTTTTCTATGAAACGTATGACTGCTTTGTTCTCTGCTGCACTGCTCGCTACTGGTTTAATGACCGCTACTGCTCATGCCCAGCAAGACCAGGATGCGGCACAAGATCCGATGGCCACCCAGCAAGCAGCACCTGCTCAGGATTTTTCTGACGATCAACTCCAGCAGTTTGCCGATGCGTCTCAAGAAATCGCCGTAATTTCTCAAGAATATACCCAGCGTCTGCAGGAAGCGGAAGATGAATCAGCGCAGCAGGAAGTGCGCACCGAAGCTAACGACCGCATGATTGAAGTCGTCGAAGACAGCGGCCTCGATGTTGATACCTTCAATGCGATTGGTCAATCCATTCAGCAAGACCCTGAAATGATGCAGCGTGTACAGGAAATGGCGAGCCAATCATAAGCCTGCCATGGTTATCGGCTGATAACGCTTTTAGTGTAGCTAATTTAACAAATTAATTAGCCGCATAACGATCAGCTGGGCCTAGCTCAACTTGGTCTAGGCCATCAAAGCCCGGTGCTTCTTGCACCGGGTTTTTTGTTGTTTATACATTTTATGCTGAAGCCGCTCGGTAGAGAGCGATTATCGTGCCTTGTGGGGTTTACCTTCCTCAGCCTACCCGCCACACTTTACGCACTAGCCAAACCCTTGGCCGGCAAGCCGAAGGAGTCCGTATGGATGTCGAATTGTTAGAGATACGCCAGCATATGGGACGGTTTCCCCCGTTTGACGGGCTGTCGGATGATCTGCTCGATGCTATCGCTGAACAAGTGGAAGTCAGCTATTTCAAAACCGGTAATAGCATTTTAGAGCTCAATGAAGCGCTCAATGACCTTTGCTATATACGCAGCGGCGCGGTCGAGGTCTATCGTAGCCAGGGGGAGCTCTATAATCGCCTGGGTGAAGGCGATATTTTCGGTCACTTCAGCCTGCTGCGTAATCACAAAGTGCGTTTTCCTGCCCAGGCCATTGAAGATACCTTGATTTACTTTATCCCTAACGCGGTGTTTCAACGGCTGTGTGAAGAGGATGAAGACTTCGCCGACTTTGTCGAGTTGGAACGGCCGCGGCTTGAAACGGCCGCCGAGCAGCAGAAGAAGTCCAACGACATGATGGTGACCCGGATACGCAAGTTACTGACGCGTTATCCTGTCATGGTTGAAATTTCAACCAGCGTTCAGCAAGCAGCGCAGCAGATGAGTGAAGCCCAAGCCTCGGCACTGCTGGTATTGAAAGAGGGCAGCGATAATCCGCGCTTTAGTTTCAAAGACAGCGAAGGCCAGACATGGCAAATGTGCGGTATTTTGACCGACAGCGATTTTCGCACTCGCGTTGTGGCTGAAGGGCTATCCCCGCAGACCACGGTCGGCGAGGTGATCTCCTCAAGGCTGATTACGGTTCAATCCGATGCCTCGGTCTATGAAGCCATGCTGACGATGTTACGCAGCAATGTGCATCACTTGCCCGTGCTTTATCGGCAGCGTCCGGTAGGTGTGGTGCATCTCTCCGACATAATCCGTTATGAAACCCATAGCGGCCTCTATTTGGTGAGTAATATTTTTAACCAATCGAGTGCTCAGGGGCTGGCACGCTTAGCACCCGATGTGCGGGCAGCGTTTGTACGCATGGTGCAGGAGGGGGCTAACTCACAAATGGTGGGCAGTGCGCTGTCTACGATAGGGCGAAGCTTTACCCGGCGCTTGCTTGAGATGGCGGAAGCGGAGCTAGGCCCGCCGCCTGTGCCTTACTGTTTCATGGTCAATGGCTCCATGGCACGTAATGAACAGAGCATTGTTACCGACCAGGATAATGCGCTGATTCTCTCCGATGAGTTCATTCCCGAAGAGCACGACGGTTACTTTTACGCGTTGGCAAAGATTGTCAGCGATGGCTTGGATGCCTGCGGCTATACCTACTGTAAAGGTGACGTGATGGCGACCAACACGCAGTGGCGCCAGCCATTAAGCGTTTGGAAACGCTATTTTCAGGATTGGATGGCCAACCCCACGCCCGAACGGCTGCTGCACAGCTCGATATTTTTCGATCTGGACAGCTGTTATGGCGAAGAAGTCTACGTGGAAGCGTTGCAAGACCTGATTGCTGAAACGGCCCCTAAATCACCGCTGTTTTTAGCTGCCATGGCGCGTAATGCCCTCAATCGCACGCCACCATTAGGGTTTTTCCGCACCTTTGTCATGGAGCAGGATGGCAAGCACAATAACTCTATCAACCTTAAACGCCGCGGTACCGCGCCGATGGTCGATTTGGTGCGTATCCACGCCATGGCCTGCGGCTCTAAAGCGCAGAACTCTTTTCAGCGCTTGAATGACATTGGGGCTACCCAATTATTAGCGACCGGCATGAGCGAGAAACTCAGCTATGCGTTTGAGTTTTTATGCATGTCGCGGCTTCGCCATCAGATGATCGACCTGCAAGAAGAGCGGCAGCCGGATAATAATATCGAGCCTGAAAATGTCGATGATAGCGAGCGCCATACCCTGAAAGATGCTTTCCAAGTGTTGAGTAACGCCCAGAAGTTTTTGAAGTTTCGCTACCCAATGCCTGCTCACCGGCAGGGGCGTTGACATGCACGGCATACGTCCACGTCAGAAAATTACCCAGGCCGACTGGGCCGGCTATATGGCTCAGCGTGCAGAGCGGGCAAGTAGCCCAGCGCTTCAACAATTTTTTAGTACCCCGCTGCCAGATCCTGAAACGCCGATTGCCGAGGTACCGATGGTGGCACTCGATATGGAAACCACGGGACTGGATGAGCGGCGCCATGCGATTGTGAGTATTGGTGTTGTGCCCTTCACGTTAAACCGTATCAAGCTGGCGGAAAGGCGCTATTGGGTGGTGAACCCTTCGCGGCCGCTGGCAGAAGCGTCCATTGCTTACCATCATATTACCCACTCGGAAATCGCTGAAGCGCCGGATTTAGAAACGATACTGGATGATCTGTTAGCCCAGCTAGCGGGGCGCTTGGTCGTTGTTCATTTCCGCAATATCGAGCGGCCTTTTCTAGACGCTGCGGTTAAGGCGCGCCGGGGGGAAGGGGTGCTGTTTCCCATGATCGATACGATGTCACTGGAGGCGCGGCTTCATCGCCAAACGCTTTGGGCACGTTTTCGCCGCTGGTTAGGTCGTCCTCCCGTGTCGATACGTTTACACGCTAGCCGTGAACGTTACGGTTTGCCTGCCTATCAAGGTCATCATGCCCTGGTCGACGCGCTAGCAACCGCCGAGCTATTGCAGGCGCAAATTGCCACTCACTATCGACCTGAAACGCCGCTAAAAGATATTTGGTGTTAGCGATCATACACAAAAAAAATGGGCAACCCTGTGGGTTGCCCATTTGCTTTACGGAGTAAGTAGGCAGAAAACTTAAACCGCTTTTGGCTCGCTCATCAATCCCTTGATAATGGCATAGCAGGCCACTAGCAATATGATGGTGAACGGGAAGCCGGTGGATACCGCCATGGTTTGCAGTGCCGTTAGACCGCCACCCAGCAGCAGTGCAATCGCAATCGCACCTTCAATGATCGCCCAGAACACACGTTGTGGCGTTGGTGCATCGACCTTGCCGCCCGCGGTAATGGAATCAATGACCAGCGAGCCGGAGTCAGAAGAGGTCACGAAGAATACAATCACCAGCACAATGGCGACGAATGAGGTGATCTGCGAGAGCGGCAGCTGTTCCAGCATGATGAATAGCTGCAGGTCGACACCGGCATCACGTACAGCTTCAATACCCTGACTCACATACTGATCAATCGCCGTGCCGCCAAAGGTGGTCATCCACAATACGGAGACTGTAGACGGCACCAGCATTACCGAGACCAGAAACTCACGCACGGTGCGGCCACGCGAAACACGGGCGATAAACATACCGACGTAAGGAGACCAGGAGATCCACCAAGCCCAATAGAAGGCTGTCCAGCCTTGGCTAAAGTTGGCGTCTTCACGGCCAAACGGATTCGATAGCGCCGGCAGATGCACCGCATAATTCCACAAGTTCTCAAAGAAACCGGTGGCGATCAGCAGGGTAGGGCCCACCGCAATAACGAAGAAAAGCAGTATGGCCGCAAGGATGATATTGATCTTGGAGAGCAGCTGTACGCCCTTATCAACACCCGCAATGATTGAGCCGATGGCGATGAAGGTGATACCCACGATCAGCAGGATCATGGTGATGTCGCCTTCAGGCGCGCCAAACAGGTAGGTTAAGCCGGCTGCTGCTTGGGTAGCGCCAAGGCCTAACGAAGTAGCCAAGCCAAACAGCGTGGCAAAGACGGCTAGAATATCAATCAAGTGGCCCGGCCAGCCCCACACGCGCTCACCCAGAATCGGGTAGAACACCGAGCGCATCGAGAGCGGTAGGCCTTTATTGAAAGAGAACAGCGCCAATGACAGTGCGACAACGGCATAGATCGCCCATGGGTGTAAGCCCCAGTGGAAAATCGTTGCCGCCATGCCCAGTGCGGCAGCACCCTCGGCATCGCCTTCGGCGCCTGATAACGGTGCCCAGCTGCCACCATCAAAGGAGGTACCAAAGTGGGTCAATGGTTCATTGACACCGAAGAACATCAAGCCAATGCCCATACCGGCGGCAAACAGCATCGAGAACCAGCCCATGTAGGTAAAATCGGGCTTGGCATCAGCGCCACCAATGCGGATTTTACCTAAGGGGGAGAAAATCAGGCCTACGCACAAAATAACGAAAATATTGGCGGCCGAAATAAAGAACCACGCTAGATTGCCTGTCAAGAAACCAAAGATCGCGTCATAGATTGGGGCGATCGTGTCTTGCAGCGCAAGCGTTAAAATAACAAATAGCAGCACCACAATGGCCGAAATGGTGAATACCTTGCCGTGTAGGTCAAGGTTAACGCCCATGGTATTCGTGGTGATATTGTCTTGCCCGATCACATAATCGGTATCAATCAGGTTCGCCGGCCCATCCGGGGCAGGTATGCCTTCCGAGACCTGCTCTTCAGGGGGGCGTTTATCGTCGTGGTTATCCACTGGAGCCTCTCTATTTCGATCAAGATATGTCGATCAAAAAATGTTGAACAGAAACCAAAATGTGGTCATCAACCAACATTCCATGGCGCGCTTTGAGGAGCACACAATAGCAAATCTGTTAAAACAGGATTCAACGTATTGTGAACCATAGCGCTTATAACGACAGCAGAGGGCCGAAGCCCCCTGCTGTTGTATCTTGCTCGTGCGGTGTTAGCTATCGAGCCACTGCTCTACGACATCTTGATTGTCTTCAACCCACTGCTTGGCGTTCTCGTAAGGATCGCTGCCGTCTTCCTGGTTCATGAGCATGACTTCGCCCATTTGCTCCGGCGTCCATTCGAAAGCATCGAGAATCGCATAGGCTTCGGGCATATCACCCTCTAGGCCTTCGCGTACCGCGGTGTGGATTTGCTCCGCACCACCATAGACATTCTCAGGATCGTCCAGGTATTTAAGGTCGAAACGAGCAAACATCCAGTGGGGCGTCCAGCCAGTCACCACGACGTCTTCTTCATTACTAATGGCACTGGATAAGGCAGCTGTCATCGTGGCGCCACTACCGCTACGCAGATCCAGCTCAAGGTCATAGGTATCCACAACCTCTTCGGTTAGACCCATGAGGCCTGCACCGGGGTCAATACCGATGATCTCGCCGTTAAAGCTGTCAGCGTTGTCGTTTAGGTCGGCAATAGAGTCGACGTCGGTGTATTCAGGAACGACGAGGCCCAGCTTGGTGCCGTCCAGGTTTGGTCCCAGGTCTTCTACGCTGTCACCCAGGCGTTCCATGTAGTCGGCATGGGTAGTGGGCAGCCAAGCGGCAACGATGGCATCTGCATCGCCAGTAGAGAGCGCTTGGAACATAGCCGCTGCCGAGAGCGAGGTGAGATCGACCTCGTAGCCAGCTTGCTCGAGGACAGCGGCAATGACGTTGGTGGAAGCAACTTCAGAAGACCACTCCACGTAGGCCAGGTTGATCGTACCTTTCTCTTCTTCGGCTTGTGCTGCACTGCTAATAGCAACGCCTGCACCGGCTAACAGTGCTAGTGAGGCAATACGTATACGGAGGTTCATGGTGCGATATTTCATTCACTTTCTCCCTTGGGTATAAATTCTTAACGTAGCTAACGGCTGCCTAAAACAGCATGGTGAGCAAGAAGCGACTTGGCAAGCCATCGGCTCAACGCAGCCGCTTCTGCTTTTTTGCTCAAGTAGCGCGTTTCATCTTACTGCCGGGTCTTTCTAAGCGACTGGGTCAAGCGGTCAAGCAGCATGGCCAGAATCACTACCGCAATGCCTGCCTCGAAGCCATCGCCTGGGCGCAAACGTTGAATGGCGCGCCAGACTTCGCTACCTAGGCCGTCGGCACCAATCATGGCCGCGATTACGACCATGGAGAGGGCGAGCATAATCGTCTGGTTAATGCCCGCCATGACGGTAGGCAGTGAGAGCGGTAGCTGAACTTTGAACAGTTTCTGGCCACGCGTGGCACCATAAGCATCGGCGGCTTCAATGAGCTCTACCGGCACCTGACGAATCCCCAGCGTGGTAAAACGAATCGCTGGGGGCATCGAGAAGATGACCGTTGCGAAAATCGCCGACACCGAGCCGATCCCGAAAAACGGAATGGCCGGAATCAAATAAACGAAGGCAGGCATGGTCTGCATGAAATCCAGAATCGGCATGATCACCCGGTAAAGCCGATTGGATAACGCGGCCGCGATGCCTACCGGCAGCGCGATCACCACTGCCACCATCGTGGCAAAGACGACTAGAGTGAGCGTCTCGATCATCGGGTTCCAAAGACCCAAATTCCAAATCAGTGCAAGACCGGCCGTGGCACCTATCGCTAAGCGAACGCCGGCTAACTTCCAGCACAGTAAGGCGATCAAACCCAGCAGCGCCCACTCAGGCAGCCACATCAAGCTGTCGTTTAAAACATCAATGCCGGTCTGCGTGAAGCGGGAAATGCCACGGGTAACCAACGAGTATTCACTGGTCAACCAAGTCAGGCCGCTCTCAATCCAGTCACCTAGCGGAATGCGTGGGATATCCATTATTGGTCTCCTGCCCGTGCCAGTTCATCGAGTACTGCGCCTTTTACCACCACGCCGAGCAATTGATCCTGCTTATCGGTAACGGCGATAGGGAAGCTCTTTTCGCTAAACATGGCAAACAGGTTGTGCAGTGGCTCATCCATAGGGACTTTGCGGAAGTCTTGGGTTAAGTAATCGGTGATGGATCCCGCGCCTTCTTCGATCGCTCGACTGGCAGCGTCGGCTTCCAATAGGCCCAGCAGGCGACGATCGCGGTCCACCACATAGATCGAATCGATGCTGTGGTCACGCATGCGGTGTAACGCCGTGCGCGGCCCATCGCTTTCGCGAGCGGTGGTGCGTAGCGGGCGCATAGCGCTCTCGGCGGTCAAGATACGTGAACGATCGACCCCTTCGATAAAGCGCCGCACGTAATCGTCCGCTGGCTGGGTGAGAATCTCTTCCGGCGTGCCGATCTGTACCACTTCACCATCTTTGAGCAGCACGATACGGTCGCCAATATTGAGCGCCTCGTCCAAGTCATGGGTGATGAACACGGTGGTCTTCTGCATTTTGGTCTGTAGCTGCAGAAGCTCTTGCTGCATATCTTTACGAATCAGCGGATCCAGAGCCGAGAAGGCTTCATCCATCAACAGCACGGTGGCATCGTTGGCCAATGCACGGGCTAAGCCTACGCGTTGCTGCATCCCGCCGGAGAGTTGATTGGGGTAGGCGTCTTCCCAGCCCTCCAGGCCAACTTGCTTCAACGAATTATGAGCAATTTTTTGGCGCTCAGCTTTCTCTACGCCGCGAATTTCCAAACCGAACTCGGCATTCTGCTGCACAGTGCGGTGGGGAAATAGCGCGAAATTTTGAAATACCATAGAGAAATGGCGGCGACGGCACTCCAACAACGCTTTCTCTTTCAGCGTGGGAATGTTCTCACCGTCGATGACGATCTCACCTTCGGTGGTTTCAATCAGACGGTTCAGACAACGAATCAACGTTGATTTTCCCGATCCTGAAAGCCCCATAATCACCAATAATTCGCCTTCATAAACGTCAAACGAAATATTGGAAAGCCCCAGTGTCTGGCCCGTTTTCTCCAGAATTTCTGGGCGCTTCATGCCCTGGTTTCGAAGCTCAATAGCTTTTTGGGGGTGCTTGCCAAAGACTTTGCTTAAGCCGCGCACTTTAATTTTGACGGGTCGTGTCTCGTCCATCGGCGGTGCCTTTTTGTTGAGCGAAATGAATGGCGGCTGATGGCAGCGCAAGCGGCGTCACAACCTCATTCATAAAAGGAAAGATAACTTGTGTTGGTAAATTTATTAATAATTATTATACATAGGTAGGGCGTGTGTGTCACAAAGGCTCGCTCAACGGAATAGATCACGCCACATGTGCCATTTTTCACCCACTCCTATTGGCGCTACGCGCGCTATCATTTGTTCTTAATTTTATTATAAGTAATTGAATTTAAAGTTTTAAAATTAAATATTAAGCGGGTTGGCACATTAAGTGAATTAGTAATTTACATAGAATGATGAATGTATAGGGCTAGTCATCAAGTAGCCGATTCAGGAAGCAGTTTTTACAGGTGCAGTTGTTACAGATATAGAGCTGTTACAGGTATTAAGTTGTTACAGGCATTAAAATGGAGGTGGCTGTTATGGATAAATACTGTGAGCTCAATGGAAGCAAGCAAGCCGCCAAGCGTCCACGCTGGTTGACGCTATGCATGATGGCTACTGCCGCAAGTGTAATAGTGCTATCAGGTTGCGGTGATGACGAAGAGACAGCGCCTTTAGAGCAAGATAATGGCAGCGGTCAATCGTCTAGCCTTGAGCAAGAACCTGCGATGGAGCAGGATCCTGGCCTCGATGAAAACTCAGGCTCTGAAGGGTCAATGACCCAAAGCACAGGCGCAGAGTCTGAAGAACCGATGTCAGAAAGTAACTTGTCTGATAGCAATGCTTCTGAAGAAAGCATGACTGAAAATCGTATGGCTGAAGAGGGCACTTCTGAAAACAGCATGCCCGAAGATACGATGGACGAGCCTGCCACAGGCACAATGAATCCTGACGAAGATGAAGCAGGATTTGGCGAAGGCACTGACCCAATGCCGGGCGACAGTAGCGATACCGCGCCAAATGCAGACGAAGATGATGAGGTTACCACTAACCAGTAATTGTTATATGTACCGATCCCTACGATGGTAAGTCGAATCAGCTGTTTGTTCCCTGCGGCTGCTCCACACGATTTACCATCCTTTCCGCCCCCGCGCCCGCGGGGGTTTTTTTTTATGTCTAATCACATTTTTTATATCTAGCTACCTTATCATTTTATAAAGGCGAGGTTCTAGCACTGCATCGACTGGAAATTTAGTGTTTCGCCGCTATGGTATAAGACTTAGCGTGAACGTTAAGCGCTGAAATGTCACCGTAATCGGTAGATGCCAACAAGGAGGTAATTCGACATGATGTCATTAAAAACCAACATACGGCCTTACGCCTTGCTGCTGATGGCACTGATTTCAGTGTCAGCGTTGTCTGGCTGCGGCGAGAGCGCACCCCCCGAAACAGATTCCCAGCCTGAAGAGCAAGAGCCTATGAACACAGGCCCTATGTCGCTAGACAGTGACCCCGCCAGTAATGCACCCGGCGGGGTAACGGAGTAAGCAGCTCGGCTAGGCGCCACTACTCATCATTATCTTCAAGGCGGCGGTAAAGCGTTCTGCGCGCAATGCCCAGCACCTCTGCCGTACGCCTTTTGTTACCGCCCGTCGCTTCTAACACTTTGTTAATGTAGCGTTTTTCAACTTCTTCCAGGCTAGGCCAGCGGATCGGAGTTGGCGCTGGCATCTGGTTGCCTGTCACCACTTCGCCACTCAAGGTAGGCACCAAGGGCGTGCCGCTTTCCGACGTAGACTGCTCGCGTAACCGCTCGGGTAGGTCTTTATGACTGAGTGAGCCGTCTTCGCTGAGAGTCACGCCGCGCATAATGGCGTTTTCCAGTTCACGCACGTTGCCGGGGTATGTGTAATTAAGCAGGTTGTTGAGAGCTTCGGGCTCGATTTTCTCAATCTGCTTGCCCTGCGCCTCTGAATGTTTATCGATCAGCGCAAAGATAAGGTGCTCGATGTCACCGCCGCGTTCGCGTAGGGGCGGAATGCGCAGCGAAAAAGTTTCCAAACGATAGAAAAGGTCGCTGCGGAAATTTTCTTGCTCAATCTCTTTTTCCAGATTGCGGTGGGTAGCGGCAATGATGCGTACATCGACCGGTTCTTCGCGTTCACCCCCTACAGGACGCACGGTTTTCTCCTGTAAAGCGCGCAGTAACTTGGCTTGAAGATTAATCGGCATTTCGCCAATTTCATCCAAGAAGAGACTGCCCCCTTGAGCGCTTTGAAACAGCCCTTTACGCGCTTCGTTAGCGCCGGTAAAGGCACCTTTAACGTGGCCGAAGAACTCACTTTCCATCAAATCCGCGGGAATACTCGCGCAGTTCACCGGCACGAAAGGCTCGTCTTTACGGGGGCTTTCCTGGTGAATGGCGCGGGCGAGTAGCTCTTTACCGGTGCCGCTTTCACCTAAAATAAGTATGGGGGCATTGCTTTTCGCTAAACGAGAGGCGTCATGGAAGAGCGCCTGCATGACTTGGCTTTTACCCACAATGCCGTGGAAATGACTGATGTCCGCGTCATGGAAAACCGCTAAGCGCTGGCGTTCGAGCACGCGAAAAACGGCTTCGCGAATAGCATCCAAATCGAGGGGCTTGGTTAAAAAGTCGTCAGCCCCCATTTTCAACGCTTCAACGGCCTGGTCAATGGTGCCGAAGGCGGTAATCACGATAATGCCCAGCTCACTGCCTGCTTGGCGTAACTGCTGGAGTAACTGTATACCGGTCATGCCGGGCAAGCGGACGTCGGTAATCACCAATGAGACGGTGGTGTGGCTCAGTAAAGCGATGGCTTCCTCAGCGCTAGGCACGCCAAGCGTGGAGTAGCCTGCATCCTGCAGTTCTTCCTCTAATAACTCACGTATAGCGGCGTCATCTTCCACCACCAATAAAGGTAAAAGGTGTTCCTGATGGGTCACAAACGTTGTCCTCACGCGGATGCGGTTTCACTAATGGGTAGTGTAATTTCAAATCCAGCGCCGCCAAGGGCGCTATCAAACACGCCGATCGTGCCGCCGTGGTCGTTAATAATGCGGTGTACCATTGATAGCCCCAACCCACTGCCCTGGCCGACGGGTTTGGTGGTGAAAAATGGATCGAACACTTTATGGTGATGAGAGTCGGGAATGCCCGGGCCATCATCTTCGACACAGAGCGTTAATTCATTCTCATGCTGCTCGGCGCGTACGCGTATACGGCTGACTTCAGGTGCTTGTGCCGCATTTCTCAGTAAGTTGGTCATTACCTGGACAAGCTGCTGACCATTGGCGAGTAGGTTGGGTGTTGGTGACGGTAATTCAATGTCTAAACGAATATTGCGTGGTTCTAGCTCTTCTTCAACCAAATCGCTGGCGCTGGTAATCAGTTGGTCAAGCGCTAACTCGCCCTTTTCTACATTATGCTGACGGCCTAATTCCATCAACTGGCGCACGATTTCAACGATACGCTCTACTTCTCCACGAATTCGCCCTAAGCGGGCGCGCTCGTCATCGCCAATGGTGTCGCGGCGTGCCAAGCGCTGAGCTTGGCCATTGATCACCGTTAACGGGGCCCCTATTTCATGGGCGACGCCGGCTGCCAGCACCCCTAACTCTGCCAGCTTTTTAGATTTACGCAGGCGCTTTTCCAACTCTATTTCCCGGCGCTGGCGATCTTCGATTTCGTGATCTTTCTCTGCCATGGCATCAAGCATGCCATTCAAGCCAGAGGCGAGACGGCGATACTCGGTGGGGCCATCTTCTTCCGCGCGCTGGCTGCGGTCGCCATCTTCCACCAGTAACATAACGTGCAGAAGCCGATTTAGCGGGCGTTCGATATGTCGGCGGAAGCCCCACCAAATGCTAAATACAATCCCTGCAGCACCGACCACAAAGACCAATACGGCCACAATGCTGATAAAGCCCGTGTAGTTCTCGATACCTGTATTTAACCGATTCACCTGCAGCACACCATACACCGTGCCATCTTGCGAGCGCAGAGGTGTCAACGCAGAGTAGTAATTCCAGCCTTCGTGCTGTCGGTAGTTGCTATATAAGTCATCCCGTTCAATGACTTGCTGGATTTCTTCCTGGCTGAAAATGTCTTTACCAAGGCCGAGCCCGTAAATGTCGCGCCCTTGGGTGTCGAACACATAGGCGCCATAAATACGGTGAAAAGAAAATGCCGATTGAAGGGCCTCTTCAAGTGGCGTATTGCTATCAGGGGTTACCGCGTAGCTCAGCGACGAGCTGAGCGTGCGGGTGATGATCTCTACTTCCGTCTGTAGCTTCGAGCGTACGTTATCCTCGAGCGACTTAATGGCCACTAAGCTAAACACCACCAGGATGATAAACAGCGGGACGATCACTGTTAATATGATTAAATTGCGTAATCGCATGTGGTATCCATGGTGGTGCTCTTTTTAATAGTGGCAAGTTGACGTAAGAAAAGAGAGTAGGGCGGTGCTACTGATTGTTCGACAGCTGACTGTTCGACAACTGGTCGGTCGGCAGCAGACGATAGAGACCGCCTTGAGGGTCGTCAGTGAGTAGATAAATGCCATCGGGCCCTTGGCGAACGTCCCGAATGCGACCAATTTCACCTTGTAAAATTAGCTCTTCTTCGGCCACTTTGCCGTCTTCTAAGCGCAGACGTAGCAGTTTCTCACTGCCAAGACCGCCTGCCAATAGATTACCCTTCCACGCGCCGAAAGCGTCGTTAGTCACTTCGGCTAACCCGGCAGGCGCAAAACGGCCTTCAAAGACATACACAGGGTCCACCATGCCAGGCAGTGAATCTTCGCCAATCGGTTCATTGGTCGCATAATCGTTGCCCTGACTGACGTCTGGCCAGCCATAATTATTACCCGCTTCAATCTGGTTGAGTTCATCGCCGGTTCGCGGACCGTGTTCTGATGCCCAGGCCTCGCCATTACTCATCACGGTCATGCCTTGAATATTACGGTTTCCCATGGAGTAAATTTCGTCCAGCGTGGCGTCATCGTCCACGTACGGGTTGTCGTCAGGCACGCCGCCTGTCGCGGTGAGGCGCAGCGTCGACCCTGCGTGGTCATCGCTGGCTTGGGCACGCGGCGGCTCGCTACCGCGGTCGCCGATGCTCATTAGCAGCGTGCCGTCGGGCAGCCACCCGAGCCGCGAGCCATAGTGGCGGCCAGGGCCGGATGCGCGATCCTGCTCGAACAAGTGCTCGACCTCACCCAGTTCGTCACCTAGCCATTTAACGCGTGATAGCGCCGAACGCGTTTGATTACCATCGGGTTTGCTCCAGGTGAAGTAAATCCAATCGCTGTCACCCGCGCTATCACCGCCTTCAAAGTCAGGGTGTAGCACGATATCTAACAGGCCGCCTTGGCCCTGGGTGCTGACGTCGGGCATCCCGGCCAGCGCGCGCGTTTCGCCATTGGTAGGGTCGACCAGCGTCAACTGCCCGCTGCGTTCGCTCACCAGAGAACGGCCGTCGGGTAAGAAAGCAACCGCCCAGGGGTGTTCAAAACCTCCGGCGATACGCTCAATGGAAAGCGTTAGGTGATCGGTTTCTAGCGACTCCTGAACCACTTCTGCGTTGGCGGTGCTTATGGCGGCCGCCAGTATCAAACCACTAATACCGGCTACTCCAACGCTCACGGCGTGCCTACCACCCGTGGTGTGACTCTTATGGGTATACGTCATAGCGCTCTCCTGTCCAGCGTATTAATGCCCAGTAGTATCCATGCCAGTAGTGCCCTTGCCAGTAGTGTCTTTGCCAGCAGGGCCTCGCACCAATGCCGGTTAATAGGCAGTCGTCTAGCAGAGACCCTCCCCCCGTGAAGGGGTTCCGCCATGGGGAACTAAACGGCATTCCTGCATAGAGTTTACATGAGCAAGGCGAGCAACACCGGTAGGTAAACCAACGCAAGCAGCGTCGAGCAGAACACAAGGCTGGCAACGTAGGCAGGTTCACGCTGAGCCCGCTGCGCAAACAGGTAGTTAAATACCGCCACGGGCATACACATTTGAACCACTAATATGCTTTGTGCCAAGGGAGGAAGCCCCACCCAACCAGCGATAAACCATGCGGCCGTGGCAGCCAGCGGAATGCGTACCAAGCTGAACCCTAACCCCGAGCGCAGGTTCTTGACCTGAATGCTAGCCAGCGATACGCCCAAGGTAATCAGCATCAGTGGTACGGTAAAACCAGACATTAAATCCACCGTGTTCGCCAACCAAGGGGGAAGCGAGGTGCCGGTCAGCAAGAGCGCCATGGAGATAAGGATGGCGTAAACGGTCGGCGTTTTAACGAGCGTTTTAAGCGGATTTCCCTGGCTATTAAGCGCCGCGCCAAGCGTGAATTGGAACAGCGAGACGGTCACCATGACCGTGATGCCATAGGCAAAGCCTGCACTGCCAAACGCGTAAAGCACCACGGGTAAGCCCATGTTACCGGTGTTGGGGTACATCATGGGTGCGAGCAGTACTCGCCATTGGCGGCGTAACAGTTTTGCCACGCCAAAGGTTGCAACGCCCATGGTGATAATCACCAGTGCGGCCGCTAGCATGGTTCGGCCAAAGGTCGCTGCATCAATATCGGCACCCGCTAGGGAGGCCAGTACCAGCGAGGGTGTGCCAATGTTAAATACCAGCCGGGTGATAAAGTCGACCGGGTAGGGTTGGCCTAAACGCACCCATAAATAGCCAAGCCCTGCACCGGCAAGCACAGGCGCCATGACGGCAAAAAGTTCGGCAAGCATCGAGTATCCTTGGCATTCGTTAGGCGACTATTGTCGTTAATGAGCGGGCTAACTGGCAAGGTAAACACTCGAATTAGGCTAAGCCGTGGCGGTTGTCGTATGCCACTGGGCCGGTACCTGGCTTCGCAAGAACTCCAGCAGCGCATGGGTGCGTCGGGATTGATGCCCATAGGCGTAGAGCAGGGTAATCGGCAGCGGGACGGGCTCCCAGCCGGGCAGGCAGTTAAGCAGCTCGCCTGGGTGATGCTGTTCTCGTTTGGCGGTGAGCCAGTGAGCAAGCAGGCCGATTCCCTGGCTACGCGCGATGGCGTCGATATGCAGAGCAGTGAGGTCTACACGCAACCGCGAGCGTGGCGGGCTAAAAGTGTACTCGCCGTGTTCGGGGTGTGACAGCAGTAGCCCATTGGAGGCTGAGCCCAGCAGGTCGATCCACGCATGCTGATTCAGCTCATCGGGGTGCTTGGGCATCCCCGCGGCCTCTAAATAGCGGGGGCTTGCATATAGCCCGCGGGTTAAATAGCCCAGGCGCTCCTGATTGAGCCCACACTCATGCGTGGGCCCTAGCCACACATGCACACTGTTGCTGTGCATTTTGGTCGGCGGCGTCTCACGGGTTTGCAGCGTTAACTCCACCTTTGGGTGTCGATTTAAAAACGCATCGATAGCGCTCGCTAGCCAGCTGCGCGCTAAAGCGCCATGCACCTCAAGGGTGATTTCACCGCTGATCTCCTCGCGCAGTTCAGCCAGCGCCTCCTGGCTATGGGCCGCCATCGCTAAAAGCTCGGTGCAGTAGTTGTGGAAAAGCAGCCCCGCTTCGGTTGGGATTAAGCGATTGGCTTGCCGCCGGAGTAGGGGTTGATTGAGCCGGGTTTCCAATTGGCTGATGCGTCGGCTCAGGGTCGACTTGGCCAAGCCAAGTTTTTGCGCACTGCGGGTCAAGCTGCCCGTGGTCATCACATCGGCAAAAGCGGTGAGTTCGTCGAAGTCATACATGGTCAGGCCCACAGGCAGAGGAAGAGACGTAATTGTGCCACTGTTTGGTGCGAATGAAAATAATAGGCATTTGTGTTCCGTTTCTTTGAACGCACCGTCTCACCCGATAGTGCAAAGAGTGTGTAAATATATAAATGCTAACAATTCGCATTTATAGAGCGATCGCTCACACACTATGAAGGATGTTGCTATGTCTCCCTGTTTGCGTCGCACGCTGCTGGCCAGCGCGATTTCTAGCCTTGCCAGTGGCGCCTTGTGGGCACAAGAAGCGCCACGGCTAGATGATATGGTCGTGACGGCCTCCGGCTTTGAACAGCAGATTACCAATGCCCCCGCGTCTATTAGCGTCGTGTCGAGAGAACAGCTAGAGCGGGGCTATTATCAAAATGTCACCGATGCCCTGCGTGATGTGCCCGGTGTGATCGTGACCGGTGGCGGCGCGGGGGATAACGGTCATGACATTTCGATTCGTGGCATGCCGTCTCAGTACACGCTCATACTCGTGGATGGCCGCCCGCAAAATTCGCGTGAATCACGGCCCAATGGTAGCGCCGGGTTTGAGCAGGATTGGCTGCCGCCCCTGCAGGCCATTGAGCGTATTGAAGTGGTGCGCGGCCCCATGTCGACGCTCTATGGCTCCGACGCCATTGGCGGCGTCATTAACGTGATTACCCGTAAAGTCGCCCAGGCGTGGCACGGTAATGTGCAACTCGACACGGTGTTACAAGAAGACAGCGATTCAGGTGATAGCCGCCAGGCTAATTTTTATCTAAGCGGCCCACTGGTAGGGGATAGATTGGGGCTGCAGCTCTACGGGCGCACCTCACAGCGCGATGAGGACAACATTCTTAACGGCTACGAAGATAAAAGCCTGCAAAGCCTCACCGCGCGGTTCAGTCTTGCCGCCTCGGATAACCACGACTTTACCGCTGAAGCTGGGATTACCGAGCAGGAGCGCCAATCGCTGATGGGCAAATCTGCACCGTCAGAAGGCTGCCGCGGTGGCTGTTCGGATAGTTTTAACGACTACACCCATCGCCATGTCGCGCTCACCCATAGCGGGCGCTTCGATATTGGCACCAGTGAAAGCTTTGTACAGCGGGAAACCAGCGAAAACCCATCGCGGGAAATTGAGATTACCAATACCACTGCTAAAACCAGCCTGGTGATGCCCCTCGGTGCGCATATGCTGACCCTTGGCGGGAGCTACGAAAAGGAGTCGCTGGATGATGACACCACCAATCAGATATCTGACCGTAACCACGTAGAGCAGCAGCAGTGGGCCCTGTTTGCAGAAGACGAGTGGCTGTTGACCGATACCTGGGCGTTAACCGGCGGCATGCGGCTAGACGATGCCGAAAACTACGGTAGCCATATCAGTCCGCGCCTCTACAGCGTATGGAACCTGACGCCAGATTGGACATTAAAAGGCGGCGTTTCCACCGGTTTCCGTTCACCCAATCTGCGTGAAGTCACCGCTGACTGGGGGCAAACCAGCCGAGGCGGCGATGTTTACGGAAATCCAGATCTAGAGCCAGAGACCTCGCTCAACAAAGAGTTGGCGCTGTTATATGCCAACGATGCCGGAGTAAGTGGCGGTCTGACACTCTTCCATAATGATTTCAAAGATAAAATCACCCGCATTGCCTGCCCGGAAGGGGTATGTGCCGATGAGCCCAACCAGTTCGGCAGTGATCCGACTTATCGCATCAACATCGATGAAGCGGTTACTCAGGGCGTAGAAGCAAGCGTAGCGGCGCCGCTAAGCGAGGCGGTTGAGCTCACGGCCAGCTACACCTTCACCGACAGTGAGCAGAAAAGCGGCGAGTACGCAGGCGAGCCACTCACACAGCTTCCACGCCATCAAGTATCGGCGACGCTGGATTGGCAGGTGTCGTCCAAGCTGCGTCAGTGGACAAAAGTGACCTACCGCGGCGAAGAGAGTCAACCGACTACCGGCCCCTCGCAAAGCGCTATTGTGGCGCCTTCCTACACCTTTGTGGATGCAGGCGTTGGCTACCAGCTTAATGAAACGACGCAGCTCAATGCGGGTATTTATAACCTGTTCGACGAAGCGATTGATTACGACGAGTACGGCTATGTAGAAGATGGCCGTCGGGTTTGGCTGGGTCTTAACGTCGCGTTCTAGAGGTAACGTTCAAACAGTCAATGCACGACTACAGCGGCTATCCAGCGATAGCCGCTTTTTTTGGGGTTGAGAAAAGTACGAGGTAATAAACAAAAAAAGCCCCGGCGCATGGCCGGGGCAGACGTCAGCATTGAAACAGTAGCGAGATGAAACGGATTAGAACTCGTAGCGGGCGGAGAGCCACAGGCGGCGGCCTTCCTCGCTATTGGCGTACACATTGCCAAAGCTGGTGCCATCGCCGTAGGCGCGGTAGTCGACGAAGTCTTTATCAAACAGGTTGTAGATCGTCGCGCTCAGATTAAGTTGATCGGTGACCGCGTAGTTACCCCCCAGATGGAACAGCGAGTAGGCTTTAAAATCACCTAAATCGTCGAAGGAGGGTGCACCCCGAACGCTTTCACGATTACGGTAGCGCTCGCTGCGGTACTCCGCTGAAAGCCATGTGTCCAGCTTCGCAGTGGTTTGCCAGCGCAGCGTGGCATTGACCGCGTGTTCGGGTGTGTCGGTGAGCGGATCGCCTTCGTTTTCACCGCTTTGCTGCTCGCTGTCGGTATAAGTGTAGTTGGCACTCAAGCGCCAATCTGGGTTGAACTGATAACCGGTGGCGAGCTCAATGCCCTGAGTGATGGCTTCATCGATATTGATATCCTGGCCATACAGACCGTCGGGAATCAGCGGGTCGTTTTCGATCAAGATATCGTTGCCGCTGGCAATCTTGTCATCAAACTGGTTATAGAACAGCGTCGCACTGGCGGTGAAACCCTGTTGATTATCGTAGTGCGCGCCGATCTCACTGCTGGTGCTGGTTTCCGGTTCAAGATCAGGGTTGCCAATGGTGAGCACCGTGCCTTGGCCCGTTACGCCGTTAATGCCGTCGTGCAGGGCATTAAGGGTGGGCGTTTTATAGCCGCGGCTAACGCCCCCTTTTAACGTCCACTCCGGCGTCGTGTTCCAGACCAAGTAACCGCGTGGGCTAAACTGGCTGCCGAAGGCATCGTGGTGGTCGTAACGGCCGCCCAGGGTAAGCGCCAAATCCTCTCGCAAAAGCCACTCATCTTCAGCAAATAGCGACCATGTGGTTTGCTCGAAGGTTTCCCCAGCCAGGCCGTCATCGAGTTCGGCATCCCACCACTGCATCCCCACGGTGGTCATATGATTACCTAACGGCATGATGAACTTGCTATCGAGCACCGTGTTCGTCGTCTCGAGTTCACGCGGGTCGCCACCGACAATGCCAGGAAAACCGTCGTAAGCCTCACCGATGGCGCCTGGAATGGTGCGCCCTTTGGTTTCAGTGGTATTGCGCATTAGGCTGGATTCCAAGGTGCCTGACGCAAATCGCCCCGTGTGGCCAATCGCGACTTGCTCACGCTCGAAACGCAGTTCATCAGAGTAGCCAAAGGCTTCGCCGGGTTCGGGGTCGCAACTGCGAGTGCGGCCATCCAGCGTGCCCAGCTGGCACTCATCGTTGGTATAGCGCTGCCGATTGATTTCACCATCAACCCAAAGGTCGTTGTCACCGTTCGGGGTCCAGGTCAGTTTGCCCCCCAGATTATAAATATCTCCCTCTACTGGGCTGGGGCCGCGCTGGCTGACTTCAATCGGGTCACCGTTCTCGTCGCTGTAGACAAGCTCGGAGGCGTCGCGCTCATAGAAGCGCCCGCGTAGCTGGACGCCCACGGTATCTTCAATCAGCGGCCCGCTGGTGTAGAGATTGATCTCACGGCGGTCGCCGAAGTCACGATCCTGGTTAAAGGTGTTCTCAATGCCCACCGAGCCGGTCCACTCACGGCCCACGCTACGGGTGATGATATTGATCACACCACCCATGGCATCGGAGCCATAAAGGGTCGACATCGGCCCACGTATTACCTCAATGCGTTCAATACTAGAGACAGGCGGGAAGAAGCTGGTCGAGGTTTCACCAAAGCCATTAGGTGTCACGCTGCCCGCTGTGTTCTGACGACGCCCGTCGATCAGTATCAGGGTGTAGTCGCTGGGCATGCCACGGATGCTGATGTTACTGCCGCCCGTTTTACCCACCTGGCCGCCCACATCGACGCCTTCCACATCACGCAGGGCATCGGCAATGCTGGTCACTCGAGTACGTTCGAGCTCCTCGCGTGTTATCACCGAGATGCTGGCCGGAGCGTCTACTAACGCTTGCTCAAAACCGCTGGCAGATACCACCATTGTGTTGAGCTGAGCGGCTTCTTGGGCGTGGGCACCCATAGATAATGTGGCGAGCGCGATGGCACTGGTTAATGTACGACGAGTGAAGTAATGCATGTGTACCCCTTGGTAATACGATTTGCTTGCTAATGATATTTATTATCAAATAGGTTTTAGATTCTAAGAAGAAAAGTTCCTATTTGCGATGCAAATTGAAGGAACGCACTGTTGCGTAGAATGAAACCTTCAGCCCCTCAAGACGTTGCGATAAATGGAACGGCCTATTCGCTCAAATAGTAGTGCAAGTGCTTTTGAGAATCGTTACTATCTTTAGCTGTCTTCTTTGTTCGAGAGAATCCAATGCTGGCTCACATCACATCGTTAGCTTTCGCCCGCCAAAAGCGCGGACGCCTGAGCATGGCTGCCGCGTTATTGAACGTTTTATTCATCAGTGCATTGGGCTTGTCTGCCGCGCACGCGCGAACGCTGGAAACGGCGTTTGGCGACGTAGAGGTTAAAGGTACCCCCGAGCGGGTGGTGACGCTTTACGAAGGCGCACTGGATGCTGCCGTGGCAGCGGGTGTGAAACCGCTAGGCGCGGTTACCTCCCGCGGTGGCGACAATGTCGCCCGTTATATAGAGGCGCATCTGGGGGATGACCGCCCCGCGATCATGGGCGTGGTGCGCGAGATCAACATTGAAGCCGTGCTGGCGCAGCAGCCGGACCTGATTCTGGCCCCAGCGCAACTAACTGATGAGCAGTATCAGTTGCTTTCCCGTATTGCTCCCACGGTGGTGCCGCCCACTCAGCCGCTGGCGCCGGATAACTGGAAAGCCGAAGCGCGCCTTTATGGCGAAGCGCTTAATCGCCAGGCCGCGATAGATCAGGCCATTGCGGACGTTGAGCAGCGTGCCGCTGAGGTTAGCCAAGCCGTGGACGACGCCGGTGTGGCGGGTAGTGCGTTTCTCATTCGCTGGATGCCCGGCGGCCCCATGGTGATGTCGCAAAACCTTTTCGCCGCTGGGTTGTTAGCCCAAGCCGGGCTTGACGTTCAGGACGGTGGGTTAGTGGGCGAGCGCGGTGTGCACAGCGATGTACTCAGCCTGGAAAACCTGTCACAAGTGGATGCCGACTGGCTGTTTCTAGCAACGCTCAACGATGATGGCAAAGCGGCGTTGGAATCGGCCAAGCAGAGCAGCGCCTTTACGCGCCTGAATGTGGTGCAGCAGGAACGCGTTGTTCCGGTGGATGGCCAACTCTGGACAAGCGCCAACGGCCCGCTGGCCGCCCAAGCCATTCTTGATGAGATTGAGGCTGCGCTGTTGCCGTGAGGGTTTCACCATTTGCAACCTTAGCCATTAAAAGAGCGAACCAGCGCACGTTAATGCTGCTCCTGGTCACCGCCCTTGTGGCGGTGAGCCTCGTTAGCTTGTTGATCGGCGCGGGCAGCGTTGGCCCCGGCAGAGCCATGGCGCTTTTAAGTGGTGCCCAAGACAGCGAGGCGCGCTTTATTGTCTGGGAATTGCGCGCACCGCGAACCTTAATCGGCATTGTGGTGGGCATGGCGCTAGGCGTGGCGGGGGCGCTGTTACAAGCGGTGGCGCGCAACCCGCTGGCTGAACCAGGCTTGTTAGGGGTGAGCGCGGGCGCGGCCTTTGCCGTGGCACTGGCCTTGGTGCTGGGGGCCAGTGCGGCCACGCTGCGTATTTCCGTTGCCCAACTGGGGGCTTTGGTGGGCTGTGTGTGCGTATTGAGCGTGGCGCGCTTTCGCGGTGTGGGTAACGACCCTATACGGCTCGTGCTTGCGGGCGCTGCGTTTTCCGGGCTACTGGCGTCACTCACCTCGTTGATACTGCTTTATGACCAGCGCGCCGCCGATGAAATTCGCTTTTGGGTCATTGGCAGTTTGGCTGGCCGCCGCTTGGACGATCTGCTGTCGGTACTGCCCAGTATGCTGGTCGCTTCCGTTATCGTCTTACTGATCGCCCGGCCGTTAGCCGCATTAGCACTGGGGGAGCGGGTTGCCTCGGGGCTGGGCCACCACCCCAACCTAATTCGTTGGTTGGTGGTTGCCTGTGTGGCGCTCTTGGTCGGTGCGGCTACTGCGATTGCCGGGCCCATCGCGTTCGTTGGGCTGGTCGTGCCGTTTGTGGCGCGCGCCTTTGCCGGGCCCGATATTCGTCGCACGCTATGGTTCTGTCTTCCTATTGGCCCTTTGATGGTGTTGTCGGCGGATATTGTGTCTCGTGTCGTCGTGGCCCCTTCAGAACTGCCGCTGGGCGTGCTCACCGCGCTATGCGGCGCGCCCGTGCTTATAGCGGTCGTGCGTGCACGCCGTTTACCGATGCTATGAGTGGAACAATGAAATCTACCACCGTCCGCTCCTCCGCTCTTGATGCCGCTTCTGTTCGACCGAGTCGTAGTTCCATTTCGCCACCCCCAGGCTATTGGCGCTTCGCTTGGCGAAGCCGTCATGGCGAACAGAGTGTGCTGCTGGAGCAGCGTGCGGTAACGGTCAATGCGAGCTTGTTAGGCGCGTTTATGTTGGTCAGCGTGCTCTACCTGAGCCTGGGTAGCGTCAACGTCGCCCCGATGGCGGTGTTGCACGCGCTGTTTGGCAAGGCGGATATGATGGCGAACTTCGTGGTGCAAGAGCTACGCCTGCCGCGATTGGCCGCCGCCGCCTGCACCGGTGCGGCCTTTGCCCTGGCTGGCATTCTGATGCAAACGCTCGCCCGCAATCGCCTGGCAACACCCGGTATTATCGGCATTGATAATGGCGCGACTGCGTTTGCGGTGGCCTCCATCGTCGGCATCGGCGTTTCCATTGCGCCCCCCGCCATGGCATTGGCAGGGGCGACCACCGCCGCGGTACTCACGTTTGGCTTGGCGGCGGGCAGCGGCACCCAAGGCTATCGCTTTATCGTCGCGGGCATTGGCGTGGGGGCGGTGTTTGGCGCGATAACGCAATTGATGCTGGCGCGCGTCACCATTGATACCGCCAATGCCGCTTATCCCTGGACGGTGGGTTCGCTCAATGCCCGCCCCAGCGGCGCGCTACAGCTGCTGATGCTTGGGTTAGTGCTAGGTTTGATCACGGCGCTGATGTTAGCTCGTTCGCTGACGCTGCTGCGTTTTAAGGAGGCCACCGCCAGCGGTTTAGGGGTCAACGTCAAACGCCGCCGACTAGAAGTGTTGCTGCTCTCGGTGGCGCTGACCGGCCTGGCCGTTGCGGTGGCAGGGCCTGTCGGTATGGTGGGGCTGATTGGCCCCGAGATTGCCCGCTCGCTGTCGAGTTCACGCGGTGTGCCTATTACGGCGGCGACGCTGGCGGGGGCGTTGGTGATGGTGTTGGCTGACTTAGCCGGGCGCACGCTGCTGGCGCCGATTGAGATTCCGGTCGGTATTGTCACCGCCGTGGTCGGCGGGCCGTGGTTACTTTGGATATTAATGCGTCCGCAACGGAGCTTTACATGAGCCAACCTTCCAACTCCGGATTACCGTCACTGTCGACCCAATCACTCGGCATGAGCTATGGCGCCCGGCAGGTGATCAATGGCTTGGATCTTGCTCTGCCCAGAGGCCAAGTGACCGCGATTGTGGGCCCCAACGGCTGCGGAAAATCGACGCTACTGGCCGGGCTTGCGCGCCTTCATAAACCTGACAGCGGAACGGTGCTGTTGGACGGCGCCGATATTCAACGACTGCCTACTCGCCAGCTAGCGACTCAGCTGGCGCTGCTGCCCCAAGAGGCGGTGGCGCCGGAAGGCTTGACCGTGACCGAACTCATCCGCTTTGGCCGCCAGCCTCATCAAGGCTGGTTGCGCCAGTGGTCGGCGGAGGATCAGCGGGTGGTTCAGCATGCCCTGGCAGCCGCAGGGCTTGAGTCGCTCGCGGATCGTCCAATTGATGCGCTTTCCGGCGGCCAGCGGCAGCGCGCCTGGATCGCCATGACCATCGCCCAGCAAACCCCGCTACTGCTGCTGGACGAACCCACCTCGGCACTGGATCTAGGCCACCAGATTGAAGTGTTCGAGCTGGTCAAACACCTTGCTCACCATGGCCGCACCGTCGTGATGGTGTTGCACGATCTCGCCAGCGCCTGCCGCTATGCCGACCATCTCATCGCCATGCGCGAAGGGCAGATTGTGGCGCAAGGGCCGCCCGCGCAGGTGGTAACGCCTGATCTGGTGCGCACGCTCTATCAAGTCGATTGCACGCTACTCATCGACCCTGATACCGGCAGCCCCTTGTTGGCCAACGTGAGGCGCTGTTCAGAGCCTGCTTATTAGCCATCAGCCGGGCGAGGTGCCTGCTAAAAACGGATGCCCCGCTAGAGATAGCGGGGCTATTTCATTACTCTAATGCCTCGATAACCACTCAGTAAGGAATACTTGTGTCCTCTCCTGCACACAGTTTTCAAGCCCTGGTGCGCCTGCTGCGCTACGCCAAAAGCTATCGGCGACGCATCATGGCCGCCACCGCCTGTTCCGTTATCAACAAGCTGTTTGATATTGCCCCCGAGATTTTGATTGGTGTCGCCATCGATGTGGTCGTGAATCAAGAACAGAGTTTTGTGGCGAGTTTGGGGTTTGAAACGCCCCAGCAGCAGATCACCATGCTGGCGGTGCTAACGTTCGTTATTTGGGCGGGAGAGTCGCTGTTCGAGTATCTGTTCCAAATCCTGTGGCGCAATCTGGCCCAGCGGCTTCAGGCAGATATGCGCCAGGATACCTACGAGCATGCCCAGCGCCTCGATATGGCGTTCTTTGAATCGAAAAGCTCCGGCCAGCTCGTGGCCACCATGAACGATGACGTCAATCAGCTCGAGCGCTTTCTAGACGGGGGCGCCAATGCCCTGATTCAAGTGGTCGTCACGGTGATAGCGGTGGGCGCGGTGTTCTTTGTGCTTTCACCGCTGATTGCGCTGTTGGCATTTACGCCTATTCCGCTGATTATCTGGGGCGCGTTCTTCTTCCAGCGCAAAGCCGGGCCGCTGTATAGCGACGTGCGCGAGAAAGTAGGGGATCTGGCCAGCCGGTTATCCAATAACCTAAGCGGCATTGCCACGATTAAAAGCTTTACCAGCGAAGACCGCGAAGCTGAGCGCCTGCGCGATGCCAGCGAAGCCTATGTAGAAGCCAACCGCCGCGCGATTAAAGTTAGCTCTGCCTTTATTCCTGTCATCCGCATGGCGATTTTGGCGGGCTTTCTCGCCACCTTCACCGTGGGGGGCATGATGGCGCTCAATGGCTCGCTAAATGTGGGTGCTTACGGCGTACTGGTGTTTCTGACCCAGCGGCTGCTCTGGCCGCTCACCGGCCTAGCTCAGGTGATTGACCTGTTCGAGCGCGCAATGGCCAGCACGCGGCGTATTCTCGATCTGCTCGAAGTGCCGATTACCGTTAAAGACGACAGCACCACACCGCTTGCCCAGCCGGTGCGTGGCGAAGTGACCATCGACAATGTGAGCTTTCACTACGCCACCAGCTTAGTTGGAGTCGATGATATTCACCTACACGTGCCCGCAGGTAACACCCTGGCATTAGTCGGCGCGACCGGCTCGGGTAAATCGACGCTGATCAAACTGCTGCTGCGCTTTTACGACCCGGAAAGCGGGCGCGTACTCATCGACGGCCAGCCGATCACCGGCGTCAGCATGAACTCGTTACGCCAATCGATTGGCCTGGTCAGCCAGGATGTGTACCTGTTTGAAGGCAGCATTCGAGACAATATCGCCTATGGCAAGCCCGATGCCGACGAAGCCGCGATTATCGACGCCGCCAAAACCGCCGAGGCGTGGAGCTTTATCGAAACCTTGCCCCAAGGGCTGGATACGCCGGTAGGGGAGCGGGGCGTGCGGCTTTCCGGCGGCCAACGCCAGCGGCTCTCTTTAGCCAGGGCGCTGCTTAAAGACCCGCCGATTCTGGTGCTGGACGAAGCCACCAGCGCCGTGGACAACGAAACCGAAGCCGCCATTCAGCGTTCGCTCAAGCGCATCGCCCACGGCCGCACGGTGATTATGATTGCTCACCGGCTTTCGACCATTGTGCATGCCGATGAGATCGTGGTGATCGAGAAAGGCCAAGTGGCCGAGCGGGGCAGCCACTCAAGCCTGCTGGCAGCTAACGGCCACTATGCCGCCCAGTGGCGCGTACAAACCGGCGAAGCCCAGGCGGGGGATGTAGAAGCAATTAGCAACCTTTAACGGCTACCGATTATCTATTAACCAGGAGCGCATTGAGGGTGACGGGCACGTGCTCGTCAATTTCTTGATAGCCCAGCATCGACAGCACGGTGCGCACCGTGCTGTTGGCCATCAGCGCTCGGCCATCCATCACCATCGGCTCGGCGTGGGTCACACGTATCTCGTTCAAGCCTTCGCGGGTAAAGCGCAGCGGCACGGACTCCTGCTGATTAATCATGTCGGACTGAACGCGAAAGGTCAGCGTCTCGACCAGCGACTCGCCAATATCCAAGCCATCCAAGCGCTCTGGCGGCATTTTCGCCTCTAGCGTTACCAGGGTGGTGTTCGCCAGCAAGCCTACCCACGGCGGCAGCTCGCCAAAGCGTTCCAGCACATCGGTTTGGCTCAACTTCAACGGCAGGCGTAGCGTGCCATCGCTGGAGATTTCGCCTTGCAGGTCACGTACTTGATGATGGTGCGTCTGCGGCGCTTCGCCGTTCAACTGGGTAATCGATGCCTGCACCTGAGACTGGCCAGGATCAAGCTGCCAATCCGCGTGCACCGGCAGCGCCAACAATAGAGGAAATAGAGCAATCAATGCTTTCACAGCGCGTCTCCGCATAAAGAACGGTTCACAAGAGCAATAACTACCCACCCAGACTCTGTGACTGGCAATAAGTGCCGCAAAAAAGTCCCGCAATGCCACTAAGATAGCGCGATGGGGGTAGCCTCTCCCCGCCACATTCGCTATTATATGCACGCTTTTCGGGCCTATAGCTCAGTTGGTTAGAGCAGGGGACTCATAATCCCTTGGTCGTAGGTTCAAGTCCTACTGGGCCCACCAATAGAATCAATTGGTTACAGAGATTAGAGCTTCTTTTTGTCAGTGCTTGGTTGTTATTTGGTTGCCGATGCGCGGCAATCTGGCAATAACACTATCCCATCGTGTCGGATCAGCGTGGGCATACCGGCTGGTCACTGTCAGCGATGAATGCCCCAGCAAATCTCTGATACTCGTTAGTGATTCCCCTTTACTGGCTAGTAATGAAGCGTAGCAGTGGCGCATATCGTGAAAACGAATGTCTGGACGCCCAATGGCTTCTCGAGCTCTTTCGAACGCTCCCCTGACTCGATCTCCCGTTATTGCAAACGGTAAGTTTTCAAGCAGCGGTATTGCTTCTTCAGAAAGCGGAATGACCCTGGGTTTACCGTTTTTCGTCTGGTGTGGTTTGAGCACGATTCGGCCGTTGTAGACATTTCTCGGTTCCAGTGCCATCAGCTCTCCGCGCCTCATCCCTGTCAGCATGGCTAACAATATCACCTTCCGTTCGACCTGATACCGCTCGGGTACGGCTTCTAGTAACTCAGCAAGCTCCAATTCGGAAAGATAAACATGGCGTTCATTTTTAGGCGAGGGCTTACGTAGCTTTCCGTCGAGCGGTAAGTCGATCCAGTCCCATTCGCGATACGACAGCGACAGCACTCGCTTAACGACCTGAATCCGGTTGTTAATGGTTGACTGCGCCAACCCCTTCTCTTTAAGAGCCTTCTGCATCCTTCGTGTGGCATCCAGTAGTTCCTGGCCAATAATGATGCCTGGGGAATGCTCATCCATCCATCTAGCGACCAGTAGTATGTGCTGCTTCTGGGAGCGAACGTCGTATTCGCTTACCATCCGCTGCAAACCCTCTGAAAAAGTGTATTTGGGCTTGCGGCCCATAACACCATTGAACTCATCTTCTTGGCGTTGGGCTTCTGCCTTTAGTGCATACTGCCTTGCCTCTCCTTCTGTGCGAAAAGTTCTTTGAGTGCGCTGGCCGTTGACCCTTGCGCGGACAATCCACGTTTCACGGTCCTTTCTTTTTGAAACGGTGTATCCCATTTTCGATCCCCTTTTAACTGAGGATCGCGCCTGCATCCTCTAGCGTACTCCTCAACGGCCTCATGCTCAAAGCGAACGGCTTTGCCAAACTGGATGAACCCGATACAGTGTTTGTTGCTGTAGACCCAGCTAAGGCTCATGCCTAGGCTTTCAGCGACTTGTTCAGGTCTTAGTAATCTGTAAGCCATGTCCTTGTTCCACTAATGTTTTGTATGCCGACATGGTGGCAGGACCGTATTGGCGAAGCTGAGGCTGGCTGAATATCTTCTTTTTTTCAGTCGACATATTGACGCATGAGGGGTGGTGTGGTTTCGGTTTTTGATACAGTCGCTGAAGATGACGTTTATCGCTGACTGGGGGTACACTGCGCACCATGGTCAACTAAGGAAATAGCGGAAAAAAATGACTACGGAGCCCAATAGCCAAGAGAAGCTCTCTCTGTTTGAATTGCGTTTACGTCAGCATAAAAAAACTAAGGCCTCGGGACAGAATGACCCCTACGTGGAGGATAGGAGGCAATGGCTAAATGACTTAGGCAACCAGCGTCAGTACTTATTTGATGCGCTACATGAGCTGACCGAATTTGATGATGAGCAATACCAAAGAGCCATCAAGGCAGTTCAGGAAAGGGGAGAAGGGGACGAAGAAGGTTTCAACAATACCAGTTGGACGGTAGCGAACGTCGATGACCTTTCCGGTCTGATTATTAGAAATACTTGGGCTTGTCTAAAACAGGTAGCAATGCTTGATTTGACGATCAAGCAGTTAGAGGAACAGCTTTATACTGCAGTGAAATACCAGGCCGCGCCTGAGAGCTTACGATCTTTATTACTGCTGCCTACCAAGGTCGAGCAATCGGCGCCTTCCCTATTAGAAATCATGGCCCATGGGTACCAGCTACTCGGTGCAATCAAAATTCTACAACACCGAGAAAACTTTGTGCGTGACCGGCGGCGTGGGAGTGCTGGGGGTAATCGAGAACCCAAAAAATCGGAAACGCAGCATCTGATTACTACAATGACGAAAATGTTGTACCAAGCAGACCCCCCCAAAAATGCCCGAGCTACTGAAAATAATCTAACCAATCGGTATGTCGAAAAAATATTGGATATTTGGGCTGATTGGCCATTTTTTCCTTTGAAATCAGAAGAGCTAGCAGTTCAGGTGGGGCAGGCTTTGAAAGCTCTTGATTTGCCGTTTGAAAAAAAGAAAGTCTTGTTCAAGCGTCGCATGATTACCACCATGGCACGCCCTAGGCGTAAACATGATATTCCTTTCATTACTGAAACAGAGTCATTCGCAAGGGAATGCGAAGCAAGACAAGCGGGGATCGCTGATGCCCTTGTTCAGGTTATGGAATCGAAATTCGGTGAGCTGAACATCGAAGACAAGGCGAAAATAGAGAGATCATCCCCAGAGCAGTTGGGTATTTGGCTGCGCAATGTCCATGATGCCATTAAGATCAATGATCTGCTATCTCAGGCTGATCAAATGGAAAAAAACATTAAGTGTTGAGCTTCGATCGGGCGACGCACGTGATAGGTCAGAAGGTAACAGCTTATCGGTGGCTGTATTCTAGGCATTAAGCACGGATGAGAATCCCCTTTGGACTATTGCTCTGCCTTGTACGACTTCATTGGCTGCTCTGCAGTAGGACGGGGAGGAGGATTTGGTAAGGCATGAGCGCTAGATACTCGCTTATAGATGGCTACTTAAGATGCTTCCTTCAAGGCCTTTTTCAAGGCCTCCTTTCTTCCGTGCTTGCAGAGCCGCCAGAACTTCTTTATCGATAGAGGCTTTCGCAAGCCTGTATTCGTCGATCCTTAAAGCCCCTCAGGAGGCCCCCATGAACCAAGACCTCTATCCTTACCCCGGCCTCAACGGTTGCCCCGTAACTGACCACGCCATGCCAGGGACAGGGTGGCAGCCGGGGCATGAATCCACGGGACAGGCTCTGGCTCCTCCCATGCCGTTGCAGAACCGGAATGGTGCTTTACGCCGCAGCCGTAAAGACCGAAACGTGGGAGAGATTTGTCAGCTATTGCGTAGCCACTTCATCAAGGGTGTGACGGAACTTGGAGCCCAGCTATTGATTTATAGGCCGACTGCAATGGCGGGTCCCTTGGAGGTCGACGGCTACATCGACAAGATCCAAAGTCTAGTTTTCAACCAGTCTGGCCTATCCGTGACGCGAGCGGAAGTCGAGCATGCACTCGCTGTCCTACGGGGTGATGATTCGTTGACGGTAGAGATCAATGTGAGCGTGGGTCTCACCGTAATGTCATGGTCTGGCATACTCTATATGAAGACGTCTGATGGGATATTGGAATTTGATGCTCGTGGAAGTTATAAGCTGCCTCAGTACATTGATGCACCTATTGGCTTCTTGCGCTTGGAGAATGGCCGCCCCGCAACGTTTCCTCCTTATTACGGCAGTATCAATCATGAACCGCTGGAGGACTTGCTTGCGGCGCTTAATGTCCCCGAAAATGTCCGGTTGCTTCTCGTTGCCTGGATGCTTGCCACGCTGTTGCCGAATGCACAGAATGTTCTTCTGGAGATCGTGGGCGGACGCTATACCGGGAAGAGCACCTTGCAGCAGGCGCTGAAGCACCTGCTTGATCCCAGTATCGAGCCACTAACTGTCGACATTCATTCTCAACCGAAGGCCTTGTTTGATCAGGCCAAGCGCGATTTTATTCTGAGCTTAGACAGTGTGGAACGGCTACCTGGCAAGATGCAGCGTGGGCTGCTGGAGCTGCTACAGGGCAAGCTAACGGAGATTTCCCCGGGCAGGCGCTCAGCCAGCACCCAAGTGAGAATTGAACACCCCATCGTGCTCAACAGCCTGGCGAGTCTCGTCTCTGAGCCCGAACTGGCCGACCGGAGCATTCTGGTTAGGTTGCCCCCCATAGAGGCTTTCAAAGATCGGTATCTCGAGGAGTTAACGAAAATAAATAGGTTGCACGATGGATTTGGCAGTCTTGTCACCTTACTCAGTCAGATTGCGCCTCGTTGGCAGCACATCAGTATCGTGGCTTGTCCGCCAGGGCTGATGGATTTTTATCGCATCGGTGTGGCAGCCGCCGAGGCGATGGGCTTGGGACCGGAAGCGTTCGATGAGCAGATGAAAGCTTGTATGGAGCAGCGCTATGAACTTGAGCTTCATGAGTATCCTATCGTGGAGGCCGTACAATCCTTGCTCGAGGCCTCCGGGCAAGACAATCTTGAGATGCCTGCAGGTAAGCTACTTGAAGCTCTGGAAGGTCATAGGCCTGAAAGGGCGCAGGAGCACAACTGGCCGCGTAGCCCCCGGCAGTTAGGCCCTAAGCTGGAAGAGAGTAAGGCCTTGATGAAGGCGAACGGGGTGACCGTAGAGTCAGCGGGTCGCAAGGGTAAGGAAAGCGTGTATCACTGGAAAATTAACAAATGCAGCCCTCAACTCTATTACAGGAAATGGGACCTCAGAAGGGATAGCGCGATCTAGTAAGGCAGGATGTCAGGATATTGTTATGTGCTTTTTTGATTATTATGCAGGAAAGCGCGGGTTTTTTGTCATTAAAACTCTTGTAATATCCTGCTTTGTTTCGAAAGTAACACGAGCATTATGAGGCTGGCCCGCTGTGAGGTATCGAAACGTGCTTTTCTACCGCCCGTTGGAGCCGCCTCTGGCCAAGCCCAGTGGACGCATTAAGCGCGCTCAGGACTGCCGTATTGATGCACGAAAAGTGGCCTTTTCGCGGAACGGGAAAAACATGACCTCTTCTGGCTATTGGCCAGAATGTGAGTTGCAATGATGTTATCGGTGCAGAACGCCGATAACAGAATTGGTGTCGTTGTCAGGGACATGGCCGTTATGGCAAAGCGGTACTTGGCTGGTTTGGAAAGTGCGGCCTGTCACTAGCCTGGCCGCGTACTCATCGAGCTTGATCGGGTAGCGGGCGATGTGGTCCCGCCTCTATCGCTTTTTCAAAGTGGTGGTAGTTGATGCTGCCTGAGGCGCTGTAGTAGCTAAGCCCCGCGATGAGATTGCGGGTTGGGTAATGTCTTGGCTCCGTTACATGTTGCCGCTGGTATATGGTACGTGGCGGGCAGGAGGCAACGAAGAAAGAATATTCTGTAGCCCTTTCAAGATAATGGCAGGAAAAGCCCGCCAATGAAGGACCATTGATTTAGCCCGGACTTGGATCGAAGACGTGGACGTTCTGGCCGAATCGCTCGCACAAGGTTCGTCTGTGAGGCGAATTATACTGAAATAAAAAGGTAGCGAACCTAAAGAATTAACCTGACCGTGCCGATATAAGCGATACATCATCTTATAGAGAGAACAAATGAAAGCTATTAGATTCGCTTTTTTATTGCCATTTACGGTCGTGGTTTTGCTGTTGTCTGGATGCGGCCAGGAGGAAATATCCTACAGGCAACTAGAGTCTTATAATGGCTTGTCTTATAAATACCAAGAAACAGAGCCTTTTTCGGGCGTGGTTACAGATTACCCCATGAATTTTCTTGGTGTTATGACGGTTGGCTCTTGCCGACTAGAAATGGAGAAAGGCGTGCCGAGCGGGTCTTTCGAATGCAGTAACACTGCCGGGGCAAGAGTGGCTGCCGGCCATACCCTGGCCGGTAAGTTAGATGGCGTCCTGAAAGTATGGAACCCAAGTAATGATCAGCTTATTTCTCAGTCAGAATTTCATAATGGACATAAAAATGGGGAATTCACCGAATATAACCCAGCAAATGGCCAGTTGGTCAAGCAGGTTGATTATGTAAATGACCAGATTGCCGGCGAATATAAAGAATGGCTCCCTAATGGCGACCTGCTGACGGATCTGGTATTTGAAAACGGCTTACAATCAGGTTTTCAGGGTAGCTATGATTATGGTCATGTTCATCTTTTGACTCACTATCAAAATGGCCAAAGACACGGTGAATATATTAACTATAATCCCGATGGTTCCTTTAATACCATTACAAATTATGATAACGGGCGCCAACATGGGGATGTGGTTAAATATAACGAGCTTGGCGAGCCTTATGTGAGCGCAAAGTATGTCAATGGTGAAAAAACGTATGAGCATGATATTGATTACAACTCAGACGGGAGTGTGTACAGGCAGGTGACTCGCGTTCTAGTGGGAGAGCCCGATCCATCTGATTATTATCCAGACTTTGTTAAAGATGGTGTCGAGGAGCGCTTTTACAGTAACGGGGATCTTGAATTCAGGGTGAATTGGGACAAAGGTGTCCTTCTTGATGCCGTAAGAATTATAAAATCCTACCCTGATAGAGAGTTTTTAACCGAAGTCAAGGGTGTGGCAAAGGGTGGTGGTCATATCTATAAAGACGGTCCTGAAAAACATTATTTCAGTTCTGGAATTGATTATTACGCCATGATTGACTGGTCAGCAGGGGATATGGTGAGTTGCGAGCTCTACCGAGACGGCCAAAAACTAGACGAGAGATGTAATGAGTCTAGAACCAATATCGACGGTAATTTCTACCCTGACGGGTATCGAAACTAATCATGCTTAGATTTGAATTTTTGCTCACTTTTACCCTGCTAGTGGTATCCACCACTGTGGCCGCGGCATCGCTGTCATGGTCGGAAGGTTATGGCATGGGCGTTGTTGAATATTCGGTTACGGACTCAACCAATAACCAGCTTGCAATTGCATGCCCTATTGAAGACGGCTATGTATCGGCTTTAGTCAAAATAGATGGAGAGTACTTCAGCTCAGAAGACTTGCCTGGCTTTGATGTCGTTGTTGATGGTGAGCTCTATCAGAACCCGTTTTATACTGATTGTCGTGTGTGCGGCGATATATTCAGAAGCTTTTGGCCCAAGTTTAGAGAGGCCGGTGAGATCAATGTTGTCCTCGGTAACGCGTCCCACCGATTTACTGTAAAAAATTTGGATAATACGCTGCCCGAACTAAACGAACCTGATAATCCGTGCCGGTCTTCATGGTGATTTGAACCCTCTAAAGGATCGGTGGATGCCGGTCCTGTTAATAACGCAGTAGTCATAGTGGGCCGGGGCCTCTTACAGCTAGGTACTGCTCCAACAAGGCTTTTCCAGGCCCAGTGGGAAGGCGTCGCCCTTGCTCCCATTCCTGCCAAGTGCGTGGGTTGATACCCAACTGCTTGGCAAAGGCGCGCTGGGTCAGGCGCAGTTGGTAACGCAGTTCGCATGCGGCGCTCACTAGCTCCCTAGTAGACTTATAAGCTTGGGAGGTAGCCCTCTGGGCAGCTAGCTTATGTGTTTGCTGAGATGCATCTCCTGATACCTGCCCCTTTGTGACCGGTACTGGGTACAGAGTACTATGTGGTTGCTGAACCGCTTGGGTCGTAGCTGGGAATGGATAAGTCCTGTAAGTAGGCTCGATAAGTTCAGTCTGTCCTGCTTGGCTTTCAGTAGCCTTTTCGGGGTGCTGCTCGAGGTACCGGTGTCTCCATCTATCGCTGTAAGATTCGCTCATGGCATTTACTCTCCAATCTGTTTATTAGTCGGTCCGGCAATGCTGTCATAACATAGGCACGGGCGAAGGAACCCCCAGTTTTCTGGGGGCAGTGACGTAGTGGATCCGTCGCTGACGGAGCATTAAGTGAATAAGAACGAAACCAGGAATGGCGCCTCAGAAGACTGACTGGCGCTGCCTCGGTCGGCCTGGACGTGGGCCTTCAGGTTTACGACGCACATGGCTGGTCTGGAAGGTGCGTCGTCCCAGCACTGCCATCGAGGCGTACTCATCGGGCTTGGTCAAGTATTGGGCGAGGAGGTCTAGACCTTGACGTTTGCCAGCATCGTAATACGTTACCTCGCCAAGGGCATTGTAGTAGTAGATATTCTCAGCGTTTCGGTTGCAGTTGTGGTAGTGGCCTTGGCAGCCAGTGATCTGCTGCGTCCATAATTGGCCAATTTGATGAGCAATCGTTACGTCCTCCCTCACTCGGTTGGCATCGAAGAAGAATAGAAAGTGGTAATGGAAGCCCTTCTTTGGGCGCCACTCCAGCTTCCAGGTAAAACCCAGCAGGTGAGTAAACAACCCATGACGGTAAAATAGACTACACAACTGCTCACGATGATGCCTGACGGTATCGTAATCGATCCCAGGGCCATCAATCTCGCTATAGGCAAGGTCTACGCGCAGGACCAATAGACGGTTATGGTGAGCAAAAAGCTCGCTGATAAAACGCTTCAGGCTTCTGTAGTTAGCTAGGCTATTGAGATTGTTACGTTTGCATTGTTTGGTAAAGGCCGGCTGCATCAAGCCCTGGTACCATGCACCCAGACGGGCGTTTAGCTCCAACACTGTCTGCTCAGCGATTTCGCGTGTCATGGTCGGTTGAGTGTGGAATCCCTCCTCCTGTAGATAAGCGCACTCCTTGAAAGCCCACAGGAATTGCTGCACGTAGGGGCTTGGTCGGTATGGCATCGGCTGCTCAGGATCGAAAATGGTTACTAGCACCGTAAAAGCATTCTGCAACGTATCGAGCAGCGGGTCCGTATTGAGCTGCACTACTTCTTCACTACCGAAGGCCACCGGTTGGATCAGATACTCACTATCTAGAAAGCTAATTTGCTGGGACAAGTCCCTCAATCGCTTATCAACCTCAATCAAATCAATTAACCAAGCATGAAATGTTGGTGTTAAAATGTCTTGGCCAAAGGCGTTGGTTTCGAAGTTTAATTCGCCTAGTCCATACAACATTTCCAGCGTGCTGTCTTCTGTCATCATGTCTTGATGGGGATCGTACATGGGGCTATCTCCGATTCGAAAGGCTTTCGAGCGTTTCGCTCGTACCATCGCGTCGGTATGTACGAAATTACTTCCTTGCCGCTTTCATGCGTTGCTCCAACGATCCAACGTTTCTTAAGCAACTTCTTCGTTGTGCTTCTGTTTGCTTCCCTGCTTTCACCTCCCTTCGCAAGTAGTTACCTCATTCATTGCTATGTATGAGCACTATTTTGGCTAGTAACCATCAAATGGCTATTGGTTCCCATAGCCATATCACTCCTTAGTTATCTCGTTATTCATCTAATAACAAAGATACCTAAAATGCTTTGTTATGGAATTAGGCCTATGCCGAGGACAGAATCCTTCAATTCCCAGTATTAGCTGATTAATACTGTTAATTCGTCCTGTGAGAATTAGCGTTAAGCTACTTTGATTCTGATTCATTTGTTATCCCCGAAAACTGATTCAACCAAATTTAAAACCTGTACTACCTCCTTGATAGCAAACCATATTGCTTTCTTCGCTGACTATCTCAAGGAGGTTTTCATGTCTGTATATTGTCCTGGCTGCGGTTCGCACCGTGTCATCGCTCGTAATACTGGTCGTAAGGTAGGAGGAACTATCGGCGCAACTGCAGGCACGGCCAGTGGGGCGGCCGGTGCCATGGCTAGCGCCAAAACCGGTGCATTGATTGGTGCTTGGATGGGCCCAGTAGGGGTCACTGTGGGGAGTCTCGCTGGAGCTGTTTTCGGTGGTTTGGTTGGAGGTACGGCGGGAGGCGTCACCGGGGCCAAGCTAGGCGAAGAACTGGATACAAAGGTCCTCGATAACTACGCCTGCCAGTCCTGTGGCCATACGTTCCGCCCCTAGTAATAGCGCCTTCATAGCCTGAGTTTATCGGCTCAGTTTCATTTTTAAGTAACTTGAACCTCATTGAACACTACCTGCTCACTGCCCCTAAAGGTAGTGGGCCGCTATGCCGTGCGCGCTCATTAACTTTGAAAACCCTCAAGGAGTTTGTAATGGCTCATCTCGTTGAACAAATGGCTTACGTTGGCGATACCCCTTGGCATGGCCTGGGGCAGCAACTTTCTCGTCACCAACCGCTGGAAGTCTGGCAGCAACAGGCTGGTATGAACTGGCATATTGAAGAAGCCCCGGTACGCTTTATTGCCGAGGGTGCAAGCCACCTGGGCAGTATTCACTCATTCCCTGAACAAAAGGTGCTTTACCGCTCCGATACTAAGGTACCGCTATCGGTGGTGTCCCAACGCTATAAAGTGGTTCAACCTGAAGAAATTCTGGAGTTCTACCGCGATCTTACCGAGTACGCCGGCTATGAGCTGGAAACCGCTGGGGTACTGAAAGGCGGTCGTAAGTTCTGGGCCTTGGCACGCAGTGGTTTAAGCACCTCGCTTAAAGGCCAGGATGAGGTTAATGACTACCTGCTGTTGGCTACCTCCTGTGATGGAACCCTAGCCACGATGGCCACGCCTACTACGGTAAGGGTGGTGTGTAATAACACGCTGCAGATTGCGGTGGATGGCACCTCGCAAGCTGTGAAAGTGCCGCATCGCTCGGAGTTTGATCCCCGAGCGGTGAAGAGCCAGCTGGGGATTTCTGTCTCGCAGTGGAATGACTTCATGTACCGCATGAAGGCCTTGGCAGAACGCAAGATTGATCATCATGAAGCACAGCACTATTTTCAATCGGTGATTTGTGGGGCTGAGAAGCCGTTAGATGATCCCTCTAAGCTACCCAACTACCGGGCCCTGAATAAAGTGCAGAAGCTCTACCACGGAGAAGGCCGAGGTTCGCACTTAATTACCGCCAAAGACACCGCCTGGGGCCTGCTGAATGCCGTGACCGAGTACGTGGATCACGACAAACGGGCACGCAGCAACGACACCCGCATGGATTCGGCCTGGTTCGGCCAGGGCGCCCAGCTCAAGCAAGAAGCCCTGGATGCCGCATTAGCGCTAGTGTCTTAACTAACCTATCGGTAGGGCGTCGTTCTATCCCTTACTGCGATTTTCCAAACCAATGATATTCACCATCTCCCCGGCATAGACGCCCAGTCCCTCAAAGGCTGGGCGTTTTGCTGTGGGGCTTATGCCGCGAGGTACTGCCATGACGTTTATTTCCCATGCCATTGAAGTTGCTTTAACGCGTCTGACTGAAGAGCTAATAGCTAACCATGCCCACCGCGCTGACACCGTGGTCTGCGCTCAAGGCACGTTTTATCGAGCTGAGGTACGGCTAGTGCCTATTAAAGCCAATGAGCTAGCCCAGCATTTAGCGGAGTAATGCCGCGAACACTTCATAACGATGCCTGGCTACACGGCATCACCACCATTTCTTGTTTCAATGGAGGTGCCCCATGGCACGATCATCTAATGTGGTAACTTCTTCTTCCCACCCGGTAACTCCCCCAACCAAAGCCAACGCCGCTGCCGTCACCGCTATGCCTGCATCCCCCGTTGAGTCGTCCTCTACCGCAGAAAGCACTGCGATCATCCAGGTAATTGAACGCGCTGCCCTCAACCCCGATGTCGATATCGACAAAATGGAGCGTCTCCTACAAATGCAGGAACGCGTCATGGACCGTCAGGCCATGATGGCCTATAGCGCTGCCATGGCGGCCATGCAGACCGAACTGCCCAGTATTGAAGAGCGCGGGCAAACCAACAACGGTTGCTACGCCACGTTGGAGGATATCGTCGATACCGTGCGACCGATCATGCAGAAGCACGGCTTTGCGGTGAGCTTTCGTATTCAGACGCAGGAGCGCGGTATCCAGGTAACCGGTGTACTGATGCACAAGGATGGTCACCGTGAAGAGACCAGCATGCTATTGCCTGCGGATATGAGTGGTAACAAAAACGCCGTGCAGGCGTTTGGTTCCTCTACCAGCTACGGCAAGCGTTATGTACTTTCCGCACTGCTCAACATCACCACACGCGGCCAGGATGATAATGGCAACGCCAGTACCAAGGCGGGTATCAAGACGATAACCCCGTTCCAGGCAGGCCAAATCCAACGCCTGATCAGCCAATGCCCCGCAACGACCCAGGAGTGGTTTAGCGGCAAATACGGCTCAGCCGTACAAGTGCCGTATAGCGACTTCGATAAGCTCAGGGCATCTCTCACCAAGCGAGCCGTTAAGTGAACGGCGTACCAATCCTATCTGAGTAAAGGAGGCATTCATGCAGATACTCAATATGTCGCAAGGCTCTCCTGAGTGGCTGTCGGCGCGCTTAGGGCGCGTCACCATGTCGGAGCTAAAGTCATTGCTGGTTAAAGGCAAAGGCCCTGGTGGATTGGGTGCCGGAGCCATTACCTACATGCACCAGTTGATCGGCGAGCGGATTACCGGGGAACTGGCCGAGCCGTTTCAGGGTAACGCGCATACCCGCCGGGGCCATGAACTGGAAGGTGTGGCACGTGCGCTTTACTGCGATGCCACCGGCGAACCCCAGCCCCAAGAAGTGGGCCTGATCCTTAATCACGAGGTGGGCTACTCGCCAGACAGCCTGGTAGGCGCTAGCGGCCTGCTAGAAATCAAAACCAAACTGCCCAAGTTCCAAATCGAAGTGCTGTTGAATGGAGAAATACCCGATGAACACATACCCCAATGCCAGGGTGGTCTATGGGTCAGCGAACGGGAATGGATCGACTTTGTGAGCTATTGGCCCGGTATGCCGCTGTTTATCAAGCGGGCCTACCGCGACGACATCATGATCCGCACCATTTCTGAACGGGTGGAGACCTTTCATGAGGTGCTTGAGGATCGCATAGCCAAAATCATGGCGGCATAGGAGAAAGAGATATGGGGTAAGTTAAGATCGAGGCTGGCAAAAGGGAAGTGCTGACTATTAATATCTCAGTAGAAAATGTGTCTATACAAAAAATATCGTGTCAAAATTAATCTACTAACCACTTGAAACGCAACAAACTACACTATGATCACCTTAATGCAAGGTGATCATAGTGGATAATGTCTAATCCTGACAATAAAAACTAATTAGGGCTATCTCGTCATCAGAAAGGCCATATATTTTAGCAACAGTGTCATCAATATCCTTATTTAGTGATATTACTGAGTTGTTTATTTCATGCCATCTTGGCCGCAGAAACTGAGTGCAACACCTTAAAATTTTAGTAAGGTGTTGGATTTATGGCTTATACAGAACTCAGTATCGAAGAGCGTTCCACCAT